>Ga0335078_10006992_pt1 | contig 16715 bp, 18 predicted proteins | sample Lox_Sample_32_FD_206711 | JGI IMG/M metagenome (GOLD analysis project Ga0335078, IMG submission 206711) | Soil microbial communities from Loxahatchee National Wildlife Refuge, Florida, United States - Lox_Sample_3.2 | ecosystem: Environmental > Terrestrial > Soil > Wetlands | place: USA... | reverse complement strand
GGCCCAGGGCGTGCCGGCGCTAGGCGGGGCTGCTGGGTGCGCCGGGATCATCGGGTTCGTGTGGCGGACGGCTGGTGGTCTGCGGGTCGCCGGGCAGCAGGGAGGTGGCCGGGGTGCCGGTGAGCAGGGCGAGGTAGGCGCGGGCGCGCAGGGTGTCCATGGTGCCCGGCACTCCCGCGGCCTTGAGCCTGGTGGCCAGGGCGGTGAGGTGGTGGTCGGCGGCCAGCACCGAGGCCGGGGGCAGGTCGCGGCCGGCCAGCGCGGCGGTGCCGGCGTGCTCGTCCCAGCGTTCCACCCGGGCGTCACGCTGGGCGCGCTCGGCGCGGCGCCGCGCCGCGGCGGGGTCGGCGGCGAGCACCGCCCGGCGGGCCGCCTGCCGCAACTGCCCGGTGGTCAGCCCCGCCGCCCTGCCGGCGATCACCTGGTCCACCGCGGCGGCGTGCGCATCACCCAGGCCGGTGAGCTCCCCCGCGATCACCGCCGCCCGGGGCAGGTCGATGTCCCCGGCGGCCAGCGCCGCGCTGGTGGCCGGCAGCCGGCCCAGGGCGGTGGCCAGGTCGAGCAGCCCGCCGGCGGCGTACCGGGTCAACGTCAAGGCGGCGGCGACCTCATCGTCGGCGTGCGCGGCCACCCCGGCGTCCCCGGCCGCCTCCTCCGCCAGCCGACGGCGGCACACGTCCCCGGCAGCGGCCAGCTCCAGCGCCGCCGCCCACGACGCCAGCCGCCGCGCCGCCCGCAGCACCCCGACCAGCTCATCATCGCTGAGCCGCCCCAGCCCCCCGGCCCACGCGTCCGCCGCGCAGGCGGCCAGCGCCGCCCCGGGCAGCACCCGGTCCGCCGCCCCGCCCGCCGCGAACCCGCCGCCATCCCCCCGCGACCGGTCCCACCGCCCCGCCTTCCACACCTCCCGGCACCCCGCCCCCCGGCCCCGCTGGCCCGCTGCGCTGGCGTGCGGGCTATCGGCGTGCGGGCCACGGTGACCGGGGGCGTGAGCGCCCGGGCCGGGAGCGCCCGGGCTGCTGCCGTGCGGGCGGTGGGTCGCTGGCATCGGGGCCGGCTCATCCGGTGGGTCCCCGCCGGCGAACTCCGCCGCCGGGCACCGCTCCTGCGGCCAGCCCTGCGCCAGCCACGGCGGATCCGGCCAGCCCAGCGCCACATCATCCAGCGACAGCGGCGGCGGCTCGTCGGGGCCCAGCACCGCCACGCCGCCAGGCCCATCCGGCAGCGGCGCGGCCAGCCCCGGCGCAGGCGGCACGGCTAACGACAGCGGCGGCCAGGACTCCAGGCAGCCATAGCCCAGGCCCGCCGGCGGAGCGCCCGGGGCGGCACGGAGGTGCTCCAGGGACGGCCCGGCAGCGGCTGGCACCCGGCCCCACCTCCTCCAGATCTACCCATGACAACCTGACTGATTCGATACTACTATCGACCACCGACAATACCCCGCCGAACCGGCGAGCCGGGCCAGGATCTGAGCCGAGCAGGGTGCGGCCAGCCCGGCACGGGCGACGGACCGGGTGATCCGAGCCCAGCCACGGCAGCGAAGGCCCTCCTGGCGCGGAATGGCCGGGGCGGTCGCGCGTGAAAGACTCGCCCCAGCGCAAAGTTGGGAGGACCGCATGTCAGACACGTCGAAACCCAGGGGCGCTGTACGGAGCGGCGGCGGGAACGCGGTCTACGGCCTGGGACTCATCGGCGCCCTCGTCTACTACTGGCAGCACGCCCACGGATTCTGGGCCCACGTAGGCGCGATCGCCGAAGCCATCCTGTGGCCGGCCTTTCTCGTCTATCACCTGCTCCACATCGCCACCTGAGTTCACCCGTATTACCGGCGGCTTCGGGATCCCCGCAGCGGGGCCCCGACACGCCGGGGCGGTTCATAGGTGATATGGGCGGCGATCCGCACAATGAGGGACTGTTGGCCCGATCCGGGGTAATCCCGTGCCCGAGTGGAGCAAGAAGTTGATCAAAGCAACCAGGCCCGAGCGCAACGGCAGCGTACGCGTCACCTTCGCCCTGCCCGCCGATGAGCCCTGCGGGGCCGTGTCGGTGGTGGGTGACTTCAACGACTGGAATCCCTTCGCGCACCCGTTGCGGCGGCGGACGAACGGCACCCGGAGCGCAGCGGTGACCGTCCCGGCCGGCAGCAGCCTGCGCTTCCGCTACCTCGGCGAGGGCGGCCTCTGGTTCGACGACGAGACCGCCCCCGCCCGGGACGGCCAGAACGCCAGCATCGCGGTCTGAGCCCGCCTTCGGCCCCCCGGCCGCGCCCGGCGTCACCGGGGTCAGGGCGGGGGGACGAGCTGGTCCAGTTCGGCCAGGTCGCCGGCGGAGGGGACCCAGTCGGACGCGGCGGCGTTGGCCTTCACCTGCTCGGGGGAGGTCGCCCCGGCGATCACCGAGGCGCACCCGGGCTGCGCGGCCAGCGCCCCGACGGCGACCTCCAGGACGGTGTGCCCGCGCTGACCGGCCCAGGAGATCAGCCCCTCCACCCGGTCGAGCTTCTCATCGGTCACGTAACCCTCCCGGCTCGCCAGCCGGGTGCCGGCGGCTGGCGGCCGGCCCCGGCGGACCTTGCCGGTGAGGAGCCCGTTCGCCAGCGGGTAGAACGGCAGCACGCCCAGGCCGAAGTGCCGCGCCGCGGGCAGGACCTCCGCCTCGGCGCCGCGTTCCAGCAGCGACCAGTGGTTCTGCGCGGAGACGAACGCGGCCGTGCCGGCCTCGCGTGCCACGTGGGCGGCATCGGCGATCTGCCAGCCGGCGAAGTTGGAGTTGCCCAGGTAGCGCACCTTGCCCTCAGCGACAAGCTCGGTGAGCGCGGCCAGGGTCTCCGCCACCGGGGTGACCGGGTCGGGGGTGTGGATCTGGTACAGGTCCAGGTAGTCGGTCCGCAGCCGGCGCAGGGACGCCTCGGCCGCGCGCCTGATGTAGCCGCGCCCGCCCTTGGCCCCGGCCGCGGGGCCGTACCCCATGTCCGCGCCCTGGAAGCCGAACTTCGTCGCGAGGACGACCTGGTCGCGCCGGCCGGCCAGCACCTGGCCCAGCAGCTCCTCCGAGGCTCCCCCGCCGCCGTAGATGTCCGCGGTGTCCAGCAGGGTGATCCCGGCGTCCAGGGCCGCGTCCACCACGGCCCGCGTCGCATCCAGGTCAAGCCGGCGGCCGAAGTTGTTGCAGCCGAGCCCCGTCACGGACACCATCAGCCCGGACTCGCCGAGCGGCCGGTAGCGCATGCACCTACCTCGTTTCGTCCGACCCTGGGACCGAACCGATCGTAGGTGATCGCCCGGAGCCCGCCGGAGGCCGGCCCGCGATCCGCCCGGCACGGACGCCCGGGAGCCGTCACACACTTGCATGCGGCACGCCGTAGGGTCATGATTGATTCACAGATTGTGCTCGTCTGATTACGAGGCGACATCGTTGACTGGGGGCCGGGGCGACGGCGGGCAGGCACGCCACCACCTCGCGCTGGGAGGGACCGGACGAGATGGCACATTCACCTGCTGGCGCGGGAACCGGGGCGGAAACCGGCGCGGGCACCGGCACCAGAAGCCGCCGGTCATGCTGACCAGCACCGCCGTCCTCGGTAAGGCGACCGTTCCGGGCCGCGAGGCCAGCGTCCCGCAGGCACGTGCGTTCGTGGACGGGATCCTCGGCCCCGGCCATCCGCGCGGCGACGTGGCCAGGTTACTGGTCTCCGAACTCGTCACCAACGCGGTCCAGCACACGCAGTCCCGCCGGCCCGGCGGCACGGTGACCGTGGTGGTCATCGACCTCGCCGGCGGCCTGCGGGTCGAGGTCATCGACGAGGGCTCCGCCCGCAGCGTCCCGGTGGTGCGCGACGACTTGTGCGGGACCGACGGCCGGGGGCTGTTCCTGGTCGAGTCGCTTGCCGACGAGTGGGGCTACCAGCGCGACACCGGCGGTACCACGGTCTGGTTCCGGCTGGCCGCCTGAGGTCACCCGCGGCAGGCGGTCAGCGGTGGGCCCGGGCCCGGCCCGCGGTGCGGCCCGCGCGCCGCTCGCGCAGCCGTACCGACACGTGCACCGGGCTGCCGGCGAAACCGAACTCCTCACGCAGCCGCCGCTCGATGAACCGCCGGTAGCCGGCCTCGAGGAAACCGGTGGTGAACAGCACGAACTGCGGCGGGCGGATGCCGGCCTGCGTGGCGAACAGGACCTTCGGCGCCCGGCCGCCCCGGGCGGGTGGCGGGGTCGCGGCGACCAGGTCCGCCAGCCAGGCGTTGAGCCTGCCCGTCGGCACCCGCGTCTCCCAGCCCGCCAGCGCCAGTTCCAGCGCGGGCACCAGCCGGTCCACGTGCCTGCCGGTGGCGGCGGAGATGTTCACCCGTGGTGCCCACCGGGCAGTGTGCAACTGGCGGTCGATGTCCCGGTCCAGCCGCAGCCGCCGGTCCTCATCGACCAGGTCCCACTTGTTGAACGCGAGGACCAGGGCCCGGCCCGCGTCGATGACCATGGACACGATGCGCAGGTCCTGCTCGGCGAGCGGCTCGCTGGCGTCCACCAGCACGACGGCGACCTCGGCCCGCTCCAGGGCGCCGGTGGTGCGCAGCCCGGCGTAGAAGTCCGCGCCCTGGTTCTCCCGTGCCCGGCGGCGGATCCCCGCGGTGTCCACGAACCGCCAGGTGACCCCGCCGAGCTCGATGAGCTCGTCCACCGGGTCCCTGGTGGTCCCGGCGACCTCGTGGACCAGCACCCGCTGCTCGCCGGCCAGCCGGTTCAGCAGGCTGGACTTGCCCACGTTGGGCCGCCCGATCAGCGCCACCCGGCGCGGCCCGGAGCCGGCGTCCCGCTCCGGCGGGGCGGACTGCGGCAGCGCGTCGAGCAGCACGTCGAGCAGGTCGCCGCTGCCGCGCCCGTGCAGCGCGCTGACCGGGTACGGCTCACCGAGCCCGAGGGACCACAGCGCGGCCGCACCCGGCTCGGCCGGGGCGTCGTCCACCTTGTTCGCGGCGAGGACCACGGGCTTGCCCGACCGGCGCAGCACCGCCGCGACGGCCTCGTCGGCGTCGGTGATGCCAACCACCGCGTCGACGACGAACAGCACGGCGTCCGCGGCCGCCACCGACATCTGGGCCTGCGCGGTGACCTGCTCGGCCAGGGAGCGGCTGGCGTGCGCGGTGGCGCCGGAGGCCGCCTCCCACCCGCCGGTGTCCACCAGGGTGAACGACCGGCCACGCCAGAGCGCGTCGTAGGCCACCCGGTCCCTGGTGACGCCGGGGGTGTCCTCGACGACCGCCTGGCGGCTGCCCAGGATGCGGTTGACCAGGGTGGACTTGCCGACGTTGGGGCGCCCGACGACCGCCACCACCGGCACCGGGCCTGCGCTGGACTCCTGTTGTCCTGGGTGTGTCATGGTCAGCCCGTCCGCGCCGGGTCCGCGCGCGGCGGCGCCACCGGCGGGCCCGCCGTCCCATGGCCCGGCACAGCGAAGCCGCGCTCCCCCGCGACCCGGACTATCAGGGCGATCACCTCGTCCAGGCTGAGCACCGTCGAGTCCACCTCGATCGCGCCGCTGGCCACGGCCGACTGCGCCGCGTCGGCCCGGTCCCTGCGGCGCTGCTCGTCGCGGGTCACGGCGGGCGTGGCGCCGGGGTCGGCGGCCAGGTCCGCGCTGCGGCGTACCGCCCTGGCCTCCTCGCTGGCGGTCAGGAACACCTTCACCGTCGCCTGCGGGGCCACGACGGTGCCGATGTCACGGCCCTCGGCGACGATCCCCTCGCCCGCCGCGCAGGCGCCCGCGAGGATGGCCTGCTGCCGGGCGACCAGATGCGCCCGGACCTCGGGGACAGCGGCGACCGCGCTCACCGCGTTGGACACGGTCCGGGTGCGGATCTGCGCGGTGATGTCGGCGCCGTCCACCGTGACCGCCGGGCGGGCCGGGTCGGTGCTTAGCTCGATCAGCGGCTGCCGCGCGTGCGCCGCCACCACCGCCGGGTCGTCGACGTTCAGGTTCTGGCTGATCAACCACCAGGTCAGCGCCCGGTACATGGCACCGGTGTCCAGGTAACGCAGGCCGAGCTCGGTGGCCGCGCCCCGGGCGGCGCTCGACTTCCCGGCCCCCGAGGGGCCGTCCACCGCGATCACAAGGCAGCCAGTCACCCTGCGATGCTACCGGCGCACGGGCCAGCCGGAAGCCGCCAGCGCCTGGGTCAGCCGGGCCACGGCCTCCGGCCGGACCACCAGCTCGGCCACGCCCACCGGCAGGCCCGGCGAGTGCTCGATGCCGATGTCCTCGATGTTCACCCCGGCCTCCTCCGCCGCCCGGAACAGCCGGGCGAGCTCACCGGGCACGTCGGGGATGACGACCTGGACCACCATGTCGTCCCGCCGCGGCCTGCTGTGCTTGCCCGGGATGCGGGCCACCCCGGCGCTGCCCTCGTCCAGCAGGCCGGTGAGCGCCTTGAGGCCGGGCTCGCCGCCGCTGGCGGCGGCCTCGCGCAGCGCCTCGGCGGCGGCGGCCAGGTCGCCCGCCACCGCGGCCAGCACGTCGCTGACCGGCCCCGCGTTCGAGGCCAGGATCTGCGCCCACATCTGGCTGTCACCGGCCGCGATCCGGGTCACGTCCCGGATCCCCTGGCCGGACAGGAACAGCGCGGGCCCGGCGGCATCGGCCAGCCGGGCCGCCATCGCGGCCGCGACCACGTGCGGCGCGTGCGAGACCAGGGCCACGTAACGGTCGTGCTCCCCGGCGGCCAGCCGGACCTCCTCGGCCCGGCAGCACCGCACCAGCGCGGCGGCGGCCGCGACGGCGCCCGGCGCGGTCTCCGCCCCCGGGCAGAGCACCCAGGGCCGGCCGAGGAACAGGTCGGCCCGCGCGGCCGCGGGCCCGGACCGCTCCCGCCCCGACAGCGGATGCCCGGGCACGAACGCGGCGAGGTCACAGCCGAGCCTGCGCGCATGCTCTAGCACGGAGCCCTTTACGGAGGCCACGTCGGTGTACCACCGGGCGGCACCGGCCGCCTGAGCGGCGGCGAGGGCTGGCGCGGCGGCGGCGGGCGGCACCGCGATCACCGCCAGGTCCGCCGGCTCCCCCAGGCCCGCGAAATCGGCGCCCACCACCGAGCCCGCGCCGATGTCGGCCGCCAGCCGCGCCGACGCCAGGTCCCGGTCGGCCAGCGCCACCCGCACGTCCCGCTCGCGCAGCGCCAGCGCGATCGACGTCCCGATCAGCCCGGTCCCCACCACCACTGCGCTGCGAAGTTCCGCCAGCGGCTCCGGTCCGCCTGGCTGCCCGGTCATTGCGCGATGTCCAGCCGCAGGGCGGCCGCGCCGCGCAGGTAGACGTGCTCCAGCGCCGACCGCGGCTTGGCCGTCTCCACGTGCATCAGCAGCCGGACCACCCGTGGCATCGCCCCGGGCACCGCGATCTCGCTGGCGCACAGCAGCGGCACGTCATGAAAGCCGGTCTTGCGCGCCGCCAGCGCCGGGAACTCGGCGTTCAGGTCCGGCGTCGCGGTGAAAACCACGCTGATCACGTCGTCGGTGACGAGCCCGTTGCGCGTCATCACCTCGGTGACCAGCTCGGTGGTCCCCTCCAGGATGGCCGCCCGCTCGTTGGCGTCCACCTGCACGGCTCCCCGAATCGCCCGAACCGCCACCCGACTGTTCTCCTTCGAGTCCCGATGAATGTGGTTTCACCAGGCTATCGGCCGGGCGCGTCCCCCGCGGATCCACTACAGCCCGACCGCGGCGTACAGCTCCCCGACCTCCTGGGTGGTCAGCTTCCGGGACGTGCCGGGCTTCAGGTTGCCCAGCGAGACCGGCCCGACCTGCGTCCGGACCAGCCGCGAAACCGGGTGCCCGGCCGCGGCCAGCAGCCGGCGCACGATGTGCTTGCGTCCCTCGTGCAGGGTGACCTCGACCAGCGCCCGGGAGCCGGCCCGCTCCACCACCCGGAACTTGTCCGCGCTGGCCACCCCGTCCTCCAGGTCCAGCCCGGCCATGAGCCGCCGGCCCAGGTCGCGCTCCACCGGGCCGGGCACATCCGCCAGGTAGGTCTTGAGCACGCCGTACCGGGGGTGCATGAGCCGGTGCGCGAGGTCGCCGTCGTTGGTGAACAGCATCAGGCCCTCGGTCTCGTAGTCCAGCCTGCCCACGTGGTAGAGCCGTTCCTCGTGGTCGCCGAGCAGGTCGCCGACGGTGCGCCTGCCCCGGTCGTCGGACATGGTGGTGACCACCCCGGCGGGCTTGTTGAGCGCCAGGTACACCAGGTCCTGCCGGGACGGGATACGCCGGCCGTCCACCCGGATCACCTGGTGGTCGGGATCGACGCGGGCGCCGTAGCGGCGCACGGTCTCACCGTCGACCTCGACCCGCCCCTCGGCGATCAGCTCCTCGCAGTGCCTGCGGCTGCCCAGGCCGGCGGCGGCGAGCACCTTCTGCAGCCGGACCCCGCCGGGGACGTCGGTGAGCGAGTCCCGCTCCCCCTCACCCTGATCGGCCGGAGGCCGGCGGCTGCCGCTACGCGCCCTGCTCATCGAGGGTTTCCCCGCCGCTCTCGGCCTGATCGGGGAGGAACGGCGCGAGCTCGGGCAGTTCGTCGAGGCTGGCCAGGCCGAGCCGTTCCAGGAAGTAGCTGGTGGTCCGGTACAGGATCGCCCCGGTCTCGTGTTCGGTCCCGGCCTCCTCGACCAGGCCGCGCAGGGTCAGGGTGCGCATGACCGCGTCACAGTTGACGCCGCGCACCGCGGAGACCCGCGACCGGCTGACCGGCTGCCGGTAGGCGACCACGGCCAGGGTCTCCAGCGCGGCCTGGGTGAGCCGCACCTCCTGGCCGTCCCGGACGAAACGCTCCACCACGGGCGCGCATTCTTCCCGGGTGTAGAACCGCCACCCGCCCGAGACCTGGCGCAGGTCATACCCGCGGCCCTGGGCCTGGTAGGAGGCGGCGAGCCCGGCCAGGGCGTGGGACACCTCGTCCCGCGGCCGCTCCAGCACCTGGGCGAGCACCACCTCGGCGACCGGCTCGTCCACGACGAACAAGATGGCCTCCAGGCTTGCCTCCAGGCTGGGGCCAGGCTCGCTGTCGCCGATGGTCACCCCGTCGCCGTCGTTAAGCATGATCTTCTGAACCGTCTTCTTCCTCACCGGCAGCCGTGGCGGCCGCGGGCGCAGCGGGCGACCAGGTCACGAACAGGTCCCCCAGCGGCTGCGCCTGCTCCAGACTGACGTTACCTTCCCGGTAGAGCTCAAGCACCGCGAGGAACCGCGCCACCACCTCGTAGGTCCCGGCGCAGTCCTCGATGAGCTGGCCGAACGTGGCCCGGTGCAGCCGGCGCAGCCGCGCGGCCAGGATCGCGGCCTGCTCGGCGACGCTGGCCCGCGGCATGTGGATGTGCTCGGTGGACACCACCGGCGCCGGGCGCGGGGCGAGCACCACCGCCGCGATGCGGGCGAACTCGGCCGCGCCGAGGCCCAGCAGGACCTCGGGCAGCAGCCCGGCGAACCGTGGCTCCATCGGGACCCGCCGGGCGAACCGGCGCGACTGGGCCGCCATCCGGCCCGCGAACTGCCCGGCGACCTCCTTGTAGGCGCGGTACTGCAGCAGCCGGGCGAACAGCAGGTCCCTGGCTTCGAGCAGGGCGAGGTCCTCCTCGTCCTCGACCTCGCCCGCGGGCAGCAGCCGGGCGGCCTTGAGGTCGAGCAGGGTGGCCGCGACGACGAGGAAGTAGCTCGCCTGGTCCAGGTCGAAGGAGTCGGCCCGGGCCCCGATGAAGGCGATGAACTCGTCGGTGACCTGGGAGAGCGCCACCTCGGTGATGTCCAGCTTGTGCTTGGAGATCAGCCCGAGGAGCAGGTCGAACGGCCCCTCGAACACGTCGAGGTGGACCTCGAAGCCGGCCGCCTGCCCGCTGGTGCCGTCGGCCGGGCCGCCCGGCTCGCTGTCCACGGCCGCGATCACTGGGCACCCGCGGGCGCCGGCCGGGGCGCGGGGATGACGGCGGGCGCGCGCAGCCGCCGGGCGAGCACGCTGGAGTCCACCCCCGCGTCCATGTCGGCGAGCAGGACCGCGATGGCCTCCCGTACCAGCCTGCCCCGGTCCACCGCGATGCCCCGGGCGCGCAGGCTCAGCCGCGCCCGTTCGAGGTCGAGCAGCTCGTCGGCGGTCAGGTACACGGTGATCTTCTGCGAGTGGGACTCGCGGCCGCTCGCCTGGCGGCCGTCGTCGGACTCCACCTCACGGGTGGCGGGACGGAGCAGTTCGTGGACGCCCGGCAGGCTGACGCGCCTGCCCCGGGTCAGCCGCGGCCTGCCTGCCGCCACCGCTCCAGCACCTCCTTGGCGAGCTCCCGGTAGGAACTGGCGCCGGTGGATGCTGGGTCGAAGCTGGTGATCGGCTCCCCGGCCACGGTCGCGTCGGGGAACCGCACGGTCCGGCTGATCACCGTGTGGAACACCTCGTCGCCGAACCGGTCCACCACCCGGGTGAGCACCTCGCGGGAGTGCAGCGTCCGCGAGTCGTACATCGTGGCGAGCAGGCCGTCCATGCGCAGCCGGGGGTTGATCCGCCGCGAGACCTTGTCGATGGTCTCGGTCAGCAGCGCCACGCCGCGCATCGCGAAGTACTCGCATTCCAGCGGCACGATGATGCCGTCCGCGCAGGCCAGCGCGTTCACCGTGAGCAGGCCGAGGGACGGCTGGCAGTCGATCATGATGACGTCGTAGTCGGGCACCAGCGACTCCAGCACGCCGCCGAGCACGAACTCCCGCCCGACCTCGTGCACGAGCTGCACCTCGGCCCCGGACAGGTCGATGTTGCTGGGCAGCAGCTCCATGCCCGCGACGCTGGTCTTGACCACGACCTCCGCCGCGCTGGTGCCGCGCTCCATCAGCAGGTTGTACACGGTGGAGTCGAGCTCGTGCGGCTGGATGCCGAGGCCCACCGACAAGGCGCCCTGGGGATCGAAGTCGACCAGCAGGACGCGGCGGCCGAACTCCGCGAGCGCCGCACCGAGGTTGATCGTGGTGGTGGTCTTCCCGACCCCGCCCTTCTGGTTGCACACCGCCACCACCCGGGCCGGGCCGTGCCTGGTGAGCGGTTCGGGGTGGGGAAAGACCGGTAGGGGACGCCCGGTGGGCCCGGTCACGAGATCGCCTACACGGGACGCTGCCACCATGTGCTGCACCTCCCAGCGGAGGCGCAGAAAGCCTCCACTGGTTCCGGGACTCTATGGGGTGGGCGGGCCAGCAGCAAGCCGACGCACCGTTCCGGCCGTTATTGGCCGCCCGCCCGGGCGCCGGGCGCGCGGCCGTGCCCGAGCGCGCGGGGGTGCGCGGCGGCGTAGACCTCGCGCAGCCGGTCCACGGTCACCAGGGTGTAGACCTGGGTGGTGGTCACCGAGGCGTGACCGAGCAGTTCCTGCACCACCCGGACGTCGGCCCCGCCGTCGAGCAGGTGGGTGGCGAACGAGTGCCGCAGCGTGTGCGGTGAGACGCCGGCCAGGCCGGCCCGGCCGGCCGCGGCCTGCAGCACCCCCCACGCCCCCTGGCGGGTGAGCCGCCCGCCGCGCGCGTTCAGGAACAGTGCCGGGCTGGCGGACGCCCGGCGCGCGGCGGACGCCAGCGACGGCCGCGCCCGGACCAGGTAGGCGTCCAGCGCCGCGGCCGCGTAGCTGCCCACCGGGACGATCCGCTGCCTGCCGCCCTTGCCCGCCAGCCGCACGGTCGGCGCGCCGACGTCGTCGACGTCCAGGCCGACCGCCTCGGAGATCCGCGCGCCGGTGCCGTACAGCAGCTCCAGCAGGGCCCGGTCGCGCAGCTGCAGCGGGCCGCCCGCCCCGCCGCCCGGGGCCGCCGCGGCGAGCAGCCGCTCCACCTCGGCGATCCCGATCGCCCGCGGCAGCCGGCGCGCGGTGACCGGCGGGCGGACGGCGCCGGCGGGGTCGGTGGCGGCCAGCCCCCCGGCAGCGGCGAAGGCGTGCAGCCCGCGCACGGCGGCCACCGCGCGGGCGGCGGAACTCGCGGCCAGCGGCGGGTGACCGTCCCCGCCCTGGCGCAGCCCGGCGACGAAGCCGGTGATGTCGGCCGGGGTCACGTCGCCGGCGCAGGTCCTGCCCCGGGCCGTCATCGCCACCTGGTACCTGGCCAGGTCACGCCGGTAGGCCGCGAGCGTGTGCGCGGCCAGGCCCCGCTCCACCGCGAGGTGGCCCAGGTACCTGCCGACGACCGCGCCAAGCGGCACCGCCGCGGCCGGCTGGCCCGTCAGCTCAGCACCTGCTCCGGCGGGGTCCAGCCGAGCCCGTGCGCCTGCGCGACCGGCTCGATGGTCAGCGCGCCCTCGTGGGTGTGCAGGCCGGGCAGGAGCGAGGCGTCCGACCGCAGCGCCTCGCGCCAGCCGAGGTTCGCCAGCTCCAGCGCGTACGGGAGGGTCACGTTGGTGAGCGCGTAGGTGGAGGTGTGCGGCACCGCCCCGGGCATGTTCGCCACGCAGTAGAAGACCGAGTCATGCACCCGGTAGGTGGGCTCGGCGTGGGTGGTGGGGTGGGAGTCCTCGAAGCAGCCCCCCTGGTCGATGGAGATGTCCACGAGCACCGAGCCGGGCTTCATCCGCGACACCAGGTCGTTGGAGATCAGCATCGGCGCCTTCGCCCCGGGCACCAGCACCGCCCCGATCACCAGGTCGGCGTCGATCACCGCGCGCTCGATCTCGTAGGCGTTCGACGCGACCGTCTGCAGGTGGCCCTGGTAGATCGCGTCCGCCGAGCGCAGCCTGGCGATGTTCTTGTCCACCAGGAGCACCTCGGCCTGCATGCCGAGGGCGATGGCGGCGGCGTTCATGCCCGACACGCCGGCGCCGAGCACGACGACCTTGGCCGCGTACACGCCGGACACGCCGCCCATGAGCACGCCGCGCCCGCCGCCGTCGCGCTGCAGGTGGTGCGCCCCCACCTGCGGCGCCATCCGGCCGGCGACCTCCGACATGGGCGCGAGCAGCGGCAGGGATCCGTCACTGGCCCGTACCGTCTCGTAGGCGATCGAGGTGATGCCCGACCCGAGCAGCGCATCGGTGCACTGGCGCGACGCGGCCAGGTGCAGGTAGGTGAACAGGACCTGCCCCTTGCGCATCCGGTGGTACTCCTCCGGCACCGGCTCCTTGACCTTGAGCACCAGCTCGCTGGTGGCCCAGACGTCGTCGGCGCCGGGCAGGATGGCGGCCCCGGCGGTCACGAAGTCCGCGTCCGGGATGGCCGAGCCGGCTCCCGCGCCCTGCTCGACGAACACCTCATGGCCCGCGCGGGCCAGTTCATGCACGCCCGCGGGCGTGATCGCCACCCGGTACTCGTGGTTCTTGAGTTCCTTCGGAACGCCGACCTTCATGACCGCTAGCCCTCCTCGCAATCCCGGCCGCCTGGCGCCGCTGCCCGGCGGTCCGGCTCCTGACGGACTGTCACGGCCGTCAGTCCTCGCCCGCCCCAGTGTCCCTGAGCCCGGCGAACCCGCCCTGGCGGGCGGCGTACGCGGAAAAGATACCCACGGCAGTGACACCATTGTGCAGGTCGCCAGCCAGAAATAGCTGCACCGCCCGGTCCAGGGGCACCCAGGCGGTCTCCAGGTAGGCCTCCTCGTGCCGCAGCACGGGGCGCTCCCGCGGCGGCAGCTCGGCGAGGTCGCGGGCCAGGAACACCCGGACGCGCTCGGTGGAGATCCCCGGTGAGGTGAAGCAGTCGGTGAGCACGTGCCAGGTCCGGGCGGCGTAGCCGGTCTCCTCGCGCAGTTCCCGCGCACCGGTGGCGCGCAGCGCCTCCCCCGGCACATCGCGTATCCCGGCCGGGATCTCCCACAGCAGCCGGCCCGCCGGGTGCCGGTACTGGCGGATCAGCAGCACCTGGCCGGCCTCGTCGAGCGCGACGATGGCGACGGCGCCCGGGTGCTCCACCACGTCCCGGCGGGCCGTCTCGCCGTCGGGCATGCGGACCCGGTCGGTCCGCAGCACCACGAAGGCGCCGCGGGCCCGGCGCGGCCTGCCCGTCACCGGCCAGTGCCGGGCGACGTCGCGGATCGGCGCGACGGCGCCTTCGGCGGCACCGTCCGCGCGGGCGGTCACGCGCTCGCCGCGGCGCGGTGCGCGCTGGCGGCCGGCGCGGTGCGGACCGTCCGCGCATGTTCCAGCGCGGCCGCCACCAGCCCGGTGAACAGCGGGTGCGGCCGGGTCGGCCGGGACAGGAACTCCGGGTGCGCCTGCGTGGCGACCAGGTAGGGGTGGGTTTCCCTGGGCAGTTCCACGAACTCGACCAGGCGGCCGTCCGGCGACAGCCCCGAGCAGCGCAGGCCCGCCTGCTCCAGTACGTCGCGGTAGGCGTTGTTGACCTCGTACCTGTGCCGGTGCCGCTCCTGGACCACCTCGGCCCCGTACAGCTTGGCGATCAGCGATCCCTCGGCCAGCACCGCGGGGTACAGGCCCAGCCGCATGGTGCCGCCCATGTCCCGCTCGCCGGCCACCACGTCCTGCTGGTCGGCCATGGTGGCGATCACCGGGTGCTTGGTATCCGGGTCGAACTCGGTGCTGTTGGCGCCCGCCAGGCCCGCCAGGTTCCGGGCCACCTCGATCGCCACGCACTGCAGTCCCAGGCACAGCCCGAGCAGCGGGATCTGGTGGGTGCGGGCGTAGCTGACCGCGCCGATCTTGCCCTCGATGCCGCGCACCCCGAAGCCGCCGGGGACCAGCACCCCGTCCACGCCGTCGAGGGCCCGGGCCGCGCCCTCCGGGGCCTGGCAGTCGTCACTGGGCACCCACCGGATGTTGACCCGGGCGTCGTTGGCGAACCCGCCCGCGCGCAGCGCCTCGGCCGGGGACAGGTAGGCGTCGGGCAGGTCCACGTACTTGCCCACCAGCGCGATGGTGACGCTGCGGGCCGGCCGGTGCACCCGCCGGAGCAGGTCGTCCCAGTCGCTCCAGTCCACGTCGTGGAACGGCAGCGCCAGCCGCCGCACCACGTAGGCGTCCAGCCCCTCGGCGTGCAGCACCTTGGGGATGTCGTAGATCGACGGGGCGTCCGCGGCGGCGACCACCGCGTCCTCGTCGACGTCGCACATCAGGCTGATCTTCCGTTTCAGGCCGGCGCTGATCGCCCGGTCCGCGCGGCACACGATGGCGTCCGGCTGGATGCCGATGCTGCGCAGCGCCGCCACCGAATGCTGGGTGGGCTTGGTCTTCAGCTCGCCCGACGGGACGATGTAGGGCAGCAGCGACACGTGCAGGAAGAAGCACCGGTCCCGGCCGATCTCGTGCCGGATCTGGCGGATGGCCTCCAGGAACGGCAGCGACTCGATGTCGCCGACGGTGCCGCCCACCTCGGTGATCACCACGTCCACGCCGGGGCCGCCCATGTCCAGGATCCGGGCCTTGATCTCGTTGGTGATGTGCGGGATCACCTGGACCGTGTCGCCCAGGTAGTCGCCGCGCCGTTCCTTGGCGATCACGCTGGAGTAGATCTGCCCGGTGGTGACGTTGGCGCGGCCCTGCAGTTCGGTGTCGAGGAACCGCTCGTAGTGGCCGACGTCGAGGTCGGTCTCGGTCCCGTCGTCGGTGACGAACACCTCCCCGTGCTGGAACGGGTTCATGGTGCCCGGATCCACGTTCAGGTACGGATCGAGCTTCTGCATGGTCACCCGGAGCCCGCGGGCCTTGAGCAGTCGCCCCAGGCTGGAGGCCGTCAGGCCCTTACCCAGGCTGGATGCGACTCCGCCGGTGACAAAGAGGTGCTTGGTAGGCGCCAGGCGTGATGCTTCCAAAGGAAGGCTCCCGTGGTCGGTCCGTGGCGGAAAAGCCGCTCGTCCACGGGCCATCAGGATATCAGCCGGCCGTCACCCGGGCCGGCAGCGCCACCCGTCCGGGCTGGTCCGGGCGCGGCTAGAGGGCCGTATTGGGGCTCGGCTCGTGCTCCGCCGACTGCCGGACCCGGCGCTGCGCAGCCGTCAGCCCCTGCTCGTCGGTCTCGCCGAACCGCGCCAGGGCGACCGCGCTGACGATGGCGACGCTGAACCCGAGCACCGCCACGCCGCCCAGGCCCGGCCGGGTCTGGTCGCCGAGGAGCAGGACGCCGACCACGGCCGGCGGGGTGGTCTCGGCCAGCACCACGGCCGCGGTCGCCACGGTGACGCTGCCGCCCTCCAGGGCGGTGGCGTACAGCATGAACGAGACGATGCCCGCGGCCGCCAGCGCGTAGGCGGCGGGATCGCGGATGAGCTGGTGCGGGGCGTACCCGGGCAGCACCCGGGCGGCGACGGCCAGCACCCCGTAGCCCAGCCCCGCGACCGCGCCCAGGGCCGGGGTGCGGGCGGGCAGGCGCAGCCGGGACGCGGCCACGCCCGCGACGGCGATGCCGGCCACGGCGACGATCAGCGCGAGCTTGAACCCCGGGCTCACCCCGGTGGCCACGTGCGCCCCGGCGGACGATCCCAGCAGGCCCACGCCGAGGATCACCCCGGCCACGGCCAGCCACTCCCGCCAGGCAAGTTCCAGGTGCATGAGCCACGCGGCGAACACCGCCGTCACGGCCAGGTTGCCCGCGATGATCGCCTGGGCGGCGAACAGCGGCAGTTGCCGCAGCGCCACCAGCTGGGCGAAGAACCCGACCAGGTCCAGGCCCAGGCTGGCGATGAACGGCCCCTGGTGCAGCATGCGCACGACCAGCCCGGGGTCCACCGTGCCCAGCCGGGACCGGCCCTGCCCGGCCGTACGCCGGCTGGCCGCCCGC
>Ga0335078_10006991_pt1 | contig 16715 bp, 9 predicted proteins | sample Lox_Sample_32_FD_206711 | JGI IMG/M metagenome (GOLD analysis project Ga0335078, IMG submission 206711) | Soil microbial communities from Loxahatchee National Wildlife Refuge, Florida, United States - Lox_Sample_3.2 | ecosystem: Environmental > Terrestrial > Soil > Wetlands | place: USA: Florida... | reverse complement strand
CGCCCGCCAGATCGCCACCGGCCATTACGCGCGGATCCGCCTCGATGAACCCTCCGGCCGCTACCAGATGCTGCGGCCGGCCGACCGTTCCAAGGACCAGACGTATTTTCTGTTCGGCCTCACCCAGGCGCAGTTGGCGCGCACACTGTTCCCGCTGGGCGATCTCACCAAGCCGGAAGTCCGCGAGCTGGCGCGGTCAATGGGTCTGGCAGTGGCCGCCAAGGACGATAGCCAGGAAATCTGCTTCGTTCCCAACGGCGATTATGCCGCTTTTCTGGACGCCTACCTGCGCGAGACCGGAGTGCAGGCCGCCCGCACGCGCGGCGAGATCGTCTCGGAGAACGGCAGCGTGCTCGGCGAGCACGAGGGCGTGCATCATTTCACCATCGGACAGCGGCGCGGCTTGGGTGTCGCGGCCGGCCAGCCGCTATACGTGATCGCCACCGAGCCGGCGTCGCAGCGTGTCATCGTCGGCCCGAGCGACCAGTTGCTGCGGGAACGGTTCCATGCCGCCGGCGTCAACTGGATCTCCATCGCCGGCATCGATCGCCCGATTCGCGCGGAAGTGAAGATCCGCAACAAGCACGCTGCCGCCCCGGCCGCGCTGCAGCCCTCCGCCGATCCCGCGCGCGTGGAAGTAATTTTCGAGGAGCCGCAGCGCGCCGTGACTCCCGGCCAGGGCGCCGTCTTCTACCAGGACGACCTGGTGCTCGGCGGCGGCTGGATCGAATAGTCTACTGCTTATACACGTTCGGCCCGTTGCTGGCGATTCCGTTGATGGTGATCACCACCGGATACGTCCCCGGCGACAGACCCGTCGGCACGACCAGGTCCGCCTGCGCGACCCCCGCTGTTCCCGGGGTCAGGCCCAGAAAGGAAACGGTTGTGGCGAATCCACCGATGGTCACGGTGTAGGGCAAAGTCGCCCGAGACAAGGGCGACGCAAGAGCCCCCGCGCCCGAAGCCACCGGATTGTCCACGGGTCCGATTCCGGTCACGTACAACTCGATGTAAGTCCCTCCCGCCGCCGGATTCGTGGGCGAATTCAGAGTTCTGGTCTGATCGGACGCCACATTGAACGCCAGGGCATCGCCCGACGGGCTCTGCAAAATGTACGGGTAAGCCTGAGCGACTTGAAAGAGTTGCGCCGCGCTCGTCCCGCAGGAGTTTTTCAGCGTCAGTTGCGCCGCGCCGGGCACTATTTCGTACGGCACCTGCACGTTAATCTGTGTCGGGCTGGCATAAAGAATGGGCGCGTTGATGCCGTTGATACTCACGGTAGTGCCGGACACATTAGTGGAGAGCGGCAAGGTGGTCGCGATGTATGTCCCGCCCGCGAGCCCGCTTCCGTAGACCGAAAGCAGCGATCCGGGCGCGACCGGCGCGACGGCCGCGCTCGAAGCCCACGAACTCAGCACGCCGCCCGTGTTCACGGCAGGCATCTGCGGACCCACGCCAATGGCCGTCAGAAAGGCATTCGACACATAGCCGGGATAAGTGCCGATGTAAGCTCCGGTGGTGACGGGAAAGTTCGCCGATGACGTCGTGCCGGCCACCACCAGCCCCACCGCGCAATTCGCCGCGATGGCCACCGCGGAATCGCCGGCGGTACCGCCCGCGCTGGCGCCCGCCGCGCCGTCACCGCCCAGGTAGCTGGAAAACAGCAGCGTCTGGCCGGTCGGATCCACCGCCGCCACCACTCCGTCCCCGGTGGTCGTATCCAGATTGGTAGTCTGAAACGCGTTCGCCAGCGGGAAATTCGTGGACAAGGAAGCACCCGCCAGGTAGACGTTGCCGCTGAGATCTACGGTGACCGCGTTGGCGGCGTCTTCGGCCGATCCGCCCAGGTAGGTCGAATACGCCAGTGTCTGCCCGTTGCCATTCAGCTTGGTCAGAAAGATGTCGCCGGCGCCGCCGCCAAACGTGCTCTGAATGGCATTCATGGTCGGGAAGTTGGTGGACGCCGTCTCTCCGGTCACGTACACCGCGCCGCTCGCGTCGATGGCAATGCCGTTTCCGGAATCGGCTGCATTGCCGCCCAGGTACATCGAGAAAACCATCCCCAGGGCGGGAGAGAGCTTGGTGACGAACGCGTCGCCGCCCCCTCCGCTCGAGGTCTGAAAGGACCCGCTGGTGGTGGGGAAATTGGTGGAGCTGGTCGTGCCCGTGACAAACGCATCGCCGGCTGCGTCGACGGCAATCGCATACCCGTAATCGGTTCCGGTGCCACCCAGGTATGTCGAAGCTACAAGTGTGCCGCCCGAGATTCCCGAGGTGTATTTCATCACGAACGCGTCGGCGCCTCCGGCGTTCCTGCTCTGAGCTGCGCCGGTAGAGACCGGGAAGTTCGTCGAAGTGGTGTAGCCGACAATGTAGAGATTCGGCGGATTGGCGCCATCCAGCGCGACGCCGTACGCCGCGTCCTGCCCGTTACCGGCATGCGTGCTGCTATAGTCGGGCAGGCCTTGGAAGTCCATAGCCGTCAGCGCCGAATTGATCTCGCCGATCCACGCGAATTCGAAAGTCGCGCCGTCGGTAATTTCACCCGCGAAAAAAACATCGCCGCTCGAGTCGACGGCGATGGCGTGCCCGTAATTGTTGTATCCGGCCTGAAAAGCGAAGTAAGTCGTCAGGATGTTGCCGCCGGCCGGGTTGAGCTTGGAAATCAGTGCTTCCAGATATCCGTAGATGTCGATGGTGGTCCCGATGAGGTACACGTTGCCCAGTCCGTCCACCGCCACCCCTTCGCCGTCCGACCCGCCCGCCGAGCCCGAGTACGCGATGTAAGTCGCCCAGGTCAGGATCGGGTCGATCACCAGCTCGTGCCGCCGATCATAGGCGCCCAGCGCGAAGCTCACCGTCTGGCCGCGCAGCACGTAGCTGGCGCCGATCTCGCGCCGCACGCCATCGATCACCTGGTACACCACCGGCCGATGCTGCCGCAGGCCGCCCTCGGCCGTCTCCACCACGAGGTCGCCCCCATCGTCCACGCGCAGCCCGGCGGCGCCGCTATAGCGCATGCGGATCGCGCGCGGATCGCCGCCTGGATAAACCACGAAATCGTACTCCAGCCTGCCGCCGTTCCCGTGATAAATCAGGTCGACGCCGGAATACACGGAACGGTAGCGCACGCGTGCGTACGTCGGGATGCCGGTTACCCAGTTGGATTTGTCGCCGCGCAGATAATTCACCACGCCGGGAAGCGGCGACTCGCCTTCGCCATGCGAGGCGGTCCGCGCGCCCACCAGCACCGTGGACAAACGCGCCTGCAGAGACACCATGTCGGCCCGGCCCGGCCGCAGCGACAACGCGTAACCACCCGCGTGCGACAAAAACTCCGCGTCCGCGGGACCCTGCCCGCGATTGGCTTCAAACACAACCGTATCCGGTTGTTTCACGGGACGGGCCGCGCACCAGGCAGCCCCCGCGGCGATCAGACAAAGCCAAACAACTCGCATCATTGTATTGTTGACACGAATTGTGGCCCTTAGGTTGCAGTGGAAACTCGAAATTTACGCCAGTGTGACCGCAAGATTTTGGAACTCGCGGGATATGTGCGCCGCGAAAGCCTATCGCTTGCCTGCCCGATCCAGCGCCAGATTCAGTTGCAGCACGTTGACGCGCGGCTCGCCCAGAATGCCGAATTGCCGATCGGCGGTATTGGCCGCAACCAGCCGCCGCACCGCATCCTCGCTCATGCCGCGAGTTTTCGCCACCCGCGTCACCTGCGCTTCCGCCGCCGCCGGGCTGATATTCGGATCCAGCCCGCTGCCGGAGGCGGTCACCATGTCCGCCGGAACGGGTCCGGTGTAGGTCGGGTTCTCGTCGCGGAACTTCTTCACATCGGCCCCCACGCGATCGACTAACGCCTGGTTGGTCGGCCCCAGGTTCGATCCGCCGGAGTTCATACCGTCGTATGGCTTATCGCCGGTCGCCGAGGGCCGGCCGTGGAAGTATTCGGGTTTCGTAAACGATTGACCGATAAGTTCGCTCCCCACCGTTTTCCCGTCGGCCTGAACCAGGCTGCCCGACGCCTGGTGCGGGAACAGAACCTTCGCCAGGCCCGTGACCAGCAGCGGATAGGCCAGGCCGGTCAACAACGTCAGAACGATCGTGGCTCGAATGGCAATCATCAGTTGCTTCATAGGTATCCCTTATGCCAGCCGCAACAGACCCAGCAGCCGGTCGATCAGCCAAATCCCCGGGAACGGCGCGATCACGCCGCCCACTCCATAAACCAGCAGGTTGCGCCGCAAAAGCGCCGCCGCGCTCATGGGGCGGTACTTCACGCCCCGCAGCGCCAGCGGGATGAGCGCGATGATGATCAGCGCGTTGAAGATCACCGCCGCCAGCACGGCGCTCTGCGCGCTGTGCAGCCCCATGATGTTCAGTTTCTCCATTACCGGATACGTGGTCATGAACATCGCCGGCAAAATGGCGAAATATTTGGCGATATCGTTGGCGATGGAGAACGTGGTCAGCGCGCCCCGGGTCATCAGCAACTGCTTGCCGATGGCCACCACTTCGATCAGCTTGGTGGGATTGCTGTCCAAATCCACCATGTTGCCGGCTTCTTTCGCGGCCATCGTGCCGGTATTCATGGCCAGGCCCACGTCCGCCTGCGCCAGGGCGGGGGCGTCGTTGGTGCCGTCGCCGGTCATGGCGACCAGGCGGCCGCCGGCCTGTTCTTTCTTGATCAGGTCCATTTTGTCGCGCGGCGTCGCCTGCGCCAGGAAATCGTCCGTGCCGGCCTCCGCGGCGATGGCGGCGGCGGTAAGCGGATTGTCGCCGGTAATCATGATGGTGCGGATGCCCATGGCGCGCAACTGCTGGAACCGCTCGCGCATTCCGCCCTTCACGACGTCCTTGAGGTGAATGACGCCCAGGCAGCGGTCCCGGTCCGCCACCACGAGCGGCGTGCCGCCCGACCGCGAGATACGATCCGTGATGTCCATGATTTCCGTCGGAACCGTTCCGCCGTGCTCGCGCACGAACTCGATTACCGATTCGGTCGCGCCCTTGCGGATCTGCCGGCCGTCGATATTGACTCCGCTCATGCGCGTCTGGGCGGTGAACGGAATGAAGTGCGCTTCATGTTCGGCCACTTCACGGCCGCGGATCGAATAGCGCTGCTTCGCCAGCACCACGATCGAGCGTCCTTCGGGGGTCTCGTCCGCGAGGCTGGAAAGCTGCGCCGCATCCGCCAGCTCCTCTTCGGACACGCCGGCCGGCGGAATGAATTCGACCGCCTGCCGGTTGCCCAGCGTGATGGTGCCGGTCTTGTCCAGCAGCAGCGTGTTCACGTCGCCCGCCGCTTCGACGGCTTTGCCGCTCATGGCCAGCACGTTATGCTGCATCACGCGGTCCATGCCGGCGATGCCGATCGCCGAAAGCAGGCCGCCGATGGTGGTCGGAATGAGACAGACCAGCAGCGAAACCAGCACCGTCACCGAGGGTGCGGTCCCGGAGCCGCTGGCCGCCACGCTGTATAGCGCGAACGGCTGCAGCGTGACCACCGCCAGCAGAAATACCAGCGTCAGCCCGGCAATCACGATGTTGAGAGCGATTTCATTCGGCGTCTTCTGGCGTTCCGCGCCTTCCACCAGCGCAATCATGCGGTCCAGGAAGGTCTCGCCCGGGTTGGAGGTGATCTTCACGCGAATCCAGTCGGACAGCACTTTGGTGCCGCCGGTGACGGCGCTGCGATCGCCGCCCGATTCGCGGATTACCGGCGCCGACTCCCCCGTGATAGCCGATTCGTCCACGCTGGCGATGCCCTCGATCACGTCGCCATCGCCGGGGATGGTCTCGCCTGCTTCCACCAGCACCACATCGCCGCAGCGCAGTTGCGTGGCCGCGATGGTTTCCGTCCTGCCGTTGATCATCCGGCGGGCCGTAGTCTCGGTCTTCGTCTTGCGCAGGGTGTCGGCCTGCGCTTTGCCGCGGCCTTCCGCCATGGCTTCCGCGAAATTCGCGAACAGCACCGTGAACCATAGCCACAGCGTGATCTGAAAAGTGAACCCGGCGATGGCCGCGCCCGACGCGATGTCGCGGATGGCCAGCACGGTGGTCATGGCCGCGCCCACCTCTACCACGAACATCACCGGATTCTTCATCATGGTCCGCGGGTTGAGCTTCGCGAAGCAATCCCGAATCGCCCGCTTCACGATCGGCGGATCGAACAGCGGACGCGCCCGCGCGCCTTTCTTCGGAATAATCGAGGTGACGTCGTTGTTGCTGCTCTGAGTCGGAGGAGTTGCCGTAGCTGTGACCATACTTAGCTCCAAAGCCTTCCGGCGTGCATAAAGAAGTGTTCCACAATTGGCCCCAGCGAAAGCGCCGGGAAGAATGTCAGCGCCCCCACAATCACGATCACGCCCAGCAACAGCACCACGAACAGCCCGGAATGGGTCGGGAAGGTGCCGGCGGAGACGGGAACGAGCTTCTTCTGGGCGAGGCTGCCGGCAGCCGCCAACAACGGAATCAGCATCAGAAAACGGCCGAACAGCATCGCGATCCCGATGGTGGTATTGAAATACGGAGTGTTGGCGTTAAAACCGGCGAAAGCGCTGCCGTTATTCCCTACCGCGCTGGTGTAGGTGTACAACATTTCGGAGAGACCGTGCGGCCCATGGTTCGTCAAGTTGGCAATCCCTGGTCCCGGCGGATTGATGTAGCTGTTTTTGGCGAAGTGGACCACCGATCCGCTGGCCGCAAATCCCAGGATCGTGAACGCCAGCACCATCACCGCCAGCATCATCATCTTCACTTCCTTCTTTTCGATCTTCTTCCCCAGGTATTCCGGCGTGCGGCCCACCATCAGTCCCGCGATGAACACCGCCAGGATCGCGAACAGCAGCATTCCATACAGGCCGGAGCCCACGCCGCCGAAGATAATCTCGCCCAGCTCGATATTGATCAGCGGGATCAGCCCGCCCAGCGGCGTCAGGCTGTCGTGAGCATTGTTGACGGCGCCGCAGCTCGCATCGGTGGTGACGACCGTGAACAGCGCCGAGTTGGTGATTCCAAACCGGACGTCCTTGCCTTCCATGTTGCCGCCCGGCTGCGTCGCGGTAGCCGCCGCTTCCACTCCGAGCTTGGCCAGGTTGGGGTTCCCGGCCTGCTCGGAGGGATAAGTGACGAACACGCCTGCCAGGAAGAGAACCGTCATGGCCGTCAGCAAGGCCCAGCCTTGCCGCGTGTCCCTCACCATTTTGCCGAACGTATACGTCAGTCCGGACGGAATCGCGAAAATCAGAAACATCTCCAGGAAATTCGAAAATGGCGTCGGATTCTCGTAGGGGTGCGCCGAGTTGGCCTGCGTAAATCCGCCGCCGTTGGTGCCCAGCTCCTTGATGGCTTCCTGCGACGCCAGCGGGCCTTGCGGAATCGTCTGCACCGCGCCTTCTACCGTCGTCCCCTTGGCATATGCGTCAAAGTTCTGGATGGCGCCCTGCGATACCAGCAGCAGCGCCGCGACGATCGACAGGGGAATCAGGACGTAGACGATCGCCCGGGTCGTATCCACCCAGAAGTTGCCCAAGGTATTAGCCGAATGCCGCGCAAACCCGCGCACAAAAGCGATCGCCACCGCGATCCCAACCGCCGCCGAGAAGAAGTTGTGCGTCGCCAGGCCGATCATCTGCGTGAAGTAGCTGACCGTCGATTCCGGCGTGTACGACTGCCAGTTGGTATTAGTCGTGAAACTGGCCGCGGTATTGAACGAGAGGTCCGTTCCGATGTTTCCCAGTCCCGCCGGATTCAGCGGCAGCCATTGCTGCATGCGCTGAATCACGTACGTCATGATCAGCGTCACCAGGCTGAAGATCAGCACGCCCCCGGCATAGCGCGTCCAATGCTGCTCGGCGGCTTCATCGATGCCGCACAATTTGTAAATCACCGCTTCCAGCGGACGCAGCAGGCGGTGCATCCAGGTGCGCTCGCCGGAAAACACCTTGGCCATGTAAGACCCCAGCGGCTTGGCCACGGCGATCACGACCAGCGTGAACAGAGCGATTTGCAGAATTCCGTTCGCTGTCATAATGGCCTCTCAGAAGCGCTCCGGCTTGAGCAGCGCATAAAACAGGTAAACGCCCAGCCCGACCGCGACTAGCAGCGCAATGATGTATTCCATGAAGTGAGTCTCCGGTAGAGAAGCGGCCCCTAGAGGCGGTCGCATCCTTTCACAAACGCCCAGGCCGCGGCAAAGAACGCCACCGTGAGCAGCACGAAAAAGAGATCCAACATATATGTCCTATTCGATATGGAGCAAAGCAACCTGGTAACCCTCGCGGGCCAGGCTGCGTGCCAGTTTTTCCTCGCGCGTGCGCCACAACTGTTTTCGCGTACCGATCAGCACGATCGACCCGGATCTGAGAACGTGGCGGAAACCTTCATCCTGGTACCTTGCCAGGATCACCTGCGCGTCAATGGGAAAGGCGCAATGACTGGTCAGATCGACAAGTTGTTCCACCAGATGGGCATGCACCGAAATGGGGCAACCGAAGGGCAGCGGATATGGCACCGAGTGAACCGCGATCAGACGAACTGTTGGATTCAGCCCGGCGATCAAAGATTCGGCTCTTTTCAGCACCGCGTTGGCCAGCGACCACTCCGTATACGGCACCACAATTTCGATCTCCCGGCCCGCGGCGCCGCTTTCCAGGGCAACTGGATCGATCCGCAGTCCTCCCGAAGTGTGCATCGACCATCTCCCAGCCAATAGGCTATGAGAAGCGGCATAAGGAAGTCATAAATAAACAATCAGGATTGGGTTAACATAATCGGGGCCTCTTTCGCCGATAAACGCCTCAACCGATAGTTCCGGAACGTACCGGCCGGGGTGGAACCGTCCCATCCGGCGCCGCAGCCGTGCGCGAAGTGACATCCCGGCCGCCCCGGCTCGATACCATATCCACGCGAATCGGCGAGCTTCAGGAGCGAATCTGACCGCGGATCAAAGCCGCGTGCCGGGCCGCCGCCTGCGTCACGTCCGCGGAAATAATCGCTTTGTAGAGGTTGGCGCGGTGCGTCGTTATGTTGGAATCGATGGCGTCCTGCCGCACGGCGATCCCTCGCATACCGGCGCGTTTGCTTGTCGCTCAGTTCACCGGGGTCGGTTGGCGCGGAATCACTACCGCTTCCGAGGACACCGCAGGGTGCTTTTCGGCCGGTGCAAGGCCCGCTTTGGACGGCGATGCGGCAGACCCGATCCTGGATTCGAAACATTTCGGTAAAAATCCGTAAAGCGCCGATATTCGGGCCTCAGTGTGTTTTTTTAGGTACTTGGAAACCAGGTGTAACCGTCCCGCGCAAGCACGCGCCTATATAGATGCGAGCCAACAAACGAATTATATAGAGCATGGCGGAAAGCGTTCGCCGGCGCTCTGGTTTCGCAATTCTCGATTTTAACGTTCCAAGGAGAACTGTGACCATGAAGAAGACTGTGTTCCTTACCGGCATCCTCGCCGTTTCCTCGCTTTTCGCGTTTTCGAAGACCTACGAAATCACGCTGGCCAACGCCTCCAAAGCCGGCAATATCCAACTGAAAGCCGGCCAGTATCGCGTGAAATTGGACGGCGGTCAGGCCGTATTCACGAACGTGGACAGCTCCAAGCAGTACACCGTTCCGGTGAAGGTCGAAAACGCCACCAAGAAATTTAATGAGACCAAGGTCGATGCCAACAAAGACGGCAACGTCGACAACCTGAAGGACATCCAGTTGGGCGGTTCCACCACCCAGATCGATTTCTGATCCCCTCCATCTCCTCTAATCCCAAGCGGGCCGGGTCCTCCGGCCCGTTCCCTTTCCCCCCGCATTTCGTCGTCCGCGCAGCCATAAAATAGCTCCATGCTTTCCAATCAGCACGGAGATGCCCGCCGTAGATTCCTGCGGCGGCTCTTGGCCGGCGCCGGATGGGCCGCCGCCGCGCAGCAGCCGGCCTCGCCGCAGACGCCCCACAGCGGCGAGACGCCGCCTCTCGTCTTACCTTCCTACGCGCGTGCGCAGAGTCACAAATCGCTCAAGCAGTCGAGTTATGACCGTACGGGAGGCAACCGCGATTCCTGGACGATCCCGGCCGGAGGCGCGCAGACCGTGTTTGAAGCCGCCGGACCCGGCATCATCACGCACATCTGGTTCACCATCTCGGCGCGCAGCGGCGACCATTTGAAAGAGCTGGTGCTTCGCGGCTATTGGGATGGCAATTCCAAGCCCAGCGTCGAAGCGCCCATCGGCGACTTCTTCGGCCTCAACCTGAACTCCTACCATATCTACGAATCCGCATACCTGGCCTGCTCGCCCGGCGCGTCATTGAATTGTTATTTCGCCATGCCCTACCGAAATGCGGCCAGATTCACCGTCACCAACGAAGGCCGGCAGGATGTAGGCTCATTCTATTCGAACATCGATTACAAGTCGCTGCCGCGGCCGGCGGATGACGCTCTCTACTTTCACGCCCAGTTCCGCCAAAGCGCGCCCTGCGAAGCCGTGACCGGCGAGGCCGCCCGTTTCAATCTCGACGGCCGCCGCAATTACGTCTTTGCGGAAACCCGCGGGCGCGGCCACCTGATGGGCGTCACCCTCGGCGTGCTGCAGAACGCCAACGGCTGGTGGGGCGAAGGCGACGACATGATCTTCGTGGATGACGAAACCAGGCCGCTGATCAACGGCACGGGATCGGAAGATTATTTCCTGGGAAGCTGGGATTTCGGCGGCCGCGACCGGGCCCTGCCTTTCGCGCACGCCATGTACGGCGCGCCTCTGATCGTCAACCCGGAACGCACCGGCGGCCGCTATTGCTGCTACCGCTGGCACGGTGACAATCCGGTAACATTTGAACGGTATTTGAAGCACACCATCGAACACGGACACGCCAACGATCGCGCCGATAATTTCTTCTCCGTGGCGTACTGGTACCAGTCGGCGCCCTACACCGATTTTCCGCCGCTGCCGCCGGTAGCGTCGCGAATCCCGCAAGTCCGGACGGCGTAAGCGCGGAAGCCGGATCACCGGTGGATCCGGTTTTGTAAAGAGTTTCCTATTGACATCCCACACGAGTTCTGCCAGACTCCTCTATACAACCCACAGGAGGAGGAGATGAGCCAGGACAAACCCGGGATTCTGCAAGGCACGCTCGACCTCATGGTTCTGCAGGCCCTCCACGTCATGGGGCCGATGCACGGATTCGGCATCGCGCGCCGCATCGAACAGGTCAGCGAGGATACGTTGCGCGTCAACCAGGGCACGATCTATCTCTGCCTGGTGCGGCTGCTGCAAAAAGCATGGATCTCCGCCGAATGGGGCGAATCGGAAAACAAGCGCCGGGCGAAGTTCTATCGCATCACCCGGTCCGGCCGCAAACAACTGGCCGTGGAAGCTCGCGATTGGGAGCGCGTGGCCGGCGCCATCGGACGCCTGCTCCATATGGCCAGGAGGTGAATCCCATGCGCCACTTCTGCAACCGCATCCTCGCGTTCTTCAGAACCGGGAATCTCGATCGCGATTTTGACCAGGAGATCGAAACCCATCTCCAGATGCTGGCCGGAGAGTTCGAGCGCCGCGGCCTTGCATCCGAAGACGCTCGCCGCGCCGCCCGGCTGCAATTCGGCGGAATCACCCAGCTTCGCGAAGCCCATCGCGCTGCCCGGGGGCTCCCGTTGCTCGACAGCTTGTCCCTGGACGTCCGCTATGCTCTGCGCGCCTTGCGCAAAGACCCCGGCTTCACGGTGCTCGCGGTGCTGACGCTGTCGATCGGCATGGCCGTCAACACCGCGGTTTTTGCGCTCTGGAACGCGGCGGCGCTGCGGCCGCTTCAGGCGGTGCAACCGGAGCGCGTCGTGCAGTTGGCGCACGCGGGGCGAGACCCGTCGTTCTCGCGTGCGGAGTACGCCTATTATCGCGATCACAGCCGGTCGTTTTCGGCGCTGGCTGCGGCTGCGTGGTTCACTTTTTCCATGAGCGGCGTGCCCGCCGCGGCTCCCGCATCCCCGGGCGGCATAGCGGCGGCCGCCGGGTTGCAATTTCCGCGAACTCTGGGCGCGTCCGAACCGGTCGCCGCCGCGGCGATATCTGGAAATTACTTTCAGCTCCTGGGGGTGCCGGCCGCCCTTGGCCGCGTGATTCGTCCGGAAGAGGATTCCGCCGCCGCCGAGCCTGTCGCCATGCTGAGCGACAGTTTCTGGGAGCGAAGGTTCTCCCGCGACCCTGCCGTGCTCGGCCGCAGGCTGACGCTCAACGGCATCGACGCAACGATCGTAGGCGTCACGCCGCAAAACTTCGGCGGCACGTCGCTGGTGCTTCCTGATTTGTGGACGCCGGTTTCGCTGATGGAGCGCGTCTCGCCCGGCTGGAGCCGATTTCGCGTATATGGCAGGCTGCGGCCCGGAATCCCGGCGCTGCAAGCGCGCGATGAATTGACTGCCCTGCAGACCGGAAGCCCCGCCGATGGTCCCGCCATCGCGCGGCCAACTCACCGCAACGGCTTCGTAGTGGGACCGGTGTCTCTAATGGGCCAGCCCGGAGAACGCGATAATCAGGGCCCATTGATCCTGCTGGTCGCGTTCGGGCTGGTTCTTCTCATTGCCTGTGCCAACGTCGCCAGCTTGCTCCTCGCCCGTTCTGCCGCCCGGCAACGGGAAACCGCCATTCGCGCTGCCATTGGCGCCAGCCGGTCGCGCATCGTTCGGCAGTTGCTGACGGAAAGCGCCGTGATGAGCGTCGGCGCGGGGGCAGCCGCCGTGGCCATCTCCTGGTGGCTGCTCCGCTTCCTCATCTCGCAGATGCCGAGCTCGCCATTCGCCGGCGCCGCGGCTGTGGCGCTGAATATCACGCCCGACCTGCGCGTGGCCGCTTACATTTTCTTTCTTTCGATCGCATCCACAGCCGTTTTCGGGCTGGCGCCCACGCTCGACGCTTCCCGGCCAAACCTTAGTTCGGGGCTGAGGGATGAGGGTTCGGCCTTTGGAATGCGAGTGCGCAAGTCCCGGCTGCGCGATTTCATGATTGCCGCCCAGGTGACCGTCTGTCTGCTGTTGCTGATCAGCGCCGGTCTGCTGGCGCGCGCCTCCAAGCGGGCGCTCACCGCCGATCTGGGCTTTGACTATCGCAATATTCTGTCGCTGGAAATTGTCTTCCCTACAGGATCGTCCGCGGCCAGGACCTCGGCGATACGCATGCAATTGTTTCAGGAATTGCAGCGGCTGCCGGATGTTCGCTCGCTCGCCGTGGCCTCGCGTTTGCCGCTCGTGCATGGCGGAATGCGCTCCTTTGCCGTGAGCACGACCGGCGGCTCCGTCGACGACCCCGGCACGCCCGATTCCTGGTACACCCTGGTGACGCCGGGCTACTTCGAAACCATCGGAATCGCCATCGTGCGGGGCCGCGACTTCACTCCCCAAGAGGCCCGCGATGGCGAAAACTACGATAACAGTCCGGTGATCGTCAGCGAAGCCACGGCCCGCAAATTCTGGCCGGGCCTGGACCCGCTCGGCAAGCGGCTGGCCTTCGGTCCCCGCCGCGGCGACGGGCCCCTGAGCGACGGCAGCCGGGATGCCCGCTCGGCATCGAGTTTTGTGATCGGCGTCGCCAGGGATGTGCGCGCCTGGCGGCTGGAACGGGTCGACGATACCGGCGTCTACCTTCCGGTGACCAGCGCCTTCGGCGGAAATGCCAGCGGCAACAACGGCCGTCCCATGGGAGTGATCGCCATACGCGCCCGGCGCGCCGAAGGCGAGGCCATCGCTTCGGTGCGCCGCCTGCTGCAATCGGCGCACCCCGAGCTGCAGGCCTCCCTCGGCGATGCACGCACCGCATTCACCACTCAGAATGCGTTCATTTTCTCGCGCCTGGGCGCCATCGGGACCGCCGTCATCGGTATCCTCGGGCTGCTGATGACATCCGCGGGAATCTACGGAACCGTGGCTTTCGCGGTAACCCAGCGCACGCAGGAAATCGGAATCCGCATGGCCTTGGGGGCCGCGCGGGCCAGCGTGCTCTCGCTCGTGCTGCGGGACACCATGCGTCCCGTGGCCGCCGGGCTGGTTCTGGGATTCGCGGCGGCGGCGGCCGTGTCGCGGCTCATGCATGCCATCCTGTTCGGGCTGAGCACGCTCGACCCGATCGCATTTCTGGGCGTCTCGGCCTTTCTCACGGCGGTGGCGCTGCTGGCTGGATTCGTTCCCGCGCGCCGCGCCACCCGCGTCGACCCGCTGGTCGCGTTGCGTTACGAGTAGGGCGGCCTGGCAGCCTTGGCTGTCCGCCTGCCTCCAATCGATCATTCGTTGCGGAGGGCGGCGGCGGGGTCGATGCGCGAGGCCCGCCAGGCGGGAGTGTAGCCGGCGAGCAGCGCGGCCGCGAGGAGAATGGCAATCGCCGCGGCGATCGCCAGCGGGTCGTTGGCCTTCATTCCGTAGAGGAACGATTCGACCAGACGGGTGGCGTAGTGAGCGGCGGCGTAGCCGGCGATCAGGCCGGCGGCGGTGAGCGCCAGAACTTCGCGCAACACCATCCAGATGATCTTGGGGCGCTGCGCTCCCAGCGCCATGCGAATTCCGATTTCTCCGGTGCGGCGCGCGACGGTGTAGGCCATGGCGCCGTAGAGTCCGACGCAGGCGATGAGAAGAGCGAGAACCGCGAAACAGGCCCCCAGATCGGCGAACGTGCGCTCTTGCGAGATGGTCTGCTCGATGCGCTGTGCCTGCGTGCTCATTTCGGTGATGGAAACGTCGCGGCTGGCTTCGTGAACGCTGCGCCGCACCGCGCCGGCCACGCTCATGGGATTGCCGGCGGTGCGCAGTTCGAAGAACAAGCCGCGCAGAAACTGAACCGATTGCGTGTAGGGAATATAGATGACCGGCTCGTCTTGTTCCTGCAGCGAGTTGTAGTGCGCGTCGCGGGCGACGCCGACGATTTGGAGCGTCGTGGTATTGGGCGCCTTGCCAAGAACGATGTCCTGCCCTACGGAATTCTGCCCGGGGAAAAAAGTTGCCGCGAATTTCTGGTTGACGATGGTGACATCGGGAGAGGCAAGATCGGCGGCCGCGAAATCGCGGCCAGCGACTACCGGAATCCGCATAGTTTCAAGAAACGCCGGATCCACATTCAGACAGTTCGTAAAGTCGTTCGGCTGAGGAGTCCGGCCGGGCATGGAAACGTAATTATCGTTGACATACTGCGCCACCAGCGGGAAATTCGAAGCCGTCGCGGATCGTACTCCCGGAATCCCGCGGAAACGGTCGAGGAGATCGGCATAAAAGCGCGCCAGCGCGGCATCCCGATAGCCCGCCTGGCGGCCATTGAGACTCAGGAGAAGGATGTTTTCGCGGTTGAAACCGACGTCGATGGAATGCAGATTGGACAAAGTCCGCACAAACAGGCCGGCGGCGACCACGAGCAGCAAGGAGACGGCGATCTGCGCCACGATGAGCGCATGACCCAGCCGCGGACGGAATCGGCGGCCGCCGCTCACCGAGCCGGTCGACCGGCCCTGCTTGAGGGCAGGGGTGAAATCGACTTTGGTGGACTGGATGGCCGGCGCGAGGCCGAAAATCATGCCCGCGATTACCGCCAGCGCGAACGTGAATCCCAACACCGGCCAGTCGAGCGCTGCGTGCAAAGTGAAATTCTCGCGTCCATTGGCGATCAGCCAGGTGATCAGGCGAATTCCCGCGAACGCCACGAACAGGCCGAGCACTCCGCCGATGAGCGAGAGCAGGACGCTCTCGGTGAGCATCTGGCGCACGATCCGCCAGCGCCCGGCGCCCACGCTCAGGCGCACGGCGATCTCGCGGCGGCGCGCGGAGGCGCGCGCCAGCAGCAGATTGGCGAGATTGGCGCAGGCGATGGCGAGGATCAGCCCGACCATGGCCATCAGCACGTACAACGGCTTGGAATACTCCCGCCGCAGCGAATCTAATCCGGCGCGGCCCGGCTGCAATTCCAGTTCCGGCAGCACCTGGGCCTCCCGCTGGCTGGTGGCGATGCTCGCCGAAAAGCTGTGATATTGTGCCCGCAAGGCCGCTTCCGCCTGTTCGATGCGGATGCCCGGACGCAATCGGATCATCAATTCAATCCAGTTGAAGTTTTTGTCGAAAAAGCGGTCGCGCTCTCCCTGTGCTGGATTCAGCGCAAATCGCGGCAGCGCGTGGATGGGCAGGAATAGCGATGGATTGCTCTGCGGGTCGACACCGAAAAACCCCGGGGCGCAGACCCCGGCCACAGTGAAGGGCAGTCCGTCGAGCGGGATGGAACGTCCGACCACCGCTGGGTCGCCATTGAAGCGGCGCTGCCAGTACGAGTACGCCAGGACGACGGTGGCGGGAGCGCCGGTACGATCGTCGTCGGCCTCGATCAGCCTGCCGGCGGCCGGCGGCACGCCCAATCCGCTGAAATAGTTTCCGGATACAAATCCTCCCTGGATGGACTCGGCCTCGCCGCCCGCGATCACGTTGAAATTCTGCGCGTACGTGTAGGCGAACATGGTGGAGAAAATCCGCGGGTTGGCGCGCAGGGTCTCGAGCGCCGCGTAGGGGAAATTCGGGCTTTCCATGCCGGTCTTGTGGTAGCGGTGGGTGGTCCCGTTGATGCTCTTTACGATCGGAGGCCGCCGCGCCGCATGCCATCCGAGAACCGCCAGTTGACCGGGATTGGCGACGGGCAGGGAGCGCATGAGGATGGCGTCCATGAAGCTGTAGATCGCCGTATTGGCGCCGATTCC
>Ga0335078_10006990_pt1 | contig 16715 bp, 12 predicted proteins | sample Lox_Sample_32_FD_206711 | JGI IMG/M metagenome (GOLD analysis project Ga0335078, IMG submission 206711) | Soil microbial communities from Loxahatchee National Wildlife Refuge, Florida, United States - Lox_Sample_3.2 | ecosystem: Environmental > Terrestrial > Soil > Wetlands | place: USA... | reverse complement strand
ATGCGACATCGGGAGCGACGATTTATTACACGACAAATGGAAGCACGCCGACAACGTCATCCACGGTCTATAGCGGAGCCATCTCGGTCGCGTCCACGACCACGATCAAGGCGATTGCGACGGCTTTGGGATTCACGCCCAGCGCAGTGGCGAGCGGCACATATACGATTCAGGTTCCGGCGGCGATGCCGACATTTAACCCCGCGCCCGGAAGCTACACCAACAGCGTGAGCGTGGGGCTGGGGGATACGACTTCCGGAGCGGTGATCCACTGCACCACGGATGGCAGCACACCGACGGCCTCATCGCCGGTGTGCACGAGTCTGAACCTGACAGCGACGACGGTGGTGCAGGCGATCGCGGTCGCCAGCGGATTCACCAACAGCGGGGTGGCAAGCGCGACTTATGTTGTCACTTCGACGACGAACCCGGTCAATTTTGCCAACGGCTTTGTGGCGACGGGAGTGCAATTGAACGGGAACACTCTGCTGAGTGGGACGCACTTGCGCTTGACAGATACGGTGGGCACAAACGAGGCAGGAAGTGCGTTCTTCACGACTCCGGTGAACGTGCAGGCCTTTACCACCAATTTCAGTTTCCAGTTGACCAACGCAACTGCTGACGGCATAGCGTTCGTGATCCAGAACAACGGGCTCACGGCGCTGGGGCCGTCAGGAGGCGGGTTGGGTTACGGGCCGGATGAGGCCGGGGCGACACCCTATGCAGGCATGAGCCAAAGTGTGGCGGTGAAGTTCGACTTATACGACAACTCGGGAGAAGGAAACGACTCCACCGGGATGTATACAGACGGCGCGTCGCCGACCATGCCGGCGGTGGACATGACTAGTTCGGGGGTGAACCTGCTGAGCGGAGACGTCTTCAACGCGCAGCTGAGCTATGACGGCACAACCCTGACGCTGACCCTCACCGATGCCAGCAACCCGAGCGACACATTCACGACCAGCTGGCCGGTCAACATCCCGTCGGTGGTGGGGGGAAACACAGGGTTCGTGGGGTTCACGGGAGGGACGGGAGCGCTGACGGCGCAGCAGGACGTCCTGAGCTGGACCTATCAGGTGAACCCGGTGACGCCGACTGCTGCGACGCCGACGTTCAGTCCGACACCGGGAAGCTACAACAACAGCGTGAACGTAACTCTTTCGGATACGACGCCGGGCGCGGTGATTTACTGCACTATGGACGGGAGCACGCCAACCACGTCTTCGCCTGTCTGCACGAGCCTGAGCCTGACGGCCACAACCACGGTGCAAGCGATTGCCGTGGCCAGCGGATACAACAACAGCGCTGTATCATCGGCGACTTATTCGATTGTCCCGACAGCTGCGACGCCGACTTTCAGTCCGGCGCCGGGACGATATATCTTCAGCACGAAGGTGACGATCTCCGACGCAACCCCGGGGGCGGTGATTCATTGCACTACGGATGGAAGCACGCCGACGGCTTCGTCTGCAGTCTGCGCGACGGTTACGCTGAACAACACGACCACGCTGCAGGCTATTGCGGTGGCCAGCGGGTATAACAACAGCGCGGTCGCGTCAGGTACCTACACCTTCGGCTTCTTTTTCTTCTGAAACTGAAGTCGGGGTCGTAACCCTTGCTGAAGCGCGGTTTTCACACCCGCTCGATTGTGACCGAGGTGAGGACAACGTCCTTGTTGGGCCGGTCCTGCCGGTTGCGCGGGAGGCTGGTGATTTTGTTCACTACGTCCTGGCCTTCGACCACCTCTCCGAAAATTGTGTGCTTGCCGGTGAGCCAGGTGGTCGGACCAACCGTGATGAAAAACTGCGAGCCGTTAGTATTTGGCCCGGCGTTGGCCATGGCCAGCTTGCCCGGTTTGTCGAATTTATGGGGCGAGCCTTTGGTCTCGTCTTCAAACTGATACCCGGGGCCGCCCATGCCCGTGCCCGCCGGGTCGCCCCCCTGAATCATGAAATTCGGAATCACACGATGGAAAATCGTGCCGTCGTAGAGGCGGTCTTTGCTCTTCTTGCGATGCACTGGGTGCGTCCACTCGCGCTGGCCTTCTGCCAGCTCGGTGAAATTGGCGACGGTCTTCGGCGCATCTTTTTCAAATAAGCGGCACACGATGTTTCCTTCAGAGGTGTTAAAGATGGCGTAGGTTCCAGGCTGGCGGGTCATGACGATCCTTTCTGTGGCGGTTCTTGGTTGTGGTTTGGCTCAGCCCGCGGACAAAAAGTCCGCGTTACTGACTGGCAGGTTTAGGCGCGGGCTTCGCCGCCGGTTTGCTGGTCGCCGGCTTCGCCGCGGCAGAAGCCTTCACGATGCTGATGTGGTTGATCTTCACCGGACGAAACGGGCGATCGTTCGCGTCTCGCCCCATGCGGGCGATCTGCTTCACCAGCTCGACCGTAGCTTCGTCACACTGGCCGAAGATCGTGTAGCCACCGTTCAGGCTCGGGTATGCGACTTCGGTGATGAAAAATTGGGAGCCGTTGGTGTCCGGTCCGGCGTTCGCGTAGGCCAGACGCCCGGGACGATCAAACTTCACGTCAGGTGAAGTTTCGTTCTTGAAGGCATAGCCGGGGTCGCCGCTGCCGTTGCCGGCGGGGTCGCCGCCCTGAATCATGAATTCCGGTATGACGCGATGAAAAATCGTGCCGTCATAAAGCGGCACGCCGTGCTTGGTGGCATGGGTGATGGGACTCTTCCAATCCTTGGTTCCGTCAGCGAGGCCAATGAAATTCGCTACTCCGATGGGAGCAATCTTGGGAAACAGCGTGCAATGCATCTTGCCGGCGGTGGTGTCAATAATAGCGACCGGATTCGCCGATGCGGGCGCGGCATGATGCACCGGCGCCGGCTTGTGGGCCGGCGCAGTCTGCGCGAAAGAAAAAGAAGTGACCGCAGAAAGGAACAGCAGAACTACCCATTTGCTCATGCGGAAGCTCCAAGAAATATTGTGGTTCAAATCATGCTCACTCCGGAAGCAGGTTTCTTACGACCGGAGCCAATTAACCGCAAGCGGTTCGAATGCGGTTAACGGGCGGTTTCGCATCACCACGCCCGAAGCGACTTCATTCTACGTTATTCGCGCCGTGCTTATTTGTCGCTCCTGGTGCCCGCCTCTGGCCTCTGCATTTCGCGGCTTACGCTTTCGACTTCACCGAATACGCGCAGCACGTTGCCACCCAGAATCTTGTGAATGTTCGTGGGGCTATAACCTCGATCCAGCAAAGCCTGCGTGATCTTCGGAAGATCAGCAGCCGAGTTCATGCCCGCGGGCGTCGCGCCGGCTACGCCGTCAAAATCCGAACCAAGGCCCACGTGGTCCACTCCCGCAACTTTGGCGATGTGGTCAATATTATCAACCAGCGAATTAAACGGCGCCGCCGGGATCTTCGCCGCCCACCGCCTCTCGATGCGGTCAATCTCCAGATAAGTGACGGACCGGCCCTCGGACTTGGCTTTGCTGACGTATGCGTCAACTTCCGCTGCCGATTCTTTGCCTACCGCCTCAGACGCCTTACGGTAATTTTCGTCAATGAAGGCGGAATAGAAATTCACGTCCACTACCCCGCCATTTTTGGCTACGGCGCGCAGCATATCGTCGCTCATGTTGCGGGGATGGTTCGAGAGCGCCCGGGCTGAGGAGTGCGAGGCAATCACGGGGGCCCGGGTGGTTGCGATGGTGTCCCAGAAGGTTTTATCGGAGACGTGAGAAATGTCCACCATCATGCCCAGGCGGTTCATCTCCAGCACTATCTGCTTGCCGAAGTCAGTCAACCCGTCGTGATGCTGGACCTTCGGATCATTGATGTCGCCGGAAGAGTCCGCCCATTCGTTGGTGTTCGACCAGCTCAAAGTCATGTAGCGAACACCGAGGCGGTAGAAGTCGCGCAGCAGGCGCATGTCATTTTCGATCGAATGCCCGCCCTCGATGCCCATCAGCGCAGCCAGCTTGTGCTCGCGATGGGCGCGTTCGATGTCGGCCACGCTGAAGGCCATCATCATACGGTCAGGATGGCGGGCCGCCTGTTCATAGACCGAATCAATCAGGTCGAGAGTGTGGTGCGCGAAATATCCCCGGTTGGTCGTGGGTTCAACCCAGATGGAGAAAAACTCCGCGCCGAGATTTCCTGCTCGGGCTTTGTCCAGGCTGATGTGGCCATAATCTTTGGGATCAGTCGAGCCAATATCGAAATTCTCGTCGAGAAAGCGTTGCGGCGTGTCGGCGTGCGTATCTACCACAATGGCAGAATCATGAACGGCGCGGGCGCGGGGAGTGACGGCAGGGGCGCCAGTTTGTCCGATGGCAGGACAGAGGGACAGCAGGCAAAAAATCAATAGTATGCGGCTGAGTTTCAAGGGCATTGTCCTAGGAGAGATGCGGAAGGAATTCTACCGTGAGGCGGGCCTTGTCCCGCACATTTGTTGCTGGAGCCGGACCCGCGACTTACGCCAAGGTTGAAAGGTTCCAATTACAAACCAGAGCCGAACTGGGATATCATTTTGCGCTGCTGACAATTCGATATGAATTATGTCAGGGCTATCCTCAGCGGGGTTGCCGCGATAGTTGCCGCGGAGCTGATCCCCGCTATGTGGTGGTTTGTCAGCGGATTGAACCGGCAGAAGGCAACGGGATTGGCCGCCGTCGCCGGCGGACTTACAGAAAGCCTGTTCTCGTTCACTTTCTGGGGTCTATTCATTCTGCTGTTCGTTCTGTTCTTCGCCGCCAGCCGGCTCGAGCACAAAGCCCTGCGAGTGCTTCTGTTTTGGATTCCAACTATCGTGATTTCGGCTGTCGGCGCTTTGATCTTCGCGCTGTTCGGGTATCTGATCGCGCGGTTCGGGCACCTTGGGTGAGAAATCCAGCCGCGCTCTACGGAAAGCGCACGTCCAGACTGTAAATCTCCTGCGTGCTTCGGTCCCGCATCAGAAGTGGCGAGTCGTCGGGCGAGAGTCCGACCCAGAACTCCCAAGGATCGAAACCGCGCGGGACGTCCTTGATGCTGAAGAGGTGCTCGATTTTGCCGGTGGAAACATTCACACGCGCAATGTCATCGGCGTTCTGCGAATAATCCTCGGCATACAGATATTTTCCATCGTGTGACCAGTTTTCAAAACCAAACTGCGAGACGGCGAGCTGGCGCCAACTTTTCTTTTTCACGTCGTACAGCATCAGCTTCGTCGAGTCCAACGAGAAGGCGGCGATGTAGCGCCCGTCGCGCGAACAGCGGGGACTGAAGAGCTTTTCCGAACCTGGCACGTCCGACACCTGAGAAGTCTTCAGGTCAACGATGTGGATGTTGGGGCCGGTTACGGTGCTGTACTCCAGCCAGGGAATTCCGGCGAAGACAATGGAGTTGCTGTCCGGTATCCAGGTGGGATCGCCCTGGTTGCGGTCGCCTGCCACCGCTTCCCGCGGGGTTCCGCCATCGGCCGGCACGACCAGAATCTTCCAGGGATTTCCCGGACGCGATGCCATAAATGCGATCTGCGTTCCATCCGGCGACCAGCGCGGTATATGTGCCTGCAAGGGTGGATATGTCAGCTGAACCCGGGAGCTTCCATCCGGTTTGCTGCGCCACAGAGTAAGGTCGGGGTGGGCGACGTAAGTCATCCAGTCGCCATTGGGCTGGAAATCGGCTTCCCCGGCCGAAATCCCGGGCAGGTAGATGGAGAACTGCGAATTGCCGTTCAAAGCGATCATGTCGGACTGCCGCAGCTGCCCGATGACAAACAATTTGTTGCCATCCGGGCTGGGGGTGGGGTTACTAAACAACAGCGGTCCAACCGTCAACCGCGTCGGCGCACTGGGCCGCCGAAACCAACTTGAACCCTCGCGTACGGCCCAGATGTTTTGCGTGTGGTCCTGGGTGGACTCAAAGAGAAAATAATCGCCGCTTGGCGTCCAGACGCCGTCCGACTGCAGCGCGGCCTTGTCCCAGTTGGGCAGCACCTGATGCAGATTCTTGCCCTCGGCCGTGACCTCCCACAGAGATGACGTGCGCTGGTCGGTATTTCGCAGGGTGAACCGCAAGCGGCGGCCATCGGGAGAGAATTTCGGCGCAAAAGGAACTCCGGTCAGCGAGATCAGTTCGCGCGAATCGCTGCCATCCACGTTGCACTCGTATAAGGTCGAATTTCTGGCGTACACGATGTGCTGGCCATCATGGGTCCAGGTGGCGGCGTGGGCCAGAATGTCTCCGACCCGGCGAAGCGATCCTCCGGGCACGGGCAGCACCCAGAGCGGCCATTCTGTCTCTGATCCCTCGGCGACTCCCTTGAGCAGCAGTTCAGAACTGCCCGGGTAGAAATCATAGATATCGGCACTGGCAAGGGAAGTGGGGATCGCCGCGGTTTCTCCACCCGAGGTCGAAACTTGCCGCAAGGCGGAATGGCCGCGCAGGTTTTCGGAAAAATACAAGCGCGTGCCATCGGTTACCAGCGACCGCTTCGAGATGCCGTCATTTGTGATCTGCAGCGACGAGGTGACCACCGGCAGCGATTCGGAAGCTCGCAGAAACAGGGCAAGAGCGACTCCGGCCACAAGGGCAAGGGCCGCGATCGCCAGCCAGGTTGCGAGTTTCCTGCCGGAGCGGCGCTTCGGCATTCTGGCGGCGAAGGCCGCGGCCAGAAAAGCGCGGATTCTTTCTTTGGAATCGGGCGGCGGCGGCCGGACGCCGGAAGCAGCGCTCAGGATGTGCCGGGTTTCGATTTCGCGCCGCAGTCCCTGTAAGTCGTCGCGCATCTCGGCGGCGCTTTGGTAGCGCAGCCGCGGGTCCTTCTCAAGGGCCTTTGTGATAACGCGAGCAAGCTCAGGGGGCACATCCGGCGGGCATTCCGGCATGTTGTGAATCAGGGAGTCGAAGAATGCGGCTGTAGTTTTTCCCCGGAATGGCAGCACCCCGGTGGCCATTTCATAGAGCACGACGCCAAAAGAAAACAGGTCGCTGCGAGCATCCACCGGCCGGCCCAGCGCCTGCTCGGGTGACATGTGGCTCGCGGTGCCCAGCGTGTTGCCTGCCGAGGTCAGCTGCTCCTGGGTGACCGTGAGATCCTCTGACCCGGAACTGATCGTGTAGCTGGAGTCAATTTTCGCCAGACCGAAATCCAGGATCTTTGCGTGGCCCAGCTTGCTGACGAAAATGTTCGCTGGCTTGATATCGCGATGGATGATTCCGTGTGAGTGGGCGGAATCGAGCGCCTCGGCGATCTCGACGGCAAGGTCCAACAGGATCTGAATCTCCAGCGGACGCCCGCCAATGCTGTGTTTCAGGGTCAGCCCATCCAGAAACTCCATGGCGATGAAGGCTTCGCCTTCCAACTCGCCGACATCGTAGATAGTGCAGATGTTGGGGTGGTTCAAGGCGGAAGCGGCCCGTGCCTCGCGCTGAAAGCGGGCCAGGACCAGGGGATCGCGGGAGACCTCCTCAGGCAGGAACTTGAGCGCGACCAACCGGTGAAGGCGCGAGTCTTCCGCTTTATAAACGACTCCCATGCCGCCGCCGCCAAGCTTCTCGATGATGCGGTAATGGGAAACCGTGCGGTCAATCATCCGTTAGGACCGGAAATCATGCTTTGAAATCTTAGGGGGTGTATCGAGGCGGAGTCAACGGAGGATGGCAGGGTAGAGATGGGAGGCCGAAGCGTATCTAACACACGATCAGCCGGTTAAGCATTGGGGAGCTGCGGCTCGCCGAATTACGGTTCTGAATGGAGAGCGCTGACCGGCTGCTCTTGGTGCGGTTCCTGCTGCGCATTCGATGCGCTGGTGGTCTCCACAGTCGAGTTGCGATAGTCGGAGTAGCGCTGCGAAACCATCACGTGAAACACCCACTGGTGGCGCTCTTCCTCGGGCTCAACCAGGCCGAGATTATTGAGAGTCAGCAGGTACTGCTCCATCCAGACGATCTGCTGGTTGGTCAGGCCGCGGCGCTGAATGTCCACAGTGATGCCGGCAAGATGAGAAGATGCGGTCTCACCAGTCTCGGGCGCCGCATTGCGATTGTGCCGGCGCAGCTTCCTTTGCATCTGGACGGTGCGCACGGCGGAGTTGATCTGAATGGAGGTGTGGAATTCTTTGTAGTATGCCTCGCTCAGGTCGCGCACGAAGTCGCGGGTCCAGGGGCGGCAGTAGCGGCGGCTGGGATCGAGCCGCGGGTCAAAGCGCACCGCGTCGCTTGCTTCGATCGGCACCAGCGCGCCATTCGCCTTCAGTTCTTCCAGTTCGGCTTCATCCTGAATGCGGGGCAACTCGAGCCGATCAATCTCTTCATTCTGCCGCAACAGGGATTCATGCGTGGGGCGGAACATCGGCGTGTACAGGATGCTACGTAAGTGCCGCCGGCGCGCGTGATGTGGCGCCGGGAGCGTGCTATGCAGACCAAACGCTTGCCCACACGAAGCTATGATGACGAGCAGCGCTGCGATTCCTCGGCGTGTGATTGTTCTTTCCACGAAAGTGGCCTCAACCTGTTCAGCTCGCTGGGCGCGGGAACGAGCGGGTATTGTATCTGAGTAACCAAAAAAGCCAAGCCTAAAAGTTACGATGGTCACCAAAGCGCCAACACATTGCTGGAACTCGACTTAAGTGCCATTACCCTGGTCATTTGAATCGTATTCCGAGGGCATGAATTGCAGGCTAGTGGCCATTCATGCGGGGCTTGCAGTCTGGTCTGTATCTACTTATAAACAGCGTGGTTGCACGTTCGTACTGTGGGGGTGGCGTTACGACTGAGTGAGAAGCTGTGACGGAATTGGTTAACCCAAAATGTCACAAATTTTGCGCTGACCATTGACGATGCGGGGGATCAGCACGCTGCTATGTGATCTAAAGCGCGCCGTCGTTCTCCGCTGCAGATCGCGCGCAGCGGGCATTGTTGTGCCCAGAACGGGCGACTACAGTTCTGATCCGATTGCATTCCAGATTGATGACTCGGCTGCGTCAGGCAGCCGATAGAAAGCTCAGCTGCGGAAAAGATCGCCCAGTGCCTGGCGCATCACCTGGCCGCCCACCTCGGAGATGGAGCGCGTGAGGGGAATGTCTTTCGGGCAGGCCTCCACGCAATTCTGGGCGTAACCACATTCCTGAATGCCGCCATCTCCCATCAACGCAGACAATCGCTCGCGCTTGAGCGCGGAGCCGGTGGGATGAGTGTTGAACAGCCGAACCTGGGAAATGGCGGCCGCGCCCACGAACCCGGTGTGTTCGTTGAATTGCGGGCAAACTTCCATGCAGCAGCAGCAGGAGATGCAGCGGGAGAGCGGATAGGCCGCTTCCTGCTCTTCCATCGTCATGCGCGGGCCGGAGCCCAGATCATAGGTGCCGTCAATCGGCACCCAGGCTTTCACCCGTTTCAGATTCTCGAAGAGAACGCCGCGATCTACCGCAAGATCGCGCACCACGGGAAACTTCGAAAGCGGCTCCAGGCGAACCGGCTTTTCCAGATTGTCAATCAGCGCGGAGCATGCCATGCGGGCTTTGCCGTTGATGAGCATGGCGCACGATCCGCAGACCTCTTCCAGACAATTGGAGTCGTAGGTGATGGGTGAGGTGGTTTTGCCGTCGCGAGTCACAGGGTTGCGGGCGATCTCCATCAGCGAGGAGATCACATTCATGCCGGGATGCCAGGCCAGCTCAAATTCCTCCCAGTGCGGTTTCGCGCTGGGGGTCGTCTGCCGCCGGATTTTGAAGAGGACGTTCTTGTCAGGCATTCACTCGTTCGCTTTCAGTGCTCAGCTCTCAGAAGTCAGATCTTTCCATTCCACTTTCCGCAAAACACTTGTCATCCTGGGCGCAGCGAAGAACTTTACACCTCTCACGTTAGTCCCGACGAATCTGCTTTATCCAAACCTATAAGTATATATGGTGAGCGTGCCGCAGTTCGAGACCAGCGCTGCTGGATTCCGAAACGATATAATTTTCCATGGAGCGATTTCGCATCGCGCTCGCCAACCTCCCGCATCCTCGAACTCCCGACGAGTCTGTTGCATCAGCTGAGCAGGCCATTGCCGAGGCATCAGCCCAAAACGTCGATCTTGTCTGCTTTCCCGAGTGCTTTGTGCCCGGGTACCGCGGCCTGGGAAACGTAATTGCGCCGGCTGATCCAGCGTTCCTTGAAGGCGCGTGGGGCAGGATCGCCTCGGTAGCGGCAGGGGAAAACGTAGCGGTCATTCTCGGTACTGAGCGCGCCGTTGATGGGAAGCTCCTGGCCACTGCGCTCGTCATTGATCGGGATGGAAAGGCGCTTGGGTTTCAGGACAAGGTGCAGCTTGACCCGTCAGAGGAAGCTATTTACTCGGCTGGCTCGGGCCGGCAAATCTTCCAAACGGGTTCTCTCACCTTCGGGATTGCGATTTGCCACGAGGGCTGGCGCTATCCGGAAACCGTGCGCTGGGCCGCCCGCCGCGGCGCCCAGATAGTATTTCACCCTCACTATCATCCCCCCGAAGCCGGCGCTTACCGTCCCAAGACATTCGCCGACCCAGCCAATTCCTTCCACGAGAAAGCGATGCTGTGTCGCGCGGCGGAGAACACCTGTTACTTTGCCACGGTCAACTGCGCCTGTGACGGATCACCGACCACATCGGCTTTCATCCGGCCGGATGGCACCGTACTGACTTATCAGCCCTACGGCCAGCCGGGATTGCTGATTGCGGAACTTGACCTCGCGGCCGCTACTCGCCTTCTTGCCATGCGCTGCAGATCAAATGGGCTTTAGGCCACGGGTCCGGCCCGGCGAATCGGCAAAACCAAATTGGCAAAACGTTGAGCTATGGTTAGAATGCTTGCCGTTTCCAAAAACTTGCGTCTGGTGGAGAGAGCCGGGCGCGTCGCAAATCTTTTTGAGGAGAGAACCATGCGCTTTCGAATCATTTTGTTGGGCCTCTGTCTGATTTCGCTCGTGGCTTTGGGTGCAGCGCAGGACAAGGTTTCGGGCAGTGCGCAATGCGCCAAGCCGGATTTGAACCAGAGCGCCACCGTGCCCGACAATCCCGGCCACACGATTACGCTCAGCCAGTACAAGTGCTCGTGGACCAAACCTATGGAAATCGCGGGCATGGAAGATAAAGATGGAGTGGATACGGCAATGGCTGACGTTCACGGCAAGTCGGGACACAGTCACGGGTATTACGTAGACAACATGGCCAACGGCGACAAGGGTTTTGTCCGCTGGGAAGGGATGGACATGATGGATACCGGCGGAGGCCAGGGCAAATGGACCTACACCGGCGGGACGGGAAAGCTGAAGGGCATCAAGGGCGGTGGGACTTACAAGGCCACCTACGCGCAGGATGGCAGCGCCAGCTTTGACGTGGAAGGCGAGTACACACTGCCGAAATAATCCGACTTAGATTAAGGAAATTGGGCGGACGCTCGGCGTCCGCCCATTCGGTTGACGACTAAAGAACGACGCACTCCAGGGATGGAAACTGATCTCCGGCTAAGTATCGAGTTTCAGTACTTCCTTGCCCGCGGCGGAATCAGAGAAATATCTACCGGCTCGAACTCGAATTTCGGCTCGTCGGCGTCGGGCGCGAATGTCGCTTTGGTCGTCTTCAGCCAGTTCTTATCGTCACGCTCGGGGAAATCCGGTTTGTAGTGCGCGCCGCGCGATTCATCTCGCAAAGCCGCGCCCTGTGCAATCACCCGTGAAAGCTGCAGCATGTTATAGAGCTGCCGCGCGAAAACCACCGATGTGTTCGCCCACTGCGTGCGGTCGCTCAGGTTTATGCGCCGAAAGCGCTCCAGCATGGCGCACAGCTTGCCGTCCGTCTCCTTCAAATTTTTGTTGTAGCGAATGACGGTGCAGTTTTCCGTCATCAATTCGCCCAGCTCGCGCCACAGCCGGAAGGGATTTTCGTCGCCCACGCTCTTCATCATCAAGGAGTTGTTCTCTTCCTGCTTTTTCTTTTCGGCGTCGAAGTGGCCGTTGCCGGCGGAGTCCTGCAGGCTCTTGGCATAGCGCACGGCATTGGGCCCGGCCACAAAGCCGCCAAAAATGCACGAGACCAGTGAATTCGCCCCCAGCCGGTTGGCGCCGTGGTATTGATATTCGCACTCGCCGGCCGAATAAATGCCGGGAATGTTGGTTGCCTGGTCGAAATCCACCCACATCCCGCCCATGGTGTAGTGCATGCCGGGGAAGATTTTCATGGGCGTGGTGCGAGGATCATCGCCCACAAACTTCTCGTAGATTTCGAGAATGCCTTCGAGCTTGCGATCGAGAATGGCGCGGTCTATGTGCGTCAGGTCGAGATAGACCATGGGCTTGCCGTCTATGCCGAGCTTGTGTTCGTAGACGACTTTGAAGATCGCCCGTGTGGCCACATCGCGCGGCACCAGGTTCCCGTACTTGGGATACCACTCTTCGAGAAAATACCAGCGGTCTTTTTCCGGAATCGCCTTCGGATCGCGGGGGTCTCCCGGTGTTTTCGGCACCCACACGCGCCCGCCTTCGCCGCGCGCCGACTCTGACATCAGGCGCAACTTGTCTTCGCCGGGAATCGAAGTGGGATGCACCTGAATGAACTCGCCGTTGGCGTAATAACATCCCTGCTGATAAAGCGCCGATTGCGCCGAGCCGGTGCACACTACCGAGTTCGTGGACTTGCCAAAGATCGCGCCGATGCCGCCCGTGCAGAGGATGATGGCGTCGGCAGGGAAGCAGCGCACTTCCATGGAGCGCAGATCCATGGCGCAGATGCCACGGCAAACCCGTTTGGAGTCGAGCACCGCCGAAAGAAACTCCCAGTGCTCGTATTTCCTGACCTTGCCCTCGGATTCGTAACGCCGCACCTGCTCATCGAGCGCGTAGAGCAGTTGCTGTCCGGTGGTGGCGCCGGCGAAGGCGGTGCGGTTGTAGAGTGTGCCGCCGAAGCGACGAAAATCGAGTAGCCCTTCCGGCGTGCGGTTGAAAGGCACCCCCATGCGGTCGAGCAGGTCAATGATTCCCGGCGCCGCTTCGCACATGGCTTTGACCGGCGGTTGGTTGGCGAGAAAATCGCCGCCGTAAACCGTATCGTCAAAATGCTGCCACGTAGAGTCGCCCTCACCCTTGAGGTTTTTGGCTGCGTTGATGCCGCCCTGGGCGCAGACCGAATGCGAGCGCTTCACCGGCACGATGGAGAACAAATCCACCTCGCCGCCCATTTCAGCGATCTTGATGACGGCGGAAAGTCCCGCCAGGCCGCCGCCAATCACGATAATTTTCGGATTAGTCGCCATTCGAATTATTGATTCATACCTGCCGCCGGTTGCTCCTCAACCGCGCGTGCCCCCGCCGGGTCCGTGGGCTGCTGCGGGTGCGACCGGAACGATTTAAGGCTCGCCAGCCCGACGCCCGTCAGCAGGAAGAAGAACGCCAGACACAGCGCCAGGAACCGCTTGCGCGCCTTCTCCCCCGAAACAATCCCCCACTTGGCACAGAACAGCCAAATGCCGTAGGCAAAATGCCACGAGGCCGCAACCAGCCCGACCACATAAAACAGAAACAACGGCGCCTGGAAAACTTCCGCCTGCACTTTGCCAAACGACGCGCCCGGATACTGGTGCAGATCAACGCCGGTAAAGCGCATGGTCCAGGTGTGCCAGAGGATATAAGCAAAGGCGATCCCGCCGGTCCAGCGCTGCGCGGTGTACATCCAGTTGCCGGTCCACGGATACTCGCCGACGTTCGCGTCGCCGCGATACCAGATGTAAAACCCATAGAGCGCGTGAAACGCGATCGGCAGCCAAATGCCGAAGAACTCAAGAAACGGCACCAGCGGCAGCCCAGCCAGAAACCGCACCTGGCGGGCATACGCGGCCGGGCCGCCGGTGGCGGTGGCGTTCGAGATCAGAATGTGTTCCAACAGAAACGCGCCAACCGGAATGATGCCGGTCAATGAATGCAGGCGGCGCAAGAGGAATGAATATCCTTGACCGGCGCGCAGAGGAGCGACGCCGCTTTGCACCACAGGAGTTGCTGAACCGGCGCTTGCCGCCAAGTGCGATCCTTATGACTTCAGCGTGGAGTGCAGAACTTTTTATTATCCGGTTGCGCGAGAAGCGAAGTCAAGGAACCATAAGGAGAAAGGGCGGACCTGTCCGCGCTCGGCGGAAATCGGCCGGCGCCTCTCTGAATGGCATGACCAAGTGGACTCGAACTCGGCGTGATCCTGGTCGGACCTACATCGGACCAAGAGACCAAGAACCGCAACGCGAGGATGGTCGCGTGAATGAGAAGGGTCCTAGAAGAAGGCGTTGCCGAAGATGAGCCGGCTTATCTTGAAACGTGAAGGAAGCGATTCCGAACATCTCGAAGGAAGAACTGAGAGGGTTACGCAGTTTCGCGACGTGATTTCCGCGCGGCAATGCTCCCGCCAGGGATCTCGTTGAATCTTTTCTCAGATTCGCGGAGCTCTCCCTCGCTCATTCCCTCCGCTGCCTTATCGAGCTGCGTGTGGAGAAAACTTTCCTAAGCGGATGATCTTGCTGCGTTCCTCGCGTCTCGGCCCGGGGCCCTACCGAGTGCTGGTCCAGGAGGGGACCGCCCCGGTCTCGTACCACTCCAGAAATCGCTCGAAGGCCTTGCCGCGATGGCTGTAGTTCGCTTTTTCTTGCGCGGCTAGTTCGGCGAATGTCTTGCCGATTTGGGGAAAGTAAAAGAGCGGATCGTAGCCGAAGCCATTCGAGCCGCGTGGCGCGTCAAGAATGATTCCTTCCGCCGTGCCGCGGAACGTTTCGAGCGTGGCCCCGTCGCGGGCGGCGGCCAGCACGCAGACAAAGCGCGCCGTGCGCTTCTCTCGCGGCATGGCTTTCAATTCCCGTAGCAGGCGGGCGTTGTTGGCTTCATCGTCAGAGTTGGCGTTGGCTTTGCGCGGCCCGCGTGGCTGCAGCTCGGCTGCGTAACGTGCTGAAATCACGCCCGGCGCGCCGCCCAGCGCATCCACTTCCAGGCCGGAATCATCCGCCAGCACAATTTCTCCTGCGGCGTAGCGGCTGTAAGCCTCTGCTTTCTTGCGGGCGTTTGCTTCGAAGGTGAGGCCATCCTCAAACACCGGCGGCAAGGAAGAAAAATCGGGCAGGGAAGCGACTTCAACTCCGTGCCGCCTGGCTGCGCCCGTGAAATCCCGCAGTTTGCCGGCATTCGAGGTTGCGATGAGAATCCGCCGCATGGGAACGTGGCGCAGAACGGAAATCTATGCCGGCTGCTTGGGCATTTTTCTGAAAACAAAAGCACCAGCGAGAATCAAAACCGTGGCCCCTGAAATCCAACCGCCGAACGTGCGGTCCCACGTGCGCGTGAAAAGAATGCGCACGCGATTCTCCCCCGGCTGCACGGGAATCATCATCTGCCCCGTCACCTCGCGGGTTTGCGCTGCCACAGCCTGCGCGTTTACCTCCACCTTCCAGGCCGGATAGTTAAAGAGGCGCAGCACGAGCTTGCCCGGCGCGCTCACCGTCGCCGTGAGCATTTTTGATTCCGCCGCCCACTGCAAAACGTGAATCTGGTCCGCGCCCTGGCCTTCGAAAGTCACCCGCCGCGCATCCTGGTGAATCTCGTAAGGATCGGCGCCCAGCGGAACGTATTCATCCGTGCCCTCATAGCCGATGCCGGTTCGGATATTTTCGTGCAATTCGGCGATGTCCAGCGTGTTGTCCCACCATGGCGTCTGCAGCCAGTGCCAGCCGAGGGCGAGCACGCCGAGCATTGCCGCCACCACCGCCAATCGCGAGAGCCAGTGCTTCCACGCCGCACAGACCAGCAGCGCAAACCCGACGTTCAAGCAGAGCAACCACCGCCATGGCAATTGCATGAAGCGTAGCTTCGGCAAATGCTGCCACGCAAGGGATGTGAAAGAACACATCAGCAGCGCCGCAGCCACCGACCACGCCGCCAGCAGTCCCCACGCGCCCGGCATCTGCTGTTGCCATCGCCGCCAGCGAATCGAAGCCAGCGCCATGATCGCGATCTCCGCCAGGGCAACCAGCGAAACGAAAAAGTTGAAGACGTTGTGCAGCGGATCATTGAGCTCGTGAAAGAGAAAATTGTCCTGCGGCCGCACGCCGGCGGAAAGGACCTGCCCAATATCCACCCATTTCTGCTCGTAAGTCGCGGGCACCAGATAGAACGCTGCCAAAGCCGCACCGAGCGTAATCGCCAGCAGGCCGTACCACAAAAAGCGCGGCGCGCGCAGGGTCACCGCCATTAGGACAACCAGCAGTGCCAGCGAATAGTTCACCATGACGGCAGAAGGCGCGTTGATCAGCCAGGCCGCGGCGACAATCAGACCCAAAGGAACCACCATGCGGCGCCCTCCACTCTCCATGCGCAAAGCAGAGAGCAAAAGCAAAGGCAATAGCGCCGCCGCGAGCAGTTCCGCATACGCGCTGCGCCAATACACGATGACAATGTGATAAGGGTTCACCGCATACAGCGCCGCCGCGAAAATCGCGTGGCGGAGACGCAAATACTGCCGGGCGAGCGCGAACATCGCGCAGCCGGAAAGCGTCAGCACCAGCCAGACGTACGCACCCGGCGCCAGCTTCCACGGCAACACCGAGCCCAGTGCCGCGCCTAGCATCCAGGAAATCGGCGGATAAAAAATGAAGCGCGCTTCGCCGTACCCGTAGTGCGCACCCTCCGCCCAGCGCGGATACCAGATCCCCTGCCTCCATTGCGCCGCCGTTTCCATCCAGGAATTCACGTGAAACTCGAAATCATGCCCGGAGGGGATTCCGTAAT
>Ga0335078_10006989_pt1 | contig 16715 bp, 10 predicted proteins | sample Lox_Sample_32_FD_206711 | JGI IMG/M metagenome (GOLD analysis project Ga0335078, IMG submission 206711) | Soil microbial communities from Loxahatchee National Wildlife Refuge, Florida, United States - Lox_Sample_3.2 | ecosystem: Environmental > Terrestrial > Soil > Wetlands | place: USA... | reverse complement strand
TTGCCATCGGCGCCTGCACCGCGGCCTTCCGGCTGATCGATGCGCTGCTGCTGCGTCCTCTGCCGGTGGCTCACGCGGATCGCCTCTACGTCGCCGCGCGCCAGGGAATCGACCCCGGCGGACACTACCGCATCAGCGATAGTTCCGAGTACCCGCTGTTCCGCCGCATGCGCGCCGCGGTGAAAGACGAGGCCGAGCTGATCGCGATTTCCTACGCTTCGCGAACCGATCTTACGTTCGGGTCCGACGAGGAAATGGAAAAGGCGTGGAGACAATATGTCTCCGGCCGGATGTTCAGCGCTTTCGGCCTCCGTCCCGCCGCGGGACGTCTCTTCACGGACGCCGACGACCGCACGCCGGGCGCCGACCCGTACGCCGTGCTCTCTTACGATTATTGGACGCGCCGTTTCGGCCGTGACCCCGCTGCGGTGGGCCGCACCTTCCGGATCGGCAACGATCTGTACCAGATTGTGGGTGTCGCGCCGCGCGGCTTTACCGGGACCGAGCCGGGCATCTTCGTCGACATCTTTTTGCCCACGATGATGAATCCCTACGTCGAGCGCTCCGACGCGAGCTGGTTCAGGCCGTTCGTGATGTTGAAGCCCGGCGTGGATCCAGAACCGGTGCGTGCGAGGTTGTATGCCGTCATGCACGCGTTCGACGCAGAACGGGCCAAAGGGTGGAAGACGGAAAGCAAGGTATTTGTAGATCACTTTCTGCATCAGAAGATGCTGTTGGTTCCGGCGGCCGCGGGCGCGTCCGGCATGCAGGAAGATTATCGCCGCGCGCTGATCGTGATCGGCGTGCTGGTGGCGCTCGTGCTCCTGATCGCCTGCGCCAACGTGGCAAACCTGATGACGGCCCAGGCCGCGTCGCGGGCGCGAGAAATGGCATTGCGGGTTTCTATCGGCGCGGGCCGCGGGCGCCTGGTGCAAATGGTGCTCGTCGAAAGCGCGTGGCTGGGCTTCCTATCCGCGGCCGCAGGCGTGTTGTTCGCCTGGTGGTCCGCGCCCTTCGTGGTCGAGGCGATCAGCCCGGCGGGGAACCCGGTGCGACTGGCGCTTCACGCGGATTGGCGCGTCACCGGGTTCGCCGTGGCCCTGACGCTCGGCGTGACTTTCCTGTTCGGATTGGTCCCGGCCCTCCGCGCCTCCTCGGTCAAACCGGCCAGCGCCCTGCGCGGTGGCGACGATCCGCACTCTCGGCGGCGCCTGATGCACGCGCTCATCGCGGCGCAAGTGGCCTTCTGCTTCATGGTCCAATTCGCCGCCGGCCTGTTCGTTGCCACGTTCGACCGGCTGGCCCACCAGCCGACGGGCTTCTCGGCGCAGGGGCTGCTGACGCTCGATACGGTGACGCGCCGCCCGCAGCCGCCTGTGTACTGGCAGGAGGTGGCAGATCACCTGCGCACCGTACCAGGCGTCCAGCGTGTGTCGTTGTCGGCATGGGCGCTGATGAGCATCAACGGCTGGAACGGCCTTATTTGGGTGAACGGCTCGTCGACCGAGGTCCTGGCCTATTTCCTGAGCGTCTCACCCGGCTGGCTCGTCACCATGCGCATCCCCCTCGTCGCCGGCCGAGACTTCCGGCCCGGCGAGACGTTTCCCGGCCCGGCGATCGTCAATGAAACATTCGTCAGGCAATGTCTGCACGGCGGGTACGCCCTCGGCAGGGAGTTCGAGAAGGAGACCGGCGACGGCGCCACCCGCTGGCGTTTTCAAGTGATCGGGGTCGTGCGGGACGCGCGATACCGCGACATGCGGGAGCCGATCACGCCCACGGTCTACGTTCCGTTCGATTCGGTGGATGCGAAAGGCGTCCCGACGCCGGAAAGGTCGGGAACGTTCATCGTGCGGACGGCGGCGGCGAATCCTATGGCGCTCGCTTCCATTCTGCGGCGCGAAGTGGCGCGCGCCCGTCCGGAGTTCCGTGTCAGCAACATCAGCACGCAGCAGGAACTGATCGACCAGCACACCGTGCGCGAGAGGCTGCTGGCCATGCTGGCGCTGTTCTTCGCGGCGGTAGCGCTGCTGTTGGCTGGCATCGGACTCTATGGCGTGTTGGACTACTCCGTGGTCGAGCGCCGCCGCGAGATCGGCATCCGCATGGCGCTGGGCGCGCCGGCCGCACACATTTCGCGGCTAGTCATCGTGCAGGTCTTCGCGATGATCGCAGCCGGCGGCGTGGCGGGCCTCGCATTGGGCATGGCGTCGGTCCGATACGTGCATGCGCTGCTATACGAAGTCAAGCCCGCCGATCCGATTCTGCTTGCACTTCCGGCGATCACCATCGTGGCTGCGGCGTTTCTGGCCGCGGCGCCGGCAGTGATTCACGCGCTACGCACAGACCCGGTAGCCATGCTGCGCGCTGAGTAATAACAGACGCATCGCCCCCACCGGCGCTTTTCGGAGGTTTCTGGCCGGTCGTCCAAAGAGCGCCCAAAAAGCCCATAACCGATTGAAATCAAATGTCTTACAATGATTACGCGGAGGTTACAACTATCCTTTGGGCGCATCCTGTGCGATACTGATTATAGATCATTTCACAGTTGCGAATGTCCCAGTTAGACGACGCTATAGTTCGATACAACAAGCTGCTGGAGAACGGCCCCTGCCGCGATCTGACATGGGTAGACGATCTGCACCAGCGCATGGAAGAGGAGCATCTCTCCGCGGGCGGTAAGCTCATTTGCCCGTTTCTGCGCCCCAATTTCATTACCCGGCGCCAATACGACACGCTGGTGAAAACCAGCGAGGCGCTCATCAGCGCCGTCGATCGCATGCAGCGTATGGTGCTCTCGAGTCCCAGCCTGCTGGCCCGCATGGAACTGCTTCCGGCCGAGAAGATGCTCGCCGGAATCGATCCAGGCTACCAGGTTCCGGAAGTTGCGGTGCGCCTGGATTCGCACCTCTGCAACGGCTCGCTACACGTGGTGCAATACAACGCCGACTCGCCCACCGGCGCGGCTTACACCGAGGTATTAGCCGATCTGTTCTACGATTCGCCGCCCGTCCGGGAGTTCCGCAAGCGTTACCACCTGACGCGAGTCGGCGGCAAAAGGCACCTGCTGGGCGCGCTGCTGAAAGCCTACAAACAGTTCGGCGGCCACAAGAAACCCAATATCGCCATCCTAGAATTTCGTCCGGCCTACCAGTCCGGGCAAAGTGAGTTTCAGCTTTTCCGCGATTTCTTCCGCGAGGAAGGCTACGCCGTCGAGATCGTTTCGCCGGACCAGTTGGAGTACCGCAACAGGGTGTTGCGCAAAGGGGCTTTCGAGATCGACCTGATCTATCGGCGCATCAGTATTCAGGAGTTTCTGATGCGGTTCGACCTGACCCATCCGCTGGTACGGGCCTACCGTGAACACACCGTGTGCGTGGTCAATAGTTTCCGCTCCGAGCTGGCGCACAAAAAAGCGATGTTCGGCCTGCTGACCGACGACACGCTGACCGCCAAGTTTCCGGCCGCCGAGCGTAAAGCGATTCACGACCACGTGCCGTGGACCCGCCTGGTCGCGGCCGGCAAGACCACCTACCACGATGAGACCATCGATCTGCTGGAGTTTATCGCGAAGAACCGCGAGAAATTGATCCTCAAGCCGAACGATGACTCGAGCGATCAACACAGCTTTTCCGGCTGGACCATGGACGATGCCGCCTGGGAACGCGCTATCAAGCAGGCCACCCGCACGGCCTACGTGGTGCAGGAGCGGGTGAAGCCCGTGCGCTCCGTGTTCCCCATGGTGACGTATGGCCACCTGGAGTTCAAGGAAATGCAGGTGGATGTGCACCCGCAAGCCTACCTGGGCAAAGTGCTGAGCTGCTCCAGTTGGCTCTCGACAGGAAACCTGGGCTTTTCCTCCGTGGGAGGCCTGGTGCCGACGTTCATCCTGGACAGCAAGTCGTAACCAGACCCCCAGCCACTGCTAGCGTTTGCCTATTTGCGGCTAACCGTAGCCCGCAGATTAGCCACTCCCGCCGTGTAGCGGCTGTCCGCCACGGCGAAGGCGATGGCGTCTTCGAGTCCGTCGTGCCACACGCCGTCCGGATCGTGCGACGCCACGGTGAGCGTGTACTCGCCGCCGCACAACTCGCAACGGAACGCGAAATCCAGCTCGAGTGCTTCGCCCTCCGCGCAAGGCCCGAGCTGCATACCCTCGAGCTCCGTGTTGGTGCCGTAGACATTCATGCCCGCGCGGCTGCGAATCATCATCCCGACCACCGGATCGGCCACCGCCCGTTGGAACTGCAGCTTCACCCGCACCACCACCAGTTCGCCGCTACGCACCACCCCCGCGGGCTCTCCCGATTCGCCCAACAAGTCCAGTTTCACGATCCGTGCGCGGCCATCGCCCCGCCGCCATCGTGGTGACAGAGGCGCGGGCACGCCCGTCTCCCGCGCGCGCCGTGCGATGTGACCGGCGTACGCGCCCAGCATCACCGAAGGATCGCCGCGGCCCGCCAGCTTCCCCCGGTCGAGCCACCACACTTCATCGGCAAGCCGCAGCAGGAGTTCGTCCTCGTGCGAGACCAGCAGCATCGCGGTCCCCGCGCGCCGCAAACGTTCGAGATCCCCGGCTATCCGCTGCCGCTCCAGTGCATCGTGCCGCGCCAGAGTGTGCTCCATCGCAATCACCGCCGCCGGCGAGAAGTCCAGCGCGTCATCCGGGCCCAGGAAACGCCGCGGCTCTCCGGCCTCCACCGCGCCAGCCGTGGGCTTGACCAATGCAGCCGCCAGCCGCAGCAACACGCCCTTGCCCGAGCCATTCTCTCCAATCACTCCGATCACTGCGCCGTCCGGAGCCGTGGCCTCCAGACCATCGAGCGGCGGACAAACCACCTGCCGGAAAACGATCGCCATTACTCGCTAGAATACCGGGTAGACATGGCCGGCTGCATACATTTTGCACTGCAGCGCGCGCAAGGATCCCGAAAACGGACGCACATCCGCCATGGCAGCAGGACCACGGCCTATCGCGACTTCATTCCGCGAACTCGGATAGAATGCCGCCGATCCGCTCCACACCGTTAGGCCATCGATGCTGATCGAGAGACGCTGGCCCGTGCCGCTGTACGATATGCCCAACCGGTGTTCCCGATCGCGCGCCAGGGTCATCTCCGGGCCAAGCGTCGTTCCAACTACGGCTTTCTCATATCCGAACCGCACCCGGTCCGCTTCGGCGTATTCCACAAACAGGCAGTCTTCCGCGCCTGGCCGGCCGGTCACCAGCAGCGCTTCCCGTGTCGCACCTGGCCGTGCGGGGAACCGGACCGTGGCGCCTACTGTTAACCCATCCACCGGCAACCGGATGCTGTCCCCGCTCTGGCCGGACCAGTGCGCCAGCCTTCGAAACAGGCGTGGATTGCGATCCCGCAATATGTCGTTGAAGCCGAGGCTGAGGGCCGCGCCCATGGCGGTAGTCCACAGAGTGCCTGCGATCATCACAGCAGCCACGCCACGCCGCCGCCAACATAGCCATCCACACATCGAGACGACCAACAACGCTGGCGCAAAATCCAGCAAATAGCGACCCACTGCATATCCGGTGAGGGAAATGAAGAGAAGCACGGCCAGCGCCGAACCGTACAACGCAACCAGGATCAGCCGATCGGTTCTGCATCGCCTGATCCACATCGGTAGCGCTAAACCGGCAACGGCCAGCGGGCTGATGACCAGTAGTCCAACGGCATTCTCTACGAACAAGCGCGGATTCGGGCCCACGTATCTCGGGACAAGGTACGGAAACTGATCCCATAAACGCGGCGGACACAAGAGCAGGTAATAGAGACCGGGAACAATGTTTCTCAGATGTAAGGTAATGCCGCGTGTGGACACGCGCGCAGTGAGCTGATAACTGGTCCCGAACTCGAATACGTTGCCGAACCGCGCAAAGTTATACCAAAGCGCAAGAATTCCGCATAGAGCGACCGGTACGGCAAACCAAATCGTCTCGCGCCGCCGCCCCAGAATCATGACCGCGGATAACACCACCGCTGCAAGAACATACTGCGGACGGCACCCGAATGTAAGGCCGATCCACACGCCAGCCGCCGCGGCCAGCCACGGCTGCGGATTACCGGCCGTCATCACGCGGGCGAAGCAATACGCGCCGGCCATAAAGAAGCAATAACCCGCTGCGATCGCGACTCCGTAAACGCCCGGATCCCGCAGCAAGATGACACCGTATCCTCCAAATCCCAGCACACACACGGCAGCCGCGCCGAAGTGACTCATCCTCCGTCGCGCGAGCAACGCCAGAAGGAGCACGGAGAGAATGTACCCAGCAGTTACATAAATCAGAGCAGCACAACTCTCCGTCATGCCACTGTGCGTCAGCACGCGCCATGGCAGAAACAGAGTGAGGACCGGAACCGGGCCGAAATACAAAAAGAATCTGCCGTGATACAAGGACAAATCGTTCACCCGGTACCTCGCGTTAGCTACCGGGTCGAATGGGTCGGGCAGCGCCAATAACTCCGGAACGGGCGCAAGCCTGAGGTATAGATGGCCGGCTAGAAATCCATCCGTCAGCAGATTGTAGTAGTCGGCCTTGACTCCGCACCACTCAAAAGGATGGCCGGCCGACGCGGCAGTCCAAACGGAGAACGTGACAACCGCTGCAGCCGACAGCCACAAACCTCTCGCCATTATCGCTAGAATACCGGGTAGACATGGCCGGCTCCAACGTCCTCGACCGCATGCGCCAGGAATGGAACAAGCGCGCGCGCGAAGACGTGCACTACTACGTCGCCTTTGCCCGCCGCGAACAGGGCGACGCCGAATTCTTCGCCACCGCCGCCGATGTCGTTCGCGGCCTACGCGGTGAAGCCAAGCACCTGCGCCCTGCCGGTCAGGCTTTCCCCCGCAACCTGAAGGCCCTCGAGATCGGCTGCGGCCCCGGGCGCATCATGCGTCCTCTTAGCGCGGACTTCGCCGAAATCCACGGCACGGACGTCTCCGACGAGATGATCCGCCTGGCGCGCGAGAAACTGCACGGCATCCCCAACGCGCACGTCTATCACACGCAAACCTCAGACCTGTCGCTCTTCCCGGATGAGTCCTTCGACTTCGTTTACTCCTACGCGGTCTTCCAGCACATCCCCAGCCGCGAAATCGTGCTCGGGTATTTGACGGAAGCGCGCCGGGTGCTGAAGGCCGATGGCGTCCTGCGCTGCCAGGTCAACGGGCTGCCCGAAGCCACACAGCATTACACCACCTGGGATGGCGTGCGGATCTCCGCGGAGGAGGTCGCGGATTTCGCGCTGCGCCACGATTTCCAAGTGTATGCCCTCGAGCACCCCGCCACCCAATATCTCTGGACCACGTGGCGCAAGCGGCCCGCGGGATGGCGCGCGAAGCTCCGCCCCACGCCCGCGCCGTCCACCCGCATCCGCATCATCAGCAACGCGCTGACCGCCGATCCGCTGGTTCCCGCCGCCGGGCCCCGCGCCTTCGCCGCCTTGTGGATTGAAGCCCTGCCGGCCGATTGCGACCTGCTCAACCTGGAGATTCGCATTGACGGGCGGCCCGGCGCGCTCTCCTACCTGGGCCCCCCAGCCTGGGATGGCGTCGTGCAGTTGAACGCCGCCATCCCGCCCGGCACACGCACGGGCCTGGTGCCGGTCGAGATGTTCTGGCTGGGCCTGCCGCTCACTTCCGCCTGGATGCGCATCGTGCCGCCGGGACCGGTCGTGCCACGCCTGACCGACGTGCGGGACGGCGATAACCTCCTTTCCGGAACGCGCATCGTCAGCGGCTCCGTCACCGTGGTGATGGAAGAGATTCTGCACCCCGAGCAGTTCCGAGCCACCATTGATGGCGCGCCGATGGAGACCCTGTACACCTACCACATCGAGCCTGTGGAGCAGCGCTACGATTTCAACCTGCCGTTGCCGGGCTCCGTCGGCCGCGGCTCCCATGAACTGCGCGTCTACCTGGGCCCGCGCGCATTCGCTCCTGTCACCATCGAGGTCGCCTGAGGTGCGTGCCGCGCCGGCGGTGCTTCTGCTGTTGCTCGCCTCCTGTTCCCGCCCGCCGGATTTCTCGCGCCGCACGGGCGTGATTCAATTGCCCGCCGGAACCATCCGCCTCCATCACCAACTCACCGTCACCGCGGGCGCGCACGATCTTGAAATCCGCGGCGCTCCGTCCGGCACCACCCTGCGCGCCGCCGCCGATTTTCAAGGCCGCGCCCTGATCTACTCCAAGGGAGCCACAAACCTTCGCTTCGACGGCTTCCACATCGACGGCAACCGCGTGGCGCTCGGAAGACCCGTCGGCCTGCCCACGGGCGATGTCCCCTTCGCCCGCTACTACCGCAACAACGGCATCGTTATCGAGAACGCCGCGAGTGTCTCCATCCGCAACGTTTCCTTCACCGGCGTGGCGAATTATCCGGTGCTGGTGAGCGCGTCATCCGGCGTGCGCATCGAAGGTGTGCGCGTCGAGGATTGCGGATCGCTCGCGGCCAATGGCCGCAACAATGCGTCCGGCGGCATCCTGCTCGAAGAGGGCACGCACGACTTCGTCATTCGCCGGTGCACCATGCGCCACGTGCGCGGGAACGGCATCTGGACGCATTCGTTCTATCGCTCGCCGCGCAACGCAGACGGCCTCATCGAGCGGAACGACATCCAGGATGTCGCGCGCGACGCTATACAGGTTGGCCACGCCACGCGCATCACCGTCCGCGGTAACACCGGCCTGCGCATCGGCTATCCTGTTGGGCTGGTGGACATCGCCGCCTGGGCCGTCCCCGCGGCGCTCGATACCGCCGGCAATGTGGACCATTCCGCGTACACCGGCAACCGTTTCGAGGACATCAACGGGAAGTGCATGGACCTCGACGGTTTCCACGACGGCGAAATCCGCGATAACTCCTGCATCAGCCGCCAGCCGCCCGCCGCTTATCCCTGGTCGCAGTTTGGCATCGTCTTCAACAACTCCAACCCGGATTTCGATCCCGCCAACGTGCTGGTCACCGGCAACCTGATCGACGGCGCGGGCTACGGCGGTCTGTATCTGCTCGGCTCGCACCAGGTCATCACGCACAACCGGTTCCTGAACCTCAACCGCGATCAATGCACGAACGACCGCACGCGTCCGCACTGCGACTACAGCTCCGGCGATCCCGCCCTGCTGCGCAGCGGTATCTACCTGGTGCCCGGCGCCGCGCGCCCTGCCCGAACGGTGGACAACCAGATCACAGATAACGAAGTGACCGGCTTCGGCATGCGCAGGTGGTGCATCGAGGCCGCACCCGGCGTGAAGCTGGCGGCCAACCGCATCGCCCGCAACCGCTGCCTGGATACGGCCACGTCCGGGGGCACGCGCTGACGCGGCGTTCTCAGCCCGTACGGTACCTGACCCAACGCCATCCCGCCAGAACCAGCCAGATCAGCGACGTATCTAGCAGAAGATTGAACAGGTACATGTGCTTGATGAAATCCAATGCATCGCCGTACACAGAGGCGAACAAGGCCGCCAAACAGGACAGCGGTAACAGCGCCAGCAGTTCCACGCGCCGGCGTGCCGCGGCGTCCCGCGCGCGCCACCATCTCCGTGCGCATTCGAGCGGCCAAACGGCCAGCGCAAATACGATCCACTTACTGAATGGCGGCAATACCCGCTCATGAAAGTAACTCCACAGCGTGAATGCACGGCTTTGTGTGGCCGGAGGCAATCCCGCGGATGGCTCGAAGTTACCATACCAGCGGTTGCGCAGTAAGGTGATCTCCGGCAACAGACCGTGCAGGCGCCGCCACATGCGCGCCGGACGCAGCAGATAGAAGCGCAGCACGGTAAACGTGTTCATGCGCGCCAGTTCTCCCGACGCGGCCATTTCCGGAAAGTGCGTGATGGGGCTCCAGGCGGCGGTGCCTTTGAACCTGGCAAGCTGCGGATCGAGGCCCAGCGCGCGCAGGTCCGCCGCCGGGTCCTTGGAATCCGACAGGACTCCTGAAAAGACCATGCCATAAGTATTTGCTTCGCGTCCGTAAGTGGGCATGTCGAACACGTTGTAAATCGCGCAACCGAATAGCGCGCACGCGCCTGTCACCGCCGCCACCCGCATACGCCGAACTCCGCTCCACCCGGCCAGCCGCAACGTGATCAGAGCCAGCAGCAGGCCGATCGGCGCATTCTGCGGCTTCGCGAATATCCACAGGAACGCCCACGCCGACCACCGCAGGATGCCCGCCATGGTCATCTCCTGGACCGATGCGATCTCCAACCCTTCGGCCAGCAGGAGCAGGAAGAAGATACAGGAGGCTGGTTCCGCATACCACGAGTTCAGGTAGACCACATATCCGGCGTCCGTCAACGCCACCAGTGCAATAATCCAGACCAGGGCATGGCCCCGTAAGCGCCGCGTGACCCACAGCAGCCGCGCGAACGCGGCCAGAAGGGCCAGTGCGTGAATCAGTCCCGCGACTGTGATATCCAACGCGCTATCCTTTGAAATCAGCTTGTTCAGCAGCAGCGCCGCATCTACAAACAGATACTCGCTGTTGGCCTGTTCCCAATAAGGCTGGCGAGAGTGCGGGTCCGGAACATACTTCGGCTCGACATAGCGGTATTCCAGGCTGCCGTGATGTTGCGGCCCGTAGCCAAAGCGCGCGATGGTACGCACAAAATCGCCTTGGTCCGCCAAGCCAACTACCGGTGGGATAAAAAGCTGGTAAGTTAAGATCGCAGCTGCCGTGGCGAGTACTGCAACGTATAGCCTGCCGCCGGGCATGCGCTAGAGCCGCCGCGCGACCACCAGCGTGATATCGTCAGCCTGCGGCGCCCCGGCGGCAAACTCCGTTAACGCGTGATTCACGGCTGACGTGATTTCGGCCGCGCTCTGCTGCCGGTTGCCTGCCAGCACCGCCGCGAAACGCTCGTCACCGAACTCCTCTTCCTGTCCGTTGGTGGCTTCAGTTACGCCGTCGCTGTAAATCGCCAGCATGTCTCCCGGCGCCAGGTTGGCGTGATATTCCGAGTAATTCGCAATGGAGAGAATCCCCAGCACCGGCCCGCCGCCTTCCAGGTACTCGACCGAGCCGTTGGCCCGCACGATGACGGGCGGATTGTGACCCGCGTTGCAGTAATCCAGCTCGCCCGTCGAGGGGTCCAGCACGCAAAAGAAGAACGTGATGAAGCGATTGCTCGGGCAATTCAGGCAGGTGATTTTGTTCAGACGGTTGATGACCGCGGCCAGGTCCTGCGGCTCATCGGCCAGCACCTGCACGCGCGCCTGCAGGCCCATCATCATCAACGACGCGGGCATGCCTTTGCCGGAAACATCACCCAGCACCATAGCCACCCGGCCGTTCGGATAAGTGAAGTAATCGAAGTAATCGCCGCCCACCGTGCGGCAAGGAATGTTGTAACCCGCCAGGTCGGCGCCGGGCACCTGGGGGGCGCTGGCCGGCAGAAAGCTGCGCTGGATCTCGGCCGCCTGATCCAGCTCGCGAGCCATGCGGCGCTCCATTTCCTCCACCTCCGCCAGGCGCGCATGCTCGATGCGGATGGCCGCCACGTTGGCCATCACGGTGAGCAGGCTCAGATCGTCCTTAGTGAACGCGCGGAACATGTTTGGCGAATCCACGTAGATCAGGCCGATGGTGCGGATCCCGGTCTGCAGCGGCACGGCCATGAGCGTGCGGACCTTCTGCGCCACAATGCTCATGCGTTCGCGCAGCGCCTCGTCAAGTTGCGCATCGCGCACCAGCACGGAAGCCTTCTCGTTGATTACCCGGTCGCGCACCACGGAGCTGATGCGGAATCCGTCGCCCTTGTGGGCCTTCACTTCCAGGCCGTCGTCTTCGAGCGTCATTACGACGCCGCGCTGCGCGCCCACGGCGTCGATCGCCAGGTCCAGGATCAGCGGGAAAAGATCGGAGAGCGTGCCATGGCCGGCCAGTTCCTGTCCCGCGCGAATGAGCGCCTGCACCTGCCGTGTGCCGTGCTGCCCGGGCCGGTCCACAATCGTCTGGCTGGTAATGGCGCCTTCGAGACTCGTCAGGATGGTCGAGGTGCTGGGCGGATCGGGTTCGGCGGCATCGAACACCACCACGTCGTCAGGGGGCCGCGCGCCCGCGCCCTTGTCTTCGTAAACGATCGTGAGGTGGCCGGCCGTGATGCGGTCGCCGGGCTTCAGCCGCAGCTTGGCGCGCAAGGGGATGTTGTTGACCAGAGTCCCGTTCTTGCTGCCTAGGTCCTGCACGGTCCAGTCGTCGCCCTCGCGCTCCAGGGCCAAGTGCTGCCGCGACAGGCCGGCGTCCTCCGGAAAGCACAATTCCGCGATACTCGAGCGGCCGACGACCACGCGGTTGCTCCGCAAGGGGACAGTCTTCACCTGTCCGTCCGGGCAATGGATGAGGATCTCCCGAGTCATGGAAGGTTGAGGATGGGCCACAGTTGATTATACCGGAGAGGCCCACCGGGATTTCGCGGCGCTGTCAGCAGGTTTGGGCTTGACAAACCGACCATACTAGTTCACTCTAGGCATAGAGACAACAAAGATGGAACCGCCCGCGCCACGCGATCTCTTTCCCGGAGCGCTGGAAATGATGATCCTGCAAACCCTGCGTTGCGCCCCATTGCACGGCTATGCGCTCGCCCGGTTAATCAAGCAGTCTTCCGACGATCTCCTGCAGGTCGAGGAGGGATCCCTCTATCCGGCATTGCAGCGCATGCTGAAGGCCGGATGGGTCTCGGCCGCATGGGGCCTTTCGGCGCGCAACCGCCGCGTACGGATCTACCGGATCACGCCTGCGGGCCGCCAGCAACTCGCGCGGGAGGTGTCCAGCTTCGAGCGCATGCTGGAAGGCATCGCCAGGGTCATGAGGCCCAACGAGTCATGACCGCACGCCGCAGACGCCGTGAACTCGCCGCCGAAATCGAGGCGCACATCGCCGAGCGGACCGCCGATCTCGTAGACGGCGGCATGCGCGAAGCCGAAGCGCGCCAGCAGGCCCGCCGCGAATTCGGCAATCCGACGCTGTACGCGGAGACCGGCGGCGAGGTTTGGGGATGGCCGTGGATCGAGCGTATCGGCAAGGACCTGCGATATGCCGCGCGCTCACTGCGCGCCAGTCCGCTGTTTACCGCGACCGCCGTTCTGTCGCTGGCTCTAGGGATCGGCGCCAACACAGCCATCTTCACGCTGCTCTACGCGTCGTTATGGAAGCCAATGCCCGTCACCGCGCCGCAACGGATTTATCAGTTGTGGCGTCACGCCGAAAGCGGGCCTTGGACCGGCGACTTCGGCTACTCCTATGTGCTGTTTCAACAGCTCAAGAAATCGGCCGCCTGCTTGGGCGAAGTGCTCGCCACCAGCAGTTTCGGTTCCGAGAAGTTTGGCGCGCGCGGCATCTCGAACGAGCACGTCAGCGGGGAGTCCGTCACCGCCAACTTCTTTACCGCGCTCGGCGTTCGGCCCCTTCTTGGGCGCGTGTTTGAAACCCAGGATGACAGCACCCAGGGGGGACGCCACGCCGCCGTTTTGAGCGACGCCTTCTGGCGCCGCCGCTTTCAGGCGGATCCCTCGATCCTCGGCACGACCATTCTTTACAAGGAAACACCGTACACCGTGGTTGGCGTCGCGCAACCCGGATTCAGCGGTGTCGAAGCCGAGGCGTCCATCGACGTGTGGGTACCGGTTACCAGCTCCGTCGAGAAGGTATGGCTTACATCCCCGGATGTGAGTTGGCTGCGGCTTCTGGTGCGCCTGCACCCGGGCGTGCCGCCGGCCCGCGCGCAGGCGCTATTCGCAAAGACCTTTCACACTCACCTGGCGGACAAACTCATGCCCGAGGCTGATCCGCATTGGAGAGCCGTGCTGGAGGCCGAACACATCACGCTGCGGCCCGCCGCCGCGGGCCTGGCGACCACCGGGCACAGATACGAGAAGGCCCTGCTGATGGTGATGGTCCTGGTCGCACTCGTGCTGCTGATTGCGTGTGGCAATGTCGCGAACCTGATCCTGGCACGCAACTCCGCGCGCCGCCACGAGATCACGATCCGCCGCGCGTTGGGCGCCAGCCCTGCCCGCATCGCCGGCCAACTGTTTTCCGAAAGCCTGGTGCTGGCCGCAGCCGGCGCAGCAGCCGGCCTCGCCATAGCCGCTTGGGGCACACGGCTGCTCATCTCATATCTGCCGCGTCCCGAAGTGCCCCTGGCATACGATCTGCGCCCGGGGTTCGCGGTACTCGGCTTCACGGCCGCCATCGCCATCGCCACGGCTGTGCTGTTCGGACTGGCTCCCGCCCTACGCGTTGGAAAAAGTGACGCCGAACTCAGCCTGCGGACCGGTCAACGCGCTACGCGCGCATCGTTCAGCGGCAGGCTGCTGGTCGCCGGCCAACTTGCTTTGTCACTCCTTCTGCTGGTCAGCGCCGGATTGTTTGGGATGACGTTGCGCAACCTCAAGGCCGCCGACCTGGGTTTCCGCCCGCAAAACGTCGTCACCTTCGATCTCTCATTTCCCAAGGAAACGCCCGAAGCGCGTCTTCTCCAGACGTACGACCGGATCAGAGAACGCCTGGAGTCCCATCCTGGCGTGGTGGTGGCGAGTTATGCCTGGCCAGGCATCTACGGGCGCGGAGGCTGGTCTGGCAGCATCGAGATTGTAGGTCGCCCTGCAAAGCCCGGCGAAGACAATGACGCCGGGATGATTGCTGTTTCTCCGGACTTCTTTCAGGCTATCGGCATGACCCTGCTGCAAGGCCGTTACCTGAATGCTTCCGACCAGGCCGGCGAGCCTCGCGTAGCCGTGGTCAACGAGAGCCTGGCGCGGCATTACTTCGGCAAAGGCCCGGCTATCGGCCGGCACATCATACTGCCGCCGATGCCCAAGAACCGGATCGAAATTGTCGGAGTCGTGGGGGACGCCCGGCACTACGGCGTGCGGGAGAATATCTGGCGCATGGTCTACCTGCCTGCCTGGAAAATCCAAGGAGACAGTTTCTACGTCCGGACATCAGCGGACCCGCGATCGCTCGGCGGCGTGATTCGCGCGGACGTCGCCTCCATCGATAAGACCGCCCAAGTGGAGAATATCCGCCCGCTGATGATCGCCGTCAACGACATGATCTCGCAGGAGCGGCTGACGGCCCTGCTTTCCTCTGCCTTCGGCTTCCTGGCGATCGTGCTGGCGGCCGTCGGACTGTACGGCGTGGTGGCTTACGGCGTTTCGCGGCGCACAAACGAGTTCGGCATTCGCATGGCGCTCGGCGCCCAACAAGGCGATGTGCAGCGCCTCGTGCTGCGCCAGACAGTGGTGCTGGTGGCGGCTGGAGTATCGGCCGGATTGGCGGCGGCGGCCGCACTCACCCGCGGGGTCTCCGCCGTGATGGCCGGCATGCTCTACGGCGTCCATCCCGAAGACACCACCATTTTCGCGGCCGCCGCCATCCTGCTGGCCGCTATCGCGTTGCTGGCGGCATTCCTGCCCGCGCGGCGCGCTTCCCGCGTCGACCCGATGACCGCCCTACGCTATGAATAACGCGTAGCGTACAATTCCAATGGACGTTGAACGGACCATGTCGTTCATCCTTGAGCAGCAGACGCACGCCGCCGCCATCCAAGCCCGGCACCATGCGGAGATCGCGCGGATCGACTCTCGACTGCGGCGCGCCATCCGGTCGGCTGTCCTAGAAGCGCGTGAGGAGCGCAAACGCCGCTGCGAATTGGAGGAGCGCTTCGAACTCAGGATGGACCGGCTTGCCGGCGCATTTGTTGAGTGAGGAATCGTCGCGAGGCTCGGCTCGCCAAAACACCCACCAGCAATAGCTCGTAAACGCGTTAACATCTACCTCATGGTTTCCTTACGGCTTCTGATTGCCTGTTCCATGGTGACGGCTTTGAGCGCCCAAGCGCCGGGCGGCGACAAGGAAAAGAAGAAAGAAGAACAGGGCATGCAGTACCGTTCGATCGGCCCGTTTCGCGGCGGCCGTTCGCTGACCGCTTCCGGCGTGCCCGGCGATCCATCCGTCTACTACTTCGGCGCAACGGGCGGCGGTATCTGGAAGTCTACCGACGGCGCAGTCACCTGGAAACCCATCTTCGATCACGAAAAATCGTCCTCCATTGGCAGCCTGGAAGTGGCGCCATCCGACCCTAACGTGATCTACGCCGGCACCGGCGAGGCTTGCCTCCGGGGCAACGCCGCCACCGGCGACGGAGTCTACAAATCGGTCGACGCCGGCAAGACCTGGACCAACGTCGGCCTGCGCGATTCCCGGGCCATCGGCAAACTGATCATCGATCCACACAATCCCGACATCGTCTTCGTGGCTGCGCTCGGGCATCCTTATGGGCCGAACACAGAGCGCGGCATCTTCCGCACTACCGACGGCGGCAAGACCTGGTCGAAGGTGCTCTACGTCGACGAGAATACCGGCGGCGTCGATGTGGACTTCGATCCGAACAACTCGCACATCCTGTTCGCCGCCATGTGGCAGGTGCGGCGCCTGCCCTGGACCCTGATCAGCGGCGGCCCGGGCAGCGGCCTGTATCGCTCGCGCGATGGCGGGACCACCTGGCAGAAGCTCCAGGGCAACGGCCTTCCCGAAGGTCCGTACGGAAAAATCGGCGTGGCGGTGGCCGCGAATTCCGACCGCGTCTATGCGCTGATCGAGGCCCACAACGGCGGGCTATACCGCTCCGACGACGGCGGCGACAATTGGGAACTGATCAATGCCGACCACCGCTTCACGCAGCGCGCC
>Ga0335078_10006988_pt1 | contig 16718 bp, 16 predicted proteins | sample Lox_Sample_32_FD_206711 | JGI IMG/M metagenome (GOLD analysis project Ga0335078, IMG submission 206711) | Soil microbial communities from Loxahatchee National Wildlife Refuge, Florida, United States - Lox_Sample_3.2 | ecosystem: Environmental > Terrestrial > Soil > Wetlands | place: USA... | reverse complement strand
GACGCAACCAGGGGGGGCTTTTCGCCCCCCGAGGTTACGTTCGACACGTGTCGGCCGTAGTCCTCCTTTTGTTCTAGGCGGGATTCAGCTCAGCGGCCTACCTTGGTCTGGTGCAGGCGCGTCGTAGACCACGTTCGGCCTTGCTCTGCACGGGTCAGCCGTTTCATCCCATCTCCGTCGACCTCAGGATCGCTCCATCACCGCGTTGGACGGGACGGGTCTCGTTTCTGTTCCGTTGCCAGCCGTCTCCGGCTGCGCCTCTCGGCGCCGTGCATCCTGCAGCGAGGGAGGAACTTCCCCAGGAGACCCCCGTGGCCCACCCACCGGCTCGCGTCCGAGGGACTAGACGCTCGGCCGCGGAGTTAAGCCTTCCGGGGTGCCGCGCCTCTACCTAGAATCCCGTTATCAACGAACGCGCAATTAATGTTAGGAATCGCGAGTGAAATCGTTAACGCCTAAATAGTCGACTATTGTCTAATCTTCGAAAATATGACGAAGGTTTCTATGAAAACATCAGTCACAGCAATCTCTCTAAGCATACTCTTCATCCTCTCTGCAATCTCCGCGCCCGCCGTCCTGGCGGCCGCTAACTCGACCCCGTCGGCTCTGGCCCCGGCGCCCCTCACAACTATGCAGGCGAACTGGGCGTGGCCGAACGGCAACAACTTCGGCCAGGACTACAACCCGCAGACCTTGGTCAACTCGTCGAACGCTCAGAACCTCGCCCTCAGCTGGCTGTTCCCTCTACCGACCCATCCGACGGCCCTGCTGTCGGTGTCCGGAGGGCTCGGCGTCGACACGGCGCTCCTGATCATCAACGGGAGCGTCTATGCGACAACCCAGTACGGCCAGGTCTTCGACCTCAACGCGGCGAACGGCGACGTCATCTGGACCGACGTTCTTCCAATCCAGGCCAACGCGACAGTTGGACAGGGCGACGGCGCCCTGCAGCTCCACCTCCACGACGGAGCCGAGCAGTACACGACAGCCTCGTTCGGCAACAGCGGGGTCTCAGGTCCGACCTACTGGATCGACGCTCCCAACCACGTAGTCTACGCCATCAACGCGCTCAACGGGAAGTACGAGATGAACTTCACCGTCTACGGCGCCTGCGCCCCCGGAACCAACACTCCTGCGAGCCGAGGCACGACCTGCGGGGTCACCTCGGTGCAAGGGAACAACCCGACCGAAGTCTACACGACACTCGCGACCAACATCCTCATCGACCAGGCCAAGGGCGTCATGATCACATCGATGCTGAGCTCTTCGACCGCAAACGCGGCGAGGTGCTTCTTCCGGGAATGGAACATCGACGTGAACCCACCGACGCTCAACTGGGAGAACTACTGCTCGCCTCCCCAAGTTGGGTCTAACGTACCGGTGAACCCCAACTGGGACCTACAGCAGGTCAACGGCATGTCAGGCGCCCAGATATTCTACCCAGGCCCCGCCTATGCTGGCGGCGGCACCATCCCAGGCTCAGCAGTGGTCGACCTGAAGACGCTCTCGGCGACGCAGCTCAACGCAACCCTGTACAACGACTGGGGTCAGATTGAGAGCCCGGCGTGCCAGGTTGAGACGGGCGGCGCATCTCCAGGAGCGGTCGGCGCCGGTTGGGGAGGACAATGGCTCCTCGGAACAGGACCAACCGCAGGCCTGGCGTTCGTCAACACAGGCAACCGGGGTCCATACGCGGGCGACTGCCAACCAGGCCCCGACCTCTGGGCTTCCTCCATCCTGGCGCTCAACGAGACCAACGGCCAGTGGGTCTGGGGCTTCCAGACCTCGGCCCACGACGAGTGGGACTTCGACTGCTCGTGGTGGCAAGCTCTCGGCAACGAGACCGTCAACGGCGTCAACACCCAAGTCCTATGGAAGACGTGCAAGGACGGCTACCTGTTCGAGCTCAACGCCAAGACTGGCGCGCTCATCTGGGCGTACACCCCGCCCAACAGCATTCTGAACAGGCTGCCAGTTTCCTTGCCCCTCAACCCGCTCAACGAGACACAGATGACCGAGGTGTACGGTTGTCCAACCGTCCTTTCAAGCCCATGCGTCGTTAATCCAACGACCCACGCCGGGTTCGAAAACGAGCCCGCCTACGACCCGGCCCTCAACATGATCTTCACGGCGAGCCAGAACGTGCCATCCCTCGAACAATACGTCCATCCAAACAGCACCCTCTACGGCAAGACCAGCGGGTTCGCCCTGATAGGGGCCGCTGAGACCAGTGCGGACAACTCGACCATCGAAGGCGTGAACGCAGCGACAGGCCAGCAAGTCTGGTCCCACTTCGTAGCGACGGAAGGCTACCGTGGAGGCATAACCGTGAGCGGCGGCGTCGTCTTTCTGACATTCTCATCGGGAGACATCCTGATGCTCAATGCGCAGAATGGCAACGTCGTCAAGGACCTCTACATCGGAGGACCGCTCAACGTCGTTCCGTCCATAGGAGCAACCACTAGTGGGCAGATGGAGGTCATCTTCCCGATCACCGCCGGCAGCGTCACCTGGGGAACGGCCGTCCCCGGCGACATCGTCGCCCTGACGCTTCAGAACGTGGCTGCGGTCACGACCACAGTCACGACCTCAGGTGCCGTCTCGACATCAACCACGACATCCGTCTCAGTCTCTGTCTCCACAGTCACAGCCTCCTCCGGAGGAGTCAGCTCAACGACAACCTACGGGATCGCGGCGGTAGCCGTGATCTTCATCATCGCGACGGGCTATCTTGCCATGCGTGGCAGGAAGCCCGCCTCCTAATTTTTCCCTTCGTCAGAAATCCCTCTGAACCTCACCCTCACGGCTTGGTCTCCTGTTCCTCAGCGAATTGTTAAAAATCGGATATTCCTGTAATTGTTTCGCGCCCCGAAGCAAAGGATATTAACTCAAATCGGCCGGCAATCAACGAAAATATGACGAAGGTTTCTAGAACATCACTCGCAACCATATCTGTCACTCTCCTGTTCCTCGTCTCGGCTATCTCGGTGCCAGCGGTCATGGCGGCACCAAGCAAAGTCGCGGCTCCGGCCGCGACTCCGCTGACGACCCTCCAGGCAAACTGGGCCGCCGCGGACGGGAACGCCTTCAACCAGAACTACAACCCACAGAACCAGATCAACAGCTCCAACGCCCAGAACCTGGGCTTGAACTGGCTGTTCCCGCTCCCGACCCACCCGACGGCCCTGCTGTCGGTGTCCGGAGGTCTTGGTATCGACTCCGCGCCGCTGACGATCAACGGCACGATCTACGCCATCACCCAGTTCGGGCAGATCTTCGCGATTAACGCGGCGAACGGCAACCAGATCTGGACCACGATCCTACCCATACTCCCCAACGCCACGGCAGGCATCCAGGGCATCACCGGGATTTCGCTCCACCTCCACGACGGGGCGGAGCAGTTCACGACCAAGCTGTTCGGAGGTACTCCGACGCTGTGGTACGCCGCTCCAGGCCTGAAGGTCTGGGCGGTCAACGCTAACACCGGCGCCCTCGAGATGAACTTCACCTACTTCACAGGCATCAACATGGTCCAGGGCAACGCCGCAACCGCGATCTACAGTCCGATTGCGCCGAACGTCCTAGTCGACCAGAACAGGGGCCTTGCCATCACGTCGATTGGGAGCCCAAGCTCCTCGGCCACAGGCAGGTGCTTCTACACGGCCTGGAACATCCTGGTGAACCCGCCCCAGCGCGTCTGGACGACCTACTGCACTCCACCTCAGGTCAACTCCAACCTACCGGTCAACCCCAACTGGGACATCCAGCAGGTCAACAACATGACCGGCGCTGAGATCTTCTACCCAGGCCCGGCCTACAACGGTGGCGGCACTATACCCGGCACCGCGGTGGTCAACCTCAAGACGATGTCGGCAGCCCAGCTCAACTCCACCCTGTACAACGACTGGGGCTACGTCCAGAGCGCCGCTTGCACAGCGGCCGACGGCGGAGCATCTCCAGGATCGACTGCTGCCGGGTGGGGAGCGCCATGGATCCTCGGTTCGGGACCCCTGAACGACATGGTGTTCGTCAACACCAACAACAGGGACCCGTACACCAACGCCTGCATGCCGGGACCCGACCTCTGGTCAGCGTCAGTACTGGCGTTGAACGAGACCAACGGTCACTGGATCTGGGGCTTCCAGACCTCGGCCCACGAGAACTGGGACTACGACTGCTCCTGGTGGCAGGCCGTCGGTAACGAGACCATCAACGGAGTCAACACACCCGTGCTGTGGAAGACGTGCAAGAACGGCTACCTGTACGAGCTCAACGCTCTGAACGGTAACATGATCTGGGCATGGACTCCACCGCAGAGCATACTGGCCAGGTGCCCGTACTGCTACTCGCACAACCCGCTCAACTCGACCGAGATGAACGAGGCGTTCTTCAACCCCAGCCTCGCGGACACTCTGATGTATCCGCAGGCCTACGCAGGGTTCGAGAACGAGCCGGCAGTGAACACGGCTCTGAACATGGTCTTCACGGCCAGTCAGAACGTGCCTGCCCTCGCGCACTACATCCCCATGAACATCACCAACTACGGAAAGACTTCCGGGTGGTCCAGCATTGCAATAGCATCGACCGCAGCCAACCTTGACAACTCCACCATCGAAGGAGTCAACGCTGCCACCGGGCAGATGGTCTGGTCCCACTTTATCCCCACGCAGGGATACAGGGGCGGCCTCACCACTTCCGGCAATCTGGTCATGGCGACTCTGTCATCGGGAGACCTCCTGATGCTGAACGCCGGAACCGGAGCAGTGGTCAAAGACTTCTTCATCGGCGGACCGCTCAACGAGCTGGCGACGTTCGCAGCGACTGCTTCCGGTCAGGAAGAGGTAATCTTCCCGATCACTGCAGGCCTTGTAACGTGGGGCACGGGCGTACCAGGAGACCTGGTAGCGCTCAGCCTCACTAACGTGCAGGCCACAGGCGCTGGGACGACCACCACCACCACCGTCACCTCAGGCGGTGTAACGGTGACATCCACCGTAGGCGGGGGCGGCACGACAGTGACCACGACCTCCACGACCGTCAAGACTACGACGGTAGGTGGATCAGGGTCGACGGTCACGCTCTCGGGCTCGGCGACCACAGTCACATCAACAGCGACCAGCACAGGAGTCAGTTCCACAACCCTCTACGGGGTCGCGGCGGTAGCCGTGATCTTCATCATCGCGACGGGCTATCTTGCCATGCGTGGCAGGAAGCCCGCCTCCTAATTTTTCCCTTCGTCAAGGATTCCGATTCAAGCCCTGACAGGCATAGGTACGGAAACCACCCTCGAAGCGCTCTCAGTATCGTCCGGCGGCCCCGCCCGTGGTCCGCGGCACACCCGGCTGGGGGAAGAAGCTCCTCTCTATCTCTTCAACCTCTGCCTCCGACCTGGCCCTTGCGTACTCCTCGAGCGGGTCGTGGTTTAGCGTCTCAAAAGTCGGGCCCCACTTGTACAGTCCAAGGAACCTGGTCGCATCCTCTCTCTCGCCCACGATGAACAGGGTCGCTGCGACGGCCTCGACTGAGCTGAGTATCCCGAGCCTCGAGTAGTTCGTGGGGTTGCCAGCGAGTAGCGCGGGGAGCCTCCTGTGCTTGCCCCCGATCTTCCGAAAGAAGACCTCCTGGGCCTGGTTCCATGAGCAGTCGATTGCGAGGACCGACTTGCACTCTGCGTCGAGAGGGCTGAGCACCGTCCCTGCGAAGGGGTTGAGTACGATCGTCGTGTTCGACGCATGGAACTTCCTGGTCACCTCAGTGGCGAGCCCCATGTGGACCATCTTCTTGGCCGTGCACTTCGCCGGGTCGTCCTGCCCGTAGTCGATTACGAAGACGTTCATGGTCTGGCCGGCTCCCCAGCAAAGAGAACTGGTGGGGCTATATGTGTCGTGGGACCGCCAAAATCAGGCCTCTCACGTGCACGGTCTGTTCACTCCCAGCATGTTGCAGAGGTAGGGCGGGGTGCTCGTTGGCGCCGGCAGCACGTTGAAGTGAAGCGCAAACGAGGTCACCCCATGCATCGCCGACCGCCAGCGTGTACGTCCCGACCTTCCACGGCGCTGGCGCCGGGATTGCAACGGGGTTCGGCGGAACCTGCAGAACCGTGGCGACGCCCCAGTAGCCACGACGCCGGAGGACTGGGAGGAGGAAACAGTGGTGGACGACTTTAGGAATTGGGAGTTGGTCAACGCGAACAGCACTGCCACAAGGAGCATGGCTGGAACGATTAGGGCAATCGCAAATTGTAATCTTCTTCCAATCTCAGCCGAGTGGACTTCGGAAAAGAAATCCATTGGGTAGGTTCTCTTATTCATTCTGGAGCAATGTTCGCGAAGCCAGGTCCTTCCGCCGTTCTACGAATTAGGATTATAATCCACGCATCGGCATTGACCAGCTAGAGATGTCGCGCTCAAGCCCGATGATCTTCTTGGCCATCTTCTCAATCGCCTCCATCGTCTCCCTGATCCTCGTCGTCTCCCCGTACGTCTTCACCTCCCAAGACACCGGCGCCCTCGTGATGAGCGCGTCCCTGAGCCCTACAAACGTGAGAGGGAACCAGACGGTCACCCTCACCATCTCGGAACGGAACACGCTCCGCTACCCGGACGTCCTCCCCCTCACCGACACGCTGAGGTCTGAGAACCTCTCCTCCGAGCCATGCGGTGGGCTCTTCCCGTTCGGCATCGCCGTGTTCGAAGGGCACGACAACCAGGCCAACCTCTCTTCCGCCAGGCCGGTAGACGTCTTCGACCTCTTCGGCGTCTATATGTGCCCCGCCGAGTTGGTGTCCAACTCCTTCACCTTCCAGCCCCAGCAGAACGTGACCAGGCAGGCCAGCTTCAACGGGTACTGGACGGCGGGCGAGACCCAGCATCCCGGGGGCGGTGTTTCCGAGGGGGTGCTTCACCCGTTCTTGCCCGGCGAATACACCGTCCTGGTCGGCGACGAGTGGGGCCACACGGAGCTGCTTTACTTCCAGGTGGCGCCCTAGCCCTCTCCGGCCTCTGCGGCCATCGTCCACCGGTCCGCCAGCTGGTCTCGACGCGGCCTGTATACGTCTCCGAAGAAGCCGTCGGTAGAAAGGAGCGTCTCCCTCGGGAAGGACTCCACGTACGCCAGGGCCTCCTTCCAGGCGGCGTCGAACGTGCTCCCGAACCTCGCCTTGACCTGCTTGTCGAACGCCTCCTTGGTCTGGACCTCGCCCCCGATCGTGAAGAGCATCACACCGTCCTTCTCAGTCTTGAACGCCATGTCGTCGCCGAGCTTGAAGCTCGCCCGGGGCGCCATCTTCCCGCTCCTTCCTGCCTTTCCTTCGCCGCCCTTCCCGCCCTTGAACCCACGCTTGGCCGCCGCGATGAAGATGGCCCTGTTCAGCCCCCACGAATACGCCGACTCGAGAGGGAGCCCCAAGGTGTAGGCGCGTGCTGCCTGGAGCATACTCATCACTTGAAATCGGCCCACGGCCATCGTCATCTGTTCTAACCTCTGGTCTAATTAACACGCGGCTCCAGGTCGTCTCGAATGGCTTCTGACGCGAGGGTGGCCGGAGTCGCTGTTCAACGGGAGCGTGCCCCTGCAGTGAATCTTCACTTGCGATGTGAACGTCTTTCTCGAGATTACCGTCATCTCTTAGAGAGGAAAGTGGTCTTGATTGGGTAGTACTTTTTGGAACTTTGCGCGACGACGCGGCCTCACTCCCACTGCGCTTTTCGCAGTTCTGGCAGTCGTCTTGCTGGCGGTGGTTTTTGTCGGCTACTATGAGGTCACGACTGGAACGCCTAGAAGCAGCACCAATGCGACGACGTCGCAGACGTCGTGTACTGCTATCATAACGACCACCAATGGGACGGTGCGTTCGACATACTGCCTAACAAGCTTGGTAACAACCGTCAATACGACGGGCGATGTCTTCCTCACGAGTTGCAGCGTAACGGGGATCGGAGAATTCGCGCTGCGGATAATATCCGACTCCACAGGTGCACTCGTGAGCGGCGAAACCATCAGCGCCGTAGACACACTTGGTTGCGACATCCTGGGACAGAGCCCCCAAACGCAAGTCGTCCATATTGACAACTTCTCGGCGGGACAGGGGGGTTGGCTCATCCCGGTCTTTCCAGCTCAGGCCGAACTTGGAGGCGAACTGAACTTCACCGTTACCTATCAAGGACGAACATACAACTTCAGCGCCGGAGTTCCCCCAGCCGGCACCAATTGCGTCACTCTGCACGTTCCCTCGGGCAATGTGACGAGGTCGACAGGGTCGTATTGCAGCCCTCAATCCAGCAGCATCACCCAATTGACAAACGGACACGACACAATCTCCGTCAGCGGGCTCTCGATCTGCCCGAGCAACTGCGTCTACCCAGCGCCTTACGTGTCGGGGCTGGTCACCTTCAACGGGACCTCGCCTGTGTCTTCCCTGAAGGTCTATGTCAACGGGACGTACGACGGCACGCCATTCGAGAACCCGAGCACGGCGACCTACGCGTGCACCACCGGAGCGGGCCAGGCCTGCTCCGTCCTGCTCGGCGGGAGCAGCTATACCAGCGGTAACTCGACCACCTCGACCAAGTACTACGCCACATGCTCCGTGCCTCAGGGCAGCACCACCTGCAGCGCGACCACCACGGGGGCCGTCAACACCATGACCGCCTTCGCCTACATGTACAAGGGTTCCCTTCCGAGCAACTTCGTACCGGCCGTCAGGGGCGATTCCTACGTCTTCCAGTTCGTCGCAACGTTCCAGGACGGGACCACCACGACGGCAACCGCCTCGGTTGTCGCAGGCTAGGGATTGGAACAATCTCTCACAACGATTATTAGCACCCTTCACCAAATTTGTAGAAACGCGCAAGCGTTTTGGCTGCTTCTGAATCCAAGCGACGCACCTCCCACCCCAAGCTCGCAATATCGACCATAGCGGTCACGGTGGTGGTCTTCGTCGCGGTGGGGATCGCCCTGGAGGTCGCGTTCCTCCCGAAGGCTTCCCAGCCAGGCTCCGTCCAGACCACGAGCGCAGTTACTTGTCAGCCCCCAGCTGCGGGGAACGCGTCGACGCCCTCGACCCCGGTCAAGACGGCGGTGGACCAGTTCGTCCAGGACTTCAACGACCGGAACGTCCAGGGGCTGAGCGGCCTCTACGCCCAGGACGCTTGCGTCACGTGGTCGGGCAAGGCGACCGGGCTCGTCGGGACGTACGACGGCCAGGGGAACGTCCGCATCCTGTACGGCTCATCGATCGGCAAGACCACGGTGTTGAACGCGACGATAAGCAACTACAACGAGGCGCCCTCGAGCCCCTCAAACGTCAACGTCACAATGACGATCTACATGGCAGGCAACAGCACGGTCGTGGGCGCACTCAACTCGACGGTCGATGCGACCCAGCAGTGGGCCTACAGCGGGCAGCAGTGGCAGATAGTCAAGGAGAACTGGGACTACCTCACCTTCAACGTCCAGAACCCCCTCTCCTCCACGACCTTCCCCCAGTGGGCCGCGATCAAGGCCGGGCACAACCCCGACCTGGTCTCCGAGAAGAGCTTCGAATGGCACGCCGGCCCGTACGTCGCCGCCTCGGTCTACACCTTCATGGGCGCGATACTGGTCGTCGGCGCGGTAGAATACAGGAAGATGTCCAGACGGACATAGATGCGGCATGAGCCCTCAGGGAAAGGCGGTCGCGGCCGCCGTGATCATCATCCTCGCCATCGGCGGCGTCTCCGTGGTCTACTTCCTGAACACGAGTTCAGAGCTGGCGTCCCAAGACGAGACGATCTCATCCCTCCAGTCGACGGTCAGCTCGCTTGTCTCCCACCCATCCACGACCACGGTCGTCGGCACGACGACCATCACGACCACGGCGTCCGAGACCACCATCAGCATAGAAACGACGACTACCACGGCGACAACGACATCCACGACGAGCCTCGTTTCAGTCTCCACCGTGACTGCGACCACCACTGCCGCGTTCGCCCTCTCGGTGCGCGTCGACAGTCCTGACTACACCACGAATCAGCCCATCCTCTTGAGCGGAAGCGTCTTTCCTGTGCCCAATGCCTCGGATGTCTTCCTCATCGTGACTGGCCCCGCCGGCGCAGTCGCCATAGTGACCAGCCGGACGAGCAGCATCAATGGCAGCTACTCCTACACTCTCGTGACCGGGGGCTCGCCTGCCTGGGTCACGGGACATTACACGGTCACCGCCGTCTGCGCGGCGTTCAGCGCCACTGAGACGGCGACCGCGCAGTTCACCTACGTGGTGCCTGCGTAGCCTCCCGAATCTCCGGCATGATTTTTAGCGACCCTGTCCCCGTACTTCCGTGGCGAACCGGCCGGACTGGAGGGCATATCCCATATCCGTCGTCATCCTGTCTCTCGCGGTCTTCGCTTTCTTCGTCTACTCGGGGTCGACCGTCTCGCCGACACACTGCGGCATCCCATGCAACCCCTCGTCTGGCGTCCTTCAGAACAGCCTCTCAGCCCAGGACGAATATCTCGCCGCCGTCGCGGCGGTCCTATTCGGGCAGCCCGGCCTGGCGCTGGTCGCGCTCACCCGAAGGTCGAGGCAAACTACTTCCTGAACTTCCTGCCGCATTGCCCCTTTTATATCGCCGAGCCATTACCAACACTAAATGGAAGTAACGCGGGACGAGCTAGAGCGAGTGATGGGCGAGCTCGACAGGAAGCTGGCCCTTCCAGATGAGAAGTTCGAAAAGTACGCTAGCGATCTTCTTGAGCGCGCGGTCAAGGGGTTACGAAGAAGCCGCTAGGCTGTACCGGTTCCTCTCCAAGCTCGAGCCCGTTCAGGTGAAGAGGGCGCTGCTCGCTTCCCAGCGCGCGCCCGACGAATTCGGGAACGAGCTTGTCGTCCTGGCCGCGATCATGGAGATTCGAGACCGCATAGGCGCCCCAGGGTGAACTCAGCTCTTCCGTAGTAATGGCCGCGGAGGCGCCATGAACCCCGTGCCGTAACATCGCTTCGTTCAGACAAATCCTTTAACAGAACGAGAAGGGATTGACATCGATGAAAAGGACTGCCGTCGCTCTGGCGGCGCTCGTCGCCCTCGCGGCCCTCGGGTACTTGCTGATGTATGGCGTAGGCCAGAGCATGTTCTCTGATTCGATGCCGTCCGAGGACTCGCCCTTCGTTCTCGCCGGCGCCATCTGCTTCCTCGCTGCTGCTTACTCCGGGGTGGTCCTGCTCAAAGTCAACAACGCGGTGTCGTGGAAGAAACTGACGGTGGTGACCTCGCTGGGCGTCTTGATCACGGCCCTCGCCCCTTTCATCCCGTTCCCGGTGGGCTGCAACCTGCAGACGTGGTTCAACCATACCAACGTGTCTCATGGCTGCCCTGCTAGTCCCATCGGGACCTGGTCCACTATCTGGCCCAACGTCTTGCTCCTGGACATCGGCCTGGTCTTCGCCTCCATAGGCCTGGCTTCAGCGAAGCCCGACCGATCGCCGGTCGTGGGCGCGGGCATGGGACTCATGATGGGAGGGCTCGTCCTCATCGCGTTCGGGTACTCCTCCGGTTACATCACGACGTGCCCGGCGAATGGCTGCGCCCCGCTGACCTCTGCACAATGGTGGTCCCTGTTCTGGCCAGACGCGCTGGCGAAGATCATTGGGGCGAGCCAAGTGGTCGTCGGCACCGCGGCTTGCTTCGTTCCTCTCGCCAGACAGATAGTCGGCATGTCGCGGGCCATCTCACAAGCGCCGAGCGCCATCGCTTCGATTCCCTGGTCGCCGAACGAACAATCATCGCAAATTCTTAACTAAGACGACGCCGTCAACGGCTAGGCTTGAGCTCGGAGGTCAAGGAGAAGGCCAAGCAGACCGCAAAGAGCGCGGCGGAGCTCCTCGACGCCGTGAAGAAGGCCGCCAACGCCCGCCTCTCCAAGGAGGCCCCAAAGGTCGTAAACGCGCTGGACGGCTCGTTCGACAAGGCCTCGAAGGGGCTTGCAGACACTCTCAAGACGATAGACAAGCGGACGGCAAAGGAGCAGGCCGAGCTCCTGAAGGCGTACAAGTCGTTCCTGCAGAAGCAGACCGAGATCATCGACAAGAAGATGGCATCGATGAAAGAACAGGAAAACAAGTCGTGATACAGGCCTGCATGTAATGCGTGGCCAAAGAACATCTGGTTGAGAACAGCCTAGCGCTATCACTTCTTGCCCAGCAGTAGGGAGACGATGAGCGACGCGGCGAGCGTGCTGAGGATGATGAGCGAGTACGCGGTGGTGTCGATTGCTCCCGTGGACAGTGCGACCGAGGCTATGACTATCCCGACGGCGCCCCGCCCGCCGAGCGTCAGCGCCACCTGCCTCGCTGAGCCTGCCCCAGAGAGCTTGAGCACGCGCTTCCCCGCGAGGTAGGTCAGGGCGACGCCCGTCCCCAGCGAGACGGCCAGCACGACCGCGAGCGCTGGGATCAACCTGAGGCCCGAGGAGGTCAGGTCCGCCTCCACTCCCGCGAACCCGAAGAAGAACGGGATGAAGAACGCCCCGTTTATCCTCTCGAAGGTCTGGGAGACCTCCTTGAAGGGCTTCCTCCCTATCAGGCCGTCGTGGACGATAAGCCCAGCGAAGAACGCCCCGATTATGTAGCTCAGACCTATCCCTTGGAAGATGGCCGCCACCGTGAGCCCGACCAGTATGAGCGCCGCGTAGGAGATGTCCTCGCTCCTCGCAACCTGGCCCGCCCTACCAATAAGGCTCCGGGTCACTTCGGGCCTATAGTTCAGCAGCCAGTCGACGACGACGAACGCGGCGACGAACACCGCCGTCTCGATTATCACGGAGAGGGTCGCCTGCACCGGGCCGGACGCCGCCTCCAGGATCACAAAGGCGACGATGTCGGTGAGGGTGACGGACGCCAGTATGACGAGCCCCGACCTCTCCCCCAGCATGTCCTGCTGCACCACTAGGACGGAGATTATCGATATCGAGGGGACGGAGACCGCCAGGGTGACTATGAAGACCGTCACAATGCCGAGAGGGAACACCACGACCCCCACGCCGAGGGCGAGGAGGAAGGGGAGGACGAAGGACGTCATCGAGAGGAGCAGTCCCTGCGACACGTGCCTCCCCAGCGTCTTGGTGTTCATCTCGAAGCCTATGGTGAATATGATGAAGAACAGCGCCACCGATGCGACCCCCTGAAGCTCCGGGTCGGGGGCGACCACGCCCGCGACCGTCGGGCCGAGGACCAGGCCGCTGAGGAGCGCGCCAGCGACAGAGGGGAGCCTTAGCTGCTCGAAGGCCTCGCCCAGGACTATGGCGGATGCCAGGACTAGCAGGACCTCCAGGATTATCTGGAACGTCGTCGCGGGCTCCTCTCCAGCACCCGAGGCCCGGGCAGTTCATTTAAGCGTCGGGGGGAGGCGCAATGAACCCGATTGCATGGCGCAACCTCCTATCGAAGCCACCGGACCTTGATTTCCTTCATTTGGCGAATATGAGGGTCGTCGGTAACACACTCTAACTTGTTGAGCCTGGTGGTCGCCGCGATGATGCTGTCGGCCATGGGGACCCGGTACCTGCTCCTTATTTCAGCAGATTCCTTCGCCAACTCGATGTCCATCCCTATCATCTCAAACTCCTTGCTCATCAACCCCGTTCTCAATTGGGCGACCTCCCTGCCCTCGTTCTCCAACGAGAGCTTGTAGAGCTCGTGGGCGGTGACGACGGATGCGTATCTGGGCTGCGTCGACCCGAGCTCGCTGCGCGTCCACTTCAGGACGGCGGGATCTTTTGAGTAATAGTGTTCGAAGAAGAACCTCGTGTCGTACAGCGCTTCCCCCAAGCTTAGACGTCTTCCTCTCGCAACTTGTCAAGTCGGCTCTTCATGCTCTGCGGCGTGCCGTGAGCCGCGCCGGTGCCCGCCAAGTCCGACATGGTCACGGCCCGCTTGAAGACCACGCCGTCCCCGGTGTCGATAACTATCAGGCGTGTCCCCTCTTCCATACCGTACTTTGCCCTCAATTTTGCCGGGATGGTCGTCTGCCCTTTCCTGGTCACTACCACCTCGTCTCTCATTTCAATCCAGACGGTCGATATCGCTTGGTAGTACTTAAGGTAGATATGTACTACTTAAGGATAGAAATGTCCTACCGGCCTGCGAGTAGTACTAGCGTTCAGATGAGATACCCTGGTGGAGGCGCCGACAGATTTCTATTCACTCCTTTGCCCCCTGAACTGCAGGGCGAACATGGCCAGCGCGACGGCGTACACCAGGCTGCAGGTCGCAAACGTGACCGCGAACCCATAGCTCATCGAGACAGCCCCACCCAAGAGGGCGCCCGCCGCCGACCCGAACCCCGCGAACGCGCCGTAAAGCCCGACCCGCCCCGACCTGGCCAGCTCCAAGAACATGCACGTGCTCGCAACATCGAAGAGCGCCCAGACCCCTCCCATCACGGCGAGCAAGCCGAAGCCTGCCGTGAATCCGACCTGCCCGCCGCCCACCAAGAAGAGAGCGGGTATCGTGGCCATCCGCAACGCCGCGGCCATGAGTAGGCTCCGCCTCGGCCTCTCGGCAATCCCTCCCACGAGGAGGTACCCCGCGGTGTTCCCAAGGTTGTTGGCGAAGAAGAGGAGGAACACGCTCGAGGCGGGGTAGAACCTGAGGAAGTAGACCGGAAGAGGCGAGGACAGTGCCGCGGCGCCGAGCGAGAAGCAGAACACCCCGAACATGAAGAACCCAAGGGTCGGCTTGAAGATCCTCCTGATGCTGCCGGGGGTCGTGTATCCGGGGAAGGCGTGGGCGTTCGCCACCAGGGTCGAGGCGGTGACCAAGGTGTCGGCGAAGCGCTCGATCCCGACCAGCCTCCTCTCGATGACCAGGACGGGGTCGCGGACCCAGCCGGCCACGGCCAGCGCGGAGGCGAAGAAGAGCCCCCCGCACAGGAAGAACTGCCCCTCGAACCCAAGAGCAGAGCTCGACACAAACCCAATGCCGAGCCCCGCCGTCTCCCCCAAGCACTCCAAGAACTGAAGGCGCGCGAACCCGCTCCGCCAGCTCGCGTGGCTCTCAGACTCGGCCATCAATATCTGGCGAGACGGCATGCTCGCGGCGTACGCCACGGATTTCACGACGGCGACAGCGAAGAGTTCGAGGACGCTGTGCACCATAGGGACGAGGAGGAGGACCGCCCCGGTCGCCACGAAGGAGAAGATCAGGAATGGCCTGTACATTCGGGCTCTGTCGGCCATCCATCCCCAGAACACCATCGAAGGCATGAGGACCAGCGAAGTCGTGCACGCAAGGAGGCCGACCTCGAGGACGCTTCCCTTGAGGCTCGACGCCAGGAAGAGGATGACCAGCAGGTTCGAGAGGCCGACCGCGAACCCCTGCGGGATGAGACTAAGCATCCAATGTCTCGCTGGCCTGGCGCCCAATTCCTTCCAGGAAACAGGGCGGGGCGCGGTAGAATACGCTGACAATCAACTTCGTTGCTGTTTGTTGTGAATATTGTCGAGGCCTCATTCTTGGCGCCCTTCCTCCTTCCTCATTCGACGACGACCGACCCAGTTCGGCCAGTCTGGGCCATCCTCCCACCTATAGCTCAACGTGCGAGTGGACGCCCCGATGCCGTTCGGACAAATGCATTAATGGAATGAGCGCGTCGAACGTCGACGCGAAAATGACATGGTCACCAGGGCTCGTCCAGGCGTTGGCCGCCTGGCAATCACCCTAATCGTAGCTCTCATCGTGATCATCGGCGGCGTCGCAACATATGCTTACTTGGCGACCGAAACGGCATCTAACTCAACCACAACCACAACTAGCACTAGCACGACCAACCCCCAGGTGGAGACCCCGACGCCCACCTTCCAGAACGGGAGCTGCGGCACAGGCCCGGCCTACGCCGACTCGTGGCTCCTCTTCAAGCACGACTCTGAGAGGACTGGCTTCTCGAGCTACAACTTCTCCACGTCGTCCGCCGGGAGGTTCCTGGGTCAGCTCGCGTGGCGGAACAGTTCAGGCTTCTCCGAGATGGCCGGCGTCGCAGAGCGAGCTCTTCGTGGCTAGCTACTGGCTCTACGCCCTCAACCTCACCAACGGCAAGGGGCTCTGGACCGAGACTACGGGAGCGGGACCAGCTCCTCCGATCGCGGCCGACGGAAACACCGTATACTTGGGCGAGAACGTTGGACCACCGACCGCTTTCAACGCGACGACCGGCGCGAACTCACAGATAGGGGACACCATGACATTGGCGACGGTTGCCATCTGCGGAGACGTCGCCTACATCAATTCGGGTCCGGGTCCGGGAGAATTCCAGAACGGTCCGCCGACGGACTCGCTCCAAGCCCTGAACCTCACCAGCGGACACGACCTCTGGACCTTGGATTTGGCCTCGGGATTCTTCAACAGCTACTACCCGACTACTGACGGTCACATGGTCTACATGCTCATGGACAACGGGACGGTCTTCGCGTACAGCGCGGCCTCGGGAACCCTCGTCTGGAGGCAGACGATTCCCCTCGTCCCGGTCACGACCGTGACCACGTCTACTGGTTCCAACCACAGCGTGACATTGGTCGAGAATCCTAACGCAGCAGACGACTTCGTCGAAGCCCCGCCGCTGTCCGGGGGCAAGCTCTTCGTGACCACGACCTTCGGAATGATGTACGCCCTGAACGCGACCACGGGGAGCGTGGTGTGGTCGACCGACCTCGGGACGAATATCACCGATGCAAGAGGTTCCTCAGCGATG
>Ga0335078_10006987_pt1 | contig 16718 bp, 12 predicted proteins | sample Lox_Sample_32_FD_206711 | JGI IMG/M metagenome (GOLD analysis project Ga0335078, IMG submission 206711) | Soil microbial communities from Loxahatchee National Wildlife Refuge, Florida, United States - Lox_Sample_3.2 | ecosystem: Environmental > Terrestrial > Soil > Wetlands | place: USA... | reverse complement strand
GCCCATCGACGCCTTGGACGAGTACCGGTCAAAAGCCTCGTAGACGCGAATCCGTCCCGACAGTCGAGGTGGTGTCGGAGAGGGGACTTGAACCCCTACGCCCTTGCGGGCACTAGCCCCTCAAGCTAGCGCGTCTGCCTATTCCGCCACTCCGACGGGCAGGCACCGGCATCGCCGGCGCCCGGCAGGACTCTAGCGCGCCGCGTTGCCCCTCCCCCGCCCCTCAGGGCGCCGTCGTGGCGGTGGTCAATGTGACCCAGTCCCGCAGGTCCCACAGGGGTCCGATGCCCACCGGATCGTCGGCCACCAGCGACACCGACGCCGACCACACGAGCAGGGTGGGCTCGGCGAACAACGGCAGGGTGGGCATCGCGCTCCACAGCGCCTGGTCGAGGGTGCGGTAGACGGCCAGGGCCTGGGGCTTGCCCAGCTGCTGCGCGGCCTGGCCGAAGAGCTGGTCGACGTGGGCGTCGTCGAACCCCGACCAGTCCTGGGTGGGCGCCCCCCCGGTGACCGACGACGCGCTCGAGAAGTCCGTGCCCATGGCGCTCGGGTAGGCGCTCGCCGCCACCGGCACCACGGCGAGGTCGAAGTCCCCGCTGGGCAGCACCGTGCCGAGGAGCTGGGCGCTCGAGGTGGGCTCGGACGCCACGTCGAACCCGGCGTCGACGAGCTGGGCGGCCAGCACCGGCCCCGCCGCCGCCGACCAGGGGTCGTCGTCGGCCCAGGCGAGGGAGAGGGTCACGGGCGCACCGTGGTCCGACCACGTGCCGGTGGCGTCCTGGGCGAGGCCGGCGGCGTCGAGCAGGTGGGCGGCGGCGCCGGGATCGGGGTGCTCGTAGCCGGTGGCGTCGTCGTCGTAGCCGGGCTCGACGTTGGCGAACAGATGGTCGTTGTCCTCCCACACGAGGTGGTTCTCGGGCTCCCCCACCCCGGTCACGAGCCCGGCCCGATCGACGTCGTGGGCGACGGCCTGGCGCACGGCCGCCGTGGTCAGGGGGGCGTGCCTGGTGTTGAACTCGAGCTGCAACACGGTGGCGCCCAGGTTCGAGGTGCTCTGCAACGTCGGCGACGACGCCACCTGGGCGAGCAGCGTCGGGCCGAACCCCGACGGATAGGCCACCTGCACGGCGCCGTCGCGCAAGGCGGCGGCCAGCGCCGGCCCGTGCAGGGCGCGCACGACCACCTCGTCGAGCGAGGCGGGGCTGCCCCACCAGTGGGGGTTGCGCACCAGCTCGATGGACACTCCGGGCTCGAAGGAGGCCACCTGCCAGGGCCCCCCCGACACCTCGACGGCGGGCCCGAAGGCGTCGAAGCCGTCGTTCCACCCCACCTGTCCGGCGACGTGCGCCGGCAGCAGGTCGTCGAAGAGCGACGCCCAGTCCCCGAAGGGCGTGTGGAACACCACCGTCACCGTCTTGCCCCCGTTGGAGCCGGTGACCGAGGCGATGTCGCGGTAGCCGAGGGTGGTGGCCACCGAGTCGGGTGCGCCCGTGGTGTCGAGGGCCCCGCCGCGCTCGGACTGCCAGGCGTAGACGAAGTCGTCGGCGTCGATGGGCACGCCGTCGGACCAGGTGGCCCGGGGGTCGATCTGGTACACGACGGTCTGGGGGTCGAGGTTCACCACCTCGGCGCTGTCCACCACGTTGGTGTCGAGCTGGGGCGTGGCGCCCGGGCCCACCCGGAAGACCTGGGCCCACACGGCGCTGGCGATCATGCGCCCGGCGGCGGTGTCGCCGGCCACGGTGTGGTCGTTGAGCGTGGTGGGCACCTGGTCCAGGGCCACGGTCACGGTGCCGCCGTGCGCCGGGACCAGGGTGGGGGTGGTGGTCGTGCCGTGGGCCGCCCCCCCGTCGGCGGCCGGGGCCCCGCACGCCGCCAACGCCAGGGCCATGGCGAGGGGCGTGGCGAGGGCCCGCCGCCGACGGTGCCGTGCCCGGCCCGGTCGCCCGGCGACGGCTGCGCCGGCCCGGCCGGCGGTCACTGCACGCGCAGCGCCAGGATCACCGTGGTGAAGGCGAAGACGATGGCCACCGTGATGGTGATGCGGTCCAGGTTCTTCTCCACCACCGTGGAGCCCGCCGCGGCCTGGCCCACCGACCCCCCGAACATGTCGGAGAGCCCGCCCCCCTTGCCCGAGTGCATGAGGATCAGGAAGACCAGGGCGAACGACACCAGGATGTGGATGACCAGGATGGCGATCGTCAGCACGGGGAGCTCCTCGGGCTCTTCGGACCGGGCAACGCTACCAAAGCGCCCCCCGGCGCCGGTCGTCGGCCCCGCTCAGCGGCGGGCGGGCAGCACCGAGGCGGCCGCCTCGACGATGGCCGCGAAGGTGGCGGCGTCCAGGCTGGCCCCGCCCACCAGGGCCCCGTCCACGTCGGGCTGGGCCATGAGCTCGGCGCTGTTCTCGGGGCGCACCGACCCCCCGTACTGGACCCGCAGGGCCCCGGCGGCGTCCTCCCCGGCCAGCTTCTCGGCCAGGCCCCGCACGTGGGCGCAGGCCCCCTGGGCGTCCTCGGCGGTGGCGGTGCGCCCCGTGCCGATGGCCCAGATGGGCTCGTAGGCCACCACCATCCCCGCCACGTGCTCGGCGGGCAGGCCCGCCAGGGCGGCGGTGACCTGGGAGGTGAGGCGCTCCTCGGTGCGCCCGTCCTCGCGCTCCTCCTCGGTCTCCCCCACGCACAGCACCGGCGTCATGCCGTGGCGCAGCACGGCCCGCACGGTGAGGGCCACGTCCTCGTCGCTCTGGCCGAAGAACTGGCGGCGCTCGGAGTGCCCCACCACCACGTAGCGCACCCCCAGCTTGGCCAGCATGGGGGGGGCCACCTCGCCGGTGAAGGCCCCCTGGTCCTCGTAGTGGCAGTGCTGGGCCCCCAGGGCCACGGGGATGGCGCGGTCCTCGATCACGGTCTGCACCGAGCGCAGGCTGGTGAAGGGGGGGTGCACCGACACGTCGAGAGCGGCCACGTCCCCGGCCCGCAGGCGCAGGCCCAGGTCCTGGACGGTGCGGATGGCCTGGAGGTGGTCGTGGTGCATCTTCCAGTTGCCGCTCACCAGGAGGCGCCGGCGGGCGGGGGTCCCGGGGGCGGCCACCTCAGCGGGCGCCCGGCGCGTTGGCGGCATGGCGCAGGGCGTCGAGCCCGGGCAGGTCGCCGTGCTCGAGCAGCTCCAGGGAGGCCCCGCCCCCGGTGGACACGTAGTCGACCTCGTTGCCCAGGCGCAGGTGGTCCAGGGCGGCCACGGTGTCGCCTCCGCCCACCACGCTGAAGCCCCGGGCCTCGGCCACGGCCGCCGCCACGGTGCGGGTGCCCGCCGCGAAGCGCTCGTCCTCGAACACCCCCATGGGGCCGTTCCAGAACACCGTGCCCGCCCCGGCCACCACCTCGGCATAATTGCCGGCGCTCTCGGGGCCGATGTCGAGGCCCCGCCAGCCGGCGGGGATCTCCACCCCGAAGTGGCGCACCTCGCCCGTGCCCGGCGTGTCCTGGCCCACCACGCCGCCCGGCGTGAGGGCCACTACGTCGCTCGGCAGCACCACGGCGTCGGCGTACTCCTCGAGGAGCCGTCCGCAGTCGCTCACGTGGCCGGCGTCGACGAGCGAGGCCCCCACCCGGTGCCCCTGGGCGGCCAGGAAGGTGAAGGCCATGCCGCCCCCCACCACCAGCCGGTCCACGTGGGAGAGCAGGGCCCGCAGGACGCCGATCTTGTCGGCCACCTTGGCCCCCCCCACCACCGCCACGAAGGGCCGGCGGGGCTCGACGAGGAGCCCCCCGAGGACCTCCACCTCCCGGGCGAGCAGGCGCCCGGCGGCCGAGGGCAGGCGCCCGGGCGGCCCCACGATGGAGGCGTGGGCCCGGTGCGAGGACCCGAAGGCGTCGTTCACGTAGGCGCCGCACCCCTCGACCAGGCGGTCCACGAAGGCGGGGTCGTTGCTCTCCTCGCCCGGGTCGAAGCGCAGGTTGTCGAGCAGGGTCACCCCGGGGGCGAGCTCGGCCAGGCGGGCCCGCACCGGCGCCATGTCGTAGCGGGGGTCCACCTTGCCCTTGGGCCGGCCCAGGTGCGAGCAGGCGATCACCTCGGCGCCCCGCCCGGCCAGCCACGTCAGGGTGGGCAGGGCCGAGCGCATGCGGAAGTCGTCGGCCACGAAGGCCTGCTCGTCGCGGGTGTGGCCCAGCGGGACGTTGAAGTCCACCCGCACGAGGACGCGCACGCCCTCCAGGGGGGGCAGGTCCTCGAGCAGCGGGAGCCCGGCCAGGGGCCCGGACTCTGGGCGCACCGGCGGCTCGGGGGGCACCGACGGCTCGGGGGGCACCGACGGCTCGGGGGGCACGGGGCGGGGCCGGCGCTCAGGCCGCCCCGGCGGTGCCGAGCAGCACCACCAGGTCGACGAGGCGGTTGGCGTAGCCCCACTCGTTGTCGTACCAGCCCTGCACCTTCACGAGCGTGGTGTCGTCGTCGACGGGCATGACCATCGTGAGCCCGCTGTCGAAGGTGCACGAGGCCGGGCTGCCCACGATGTCGGAGGACACGATGGGGTCCTCGGTGTACTCGAGGACCCGCTGCAGGCGCCCCGTGGTGGCGGCGGCCCGGAAGGCGTCGTTCACCTCGGCCACGGTCACCGCCCGCGGCACCACGGCGGTGAAGTCGGTGATCGAGCCCGTCCCCACCGGCACCCGCAGGGCGGCCCCGTCGAGGCGGCCCTGCATCTCGGGGAGGACGAGGCCGGTGGCCCGGGCCGCCCCGCTCGAGGCGGGCACGATGTTCTGGGCGGCGGCGCGCGCCCGGCGCAGGTCCTTGTGGGGCAGGTCGAGCAGGTTCTGGTCGTTGGTGTAGGCGTGCACGGTGGTCATGAGGCCGCTGCGCACGCCGAAGGCGTCCTCGAGCACCTTGACCATGGGCACGAAGCAGTTGGTGGTGCACGAGGCGTTGGACACCACCAGGTGGCGCCCGGGATCGAAGGTGTCGTCGTTGACGCCCATGACGAAGGTGGCGTCGGCCCCCTTGGCCGGGGCCGAGATCACCACCCGCCGGGCCCCGCCCTCGAGGTGGGCGGCGGCGTCGGCGCGGTCGGTGAAGCGCCCCGTCGACTCCACCACCACGGTGGCCCCGAGCTCGTCCCAGGGCAGCGCCTTGGGCTCGCGCTCGGCCAGCACGCGGATGCGCCGGCCGTCGACCACGATGGCGTCGCCCTCGGCCTCCACCGTCCCCGGGAAGCGCCCGTAGGTGGAGTCGTAGCGCAGCAGGTGGGCGTTGGTGGCGGCGTCGGTGAGGTCGTTCACCGCCACCACCTCGACGTCGGCCCCCTGGGCCCGCGCCGCGCGCAGGAAGTTGCGCCCGATGCGCCCGAATCCGTTGATGCCCACCGTGACCGTCATCGGTCTCCTATCCGACCAGACGGCCCAGGGCCGCCGCCAGTCTGTCGGGGTCGTGCGCCAGCCCGTTGGCCTTGGCCAGCGAGGCGGTCACCACCGTCACCTCCAGGTCCCCCAGGCCGATGGCGGCCGGGTCGGCCAGCACCACGTCGGGGGTCACGCCGTGGGCGGCCAGGGCGGCCACGTGGGCGGCCACGTCGTAGCCGGCGGTCTCCTCGCCCTCGGGGCGCAGGTTGGCCACGTACACCCGGCGCCCCGGGGCCCGCCGGATGGCCTCGGCCACCCCGGGGACGCCCAGGGCGGCCAGCACGCTCGTGAACAGCGATCCGGGGCCGATCACCACCTGGTCGGCCCGCGCCAGCGCCTCCAGGGCGGCGGCGGGGGCGGGGGGATCGGCCGGCACCAGGAAGACGCGGTGGATGTGGGGGGTGGCCTTCACGGCGCTCTGGCCCTCGACCTCCCCGGCGTCGGCCTCGGCCTTGAGCACCACCGTCTCGCCCGTGGCGGGCACCACCCGGCCCACCGCCCCGAGGAGCCGGCCCGCCTCGTCGAGGCCGCGCTGGAGGTCCCCGCACGCCGTGACCAGGGCGGCGATGACCAGGTTGCCGAGGGCGTGGCCGGTGAGCTCGTCGCCCTCGAAGCGGTGCTCGAAGGCCCGGGCCAGCATCGACCCCTCCTCGGCCAGGGCCACCAGGCACTTGCGCAGGTCCCCGGGGGGGACGATGCCGAGCTGGTCCCGCAGCCGGCCCGAGGAGCCCCCGTCGTCGGCCACCGACACGATGGCGGTGACCTCGCCGGCGTAGCGGCGCACGGCCCGCAGGCTGGCGGCCAGGCCGTGGCCGCCGCCCACGGCCACCACGGCCGGCCCCGCGGCCCTCACCGGGCGAGGTCCCGGTGGATGACCACGGGATGGGTCCCCCGGGCGCGCAGGCGCCGGGCCAGCTCCTCGGCCAGGGCCACCGAGCGGTGGCGCCCCCCGGTGCAGCCCAGGGCGATGGTCAGGTACGACTTGCCCTCGTCCTCGAAGGCGGGCAGGAGCGTGCCGATGAGGTCGTCGACGCGGTCGAGGAAGGCGTGGGTGGCCTTCTCGCCCATCACGTAGGCGCGCACGGGCTCGTCGAGACCCGACAGGGGCCGCAGCGCCTCCACCCAGTGGGGGTTGGGCAGGAAGCGGCAGTCGAGGACGAGGTCGGCGTCGAGGGGCAGGCCGTGCTTGTAGCCGAAGGACACCACGGTGGTGCGCATGCCCGGCTCGGTGTCGTCGGAGAACAGGTCGTTGACCCGCTGGCGCAGCTCGTGGACGTTGAGCTCGCCCGTGTCCACCACCACGTCGGCCTGCTCCCGGATGGGCCCGAGCAGGCGCCGCTCGTCGACGATGGCCTCGCCCACCTTGCCCTCGCCGATGGGGTGGCGCCGGCGGGTGCCCTCGAAGCGCCGCACCAGGACGTCGGTGGGGGCGTCGAGGTAGACGAGGCGCACCCGGTGTCCCCGGGCCCGCAGCTCGGCGATGGCGGGCAGGGCCTCGTCGACCCGGGCCCCCCCGCCCCGGCCGATGACCAGGGCCACGCGCTCGTGCATGGAGCCGGGCCGGCCCACCACGTCGGCCACCTCGGTGAGCAGCGACGGGGGCATGTTGTCGATGACGTACCAGCCGGCGTCCTCGAGGGCGGCGGCCGCCGTGGAGCGCCCCGCCCCCGACATGCCGGTGATGACCAGGTAGTCACTCACGGCCCGCACCCCTGCACCGGACCATCCTCCCCCACCGCCTCCGCCTAGCGCGGCACCGCCGCCGGGGCGGCACCGGGGCGCCCGGCGCGTGCGGCGGGGCCGGGGCCGTAGGGGTGGAGGTGGGCGTGGACGGCATCGGCCACGGCGTCGGGCAGCCAGGGCAGGGCGCGCAGGTCCTCCCGGGAGGCCTGGCGCACCCCCCGCACGCTGCCCAGCTCCTTGAGCAGGCGCTTGCGGCGGGTGGGGCCGAGGCCGGGCACGCCCTCCAGGGAGCTCGCCGTCATGCGCCTGCCCCGCAGCTGGCGGTGGTAGCTGACGGCGAAGCGGTGCGCCTCGTCGCGCACCTGCTGGAGCAGGAACAGGGCCTCGGACCCCCGGGGGACGACCACGGGGTCGGGCCGCCCCGGGACGAAGACCTCCTCGAAGCTCTTGGCCAGGGCGGCCACGGGGATCTCCCCGGCCAGCCCCAGGCGCTCGAGCACCCGCACCCCCACCCCCAGCTGGCCCTTGCCCCCGTCGAGCAGGAGCAGCTGGGGCGGGTAGGCGAAGCGCCGGGCCCGGGCGCTGCCCGCGCTGGCGCCGTCGCCGCGGGTCTGGGCCCGGGCCTCGAGGAGGGCCCCCAGGCGCCGGGTGAGGACCTCCTCCATGGCCGCGTAGTCGTCGTTGCCGGGCACATCGCGGATGCGGAAGCGGCGGTACTCGGACTTGCGGGGCAGGCCGTCCTCGAGCACCACCATGGAGCCCACGTAGTCGGTGCCCTGGAGGTGGCTCATGTCGTAGCACTCGATGCGCAGGGGGGCCTGGGGCAGGTCCAGGGCGCGCTGGAGGGCTTCGAGGGCCCGGGCCCGGCTGGCGTGGTCCGAGGCCCGGCGCAGGCGGTGCCGGGCCAGCTCCTCCCCGGCGTTGCGCGTCACGGTGTCGAGCAGGGCCCGCTTGCCGCCCCGCTGGGGCACCCGCAGGGCCACCGCGGCGCCCCGCCGGTCGCCCAGGAAGGCCTCGTAGACGGCGGGCTCCTCGGGCAACTCGGGCACGAGCACCTGGCGGGGCACCCCAAGGGCGGCCGGCCCCTCGCTGCCCCAGGTGGCGGGGTCGCCGGCGCCCGAGGTCCAGCCCGAGGCGTCCGCCCCCCGCACCCGGCCGGCCCGGCGCTCGGGGGCGGGGGCGGGCCCGGCGTCGGCGTAGAGCTCCTCGAGCACCCGCCCCACCAGCTGGGGCGGGGTCAGCTCCTCGACCTTGTCCACCACGAAGGCCCGCCGGCCCACCACCCGGCCCCGCCGCACGTGGAACACGCACACCGCCGCCTCGAGGGCGTCCTCGTCGATGCCCACCACGTCGAGGTCCTCGGGGCGGTCGGTGACGACCTGCTGGCGCTCGCAGGCCAGGCGCAGCGTGCGCAGGCGGTCGCGCACCCGGGCGGCCCGCTCGAAGTCGAGCTCGGCGGCGGCGCCCTCCATCTCGGCCACCAGGCGGCGCTCGACGTCGTCGGTGTCGCCGGCCAGGAAGGCCATGAGGTCCTCGACCATCTGGTCGTAGCGGTCGCGCTCCACCGCCGCGATGCACGGGCCCGAGCACCGCTCGATGTGGAACAGGAGGCAGGGCCGCCCCAGCTTGACGTGGCGCTCGAGCTTGGCGTCGGAGCACGTGCGCACCTGGAAGGTGCGCAGCAGCAGGTCGAGGGTGTCGCGGATGGCGCCCACGTGGGCGTAGGGGCCGAAGTAGCGCACGCCGGGCCGGCGCCGTCCCCGCACCACCGCCGCCCGGGGCCACTCGTCGGCCAGGGTGACCGCCAGCGAGGGGTAGGACTTGTCGTCCACCAGCCGGATGTTGAAGCGGGGCCGGTGCCGCTTGATGAGGGCGTACTCGAGGAGGATGGCCTCGACCTCGTTGGCCACCTGGATCCACTCCACCCGGTCGGCCAGGGTCACCATCTGCGCCGTGCGGGGGGGCAGGGTGGCGGGGTCGGCGAAGTAATTCGACAGGCGGCTGCGCAGCGACTTGGCCTTGCCCACGTACAGCACCCGGCCCCCGGCGTCGAGGAACTGGTAGGAGCCGGGGGTGTCGGGGATCGATCCCGGGGCGGGGCGCACGTCCACACCCCCACTGTGCCGTGCCGGGGGCCCGGGCCGGGCCGACCGCCCCCGGGGGCGGGCCCGGGCCACGCCCGGACGCCGGCCCGGCACCAGCGGAGGGGCGCGCCGGAGCCCCCGGGGTCGTAGACTCCCAGGTGAGCGCCGGCCTGGTATCCCGGCGTACATACCGCTCCGAGGCCGACAACCCCGCGGATGGGCGACCAGGCTGTCCCCGCCGGCCGTGAATCGGAGCGCTCCCTCAGGGGGTCAGACCATGCTCCGGTTGCAACGTGCGCTCCCCGAGCGCTACCTCGACGCGACACCCGGCGAGCTCGCCGCCCGCATCGGCGAGGCCAAGGCGGCCCTGGGGGCCCGGGTGCTCGTGCTCGGCCACCACTACCAGCGCGACGAGGTCATGTGCTGGGCCGACGCCCGGGGCGACTCCTTCGCCCTGTCGCGCACGGCGGCGTCCCGCCACGACGCCGACTACGTGGTGTTCTGCGGGGTGCACTTCATGGCCGAGTCGGCCGACGTGCTCACCGCCGAGCACCAGCAGGTCATCCTCCCCGACCTCAACGCCGGGTGCTCGATGGCCGACATGGCCGACATCGACGCCGTGGAGGAGGCCTGGGAGTCCCTGGGCACCGTCATCGACACCGAGCGCCTGGTCCCGGTGACGTACATGAACTCCTCCGCCGCCCTCAAGGCCTTCGTGGGCCGCCACGGCGGGGCGGTGTGCACGTCGTCGAACGCCCGCGCCGTGCTGTCGTGGGCGCTGGACCCCGCCGGCACGGGACAGGCCCAGGGCGACAAGGTCCTGTTCTTCCCCGACCAGCACCTGGGGCGCAACACCGGCTACCAGCTGGGCTGGTCCGAGCGCGACATGCGGGTGTGGAACCCCCGCCTCGAGCTCGGCGGCCTCGACGACGCCGACGTGAAGGAGGCCACGCTCCTGCTGTGGAAGGGCCACTGCTCGGTGCACCAGCGCTTCCGGCCCGAGCACGTCGAGGCCTTCCGGGCCGCGCACCCCGACGGCATCGTCCTCGTGCACCCCGAGTGCGCCCACGAGGTGGTGGCCCTGGCCGACCAGGTGGGGTCGACCGACGCCATCATCGCCGCCGTGGAGGGCGCCCCGGCGGGCTCGGTCATCGGCGTGGCCACCGAGATCCACCTGGTGAAGCGCCTGGGCGACGAGTACCCCGACCGCACGGTGGTGTCGCTCGACCCGCTCGTGTGCCCGTGCTCGACGATGTTCCGCATCGACGCCGCCCACCTGTGCTGGGTCCTGGAGTCGCTCGTGCAGGGCACGGTGTGCAACCGCATCACCGTCGACCCCGACACGGCGGCCTGGGCCCGGGTGGCGCTCCAGCGCATGCTCGACATCACCTGACCAACGGGCTCAGCCCGCGCCGGCGCCGTCCTCGTGGCCGTCGGGCTGGGCGGGGGCGAAGGGCCACTCCTCGAACCCCGCGCAGCGTCCCCCCGCCGCGAAGCGCAGCACCCACAGGTCGCGCCAGCGCGCCTCGGGGCCCTCGGCGTCGCCGTAGTCCACCGACACCCGCACCACGGCGGTGTCGGCGTCCAGGGCCACCAGCTCGGGGGCCATGGCGAAGGCCTCGTCGGGCCCGTCGCGCTCGGCCTCCCAGAACCTTGCCAGGGCGGCCAGGCCCCGCACCGGCTCGGCCCACGGGGACGGGGAGTAGACCACGTCCGGGGTGAACAGCTCGGCCAGGCGCTCGGTGCCCGGCGAGCGCCACACCTCCTCGTAGATCGCCAGCCAGCGCTCGACGTAGTCCCGCCGGACGAGCGCCATCAGCCCGCGCGCCGGCGCCGGGCGGCCGCCGCCGCGGTGGCCTTCCGGGCCGGGCTCTTCCTGGGCGCCGCGGTGGCGCCGTTCTTCCTGGGCGCCGCGGTGGCGCCGTTCTTCCTGGGCGCCGCGGTGACGCCGTTCTTCCTGGGCGCCGCGGTGGCGCCGTTCTTCCTGGGCGCCGACGCGCCGTGCTTGGCCGTCGCGCCCCGGCCGGCCGTCCTGGTGGCCCCGGAGGTCTTTGTCGCCCGGGCCGCCCCGGCACGTGCGCGCCGGGGCCGGGGGACGGGGACACCGGCCCGCTCGAGCACCGGGGCCAGCACCACCCCGGTGTGGCTGGTGGCCACCGCCGCCACCTCCTCGGGGGTGCCCTCGGCCACCACCAGGCCGCCGCGCTCGCCGCCCTCGGGACCGAGGTCCACGATCCAGTCGGCGGTCTTGACCACGTCGAGGTTGTGCTCGATGACGATGACGGTGTTGCCCTGGTCCACCAGGCGCGACAGCACGTCGAGGAGCTTGCGCACGTCGTCGAAGTGCAGGCCCGTGGTGGGCTCGTCGAGGACGTAGAGCGTGTGCCCGGTGGAGCGGCGCGACAGCTCCGATGACAGCTTCACCCGCTGGGCCTCGCCGCCCGACAGGGTGGGGGCGGGCTGGCCCAGGCGGATGTAGCCCAGGCCCACGTCCACCAGGGTCTGCAGGTGGCGGGCGATGGTGGGCTGGTTGGCGAAGAAGGCCAGGGCCTCCTCGCACGACAGGTCGAGGACCTCGCCGATGTTCTTGCCCTTGAAGGTGACCTCGAGGGTCTCGCGGTTGTAGCGCGCTCCCCCGCACACCTCGCACGGCACGTATACGTCGGGGAGGAAGTGCATCTCGATCTTGATGGTGCCGTCGCCGGCGCACGCCTCGCAGCGCCCGCCCCGGACGTTGAACGAGAAGCGCCCCGGCTGGTAGCCGCGCACCCGGGCCTCGGGGGCCTGGCTGAAGAGGCGGCGGATGTGGTCGAAGACCCCCGTGTAGGTGGCGGGGTTCGAGCGCGGCGTGCGACCGATGGGCGACTGGTCGATGGCCACCACCTTGTCCACGCAGTCCACGCCGTCGATGCCGCGGTGCAGCCCCGGGGTGGTCCGGGCCCGGTGCACCTGGCCCAGCATGGACTGGAGCAGGATGTCGTTCACGAGCGTCGACTTCCCCGAGCCCGACACGCCCGTCACGGCCACCAGGCAGCCCAGGGGGAAGGCCACGTCGATGGTGCGCAGGTTGTGCTCGCGCGCCCCGCGCACCACCAGCTGGTCGCCCGAGCCCATGCGGCGCTTCTCGGGCACCGGGATGGTGCGCTCGCCGGTGAGGTAGGCGCCGGTCACCGAGCCCCGGGCCCGCAGCAGGCCCGGGACGGGGCCGCTGTAGACGACCTGGCCCCCGTGCTCGCCCGCCCCGGGCCCGATGTCGACCACGTGGTCGGCCTCGCGGATGGTCTCCTCGTCGTGCTCCACCACGATCACGGTGTTGCCCAGGTCCCGCAGGCGCACGAGGGTGTCGAGGAGCCGGCGGTTGTCGCGCTGGTGCAGCCCGATGGAGGGCTCGTCGAGCACGTACAGCACGCCCACCAGCCCAGAGCCGATCTGGCTGGCCAGGCGGATGCGCTGGGCCTCGCCCCCCGACAGGGTGGAGGTCCCGCGGGCGAGCGACAGGTAGTCCAGGCCCACGTCGAGGAGGAAGGTGAGCCGGGCCCGCACCTCGCGCAGCACGCGGTCGGCGATGAGGTGCTCGCGCTCGGTGAGCTCCAGGGTCTCGATCTCGGCCGACGTCCGGGCGATGGACAGGCTGCACAGCTCGAAGATGTTGCGCCCCCCCACCGTCACCGCCAGCGACTCGGGCTTGAGGCGGGCCCCCTCGCACGTCGGGCAGGGCACCTCGCGCATGTAGCTCTCGGCCCACTGGCGCACCGAGTCGGAGTCCGATTCGCGGTGGCGGCGCTTGAGCCAGGGCACCACCCCCTCGAAGTGCGACGTGAACGAGCGCTGGCGCCCGTAGCGGTTGCGGTAGCGGACGTGCACGGCGCGCTGGCCCGACCCCTGGAGCAGGATCTTCTTGGCCTTGGCGGGGAGCTTCTCCCAGCGCGTGGCGGTGGAGAACCCGTACTCGTCGGCCACGGCCTCCACGATGCGGTCGAACCAGCGGCTGTGGTGGCCGCTCCAGACCGTGATGGCGCCGTCGTCGAGCGACTTGGTCGGGTCGGGCACGACCAGCTCGGGGTCCACCTCGAACTGCGTGCCCAGGCCGTCGCAGGCCGGGCAGGCGCCGTAGGGCGAGTTGAACGAGAAGTTGCGGGGGGCGGGCTCCTCGAACGACAGGCCGCAGTGGGTGCAGGCCAGGTGCTCGGAGAAGGTGATGAGCTCCTCGCCCCCGTCCTCGCCCATGACGCCGATCTCGGCCACGCCGTCGGTGAGCCGCAGGGCCGTCTCCATGGACTCGGTGAGGCGCTGGCGGATGTCGCTGCGTCGCACCAGGCGGTCCACGACCACCTCGATGGTGTGGGTCTCGTAGCGCGCCAGCGACAGCGCCCCGCGCTCGGACAGCTCCACCACCTCGCCGTCGACGCGGGCCCGGGCGAAGCCCTGCTTGGCCAGGTCGTCGAGGAGCGCCTCGTACTCGCCCTTGCGGCCCCGCACCACCGGGGCGAGGACCTGGAAGCGCGTCCCCTCGGGCAGGTCGAGGATGCGGTCCACGATCTGCTGGGGCGTCTGGCGGGCCACCGGGCGCCCGCAGCTCGGGCAGTGGGGGTGGCCCACCCGGGCGTAGAGCAGGCGCAGGTAGTCGTAGATCTCGGTGACGGTGCCCACCGTCGAGCGCGGGTTGCGGCTGGCCGACTTCTGGTCGATGGAGATGGCGGGCGACAGGCCCTCGATGAAGTCGACGTCGGGCTTGTCCATCTGCCCCAGGAACTGCCGGGCGTAGGCCGACAGCGACTCGACGTAGCGGCGCTGGCCCTCGGCGTAGATGGTGTCGAAGGCGAGCGACGACTTGCCCGAACCCGACAGCCCGGTGAACACGATGAGCCGGTCGCGGGGCAGCTCGATCGAGACGTCGCGCAAGTTGTGCTCGCGCGCGCCGCGGATCACCAGTCGGTCGGCCATCGGGCCGAGGATACCGGGGGGCCGGCGGGCCACCGACAGGGTGTCCCGGGCCTCAGGCGCTCGGCACGGCGACCGGGGCCGGCGCCGGGCCGGAGCCGGCGTCCGCCTCGGCCAGGGCCAGGCGCAGCTCGGCGATGTCGTCGCGCAGGAGTGCCGCCTCCTCGTAGCGCAGCTCCTCGGCGGCCAGGCGCATCTCCTGCTCGAGCCGCACGACCAGGCGCTGGAGCTCGTCCACGGGCACGTCGCCCAGGTCGGCCATGTCGTCGGCGGCGCTGCGCGCCCCCCGGGCCGCCAGCTCGCGCCGTCCCGGGCGCACGGCGGCACCCTGGCGGGCGCGCCCGCCCCGGGCGCCGCGGGCGGCGGCGGGGGTCGAGCCCCCGGGGCGGATGCGCTCGAGGATGTCGGTGACGGCCTTGCGCACCGTCACGGGGTTGATGCCGTGCTCGGCGTTGTAGGCCTGCTGCAGCGCCCGCCGGCGCTGGGTCTCGGAGATGGCCTCGCGCATGGCGTCGGTGACGGTGTCGGCGTAGAGGACGACCAGGCCGTCGACGTTGCGGGCGGCGCGTCCCATGGTCTGGATGAGCGAGGACGCCGAGCGCAGGAAGCCCGTCTTGTCGGCGTCGAGGATGGCCACCAGCTGCACCTCGGGGAGGTCGAGGCCCTCCCGCAGGAGGTTGATCCCGACCAGCACGTCGAACTCGCCCAGCCGCAGGTCGCGCAGCAGCTCGATGCGGGTGATGGTGTCGATGTCGGAATGCAGGTACCGGACCCGCACCCCCAGCTCGAGGAGGTAGTCGGTGAGGTCCTCGGCCATCTTCTTGGTGAGCGTGGTCACGAGCGTCCGTCCCCCCGCCGCCGAGGTGCGGTGGATGCGCTCGAGCAGGTCGTCGATCTGGCCGGTGGTGGGCTGGATCACGACCTCGGGGTCCACCAGGCCCGTGGGCCGGATGACCTGGTCGACCACCTGCGACGAGACTTCGATCTCGTAGGCCCCCGGGGTGGCCGACAGGAACACCACCTGCCCCACCTTGGCGCTGAACTCGTCGAAGGTGAGCGGCCGGTTGTCGAGGGCCGAGGGCAGCCGGAAGCCGTGCTCCACGAGCGTCACCTTGCGCGAGCGGTCGCCCTCGAACTGGCCGTGGATCTGGGGCACGGCCACGTGGCTCTCGTCGATGACGGTGAGGAAGCCGGCGGGGAAGAAGTCGAGCAGGGTGTGGGGGGGCTCGCCCGCGGCCCGCCCGTCGAGGTGCCGGCTGTAGTTCTCGATGCCGTTGCACACCCCCACCTCGGCCAGCATCTCGAGGTCGTGCTCGGTGCGCATGCGCAGGCGCTGGGCCTCGAGGAGCTTGCCGGCGTCCTGCAGCTCGCGCAGGCGCTGCGCCAGCTCGGCCTGGATGGAGGCGATGGCCCGGCGCATGGTCTCGTCGCCGGCCACGTAGTGGGTGGCGGAGAACACCACCAGCTCCTCGAGGTCGGGGCCCACGTCGCCGGTCAGGGCGTCGAAGGCGCGGATGCGCTCGACCTCGTCGCCGAACAGCTCGATGCGCACCGCCTGCTCCTCGTAGACGGGGTGGAGCTCCACGGTGTCGCCGTGCACCCGGAAGTGGCCCCGGGTGAGCACGGCGTCGTTGCGGTCGTAGTGCAGCTCGACGAGGCGGCGCAACAGCGCCCGCTGGTCCACGCGCTCGCCGGGGCGCAGCGCCAGGATGCGCTGGCTGTACTCCTCGGGCGACCCCAGGCCGTAGATGCACGACACCGAGGCCACCACGATGACGTCGGGACGCAGCAGGAGGCTCGAGGTGGTGGCGTGGCGGAGCCGGTCGATCTCGTCGTTGATCGACGAGTCCTTCTCGATGTAGGTGTCGGAGGTGGGGAGGTAGGCCTCGGGCTGGTAGTAGTCGTAGTACGAGACGAAGTACTCGACCCGGTTGCGGGGGAAGAGGTCCTTCAACTCGGCGGCGAGCTGGGCCGCCAGGGACTTGTTGGGCTCCATCACGAGCGTCGGCCGCTGGGCCTGCTCGATGGTCCAGGCGATGGTGGCGGTCTTGCCGCTGCCGGTGATGCCGAGGAGCGTCTGGTAGCGCTCGCCGCGCGCCAGGCCGGCCGACAGCGCCTCGATGGCGCGCGGCTGGTCCCCGGCGGGGCGCAGGGGGGTGACGACCTCGAGTCGGCCCACGGCCCGATCGTACCGGGGGGGTGTGTCAGCCCGGCCGGGGGCGACCCCCGGCGCGCAGGTCCTCGAGCCCGGCCCACACCCGGTCCACCTCGGCCACCAGGTGGGGGCGGTCGCCGCCGTTGTCGACGACGAAGTCGGCGCCGGCCAGGCGCTCGTCGCGCCCCACCTGGGCGGCCACCCGGGCCTCGGCGTCGGCCCGGCCGAAGCCCCGCTGCTCGACGAGGCGGGTCACGGCCAGCTCCACCGGGCAGTCGACCACCACCACGGCGGCGAGCGACAGCAGGTCGCGATGGGCCGGGGTGAGGAGGGGCACGTCGAGGACCACGACGTGGTCGGTGTCCTCCTGGGCGGCGCGCAGCTCGGCCATGCGGGCCCCGATGGCCGGGTGGGTGATGGCGTTGAGGGCGGCCAGGGCCTCGGGGTCGCCGA
>Ga0335078_10006985_pt1 | contig 16721 bp, 16 predicted proteins | sample Lox_Sample_32_FD_206711 | JGI IMG/M metagenome (GOLD analysis project Ga0335078, IMG submission 206711) | Soil microbial communities from Loxahatchee National Wildlife Refuge, Florida, United States - Lox_Sample_3.2 | ecosystem: Environmental > Terrestrial > Soil > Wetlands | place: USA... | reverse complement strand
GCCTGAATCTCTCGCGCTACTTCAAGTGCTTCCGCGGAAGATATGATGAACAGCTTCGGGTATTCATTTGGAGGGCGAATAAGGTCGTTACGCTGAAAAAGCCGCCGACATAGTTCTCGCGCGATCGGTAGCCAGATCTGCGGAAATTCTTCCCCGATCGCATTGAAGTCTGCACTCTTCAGCTTGAGTGCGACAACCGTGTCAAGCGCAACGAGCGTCGCGGATCGCTTCAGGGAAGGCTCAATCGCAGCCATCTCTCCCACGTGCTGACCAGCTTTTCTCGTATTTATGTTGTTTCCTTTTACGACGACGGCTACCGACCCGGTAAGGAGGAGATAGATGTCGTTATCTTCCTCCCCTTCGGTAATGATCTTGTCACCGTTTTGATATTCGATAAGCTCACCGCGCATGATCAGAGCGTCCGCTAGTGTTGCGTTGCCAGCTACGAACTCCTGACGCTTCAGAGCGTCTATCAACTGCGGACGACCGTCTTTTTCAAATCGCTCTTTCATTTCCTATTCAATAGCTTAAGCAATGAAGGTTTGCAACTCTGATTCGCCGTCAGACTGTTCTTTCGCCATCATTGGGGTTGTCTCGGAATCTTCTGATTTGTGGACAGGAAACGTGCGCGTCTAACTCGCTGCGATTGCAGCGTCGGTCTGTATGCGATTCGCGAGGGTTTTGTAGACAAGGCTGCGCGAGACACCTAGGGCATCCAGAGTCTCGCGAATGGTTTGGCGGTACGGGAATATTTCAGACCGGTGGTTCCGTATGTTCCTCGAAAAGGCACTGCTCGAACTGTTTCGGAGAAAAACGGCCCGATTGGCGCGACGTCTGGCCAGCCAGAGAAACCGAAGCCGCTGAACCGCATAGAAGTTGGGCCATTTTGGCCGCAAAATCGATATTTCTCGCCGAAGACCACTGAGAGAGAAAAGTGCCAAGACTGGCTGGCGGAGGAACCAGTCGCGAGCGAACCATTCTCCGCGCAAATAACAGGGAAAAATACAGGGAAAAATGCGCACCCGAGAGCTCCTTATCCCGCAAGAATGGTCGAATCCTATTGAGCGGCCCGCAGTTATAAGGACTCCGGAGAATTTGCCCGACTATTCGAACAGGGAATTACAGGGAATTGATCAGGGATTGAAACGGGCCGAATCAAGGCTGATCCCGTCGATTCACGGACCGCTTCCGCAACCGTGTTACCTCGAGTGCCTGGCGATTGAAACTCTAGAGTACGAACCAGACAGCCCCTTTTGCTGCAACTAGGTGACCGGCTGGTGGCCGATCAAGAAGGTTGAACCCGAGCTCGAGGTGCATCCCTTTTGCGTGACTGATCAAGGGCGAATCGCGCCATTCTCGGGGCGGTTCTGTCCTTGGCGAAACACAGGCGATTGGACCCTGGTTACGACGGGCAAAAGCCAAGTCGAGAGTCGAGCCCATCCTACTCCCAACACCCGGCCCACCGGAGCTCCCGGCAGGGCAGGCACGCTAATCCTGCGCTCGCGCCTTGAGAGAGCTCAATCGGCAGCAGCCACTTTGCTTTCGGTCGCGATTATTTTTTCGGCATTTAGCCCCAGTCCATTCGCCACGCCGGTCCCATATTCGGGATCGGCGTTGTAAAAATGTCGGACCTGCAGCGCCTGAATGCGCTGTGGTACCGATTTCATGCTCGCAACGATGTTTTCGATCAGTCGGTCGCGCGCGTCGGGCTCCATCAAGCGAAACAAGTTTCCGGGCTGAGAATAGTAATCACTGTCGAGTCGGTGATTGTGACGATCCACGGAGCCCGTAATCGTTCGCGGGCGCTCGCGATACTCCGGATCTTCAGTGGGTCCGCAGAAGCTATTCGGCTCGTAGTTCGGTGCGGAACCAAAATTCCCGTCAAAGCGCATGGCACCGTCCCGCGTATATGTGTGCACCGGGCACTGCGGTTTGTTTACCGGCAGCGCATCATAGTTCACACCGAGCCTGTAGCGGTGAGCATCCGGATAGGAAATCAGCCTCGCCTGGAGCATCTTGTCCGGCGAATACCCCATGCCCGGCACGATGTTCTTGGGCTCGAAGGCCGCCTGTTCGACTTCGGCGAAATAATTCACCGGATTGCGGTCGAGCACCAGTTCACCTACATCTATAAGCGGGTAGTCTTTGTGTGGCCACACTTTCGTCAAATCAAACGGATTGATGTGATACGTTTCCGCTACTTTCTCTGGCATCACCTGAATCGCGACACGCCACTTCGGAAAATCACCCTTCGCGATTGAATTAAAGAGATCGCGCTGTGCGTAATCAGGATCCTTGCCGCGCATTTCGTCGGCGGTTTGTCTCGTGAAGTTCTTGATGCCCTGCTTCGTCTTGAAATGCCACTTCACATAGAACAACTCGCTCCTGTCGTTGATCAGACTGAACGTGTGACTGCTGAACCCGTCCATGTGACGGTAGCCGTCGGGAGTGCCGCGATCGGAAAACAGAATGGTGACTTGGTGGAGCGATTCTGGCGACAGCGACCAGAAATCCCACATCATCGTTGGCGATTTCAGGTTCGTTTCCGGATCGCGTTTCTGGGTGTGAATGAAATCGCCGAACTTCAGCGGGTCTCGAATGAAAAAGACGGGTGTGTTATTGCCCACCATGTCCCAGTTACCTTCCTCGGTGTAGAACTTCAGCGCAAATCCGCGCGGATCACGTTCCGTATCGGCGGAGCCTTTTTCTCCGCCCACGGTCGAGAAGCGCAGAAAGGTCGGCGTGCGCTTTCCTATCGCAGAAAATAGTTTTGCGGTGGTGTATTTGGAAATCTCAGAGTTCGTGCATACGAAGTATCCGAACGCGCCGGATCCTTTCGCATGCACCACACGTTCCGGTATGCGCTCGCGGTTGAACTGCGCCATTTTCTCGAAAAGTTGAAAATCCTCAAAAACGATTGGCCCGCGCGGTCCGACGGTGAGTGAATTTTGATTGTCGCCCACGGGACGGCCGGCGCCGGTGGTCAGTTTCTCGTGTTCTTCGGACATGTCTTCTCCTTCCTCTCAAATCCTAGTATGGGTGGGTCTATACACAGCAGGCGCGCGCTTTCAGTGATCAAATCTGAATGCAGCTCCTCGCGGTGAAAGATCGTTTTTGCCAGCAAATCGCGCTGGTCCTGATGCCGTTGGGTTATCCGAGTACTTACACTTGAACCCAAAGCGCCTACAAGTGAATCGAAAATGGCCGCCATAGCCGTGGTTGTGTCTCGAGTCATCGAGAAAACTCGGACTGGCATCATTTCTTCCCCAGCGCCAGCAGAATGAAAAGCAGCGGAAGATAAATGATCGAAGCGGCAAGCAGTTGTCGCGCCGCGACATTCGACCTGTGAAAAGCGAAGCGGGTGCTGTAGTACGCAAAGACCGAACTCAGTAAGACAGCTCCAACCGGAAAGACGAGACGCGATTCGCCGGTGACCGCCGGAAATAGGCTAATTGGGATGAGAAGCAGCGAAGGGGCGACGCTCTGCCAGATGACAAAGCGATCTCTCCGTTTGCCGGGAGGCAGAACCAGGTATCCTGCGCGGGCGTAGTCTTCGCGATACATCCAGGCGATGGCCATGAAGTGGGGGAATTGCCAGAGGAACACGACGGAGTATAGCGCCCAGGCTTCCGCGTCGAGCCGGCCGCGAGCTGCGGCCCAGCCAATCAGCGGAGGGACGGCTCCCGGAAAGGCGCCAACCAGTGTGCAGAGGGGCGTACTCCGTTTCAGCGGCGTGTACAAGAATAGGTAACTCAGGAGGGTGAGGCCAGCGAGCAAAGACGCGAGGAGATTTACGGCCAGCGCCAGGTACGCGGTTCCCGCCAGTGACGATGCAATTCCGAACCAGAGGGCGTGAGAAGCATCGATTCTGCCCGAAGCCAAAGGCCGCCTCGCGGTTCTTCGCATCTGGGCATCGTAGGAGCGTTCGATGAACTGATTCAGTGTGCCGGTTCCGCTGGCGACCAGCAGTGTGCCCACTAAAGTATGAACGACGCGAAGGATTGGGAAACCGCTAGGCCCAGGCGCGAGAGCCAGGTAGAAACCGGCGAAGGTGGTGACCAGAATTAAGAAGTTCACTTCGGGTTTGGTTAGCGCCCAATAATCCAAAATCACTTCACGCAAACCGGCGATGCCGGCTCGGCGCGCGCCGGCCGGTACGCTCAATGAGGCCATGGCGGGATCGGCTGCCATCGCTAGATGACCTCCGGGTTTGAAGCTTTAGGAGGTCGGCCAGCGATTGTGCGAAATGCTGACCACGTGTCGTGGGGGAGCTGCGTTTTTTGAGGAGAGAGAATCTGGAGCGTGACTATGGCTACGGGGACCAGATAGATCAGCGTTACGCAGGTCCACATCAGTGCGGCGGCACATTCCTGGTCTTGAAGCGGCGACATGTGCAAGAGGCGAGGGGCCGAAATATACGACGGATAGACAACGCGGTCTCCGAACGCAAGAAAGGCAGAGAGTACGTCGCACGGCAATGTGGCGCCAAAAAGATACGGGGGAATGAACCAGCGCGGCCATCTTGCGCTGCTGGGCCAGGGTTGAATGACCGGCCACCAGAATAGGAGGCCAGCGCCCAGGAAATTTGCGTGCTCCAGTTCGTGCAACCAATCCCATCGCAACGCCAGCTCGAAGACTGCTGGGAGATGCCATCCGATCAGGGCGAGGGCGCCTGCGAGCCAGCAAATGGTGGGGTTGGTGAGGGATCGTCCGAGTATTTTCACCGGGCTCCAGCGGAGAAACGGGGCCACTACGCTGCGGGCGATGGATTGCGGAAGGCCGTGAAGGAGCGGAAGGGCTGGGGCGCCCAAGAGCAGCAGCGGAGGAGCGATGGTCATTAGCAACAGGTGCTGCACCATGTGTACCGAGAGCGATGCATCGTCAAACGCGGCTAGGGGAGAGGCGATTGCGATCCAGATGAAGGCGCTACCCGCCAAAAACGCGGCCAGCCGCCAGATCGGGATCAGGTTGCGGGAGAGAGTGTGCACGCGGAACCAGCCTCGCGCATAAACCAGCATGCCAAGGCAAAGAGCCAGATCGAGCCCGAGAGGAGCGGACCAGGACTGCAGAATGGTGTGGGCCTCGCTGGTCATGACTATTCTACGGGTGATCCGAGCGCGGTGCCGCCGCGTCCGACTCGAGCGCTACCACTCGCGATGCGTCGCGTGCCGGCGATTGCCCCGCGGGATGCAGGGTCTCGAGGAACGCCACGAGAGCCGTCGTTTCGGCAGGGCTCAGATTTTTGCCGTACGCCGGCATGTTGCCGCCGCCTTGGATCACTTGGCGGATGAGCTGATCTTGCGTCAAGCGCACCGCCACGGCGTCTAGAGCCGGACCTCGCTTTCCGCCTTCATCGCCTAGCGAGTGGCAGTTGTGGCACTGTTTGACCTGAAAAACCAATGCGCCCTGTCTCTCAAGGGCAGACCGGCTGTGCAGAAACTTGGATGGAACGGGATCGCCGCTCCACGCGTCCATCACAGGACTCCACGGCGTGTGTTCAGCGAGTCGTGTGAACGTTGCCAGCGAAACCGCGACCAACATGATCGTGAGTACGGCGGTGGGCCTTCGCTGCCAGCTTTTTTCGCCTTCGCCAGACAGGAATGGCAAAAGAAGGAGGGCAAGAATTATGACTACTGGCCCGATGAGCAGAGCGGGCGTTTCCATCGCGGGCGGCAAGAAAGAGAGCACGGCATAGAGCCACAGGAAAAAGAAGTCCGGGCGTGGCGCGGTCTGAATGATGGTGGGATCCGGGGGGCCCGACGGGCCGAAGGGGCCGTAGTAGTAGGCGCAGGCGGCGATCGAAAGCAAGATAAACGCGGAAAAAAAGAGATCTTTCCAGACCGCACCCGGAACGAAGGGCAAACCGTCTCTTTTTGTCAGCTCGTGGTAATCCTTAATATATGTGGCCTTGCGGACCAAACGGCCGGGCATGGGCCACTCGTTAATTCCAAGCTTCAGAACCATCAAGAGATGGACGGCCACGAAGGCGATGAGGGTCCCGGGGATTACGAACACGTGCAGAGCGAAGAAACGGGAAAGTGTTGCTCCGGCGATGATTGGGCCGCCAAGCATTAAGTTGACGATGAAATGCCCCAGCACGGGTACGCGGCTGGCGATCGAGGCGCCAATTCCGAGTCCCCAATAGGCGTCCTGGTCGAATCTCAGAACCTGGCCGGTGAAGGCCATGCCCAGGGTCACCAGCAGAAGCAACACGCCAACGACCCAGGTCAACTCACGCGGGTATTTGTACGCGCCAAACAGGAAGACCTGGACCATGTGGATTAGAACAATCGCCACCATGAAATCCGAGCCCCAGCCGTGAAGGGCGCGAATGTACCAGCCGAGCGCGACGTTGTGATTGAGGATCTGGAGGCTCTTCCAGGCCTCGCCGGCAGAGGGCACGTAAATCAGCGCGAGCATGATGCCGGTCACAATCTGGAACAGGAAGACGACGAAGGCAGCGCTGCCAAAAACGTAGAACCAACTGGCTGTTTCGCGCGGTACTGCGTGTTCCGCAGTCTCGCGGATGGTGCTGCCGAGTTGCAAACGCGCGTCGAGCCACTCGCCGATGGATGCGATTAGACGCATGGGCGTATCTCTCGAACGATATTTGAGGCGTTGCCTGGTGTGGGCAGTTCGCCAGCTTTAATCAGCAGTTTGCCACTCTCAATTTTGTAGTCGTACTGGAACAGGCCGCGTTCTGGAGGTCCGGAGGCGCGGGAGCCATCCTGATAGTAGGCACCGCCGTGGCAGGGGCACATGAACAGCCCGGATTGCGGGAACCACCGAACGGGACAGCCGAGGTGCGCACAGTTGATTGCAAAGACCTGGAATGTCTCGCCGTTTACATTACGAACCCAGCAAGGGATTTCGGCAGTGTCGCCGTCCGAGGGATTCACAATCGGATTTCGAAATGTGGCGAGGCGAGTTTCACCGGATGGGAACTGCTCGAGCTTGCCGAGGGGAATCCACGATTCATCGCCTCCCTTGAGCTCGTGAGAGACGGGCGAAAGGAGATAGCGGACGATCGGCACGGCTAGAACGACGCCAACGATGCCGTTGACTAAGATCCCGACCCTCATGAAGAGATCTCGCCTAGTGATTCCTCCCGGTAAAGTCATTGAGTTTCTCCCATCGATTTCGCAGTTGCTGAATAGGGCTGGCCAGGAAATTTTGACCGTTGCGAGGCCAGCCAAGCGACGACGTCAGAGATTTCCTGCGCTGACATTGGCTTCCCCGGAATATTGCCTCGCCAGTCTGGAGCGCCCAGTTCTGGACGCCCGACAATCACAATCGTTCTGAGTTCTTGATCATTGAGCAGCGCCAAGAACGATCCGTCTACAATCGAATTTGCCTTTTGCGTGCCGCGGCCACCGGCGCCGTGGCACGAAGAGCAATATGTGGCGAAGGCCTCCGCTCCGCGCGAAGTGTCGCCCGGAGTTGAGGCGGAATATGGCGGCGGACTGGCGCCGCTCAAGGCATTAGGCTTGGCCCAGCGCTCGCGAATGCCGCTGACAATCACGTCAATCTGCTTGGCGGTGAGCATGCCGCCTGAGCTCTGTGCAAACGCGGGCATTGCTGTACTGGGAATTCCATTTGTGGCCACGCGACGCAGAGTCGCGTCGTCCGCGATCGCCAGGTACACAGGATTGGCTAGAGCGATTGCGGCTCCGCCCTTGCCTTCTGCGCCGTGGCAACCGGAGCAGTTTTTCGCATAGAGAGTATTGAAGTCGGCGATTTCGCCCGGAACGATGGGCAGATCATCCGGAAGCGGGCGTCCGGGCGCATTTGAACACGCGCACAATGCGAGGACGAGGGGGCCCACGGCTCCGAGGATGAGCAAGGGGGTTCTCATCGCGATCCGTCCTTGCCATGCCTTCCTTCCGAAATTCCCGGGCCTTCAATGCCTGCGCGCATCAGGAAAGGCAGGCACTGGCGGATGCGCACACGCTCATGGCGCACAACAACCAATCCCGCGACGATGCCGAAAGCAACTTGCGAAGCAATGAACCACACCCACTCAATGCGCTCGTTGAGCAGCGGATTTAGAAGCCCGAGGATGCTATGCAGCAATCCGGTCCAGAGAATGGGCGCAATGACGCCGCCCAGTAGAATCGGACGGCGGGGAAACATCGGCAGCATGGCGCCGTAAAGCAATCCGACCAACAACGAGGTAATCAGATGGATGGCGAAGGCCAGAAAGAAACTATCCAAATGAAACGCGGTGAGCGCTGTCGTCCCGAATTGGAGAGATTGAGCATAGACCGTCGCTGCGAGCAAGTTGATCGGATACCAAATGCTTCCTTGTTTCAGAAGTCCGTAAAGGCATGCGAGTACCGCCATGGCGACGCCGCCGGCGAGGCCACCTTTGACGCCTGCTGAGACTGGATACGTCTCGAGAGGAAGAAATGCACGGGGAAGCTCGCGTGCCACGGGAAGGCGCTCGACAATCCGACGCGTGGTCGCGATGCGAATATCTTCTACAACAAGTGGGACTGCGACTTCATTCTCCAGTGGGAAAATTTCCCGAAACCAGCCGACACACCCGGTCACGGCAAGCAAGACGCCGAGGACGCTGATCGAGACATCCGTAAGGAGGCCAGCGAACATTAGTGTGAATCCAAGAGCCAAAACAAGAGGCCACGCTGTCGGCGCGGGCACTTCGATTTCGCGTGGTGCCGACGAGCGCTGCTCGATCTGTTCTGTGGATGTCAACGTTGCCATCTTGTCTCCTCAGCGCCCGAGAACGTAAACCACGGTAAAAACAACGACCCACACGACATCTACAAAATGCCAGTACAAGGCAAGCGTTTCTACCCGAGCGGACTGATCTGGCCCAACGCGGCCGGCCAGACCGAAAAGAAGCACGACGGTCAGCATGAGCAATCCTGCGGTTACGTGAGAGGCGTGCAGGCCGACGAGAGAGTAGTACGTCGTGCCAAAAAGATTCGTGGAGATGGTCAGCCCGTGTTCGTAAATCAACCGATGCCATTCCTGGCCGGTGCCGAACAGAAAGAGGCTGCCGAGAACAATCGTGAGGAACCACAAAGTGAGGAATGCGCCGCGCCTGCCAGACCGGAGAAATTTTGCCGCCTGATGGACCGTAAGACTGCTGGAAAGGAGACAGACGGTGTAAAAGATGGGCGTCTCGAGGACCTCGCGCGGAGTTGGCCCTGCCAGACTTTTCCCCATGTAGTAAAGGTAGGCCACGACGAAAATCGTAAAGATAGCCGACTCCGCAATAATCAGGCATGCCATTCCGACCTTGCCGCGATACGGTAGGGTCCAGATCCCTGGCGTTTGGGGAAGCGGAGTAGTGATTGCGCTCATCGTTCGATTCCTTCACTCATAGAGGCTGTCGGGGTCTTCGGGATGCTTCAGATCCCACAACGGACGCCGGCTGGCGACGGTTGGGATGGAAGCAAAGTTATAGACCGGCGGCGGCGAGCTGACCGACCATTCGAGGGTCCATGCGTCCCACGGGTCGTTCCCAGCCTTCGGTCCTTTGAAATAAGAAAAGATCAGATTCCAGACGAATATCAAAACGGCGATGCCCTGAATGAATCCGCCGATACTGATGAGCAGGTTCAAGGTTGCCCAACCGGGGCGGGGCTCGTACGTGTAGATGCGACGCGGCATTCCGAGCAATCCGGGAACGTGCATCAGATCAAACGTCAGGTGGAATCCGATTAGGAAGAGCCAGAAATGGACTTTGCCGAGTGTTTCGCTCAGCATTCTTCCAGTAATTTTTGGGTACCAATAGTAAAACGCGCCGAAGAGTCCAAAGATAAGGCCGCCCACGAGAGTGTAGTGAAAGTGCGCCACGACAAAGTACGAGAGGGTAAGCTGCGAATCAAAGGCCGCACTGCCCAGCATGATGCCGGTGAGACCGGCAATCAAAAACTGAAACAGAAATGCGACACTGAACAGCATCGGTACTTTGAATTGAATCTTTCCACCCCACATGGTGCCGATCCAGTTGAAGATTTTGATTCCGGTGGGAACACCGACGGCCATTGTTGTGATGGTGAAAAAGCTGTTGGTGTAGGAACTCATTCCGATACTGAACATGTGGTGCGCCCAGACACTCATACTCACGAAGCCGATGCAGACCGTGGCCCCGACCATGACCGGGTATCCGAAAATGGGCTTTCGGGAAAACACGGGAATGATTTCCGACATAAAAGCAAAGCAAGGGAGAATCAAGATGTACACTTCCGGATGTCCGAATATCCAGAAGAAGTGCATCCACAGAGTTGCGGACCCACCGGCTTGAGTATCGAAGAAGTGCCCACCGAGATAGCGATCCACGCAGAGCATGATCTGAGCCGCCGACAATGGCGTAATGGCGATGAGCACTAATCCCGACATCACTAAGTTCAGCCACACAAATAAAGGCATGCGGCCTAGCTGCATGCCGGGGCAGCGCATACAAAGGGTGGTTGCAATGATGTTGATGGCCGTCCCGATGCTGCCGAAGCCGGAGACGAGCAGAGCGATGGTCCAGAAGTCCGAGCTTTGGCCTGGCGAAAACACTCTTGAGGTAAGAGGGGCGTACGCCCACCAGCCAATATCCGGCGCGTTGCCCGCGCCATACAGCCCGTTGCCACCCACAAAACTGAAATAAAGAAGTACTCCACCCAGCACGGTCAGCCAGAAACTGAAGGCATTCAGGCGTGGAAAAGCCATGTCCCGAGCACCGATCATCAATGGCACGAGATAGTTCGCGAAGCCGAACAGCACGGGAATGCCTACGAAGAAGACCATGGTCGTGCCATGCATGGTGAACATGCGGTTGAAGACCTGCGGCGAAACAAAGTGGTTGTGCGGAAACATGAGCTGGATGCGTATGATCAACGCTTCGGATCCGGCGACGACGAGAAAAACCAAGGCATAGAGGATGTACATAACGCCCAATCGCTTGTGATCGACCGTGGTCACCCACTCGTGGAGCGTCTCGACCCATGGCTGGCGAACGGCTGCTGCGCTTGGAATGGTCAGTGCGTCTGATGACATAGATCGTCTCCCAATCCTTCCGCTACCGGAGCGTTTCCAAATAGCGCACGAGCTCGTCGAGGTCGGCGTCGTTTAATTTCATGGCAGGCATCAGGGAGCTTGGTTTGATGGCGTCTGGATTCTGTATCCATAAACGAAGGTTCGCCGGTGTATTCTCAGCCGCGCCGGACGCGATTGTCTGCCGGCTCATAAGGTGCGTGAGATCCGGGCCAAAGCGGCCATTCGCCGCCGTTCCCACGATCGCATGGCAATTTATGCAAGCGGTAGTTTCAAAGATCCGGCGGCCTTCTTCCACGGCGCTATCTGCGACGGCTGGTTTTCTTTCTGCCTGCACCCATCGATCGAACTGTTCCTTGGAGTCCACATAGACGCGCAAGAGCATTTTGGCGTGCTGCGTGCCGCAATACTGGGCGCATTGGCCGACATAGACGCCCTCGAGGTGCGGGTCGATCCACATGGCGTTTGTGCGATTCGGAATCAAATCTGTCTTGCCTGCAAGCTGCGGAACCCAGAAGCTATGGTCGGTGTCAGCGGAGAGGAGCTTCAAAAATGTTGGCGTAGGATGCGCGAGATCGCTGACGGGAACGTGCAGTTCGTTGGCGGTCACCACACCCAGAGCCGGATAGCGATATTCCCACCAGAACTGATGGCCAATGACGGTGACCTCGACTGCCGTGGAAGGTTCGGGAGCATCCTGAACCGAGTGGAGAACGCGCGCAGTAGCGAGAAACAGCACAAACACGACAAGCACCGGAATCACTGTCCAGGCGAGCTCGATTTGATTGCTGCCGTAAATTGGGGCGGGTTCGCGGTCATCGTCGCCACCGCGCTGGCGGTACTTAACTATCGCATAAACAATCATGGTGAAGACCACGGCAAAAATGGCGCCAGTTACAGCGAGAACGAACGTGGACAAACGAAAGACCCAGTCCGCGGGCGTAGATTCGGGTCTGAAAATGCTCGTAACCTGAGAAGGATCGGGAGATGTGGCACCGAGACAAAGCTTTGCTGCGAGCAAGAAGCCGACAAACAGCACGAGAATGCCGGCTAGTTTGCTGGGAATATTACGATTCTCGAGAAGGTATTTCATTGTGTGTGTCAGCCTCGGCTGTTTGGCGCCCGAGGGGTGCGCCGAATGAGGGGCATTTGAAAGTCCAAATAGCGGTGCGTGTGGATGCTGAAAAGAGACGGGTTATGGGCGCGATTCAGGGGGATGTCGCGACCGGGTGTTCACATGTTGACAGCTGCGCAGATGCTGACGGCGCGTTCGGTGAAAATTTAAAGCGATTCGTGCGAAATGGAGTATGCGGGTATTCGCGGGTTTTGGACTTCGGGGAATTTTGACGGAATCGCACGTCTGCGATAAATCACGGCCGTTTAATCCGTGCGCGACGCATTTCTCAATCTGGATTGATTCCGCGCTTGTCAATCGACTGGTCCGATTTTTCCAATTTCTTTAGGAACTTGTTGTAGTCGCTCCAGACGTTCCGCCATTGTTCTGGATTGGCTTTCTTCGAAGTCTCGCGGGGTTTGCGCAAATGTAGGGCGACAGTCAGTATTGCGGCGAGAAGCTGGTTGTCTTCCATTTGCTAATCCTCCCAACGAGGCTAGGCAATTCTGCTCCCGGTCAACTAACGGCTCGCGCCTTGTTGGCCCAGAATTGCTCACGCAGGACTCTCTTCAGGACTTTGCCGGAACCGTTCTTCGGCAAATCTGTTTGTGAGAATTCAACGCGGCGCGGAAGCTTGTAGCTGGCCAGACTTTTGCGGCAGTGGGCGATCAGTTCGTCCACCGTGAGAGTTTTGCCGGGCTTCAGAACTACGCACGCCATCACGAGTTCGCCCCACTTGGGATCAGGTATTCCGAAGACCGCGGCTTCGCGAACCGCCGGATGCGTGTAAATCACAGCCTCCACCTCGCCGGAGTAAACATTCTCGCCGCCGGTGACAATCATGTCTTTTGCGCGGTCGAGAATGTAGAAGTAGCCGTCGGAATCCTGATAACCGACGTCGCCGGTGCGGAACGAGCCATCGCGAAATGCGAGCGCCGTCTCCTCCGGATTATTCCAATAGCCGCGCATGATGTTGGCGCCGCGAACGGCCAATTCACCCGGTTTGCCAGGTTCGACCGCCTGGCCTGATTCGCCGGTGACCTGCAGATCGATTCCAGGACAAGGGCGCCCGCAGGAAGTCAGGTGTGCTTCGGTGTGCTCCTGGTCCTGGAGACCGGTGAGGAAACCAGTTTCGCTGAGGCCATAGACCTGAACGAGTTTGACGTGCGGCAGAAGATTTCTGGTTTTGCGGATGAGTTCTGGGGCCATGGGAGAGCCGCCGTAGCCGAGAACCTGGAGGCTGCTCAAATCGTACTTCTTCGTTTCGAGTAGTTGCGTGACGAGATTGATCATGGTGGGTACCAAGACCGTGTGCGTAACGCGTTCGCGTTCGACGGCTTCGCAGAAGCTTTCGGGAGTGAATTTTGGAATAGTGACCTGGCAGGCGCCGAAAGCCGGTGCTGCGAACATAGCTGGGAAGTCGGCGATGTGAAAAATCGGCGCGGCATGCAGATAGACGCCGCCTTCGGTGTAGCGCATCCAGTAATTGAAATTGTCGATGTCTGCGAGAATGTTGGCGTGAGACACCATCACGCCTTTGGGGCGGCCCGTGGTGCCGCTCGTATAGATGAGTGCCAGAATCGCTTCGGGATCGTAAATCGGGGTGGGATGGGAATCGTCCGGCAGTTCAAAGGGTTGATCGTCGAGGACTCGCTGCCACGGTAATTGCACCGTGGGGACCGGCAGCGAGGAGTGCCTCAGCATTCCGTGTGGATTTGCGTCCGCGAGCACACGATCGATTTCTGCGGGCGCGAGCCTAGTGTTCAGCGGGACGGCGATAACTCCGAGCAAGCTGCACGCATACACGAGCTCGATGTACTCCGGTCCATTGTGCAGGAGAATCGCGAGCCGATCGCCAAACCGAAATCCGAGTTTGTCGAGCGCCGCCGCGACGCTCTTAACACGATTATCCAACTCCGAGAAAGATAAGCGAGCCCCGCCCGGAGCAAGCGCTGCCCGCGCCGAATAGTACCGGGAACCCCTGCCAAGTGAATTGACGTAGATCATCGCCTGCTCGCGAGAATCGGACTATGGCGAAGCGCTGGCTTTGCTTCGCGCTACGCGGAGCTAATCCGCGCCGCGCGCCGCGGCTGATTCCGCCGTCTGCGCTGCCTTCTCACCTTTCGCGCGGGTGGCCAGCAATTCCAAGAGCATGGAGTCGCGCTCGCGTTCGAGTTCTTCGATCGAGCGGCCGTTGGTTTCTTTCAGCACGCCGTCGATGATCGTGCGCTTTACTTCGGGACTGAATTCAGTGATTTTCCCGAGATCTTTCCACCACGTCGCCATCGGGCCGGTGAATTGATCCATGAAATGCTGAATGCCGCCTTGACCGCCGCCCAAATGAAACAGAATATTCGGCCCCATCACTCCCCAGCGCAGCCCCGGTCCCCAGCACACCGCGGCATCGGCGTCAGGAATATCGAGGACGCCTTGCTCGATGAGGTATACGGTTTCCCGATAAATGGCAGCTTGCAGGCGATTAGCGACATGGCCGACAACCTCTTTGCGGACATGAATCGCTTTCTTGCCGATGGATTCGTAGAAAGCGATCGCCTGCTGCACAGTCTCGGGCGAAGTTTTCGCGCCGGCGACGACCTCGACGAGAGGAATTACGTGGGGAGGATTAAAAGGGTGGCCGGTAACACAGCGCTCGGGATGCTTGCAGGCGGACTGCATGACGCTCATGGTCAGGCCGGATGAGCTCGACGCAATGATCGAATTCTGCGGCGTGGCTTCGTCCATATCTGCGAACAGCTTGATCTTGAAGTCCTGGCGCTCCGGCCCGTTTTCCTGAACGAAGTCGGCGTCGGCCAGCGCTCGCTTCATGTCCGGTGTGAACTTCAGATTGTCGCGCGAGCCGTTGGGCGACAGACCGATTGCGGTGAGCTCTTTCCAAGCGGCGTCAATGAAGCGCCGCAGGTTTGCTTCCGCGTTCGGCGCCGGGTCCGTGGCGACGACGTTGAAACCCCGTGCGAGGTACAAGGCCGCCCAGCTCGCGCCAATTACTCCCGTGCCGACGATCGCTATGTTTCGAACCTGGTTGTTCTTTGCCATGCTGTTCTCCTTGAAATCCAATTTTCCACGCAGAGTAAAATCGTGTTTCCTTGAAACCCTCACTTGCCCGCAACTGCCGCTTTGATCGCCTCGTCCGTCGCTGTCTTCGCGGCTCCTGATCCATGGTGATTGACGATGAGCCGCGAGCCGCGCTGCCCGGTCACGTAAGTCCAAACCCACTGGAGAAAGACAGTGAGACGGAGACTCGAGGTCGCCAGGAATTGGAGATGCACGGCTGCCCAAGTAAGCCACGCCCCGAATCCGCTCACGTGCACTTTGCCGGATTGCAGCACCGCAAAGCCCTTGCCCACCACGGCCATGCTGCCTTTGTCGAAGTAGCTGAATGGGCCCGGCGGGGGATTGCCGGTCACGCGGTTGTGAATTAACTTCCCCGCATACCGCCCTTGTTGCATGGCGACCTGCGCGACGCCTGGCAACGGCTTGCCGTTTTGATCGAGTGATGCGGTGTCGCCAATCACAAAGATCTCGGAGTGTCCAGGCACAGTAAGATTGCCCTGGATGCGCACTCGCCCGGCGCGGTCTGTCTCCACATTCAGCCACTTACCCGCCGGCGAGGGAGCTACGCCCGCAGTCCAGATCACCGTTTTGCTGGCGATGCGCTCGCCCGCCACCACGATGCCGTCCGCGTCAATTTGATCAACGCTATGCCCAAGCCGCACCTCGACTCCCAATTTCTCAAGCCGTTGTTTCGCTGCGGCCGATAGGCCTTCCGAAAATGGCGGTAGAACCCGTGGCGCCATATCGACGAGCACAATTCGCGCAGACGCAGGATCAATCCGGCGGAATTCCGACTTCAGCGAGCCTCGCACCAGCACAGCGATGGCGCCGGCCATCTCGACTCCCGTGGGACCGGCCCCTACGAGGATGAATGTCATCAAGTCTCGATGGCGGCTTGGATCTTCTTCCGCCTCTGCTAATTCGAACGCTTGCAAGATCTTGTTTCGGATTGCCTCAGCATCTGCGAGGGTCTTCAATCCTGGAGCGTACTGCTCGAACTCGTTGTGTCCGAAGTAGCTGTGACTCACCCCGGTCGCGAGAATTAGGTAATCGTACGTAACCGGGACGTTTTGCCGGTCCGCATCATTCACGAAAACGCATTTCTGGTCTTTGTCCACTCCGGTGACCTCACCGAGGATCACGGTGACGTTAAGCTGGTTTCGAAAAATCCCGCGGACCGGAGTGCCAATCTGGCCCGCTGAGAGCACCGATGTCGCCACTTGGTAGAGCAGGGGCTGAAACAAGTGATGGTTCGTGCGGTCGATCAAGAGAATATCGGCAGGGGTATTCTTCAGAGCCTTGGCGGCGGCTAATCCGCCAAACCCCGCGCCGACGATGACGATTCGTGGTAGCGCCATATCTCCCTCGATTCAATTCAGTTGATCTGAAGCCAAAGCTTCCGGTTAGCCGGAGGCTCAACTTCCATATTTGAAAGACAGCAGCACACGTGCACGGTACGACTGAACCTTGCCGTCCTTCACGGTCATGTCTGTCTTTACAATTTCTGCTACGCGCAGATCTC
>Ga0335078_10006983_pt1 | contig 16723 bp, 12 predicted proteins | sample Lox_Sample_32_FD_206711 | JGI IMG/M metagenome (GOLD analysis project Ga0335078, IMG submission 206711) | Soil microbial communities from Loxahatchee National Wildlife Refuge, Florida, United States - Lox_Sample_3.2 | ecosystem: Environmental > Terrestrial > Soil > Wetlands | place: USA... | reverse complement strand
TTTCAGGCCGGTAGAGGCCCGACTGGAACCACTCGGGGGAGATCCAACTTAGGCTAATCACTTGGACGTATAGTTAAAATTAACCGGTCCAAATCTGCTTGCACCTGAATTCGGCATAAGCCTTCTATAATCAAGCAGTTTGGCCGGTTAATTTCGACATAACTGGTCCAATCTGCGCACGCGCTTGTAACCTCAATCTTCCGCTAAAGTTAGGCCCAAAGCGGGCATCATGATTGGCCAGTTATGTCGGCTTATCGGAGAAGTGCGACTCTGGCTGGCGGCGATTCCTGGCGATAACAGCCCTTCCATCCACTAATCAGCGACGAGGTCCCGATATGGTGTTGTGGGATAGGTCCTGCCTAGTCGCTTAGACGCCCGAAAAGAGGTGGTCGGCAGGCAGCACCCGTTCCGCACAAGCCGGTGTATCGTTCTGCGGACTGTTCACCAGCGAGCTGACCTCGTAGCGCCTCATCAGTTCCGCCTCAAAGGGCACCAGCAATTTGCTCAACCCCCGCCTCTCCGCCGGTGGGGCGGTCAACCAGGTGTCGTGGTGGTTGCGGTGGAGAATGACGGGCATGCGGTCGTGGACGTCTTGCAGCAATTCATTGGGAGCGGTGGTCAGGATCGTGCATGATTCCAGGACCGTGCCGTCCGGCGACTCCCAGCGATCCCAGAGACCTGCGAAGGCAAACAGGGACCCGTCCTTCATGCCGAAGTGAAAGGCTTGCTTGCTCTGGCCCGCTTTCTTCCATTCATAAAACCCATCGGCCGGAACCAGGCAACGCCTCTGGGCAAAGGGCTCGCGGAAGGAGGGCTTGTCGAGCACCGTCTCGCTGCGGCCGTTGATCAGCCTGGAGCCGATAGAAGGGTCTTTGGCCCAGGGCGGAACCAGGCCCCAACGTACCATGCTGATCGTGCGCCCAGGCCCGACTTGACGGATCACCGGCACCGGCTGCGATGGCGCGATGTTGTAACGCGGGTGAAGCTCCTCCAGTGGTTCCGCTTCAAAGAACTCCGCGACCTCCTCTTCCGTGCTCGACAGCCGGTAGCGACCGCACATAGCCACAATCCTACTGGACAGGCGAAGATCGCGGAAGAGGAATTTCAGGGCGCACGGCGCAGGCGGTGCAGGCAGGCAGGCCAGGCAGGCAGGCCAGGCTGAATCGCTTGCGTCTCCTGGTGTGACAGCGTAAAATCAAGCCGGGCCAATTTTGTTCCGGAGGGGCGAATGCGTCGAGTGTGTGCGGCGGTATTTGTCGTGACGCTGGGTGTAATCGCGGCCTCCGCTCAATCCTCGCCTTCCGCTCTTCAATCCTCACATTCCGCGAGTGGCTTTCTGCCCAGCGCCGTGGTCAATCAGTACTGTGTTTTTTGTCATAGCAAAGAGCTGAAGACCGCGGGCGTAGTGCTTGAAAGCATGGATTTTTCCCAAATCGGCCCCAACGCCCCCTTGCTGGAACGTGTGCTGCGCAAGGTACGCACGGGCGAAATGCCCCCTGCGGGCATGCCGCGGCCCGACGCTGAGCTGGCCGGTCGATTCACGAATTGGCTGGTGGACACGCTTGACCGTGATGCCGCCGCGCATCCTAATCCCGGCCGTACCACCATCCGCCGCTTAAATCGCGCCGAGTACAGCAATGCCGTTCGCGATCTCCTGGCACTGGATATCCATGCCGGCGACTTGCTGCCGGTGGATGACTCAGGGTATGGCTTCGACAACGTCGGGGCGGTGCTATCCGTTTCACCAACCCTGCTGGAACGCTATCTGATCGTTTCACGGCAGTTGAGCCGCTTGGCGATTGGCGATCCCGCCACCAAACCTGTCGAGAAGGACTTCACTCCCCTCGAAACGAGCCAGGACGGCCGCGTCACCAAGAAGCGCAATGAACGAGTGAGCGATGATCTGCCCTTCGATTCCAGCGGGGGGATGGCGTTTTCTTACTACTTTCCGGTGGATGCCGAGTACCTGTTGCGCGTGAAGCTGAGCGGCGGTGGAGACGGTGGCGATAGCCCGCCCCCACGATACGAAGTGCGCGTGCCGGTGAAAGCCGGTTTGCGCACCGTGGGCGTCACCTATCTTCGGGAATCCGCGGAGCCCGAAATTGCAGCCCCACCCTCGCGCGATCGGATGGCGCCGCCAGTTCCAGTTCCAACCTTGCCCGCCCAGATGGATGTGCGCCTGGATGGCGTCCGCTTGAGACGTTTCGAGGTCTCGCACGCAGGCAATCTTCCGCCTCGAGTGACCGACGTCCTCGTCACGGGCCCCTATAACACCACGGGACGGGGCGAAACGGCCAGCCGCGCCCGCCTGTTTGTGTGCCGCCCGGCCATTGCCCAGGCGGAAGATGCTTGCGCACGCAAGATCCTGGCCACCGTGAGCCGCCGCGCTTTCCGCCGCCCGGTCACGGATTCCGATATTCGGCCGCTCATGGCGTTCTATCACGCCGGCCGGCGCGAAGGCGATTTCGATCATGGTATCGAAAGGGCATTGCGGGCTATCCTGGTCTCCCCGGGCTTCCTCTTCCGCATCGAACGCGATCCTGCGGGTCTTGCGCCGGGCACGGTCTATCGCTTGAGCGACCTTGAACTCGCCTCGCGGCTCTCGTTCTTTCTGTGGAGCAGCATTCCCGACGACGAGTTGCTCACCTTGGCCGAGCGGCGGCGTTTGCACAATTCCGTCACCATGCACCGGCAGGTGGAGCGCATGCTCGCGGATCCGCGCTCGCAAGCATTGGTCTCGAACTTCGCCGGGCAGTGGCTGGACCTTCGCAACCTGGCCCTCTCCCGGCCCGATCCGGACGTATTCCCCGAATTCGATGAGGCGCTGCGCCAGTCGTTCCTCGAGGAAACGAACCTGTTTTTTGCCAGCGTGCTGCGCGAAGATCGCAGCCTGCTGGACTTGCTGGACTCCAATTACAGTTTTCTCAACCAACGGCTGGCCGAGCACTACGGCATCCCTAATATCTATGGATCGCAGTTCCGCCGCGTGACCCTGACCGATCCGAACCGGGGGGGACTGCTGGGGCAAGGCAGCATTCTCACTGTCACTTCGTACCCCAATCGGACTTCCGTCGTGCAGCGTGGGAAGTGGATCCTGGAGAATCTGCTGGGCACGCCGCCACCGCCACCGCCGCCCGGTGTCCCGCAATTGCAGTCGCAGAACCATGATGGTACGCTGATCACTGTCCGCGAACAGATGGAGCGGCACCGGACCGACCCGGTGTGTGCTTCCTGCCATACGCGCATGGATCCGTTGGGCTTTGCGCTCGAGAATTACGACGGGGTTGGCAAGTGGCGCGTCGAAGATGTGGGCGCAGTCATCGACGCCTCGGCCAAGCTGCCCGACGGCACCGAGTTTACCGGACCTGCCGGGCTCAAGCGGGCGCTCCTCAGCGGCCACCGGAACGAGTATCTCCAGACCGTTACGGGAAAGCTGCTGATGTACGCCCTGGGCCGCGGCCTGGAATATTATGACAAGCCTTCGGTCCGCGCGATCGTGCGCGAGGCCGCGCGCGACAACTACCGGTTGTCGTCACTGATTACGGCCATTGTTACCAGCACTCCATTTCAAATGAGAAGGACTCCCGAAAATGATAATCACCAGGAAGTCGTTACCGCGTCGCACCTTTCTGCGCAGCCTGGGAACCGCGGTGGCGCTGCCACTGCTCGACGCGATGGTGCCCGCGCTTTCGCTAGCCAAAAACCCGGCGGCTGATCCTGCCATGCGCCTGGGCTTTGTCTACGTGCCCAACGGGATCATCATGGATCGATGGACTCCCACGGGGGAAGGGGCGGAATTCAGATTTGCCCCGACCATGCAAGTGCTGGAGCCCTTCCGAGACCGGATGCTGGTGGTCAGCGGACTCGCGCAGGCGAACGGCAATGCCCTCGGCGATGGGCCTGGAGACCACGCGCGTGCCGGCGCCACCTGGCTGACGGGTGTGCATCCCAAGAAGACCGGGGGTGCCGACATCCATGCGGGCGTTTCCGTAGACCAGATCGCCGCCCGCGAGCTCGGCAAGACCACCCAACTGGGATCGCTCGAGATCGGCCTCGAATCGCCCACCCTGGCTGGCGATTGCGATTCCGGTTACAGCTGCGCCTACACCAACACCATCTCGTGGCGCAGCCCCACCACTCCCAACCCCATGGAGATCAGCCCGCGCGCGGTCTTCGAGCGATTGTTTGGCGACGGCGACAGCACCGACCCGGCGGCCCGCCTGGCCAGCCTTGAAGAGCAGCGCAGCATTCTGGATTACGTAGCGGGGGATGTCGACCGGCTGAAAAACGGGCTGGGCGCATCGGACTGCGGCAAGTTGACCGAGTACCTAGAAGCGATCCGCGACATCGAACGCCGCATCCAGATGGCCGAAGAGCGAAACGCCACGGTGACGCTACCGGCCATGGAGAGGCCGGCTTCCATTCCCGAAGAGTTCGAGGAACACGCCCGACTGATGATGGACCTCATGGTGATCGCGTATCAAACCGATATGACCCGCGTCGTCAGTTGCATGATCGCGCATGAGGGCAGCAATCGAAGCTATCGCTCTATCGGCGTGCCCGACGGTCACCACTCCATGACGCACCACGACGGTGATCCGGTGAAGATCGAAAAGGTGGTCAAGATCAACCACCTTCACGCGCGGACTTTTGCTTACTTGATCGAGAAGATGCAGTCCACGCCGGATGGCGACGGGACGCTGCTGGACCACTCCATGATCCTCTACGGCAGCAGCATCAGCGACGGCAACGCGCACACGCACGACGATTTGCCGCTGGTGTTGGTGGGCGGCGCTTGCGGGCAGATCAAGGGCGGCCGGCACCTCCGCTTCCCCAAGGAAACGCCCATGAACAACCTCCTGCTCACCATGCTTTTCAAAGCGGGGCTGCATCCGACGGCGCAGATCGGAGACAGCAGCGGATTTATCGAACACCTCTCGGAGGTTTAGGGAGCCCGCGAGAGAAACGGAGGGGAACTGACATCCGAGCGAATCGAAGGATTCTCGCCCTGAGCTTGAGCGGATTGACAGAATCGAGAGTCACGACTGAGCGTGAGAATGACGCACCTAAACGCGCGACGAATCAATCGCCCACAGAAATGATAATGCTCAGAGTGAGATCCTTCACTGCCATGAAAATAGCCGAAGCTGACATTGAACACAAAAGACTTGCTCCCAGGAGGCTTTTCTCATGCACAGTGGTGGGCCAAACGGCCCATGGGATCTTCGCTTACGATGACAAGAGCGGAGGGTTTTTCTCGAGCCTTTTGGTTTAGGGAGCCATCGCCGATGCCACGCGTGCCCGCGGTAACCGCGGGAGCCATGCTTCTCGTCACGATCTCCGTCCTCGCCGCGACCGATCTTCGTTTGCTGGAGGCGGTGAAACGCCGCGACCAGCAAGCCGTAATCGCTCTGCTCAGAACCAGGTTGGACGTAAACGCGACGCAGCCCGACGGCGCCACGGCGCTGGCCTGGGCGGCCTATCTGGGTGAGACGGAGATCGCGGAGATGTTGCTCGACGCCGGTGCGAAACCCAACACTGCCGACGAGTATGGCGAAACACCCCTGACGCTGGCCTGCTCGAACGGCGATGCGACGCTTGTGGGCAAGCTCTTGGCCGCGGGCGCCGACGCGAATGCCGCCCGCTGGGACGGGGAGACAGCGCTCATGATCGCGGCGGGCGCGGGCAGTGTGGACGCCGTCAACCTGCTGGCCGCCCGCGGAGCCAACCTGAACGTGGCAGAGTCGCGCCATGGGCAGACGGCCCTCATGTGGGCGGCGGCGGAGCACCATTCCGAAGTCGTCATGGCCCTCATCGCTCACGGTGCCAACGTCCACGCCGTCTCCAAGCACGGTTTCACGGCGCTGGTGTTTGCCGCGACTAAGGACGACATCCAGTCTGCGGAGGCGCTCCTCGCCGCGGGTGCCGACCCTAATTACGCGCTGCCCGAGGGTTCCACGGTGCTAAGCGTCGCGGCTTCCTATCGAAGCGTGGCTGTGGCGAATCTCCTGGCTGACCGCGGCGCGAACCCCAACGCCGCAGACCGCGCAGGCGAAACGCCGCTACATATAACCGCCCGCGCCGGGGATCTCACCTTGGTTCGAAAACTGCTTGCCAAGGGCGCGAATGTCAACGCCCGCACGGCTGCGACGCCTGCGCCAGGGAGTGGGTCCGGGGGCGACGGCATTTTCCGGGTATTTCGCTATATTGCCGGGGAACGGACACCGCTGATGCTGGCCGCCAAAGCGGATCATGTGGAGGTCATGCGCGCGCTCCTCGCCGCCGGCGCCGATGCGAAGCTCAAAGCTCAGGACGGCACCACGGTCCTCAGCGCTGCGGCCGGCAGCGGACATCTGGACGCCGTCGAGTATGCCTACGAGCTCGATCCGGATGTCAAGGTCGCCTCCGCCGTCACCGGCACCACCCTTATGCACGCCGCCGTCCTGGGCACGCTCGGAACGGCCACCGAGGACCAAATCTGCGACGTGATCCGCTTCCTGGCCGCCCACGGCGCCCCGCTGGATGAGACCGATGGCCATGGTAAAACGCCTCTGTTCTACGCCAAGGGTCCGCCCATCGATAAAGCAGTCGCGCTTCTGAAAGAATTGATTACCAAGAGCGGGGCCCAACCGAGAATTAGTCCCCGCCGTTGAGGTACGCCCGAATCGGCCATGAAACACTTTGTTAAGACAGGGAGATTACTCTTTCTTCTTAGGTGTGTTGAACGACCGCTCGACCATATCGTGAACATCCGTGGAAACAGGCTGGTCACGCCACAGCCAGCGCATCATCTCCGGGAAAACGGTTTGGAGCATTTTCTGGCCATGCCGTTGGATGCCCCAGGAGTAGTTGACGTCGTACCCTTTCTCCGTTAGAGCCTGCTGCATGCGAACGTTTTGGTAAAACCAGTCGCGAGATTGATCATAGGTTCCGTCGGCGTGCAGTCCTCGGTTGTCGTTGCGACCGTCCACTAGGAAAACCCGCAGAGGCTTCTTCTCGCTTTGGCGAATGATGTCAGGATAAGCGTCTCCCCCGCGAATGTTGGTAAAACTCCCGACGTTGCTCAGCACTTTACGGAAATAATCCGGACGCTCCCACGCCACGGTGAACGCGGCAATGGCGCCCGAACTTGACCCGCCGATCCCATGCCGCTCGGGATCCTTCGAGACGTTGTATTCCTTGTAGAGCACCGGCAGCAATTCATCGACGATGACCCGAGCGTATTTATCGTCGAGGGTGTTGTACTCGGTAGGCCGGTTCGTGTCGCGATCGCCCCAGTTACTGGCGCTCGGTTCCGGTTGGTCGGGACGGCGGCCCGGATTGATGAAAACTCCAATCATGACGGGGATCTCGCGCCGGTAAATCAAGTTGTCCATCACCACCTGGGCGCGAACGTCCCCGTCCGGCGCTTTGAAGGCCTGCCCATCGTTATAAATCATCAAACTGGCGGGAACTGCTGGGTCATACTGGGCAGGCACGTAGACCCAGTAGGTATGCTGGGTACCGGGATAGGCTTGGCTGGGCAGCGTGAACGGTCCGCGAATCTCGCCCTCGGGAACTCCATCCTGCACCAGCGCATCCGGCGCGAGCCGGAAGAAGCCGTCTGTGTTTGGGCTCTCAGCCAGGGCGGGCCGTTGGCTTGGGCTCGCGGGCGCTGTCTGGCTTGCGGGCGGCGCAGTCCCGTGGATTGTTGTCTGTCCAGAGGGTGCAGTGGCGAGAAGCGCGAGCAAAAGGGGGACAAAGAGGAAGCGCATCATCGACACAGCATAGCACGTTGATCCCGGAATCTGATAGCCCAGGCAATACCGTAGGGTAAGAGTAGAGTCGGGAAGGGTTCGCTCGGGGCGGGCGCCGTATTTCTTGCTTCCACGGCGTCCTGCCGCCTGGCTGACTGGCGGGAGTCAGAGGCGGTGTGCCGCCTTTTTGCTGCCCGCGATCTTAGCAAGCGCCCGCGTGCAGTTTTGCAAGGGTTTTGGGTTTCGCCTGGGTATACAGTTTATGTTTGGTTACTCTGGTCCGACGTTCGCGGCGTCGAATCCGGACATATGGTTGGGCACTCGGAAAGCAAGCCTTGAGGAGTCCGTTTCGTTATCCCGATCCGCCTAGTCGCGAAACACACTACTCGTGGAGTCTGGAGATTGCTAGCGCCCTGGCTGATGGCGCATGAACCTCTCCCGGCCCTGCCCGGAGCTCAACTGCTCTGAACTCCAGCAGTCAACCCGTAGAACGCTCGTTGCGCGGTCCCCTTGCCAATGCCTGTCTCCCGGCAGATCGTGCTCCAAGAGGAGCCTTCGGTTTGACGAGTGGCATCTGTTGAGGGATGGCGCAGTGATCCTTTTCGGATCGAGTTCAGGCGGGTTTCTGCGAATCGCGGGTCATCGGGGACCTGGAAATTCGTCAGCGGAGAGCCCGTTGTAGACAACTTCCGAGTGGCGCGTCATCCATTTTCCATCCGCCTTCCGTGGAGTCCTTCGCTAAGGATGTCGAGGAGGTTTCATCGTGAAAACAAATGACGGAGGACGCCAGGCAAGGAAGAAGAGGCTAATCCATCATTCCCATGGCCGCAGACCGCTCCGCGGTTCCGTTTACCAACGTCAGATGGGTGTCCACCACCAGACCGTTGCGTTCTCGGTCACCAAATGTCCGATGCGACCGAGCCGCGCTTCCTTGAAGAAGGCTGTTTGGAACGTCGCAGCTATGGGCTTGGAGTGGCCCGTGATTCACGAGGGTCCCGGCGATGGGCAGCGGGAATCATGTTTCCGTCCAACACCCGGTTTCAGATTTTCGGAGCTGACGCAACCGAACTACAGCTGCCGAAGAAAACCGATCATGGCGTCGTTGACCTCGCGGGCGCGTTCCTGCTGGGTCCAGTGGCCGCAACCGGGGAGTATCAGAGTGCCGCGGAGTTGCGGCACGAAGTGTGCGAGGTTAGCGATGAGGTGATCCATGCTGCGGAGCGCCACGACAAGATCACGCTCGCCAGCGACATAGAGGGCAGGGACACTTACACGAGAGCCGGCAAAGGGAGCGAGGAGTTCCCAGTTGTGGTCCAGGTTCCGATACCAGTTCAAACCGCCGCTGAATCCCGTGCGTGTGAATTCCTGCACATAGAAGTCGACGTCCGCGTCGGTGAGCCAGAAAGGTAGCGATCCAGGGTCCACCAGGCGAGAGAGGAAACCACCCTGGCGCGGCACCATACCGACCTCCATGCCAGCCGCTGGCGAATTCTCGGGGCTCGGAGCATCGCCGGATGCAGAATAGAGCAGGCTGCGGATTGTGCGCCGGACATCGCGCTCAAACTCCGCCTCCGCCACACCGGGAGCTTGGAAGTAGAGCTGGTAGAAGAGCGCGTCTTCGGTTTGGGGCATCAGGCTGGTTGGAGGAGCGGGACGGCGTGGAATGAACGGGACGCTCAAGCCGATGACCGCACGGAAGCGATCCGGCCGCAAAAGCGCAGAGTGCCACGCAACGGGCGCGCCCCAATCGTGACCTGCAATCACTGCCGTTCCGGCGTCGAGAGCGTCAAGCAGACCAACCATGTCACCGACCAGATGTAGCAGGGTGTATTGGCCGATTGGTTGGGGACGATCGGTTTGGCCGTACCCCCGCATATCTGGCGCAATCGCATGAAATCCGGCTTCGGCGAGCGCTTGCAGCTGATGGCGCCACGAGTACCAGGATTCAGGGAAGCCGTGACACAAAACCACCAAGGGACCCGTGCCGCACCCGGAGAGGTGCATCCGAATGCCGTTTATCTCGATGAAGCGATGCTCGAACTCGGTCATGGTGTCCATCCCTACGAATTGACAGGCCTTATGCCTGGGCCATCACCGCCTTGATTGGCTCTGAAATCTCGGGTTCCCGTAACGCGCTATTAGTTTCGGAAGGTTTACGACTTCGGCTAGTAATTTGTGAACGGTTGTAGGTGATCATCATTGGCCGGTCTTGGATGAGCTACGGCGCACCGACAGGAGAAGAGTCGAGGGCCTGATCTCAAGACACCTTCGGGGCAGCGTTGTCGCCCTTCTGCATTTCGCGTCCGTGGATGATCCAGAAAGCGGACCTCTCGGCCAGGGCGCTGATGGTAAGCGACGGATTGACGGAGAGTGCAGAGGGCATGATCGAGCCGTCAGCCACATACAGGTTTGGGTAACCCCAGACTTCGCCGCCGTGATTCACCACGCTGTCATTCTTGCCTGCTCCCATTCTACAGCCACCCAGAGGATGGGCCGTCAGCAGCTTGCGGAGCGGCCACCTCCACAAGAGGCTTGTCACGTACGTTCCCTGCACGCCCCGGCTTAGCATCTTGAGGGCATCTTCTATTTCACGAAACATCTGCCGGCTCTTTCGATGACTCCAATCAATGTCGATCGACCCGTCCTTGAGGTTCAAGCGCCCGTTGGCCGCGTCCGTCCCCATCCCCAGGTAAGGCAGGAACCTCGTCGTCGCCCCTCCCTGGAAGAGCCGGTTCAGCTCAAGGCTGACCCGACCCTTTCCGATTCCAAATGTGTCTTCAAGATACGACCTTGCCGCCTTAACCATGTTGGCGAGGCGATTCGATGTCGGAATAGCTCCTTCCAGCCACCACATGAAAGAATCGGGGAACCCCAGGTCTTCAATGAAGATCCTGTTGTTTAGCGTGGAGAAGTCGGCTCCCACCGTAATGCTGGGTCCCCGCCCGGGGTCCACCACGCGGTTCGCGTCCATGGTTCCCGCGAGCAGAAAGTCGCCGTTTCCGGAAAAACCAGTTCCCAAGCTGGCGCCGATATTCGGTAGGGTTCGATGGACATCGCGACAGCGGAGCAGGAGTTCATTGCTGCCCAAGGTTCCCGCGGCGACTACCACCTTACGGCCAGTGACTGAGCCAGGTTCAACACGGCAGGGATCGGTAGGATCGAAGCGCTCAAAGTGCACACGATAACCCCGATCTCCGAGCGGCTCTATCTTGTCCGCCCGATGGAGCGGATAGACCTCCGCCCCGTTTCGTTCGGCCACGGCGATATAGTTGAGGTCCGTCGTGTTTTTGGCGTGGAGATCACAGCCAAGCAGGCAATCCCCGGAATAGTCGCAGGCGGACTGAGGCTTTCCACTGAAGGGGTTGAGCCGGTCCGCACCGGTGTACACACCGATGGGGACGAGTTCGGCTATACGCCCGATTGCGGTGGCGGCGGCCATGAACGCCTCGGTTCTCTTGGGCAACTCCCGCCCTGAAGGGGGGCTCAGGGGCGCGGATTCGAGCATTCCCTGGGCCAAGTCATAGTAGGGGTCCAGAGTGGCCCGGCGAATCTCTGGCGGCCACGCTTTGTGGGAGAAAATCGCCTCGGGAGTTCTGAGGTGAACGTTAAAATAATGAAGCGATCCACCTCCGACGCCAGAGCCTTGGATAACATCAATGCGCTTGAATGCCTTGTACTCCAGGAATCCGAAGCTCTTGCCCTCTCTCCAGAAGGATCCCGCCACTTCGGCCGGTGATCTGGGAAACTCCGTCTTCTCCCACCTCTTGCCGCGTTCCAGGATGCAAACGGAGCGCCCCGCCTGCGCCAGGCGGCAACCGGCAATCGCTCCCCCAAAGCCTGAACCCACGACAACGACATCGTAAGCGTCTCTCATGGCGAATTCCTTCGATTGAACACTCCTTCACTGTCGTGAGCACTACGAGTTGCCGGGCTACTCTACACTCGCCTTCGAGAGCCGCGCGCCCTGCGTCAACCGATTGGCTTCCTCAATGCTGTTCCACGCGGCAGCGTACTCGCGAGCCTGTTCTTTGCATCTCGCTGGTTCTCAGCAACTCCTTGACCTGGCGATCCCGTTGACGGTGGCAAGATATCAGGTTCACAAGCTGATTGAGCCCGAAGACGAGTGACAAAACCGCGGTCACGCCGCCGACCCATTTAAGGGCGGTCGCGACCACCTGGCGTCCAGCCCGGGTTTGGGGTTTTGTTTCTTCCGGCACGGCTATCTTCCGGGCTTTACTCATGGCGCTCCCGAGGCGTGGTAGAGAGGAGGAGAGCCGTATCTGACAGCGTAGCGGCAACCAGGCTTGTCTATCAAAACCCGGCGCCAAGGAGTCTTGGGCCAACGGTCGACTTATTCTGTCAGCAGGTCTTGGAAGAATCCGTTTAGCAGCCGGTTGCCGGGATCGTACATTTTCCGGGCCGCCGCAAACTGCTTGAGGCGATCGCCGAGTCCTTTCTGTGCCTGGGCGCGTGTGACCCTGGCGGTCTGGTTCAGTAGCGGTATCCCACCGGCATCACTTGAGAGCTCATTGTAGGCATCCAGGAAGGCCTCCCATCCTGGATTGGCTGTGGAAACGGGGTCCACGGTCATCGCGTTGCCGTCGTAAGAATAAGACAACAACGATTCCTGGTCTTTGGCCACGCGGTAGCCCACACTGATCATGTTGGAGCGGTATCCCTTCTGCTGGTAATAGTCGCGGCAGAATTGGAAATACGCGGTCAGAGCGGCGGGGAAGCGCTCCTCCGGAATCGCCCAGAAGCTGAAAGTGTAACGACTGTTGGTCGCCGGGTGGGGATAACGAATCATCTGGTCTTTGGCGATCGTGTAATCGCTCTTGATCAGGTGCGTGAGTTTGAAGCGCCACATGGCACAGAAGCCGTCAATCACTCCGTACCGGATGCTCGGCTCGGGAATGTCCGCTTCGACCTGGCGGCAGAACGCCGGCCCCATCGTTCCCCACAGGTAGTTGCGCAGCGGCCAGATTACGCGGTTTGGAGACCCCGACGCGCCCGGGTTGTAGCTTCGAAACTCGACGGTGATCAAGTTCTCAGGCGGAAAGACGTAGTACATGATGGATTCGTTGCGGGCGAAGAGCTCCGGCAGCTTTTGGACGAAGTCTTCCAGGCTAAAGGTCTCGTGGTAAACCGCCATGGGCTGGATGGGACGCACACGGAATGTGGCTTCGGTAACGATTCCGAACGTCCCATAACTTGATCGAACCTGGCGCAGCAAATCCGGCGGGCTCTCGTCGACCTCCAGGATGTCGCCTGAAGGCAGAACCATCTTGAGGCCCGTGACGTACGAGCCTACCTGGCCGTATTCCCCTGGCATGGAACCATCCTTGGTTCCGCAGCACGCGGCACTGCCCGCCGAGAGGTTGCCGATCTCCGTGTTGACATAAAACTGCAGGCCCTGCTTCTCCAACTCCTGGGCGATATCGATGTAAAGTGCCCCGGCCTGAGCCGTGACGCTGTCGCCGGTCATACTCAGAATGCGGTTCATGTTGGACATTTGGACGAGAGTTCCACCCTCAACCGAGGCACAGGCCGTGGTGGAATGGCTGGAGCCGGTAGCTCGAACCGGGGACGGGTACTTGGCTGGATCTCTTATAATCGCCACAACGTCGTCGGCAGAGTTGGCCTCTACGACGACGGTGGGATGCGAAACCAGATCTCCGAACCAGTTTGTGACGGTAAGGGTCGACATGACACTCCTCCTTCTGGCATCGGTGGTTTTGTATCACAATGGGATGGCGAAAGCAACCCTCGGTCAATCTGGGGCTGTTGCCCACCGCAACACGATTCCGGGCGTGTCCTTAAAATTAACCGGTCCAAATCTGCTTGGACCGAAATCTAGCGCAAGCGTTCTATAATCAAGCAGTTTGGCCGGTTAATTTCGACATAACTGGTCCAATCTGTGCACGCACTTGTAACCTCAATCTTCCGCTAGAGTTAGGCCCAAAGCGGGCATCATCATTGGCCAGTTATGTCGGCAACCCGGAAGTTATCCATATGGAGAAAGTAGGGTGTCGAACTACCCCAAGCTGCCACCGCGCTCGAATAGCTACCGATATTCACTCTTAACGCCGCTCTTTCCGAGGGGCCGTCAGGGCGGAGTTGGGGGAATCGGGATCGGACCAGGAAATAATGTTCTTCATTCACGTACGAATCGGCCAGCGCCCGCGTCGGAGACCATCAGATGGTCATCGGTAACTGCTCAAAATGGAGATGCGGGTTTATACTATGAACGAGAAGGCTAAAGATGAAAGCTAGAACGCTCCTGAATTATCCAAGCCTGAGACTGCCCGCGATGCTCCTGGCGTTCACCTTGCTGGGCTCCACGGTGACGTCGGCGCAAAAGAACTCCGCAGCGCCCGGAGCTTCCAAGGCAAACGCTCCCGCCTATCCGCTCAAGGTCAGTTCCAGCGGACGGTATCTGGTGGATCTGAATAATAAACCATTCTTGATCGTGGGTGATTCTCCCCAAGGGTTATTGTCACGACTGACTGAGGAGGAAGCTGACAGCTACTTTGCTGACCGGCAAGCGCACGGGTTCAACACGGTGGGATGGATGGATGCCTTGTGTGCCGGCCATGACTTTCCGGATAATACGGACGCCGTGACAGTTGACGGAATTCGACCCTTCTCCGGGTACGTTTCCGGCGGGATGGACTACACCTATTACGATCTCACGAAGCCCAATGAGGCCTACTTTAGTCGTCTCGACCACATTGTCACACTGGCGGCAAGTCATGACATATTGGTCTTCATCGATCCAATGGACACTAATGGGTGGCTGCCGACGTTGCATCATAACGGCCTTTCAGCCGCCTATTTGTTTGGGCAGTATCTCGGCACTCGTTACAGATCTTTTCCCAATGTTGCTTGGATTAGCGGCAATGATTTCGTTGGCTGGAAGAATCGTGAGGATGACGCGCTGGTTCAGGCAGTGGCAAAAGGAATCAAGACAGCCGATCCCGAACACCTTCAAACGGTCGAGTTGAACTATGAAACAAGCTCTTCCTTCGACGATCCGACTTGGGTGCCGGTCGTTTCTCTGAATAGCACTTATTCGTATTCGCCGACGTATATGCAGATGTTACACAGCTACAACCAGACGCCAGTTGCGCCGACCTATTTGGTTGAAGGGCACTATGATCAGGAGAATGTCGGCCATCCACCTGACTACGGGACCCCACCTACCCTTCGACGCCAGGAGTACTGGACGATGTTGAGCGGGGGCGCAGGGCAGTTCTACGGGAACTTCTATACTTGGTCGTTTTCATCAGGATGGAAGTACTATCTCGACACGACGGAAGTTATGCAACTCAGTATTTGGAAAGAATTCTTTTCTTCACTGCCTTGGTATAATCTCATTCCAGACGAGGACCGTTCTGTAGTCACGGCAGGACTTGGAACTTATGGAGACTTCAAGACCCGTGTTAGCCATAGTGACTTTTGTACTGGTGCTAGAACGTCCGACGGATCCTTCGCTGTCGCCTGCCAACCGAGCGCGCCATACCGTTAACATGGCGCGTTTGAAGGCGCCCGCGAAAGCCCAGTGGTTTGATCCCAGCAACGGAGCTTATACAACTATACCGGGGGGACCATTCGGAAACGCGGGAATGCGCCAATTCACGCCTCCGGGAAAGAATCACGATGGCGACGGCGACTGGGTCCTGTTGCTGAATGCTTCGGGTTCCGGCGGGATCTCTAGCGGGCATTAACCGTACGACGCTCTTTGACCCCCGTGTCGGCGTTTTTCTCCGGGAGAGGGGGCCTCCCAGTTTGACAGTCGCCAGCGCGGCTCATGCAACGCGCCTGCCGGAAGCTACTGTTTATCGCCCGCTTCCAGCACCAGCACCCAGTCCGGGTCGCCGGCACTGTTCTTGCCCGGCGGCTTGAATTGGCGCCTGCCCGGGTTGGGAAACGGTGAGCCCGCAATCGCCCGGAACTGGTTGTTGGTCGGGTCAAACCAGCCGGCGGTGATGCGATTCTGAAGCTTGCTCAGGGCCACCGTGATCGTCCCGCCCTGCGGCAAATATGCCATCCCCAGCCTGCCGTCCGGCGTCAGGGCCGCCGTCACATAATCGTTGTCGGCGAATCGCGCCGTGGTCGCCGTGGCGGGCGGCCCGGTCGAAATGGGACGGCCGTAGCCGGCGGTGACAAACGTGCGCCTCTGGTCGGGCACCAGGTCATACCACTTCCGCGCCTGAAACAGCTTCGCCATGTAGCCCAACTGCACGATCCCCGGAGAGTCCAGATAGTTCTTCCAGTCGGGCAGGAATCGCCAGATATACTTGTTCCCGTAAAGCTGGCCGGTCGCCCCGGAGAGCATCGTCCAGTATTCCTGCATGCGCAGAACGTGGGGCGCGCCGCCGTCTTCGTCGGCGTTGCGCTCGTACTCGAAGTTGGCCTCACCCATGAACACCGGAATCTTGGCCGATTGGTTATATCCATGAAGCACCTCGGCGTACGTCGCGTAATACGTGTAGGCGAGGTTCAAGCCGACAATCGGCACCCAGTTCGGGTCGTCCAAGGAACAACTCGCTTGGTAGTTCAATTCCACCGTATGCAGATGGTTCGGGTCTTCGTCCTTGATGCCCCGTGCGACTGCGGTGATGACCGCGTCGCTGGCGGGCTCACTCCATTTCTGAAAATCGTTGCCGTGCAGCCAGATGATGTTGGGAAAGTCCCTGTAGCGCTGCCCTAGGTAGCGCCCGTGGGTCCGGCACCGCGTGGCGCCGTTGGCCAGCGCCGTTGGCAGCCACCCCGCGGTTTCGAGCGGATCGCTCATCATTACGATGCCGTCCTTCGCCGCCATTTGGATCACCTCGGCCACATGGTCGAAATAAGCTTCGTAGGACTAAACCGCTTCGCGGTAGGTGCTCCCCAAGCTCCTCTTCATGCCTCTGTTCTGCGTTCTGCCTGAGATTTCACACTCGTGCTAAGCCCCTCTTTCGGAAGTATCGTGTGGTTGTTTGCGG
>Ga0335078_10006982_pt1 | contig 16724 bp, 14 predicted proteins | sample Lox_Sample_32_FD_206711 | JGI IMG/M metagenome (GOLD analysis project Ga0335078, IMG submission 206711) | Soil microbial communities from Loxahatchee National Wildlife Refuge, Florida, United States - Lox_Sample_3.2 | ecosystem: Environmental > Terrestrial > Soil > Wetlands | place: USA... | reverse complement strand
ACCTTGTCGACCGGCTGGGCGATCGGATGGGGCTCGACCTGGGGCCGGCGTGCTTCGGCCGGCCGCGGCGCGTTCAGCGAGTGGGCGAACTTGGTGTCGCGGATCTGGCGCAGCGCCGCCATGGTCCGGTCATCGAGCTTGCCGGTCGCCGGCAGCTGGTTGGCGTGCTGGAACTCGGTCAGCGCCTTGGCGGTCTGCGGGCGCGGATTGCCATCCGACTTGCCCGGGTGATAGCCGAGCATCAGGAGGATGTTCTGCGCCTCCTGAAGGGTCTCGTCGGCGGCGAGCGCCGGCGCGCCCGCCAGCGCGACCAGCACGGCGAGGACGGGAACCAGACGAAAGCGGCGGGGCAGCGGCGCCATGCGGCGGAATTTGGCGCGGTCGGGCGCATGGTTCAAGCATTTCGCACGTGAAATCGCGGCAATTTGCGGCCCTGCTTCACTCGGTCGCCGGATCGCGCAAATCCGCAACAAAAGTCGACGATCGGTGCGGTCTAACCGTTGTCGGCGAACCCCGGATAGAGCGTCATGCCGCCGTCGACGAAGAGGGTGGTGCCGGTGACGTAGTCGGCGGCATCGGAGGCGAGCCAGACCGCGGCGTTGGCGACGTCCTCGGGCTCGCCGATTCGGCCGTAGGGGATCAGGGTCAGGAGCCGCTTGAGCGCCGCCTCGGTCTCCCACGCGGCCCGGTTGATCGGCGTGCGGATCGCGCCCGGCGCGATCGCGTTGACCCGGATGCGCTCCGGCGCGAGCTCCTGGGCGAGGCTCTTCATCATCAGGGCGATTCCACCTTTGCTCGCCGCATAGTTGACGTGGCCACCCCACGGGATGACTTCGTGCACCGAGCTCATGCAGAGGATCTTGCCGAGCGCACGCGACACGGCCGGACGCGGACCGCGCCGACGGAACTCGCGCACCGCAGCGCGCGCGCACAGGAACTGCCCGGTCAAGTTGACGGTGACAACGCGATCCCAGTCCTCGAGCGTGAGGCGCGCCACCGGCGCGTCGCGCTGGATGCCGGCGTTGGCGACCACGATGTCGACCGTGCCGAACGTCTCGACGACGCGCCGGAAGATCGCGTCGACATGGGCTTCGCTGCCGATGTCGCCGCCGGCGAGGATCGCATGCCCGCCCGCCCGCTCGATCTCGTGCACCAGCGCCTCGGCGGCATCGCGACCGCCGTGATAGTTGACCGCGACCGCGGCGCCAGCCGCGGCGAGGCCGCGCGCGACCGCCCGGCCGAGGCCGGAGCTGGCGCCGGTCACCAGCGCGTGCTGGCCCGCGAGGGTGAGCTCCATGCCCTGCCAACGACAACCGGTTGGGCGTCGTTCCCGGCCGCCGCCGCTCAGGCGGACGACGCGGCGTCGCGGCGCAGGGCCTCGATCTCGGCGTCGAGCTGGGCGCCCAGGATCACGACCAGCGCCGAGCCATAGAGCCACAGCAGCAGGACGACCACGGCGGCGAGCGAGCCGTAGGTCCGGTCGTAGGTGTTGAAGCGGCTGACATAGAAGGAGAACAGCGCCGACCCGAGCAGCCACAGCGCAGTGGTGACGACCGAGCCCCAGCTGATCAAGCGCCATTTCGGTCGGGCGCGGCCCGGGCCGAAGCGGAAGAGCACGGCGAGGCCGACCAGGACGAATCCGGCAAGGATGGGCCAGCGGACGAGCGCCAGCAGGTCGCCCAGCTCGTGCGGCAGGCCGAGCGCATCGACGAAGCGCAAAACGATCGGCACCGCGACCACGCCGACCAGCGCGAGGATCGTCATCCCCATCGAGCCCAGGGTCAGGAGCAGCGCCTCGAGGTTGAAGCGCAGCAGGCCGCGTCGGTCGCGCTCGCCGTAGGCGACGTTCAGCGCCTCCATGATCGCCTTCAGCGCGGACGATGCGCTCCACCAGGAAAACGCCAGGCTGAACACCAAGGTGAAGCTCAAGGTCGTATTGGAATGCGCCGTGATCGATTGCAATTGGTCGGTCAGGACGCCGAGCGCAGCCTGCGGCAACACGCCGGCCAACGCGTCGAGGTGCCGCTGGATCGCGGCCGGATCGGCAATCAGGCCGTAGAGCGACACCAGGGCGACCAGCGCGGGAAACAGCGCCAGGAACACCCAGAACGCGACACCGGCCGCCAGCATCGAGGCGTGGTTGGCGACCAGCTTCTCGAACACGCGCAGCGGCAACTGCCACCACGACCGCCGCTTCGCGGGATCGGTCATCGCGCGCGTGACGCTCAGGGCGCGCCGCGGCGAGGCGCGCGGCTCGCGTCAGGCGCGCGGCACATCGACGAGTTCCGGCCGGGGCACGGGCCAACCCTGCTCGGGCGCCTCGCCGGCAACCAGCCGATTGATCAGCGCTGCGAAGCGCGGCAGGCAGAGCCGCCTGAGGTCGTAACGGTCGACGATGGTCTGGCGCGCCGCTGCGCGCAGCGCCGCCATGCGGTCGGGATGGTCGAGCACCTCGTCGACGCGATCGGCGATCTGGCCGGTCGAGAAGAAATCGACGAGCAGGCCGTTCTCGCGATCGCGGATCACCTCCTGCACCGGCGGCGTCGCCGAACCGATCACCAGACAGCCGCACGACATCGCCTCGAGCATCGACCAGGACAGCACGAACGGATAGGTCAGATAGACGTGCACCGACGAGGCGTGCAGCACCCCGACGAACTGGTCATAGGGGATGCGGCCGAGGAAATGCACGCGCTCGGGATCGATCGTGACCTCGGCCAGCATGCGCTTGCGGTAGCTGTCGCCGGCCGGCAGGCGCCGGCCGTAGCTCACCTCGTCGCCGCCGAGGATCAGGACGTGGGCCCTGGGCCGGCGGCGCAGGATCTCGGGCAGCGCCCGCATGAAGACGTGGAAGCCGCGATAGGGCTCGAGGTTGCGCGACACGTAGGTGACGATCTCGGCGTTGCGCGGCAACGTGCGGCCATTCGGCAAGGCGACGACATCGATGCGCTTGGGCGTCAGGGTGTCGGTGTCGACACCCTCATGGATCACGCTGATGCGCGGGCGGAAATAGTCCGGATACCGGCTCCGCTGCCATTCGGTCGGCGACAGGCCCCAGTCCGCGGCATCCATGCCGAGCAGGTTGATCGAGTTCTTGGCACGCACGCGGAAGAGATCGTCGAAGCTGGTCTCGAACTCGGGGTCGAAGCCGACGTCGGCGCCCCGCGAGCGGTAGAAGAACTCGAAGTAGCTGAGCAGCGGCGGCTTCGGAAACACATCCTTCAAGAACAGCGTCTCGCCCCAGCCGTTGTGACCGATCATGACATCGGGCACGAAGCCGGCCTGGCGCAGCTTCAGGACCTCGCGCACCACGGCCTGGCCGTGCAGCACCCCGTTCTCGTATTCGCCGATGTAGTGATGGATGTTGGCGGTCGGCGCGCGCTGCGGCGTGTAGACGACCTTCTGGATGCCGGCGATGTGATTGTCGTTCGGCTTGGTCAGGAACACGACCTGATGGCGGCCCTGCGCCGCCAGCACCCGGCAGATGTGCTTGAACTGGCCGGGGAAATTCTGGTGCACGAAGAGGAGCTTCATCGCGCCTTCCTGAATGCCCGGAGCCGCAGCGTCCGTAAAGAGAAACCCGCGCGCCGGCTGGACAGGGCCTGCGCCCCGCTCCTAGGGTCTCAGGCAATCGTCGCCGGAAGGTGGGGTGTCGGCGTGATCGCTGTCGATTGGGGATTGAGCGCGCTGCGCGCGTTCCGCCTCGCGCCGGACGGCACGATCATCGCCCAGCGCAGCGCGCCGACCGGCGTGCTCGGGATCGTCGACGGCGCCTTCGAGGCCGCGCTGATGGCCGCCCTCGGCGACTGGCTGGACGACCGTCCGATCGTCGCCGCCGGCATGGTGGGCAGTCGTCAAGGCTGGGTCGAGGCGCCCTACGTCGCGTGCCCCGCCGACGTCGTCGCGCTCGCGGCCGGGCTCAAGCGCCACACGAGCGCCCGTGCCGGCGACGTCTGGTTCGTCCCCGGGGTGCAGTGGTCGGACGACCGCGCGATCGACGTGATGCGAGGCGAGGAGGCGCAGATCATGGGCGCGCTCGCCGAGCGCGGGCTCGACGACGCCGTGCTGTGCCTGCCCGGCACGCACAGCAAATGGGCGACCGTGACGGGCGGCGCGATCACGCGCTTCCGCACCTATATGACGGGCGAGCTGTTCGGCGTGCTGCGCCAGCACAGCATCCTCGGCCGGCTCATGCGCGACGACGTCGGCGACGACGCCGCGTTCGACCAGGGTCTGGCATGCGCCCGGGAGCGGGGCGGCTTGCTCCATCATCTGTTCAGCGTGCGCACGGCCGGCTTGTTCGGCCGGATCGCCGAGCCCAGCCTTGCCGACTATCTGTCCGGCCTGGTGATCGGCGACGAGGTCGCCAGCGCCGTCGCGAGCCTGCCGCGCGCCGGCGCGCCGCTGCTGGTCGGCGCGCCGGACCTGTGTGCGCGCTACGCCCGCGCGCTCGGGCGGCACGGCCTGGCATCGATCACCGTGCCCGAGACCGCGGCGGCGCGCGGCGTCCACCGGATCGCGCGCGCTGCCGGCCTGCTCGATGGCGCTGCAGTCCCGTGACTGGCGCGGCCGGCCGCGGCCGTGGGACAATTCCCCAACCTTTGGGGGGAACGTCGTCATGTGCCGTTGGTTGGCCTACTGCGGTCGTCCGCGCTATCTCGATAGCCTGCTGTTCGAGCCGGAGAATTCGCTGATCCACCAGAGCCTGCACGCCAGTCGCACCGCCGTGACGACCAACGGCGACGGCTTCGGGGTCGGCTGGTACGGCGAGCGCGAGCTGCCCGGCGTCTACCACGAAGTGCTGCCGGCCTGGAACGACAGCAACCTGAAGAGCCTGGCCCATCAGATCCGATCGCCGCTGTTCCTGGCGCACGTGCGGGCCTCGACCGGCACCGAGACCAGCCGTGCCAATTGCCATCCGTTCAGCTACGGCGAGTGGCTTTTCATGCACAACGGCCAGATCGGCGGCTACGAGCGGGTGCGCCGCCGCCTCGACAATCTGGTGCCCGACGAGCTCTACGGCCGTCGGCACGGCACCACCGACAGCGAGCTGATCTTCTATCTGCTGTTCCGCTACGGCCTCGAGCGCGATCCGCCGGACGCGCTGCGCAAGACCATCCAGGCCGTCGTCTACGCGATGGCCGAGGCCGGCATCGAGGAGCCGTTCCGCATGACCGCGGCGCTCGCCAACGGCCGGTCGATCGTGGCCTTGCGCTTCTCGACCGACGAACGGCCGCCCAGCCTCTATTGGTCGGAGATCGACGGCGACCTTACCGTGGTGTCGGAGCCGCTCGACGCCGACTCCGACCACTGGAACGAAGTGCCGGCCGCGCACCTCCTGACCGTGGAACGCACCGGCGAGGTGGTGCTGCAGCGGTTCGCGCTGTGAGGTTGCCGCGGGCGGATCAATGCCGCAACAGATGGTTGTTGATGTAGCCGGTCTTGTCGCCCGATTTGACCTGCGTCCAGGCGCCGCTCTTGCCGACCACCTCGAGCTTCGTGCCTTCGTTGATCTTGTCCAGTACCTCGGAGTGGGTCGTCGGCTCTGCCCGCAGATGGGCGTAGCCGGCCTTGCTGTGCACCGTCACGGTGCCGCCGGCGGCTTGCGACCAGGCCGGCGCCGCGAACGCCAGGCCGCCGAGAACGACGAGGCTCGACGCCACTGCCGACAATCGTGCGCTCATGAGTATCCTCCGCTGTGAGGGGAAGCGATCACGCGCACGCAGCATGCCACGAAGCCGCGGGCGGCGCATCGCCCGGCGCGGCCTACATGCGCCAATGGCGTGGCATGGCGGTTGGATCAAATTGATGAGATCGCGGAGACGGGGGCTAGGAATCAAGTCATGACCGATGGGCCGCGTGATCTGGCGATGCGCGGTCAATTCCCCGGGCGGTGCAGCTCGGCGGGGCGCCGCGTGAAGGTCGGCCGGCCGCGCTTGAAGCCGTAGAGCGGCGGGGCGAGCTCCGCGACCGCGGTCGCCGCGTCGGGCGCGTCGAGCACCGTCAGGTCGGCATCGTTGCCGACCGCGACCGCGTGACCGTCGAGCCGCATCAGCCGCGCCGAGCGCCCCGTCACCATGTCGAGACAGGTCGCGAGCCCCTCCGGCGTGCAGACGTGGCACACGTTGGCGTAGAGGTTGGCCATGCGGATCAGCGAGCCGTCGCCGTAGGGCGTGAACGGGTTCATCACGTTGTTGGTCGACAGCGAGCAGTTGACGCCGAGCTCGACCAGGCGGTGCGCCGGCGTGACGCCGCGCAGAATGCTGTGCTCCTGGCGCCGGCCCATCAGGAACAGATCGGTCGCCGGCAACACGGTGACGGCGACGCCGACCTGAGCGAGGCGCCGCGCAATCGCCTCGAAGCGCGCGCGCGACAGCACCGAGAGCTGGGTCGCGTGACCGACCGCGACGCGGCCGCCGTAGCGGAAGCGCTCGGTTTGCTCGCAGACGTACTCGATCTGCATGCCGTCGGCCGTCTCGGCCAGGTCGAGATGCATGTCGATGTCGACGTCGAAGTCGCGCGCGATCTCGAACACGCGATCGATGTGGCGGCGCGGATCGCTGTCGGCGTAGGGCACCGCGCCGATCGTGCGCGCGCCACGCTTCAGCCCCTCGATCAGCAGGGCGTCGGTGCCCGGCAGGTTGATCAGCCCCTCCTGCGGGAACACGCAGAGCTCGACGTCGATCGCCCAGGCATAGTCGCGCGCGAGGCGCTGCACCGCGTCGAAGCCCAGCATGCCGATGCCGGGATCGACCTCGACGTGGGTGCGCATGTGGGTCGTGCCCTGCGTGATGCAGCGCTCGAGCGTGCGCCGGCCGCGCGCGTAGATATCCTCGGCGGAGAAGCCGCGCTTGGCGCGCGCGACCTCGGCGATCGCTTCCTGGACCGTGCCCTCGCGGATCGAGCAGCGGTCGAGGATGCACGTCTTGTCGAGATGGATGTGGGTTTCGACGAGGCCCGACACGACCAGCCGGCCGCCGAGATCGATGACCCGCCCGTCGCCCGCGAGGTCCGGCGCCAGCGCGGCGATGCGTCCGTCGGCGATGCCGATGTCGAACGTACCCGCGCGGTCGGGCAGCCGCGCATCGCGGAGGATCAGGTCGAGGCGCGGGCCGCTCACGACCGTCACTTCTCTTCCATGACGACCAGGCTGTCGCGGGCCCCGGCGCGCAGGCGGTCGAGGTGGAGCGCGACGCAGCCGTCGCCGGGCAGTTCGGCGGCCAGCGCGCCGAACGCCGCCGCCGCGCCGGGATCGCCGGCATCGAGCAACCGATAGGCCTCGCGGTAGCGCGCGATCGCCGCCGAGGCGCAGCGCGGCTCCTCGATCAGCTCGAAGACGTCGATCGGCTCGTGGCGGCCCTTGAGGATGACGTGCCCGAGCGGCCGCACCCGCGTCTCGCCGGAGCGTGCCAGCGTATCGCCCGACACCATCACGCGCGTGCCGAAGAACTTGTTGAGGCCCTCGAGCCGCGACGCCGTGTTCACCACATCGCCCAGCGCCGAGTACTTCATCTTGACCGAGTCGGACCCTACGTTGCCGACGAACACAGTGCCGGTGTGGACGCCGATGCGCGTCCGGCCGAACGGGACGTCGTCGTCTTCCTGCGCCTGGCGGAAGGCCTCCGCGAAGCTGTCGAGCTCGCGCGCGCAGGCGACGGCGCGGGCGGCGTGGTCGGGCTGGGCTTGCGGTGCGCCGAAGAAGGCGAGGATGGCGTCGCCGATGAACTCGTTGACCATGCCGCCGTTACGCTTGATCACCTCGCAGGCGCCGTCGAGATAGCGATTGAGGATCGGCGCGAGCACGTTCGGATCCATGCGCTCGGCCATGGTCGTGAAGCCGGCGACGTCGGTGAACAGGAAGCTCATCTCGCGCCGCTCGCCGCCAAGCTCGGGCAGGCGCTCCTCTTTCACCATCTGGTCGACCAGCTCCGACGACAGATAGCGCGCGAACATCTGGCGCAGCCGGCGCTTGTCCTTGTCCGTGATCGTGATGCGGTAGACGAGGATCAGGCCGAAGGCGAGCGCCACCACGATCGGCGGCGCCAACAGCGGCAGCACCAGCCCGCCGTGCATGGCGACCGTCGCGAGCGCGCCGTAAAGCACGACGCCGGCCGCGAGCGCCATCGCCGCCATGCCGAGGGGCGTCAAGACGCTGACGGTTGCCGCGAGGATGCCGGCGCCGCCGGTGATCGCCGCGTCGCCGGTCGGCGGCAGCTCGCGCAGCACGTCGCGGCGCAGCAGATTGTTGATCGCCGTCGCGTGGATCAGCACGCCGGGGACGGTGTCGCGCACGATCGGCGGACCCTGAAGCGCGGCGAGCGGCTCGGTCGCGCAGCGCGGTTGGCGTCCCGCCTCGTCGGGACCGTTGATCAGCCGCCGCGACGTCGTCCGACGGTCTTCGACGTCGGCGATCAGTCCGATCAGCACGACCTTGCCAGCGAAGTGCTCGCGGAAATAGTCGAGCTTGCCGGCGGCGGCGCAGGCATAGATGTCGCCGAGGGGATAGATCGGAATGTCCGCGCCGCCGCCGTCGAAGTCGAGCAGCATCGCGTCGTTGCGCTGCGGGATCTGCCAGCCGCCGAGGGTGACCGGCCCGTTCGACCAATCGACCGGAGCCTGCGCGGCGCGCGACGCCAGCTCGAGCGCGAAGGCCGTCTCGGTCCGGGTCCCGGTCTGCTGATCGTCGGCCCGGAACGTCAGCGGCGCGCGTCGGATGATCTCGTCGTCGTCGCCGACCAGGTTGGTCGCGCGAATGTTGCGCGCGTTGCCAACCGCGAAGCTGTAGCCGGGATAGGGTGCGATGGGCAGCTGGGAGTGCTGCACCTTGCCGAGCACGACGCGGTTCGCGCGGCCGCCCCGCTGCAGCGCGATCATGTAGTCGCGGTCGTAGCCGTGCAGGAACGGCTCGACCGAGGTCGACAGGATGACGTCGAAGCCGACCACCGCGGCATCCGCGTCGAGCACCGTACTCAGGACCTTGCCGAGCTGCGGCGTCCACAGCGGCTGCGGCAGCTCGGCGAACGGCGGCGTGCGGAAGGTCTCCTCGTCGATCGCGATCACCGCGCTCGGCGAACTCGCCGCCGGATGCAGCGCGCCGTAGGCCTGGTGGCGCAGCCAGAACAGTCCGTCGATCGACCAGCCCTTGAGCAGATCGCCGGTACTGAGGAGCGTGATCGCAGTCGCGAGCGTCCCGGCGGCCACCGCAGCCAGGAGATCGCGCGGCTTCATGACGATCGCGACGCCTCCGACGCGCGCGGTTACGGCAGCCGGACCAGCCGGCCGACCGCGGGGATCGCGCCCGGCTTGGCCAGCGGATCGACCTTGAAGATCACGCTCTGCGCGCCGCTCGACGCCTGGTAGATCCCGCCCGGCGCCAGCGCGACGTCTTGACGCGCGAGGTCGAGCACGGCGACGCGCGCGCCGGCCGCCTTGGTCACCGGGAGATCGAGCGGCGGCTGGCCGGTCGCGTCGAGCCGCTTGACCTTGAGCCGGCCGGCGCCCTCAAGCGTGAAGATCGGGCTCACGCCGTAGACCGTGAGCTGCGCCTGCGGGCCGGCGGCGGACGACGCCGGCTTGGGCACGCCGCGGAACACCATGACGCCGCTCTTGCCCGCCTGACTGGCGGTCAGCTCCATACGGCCGCCGTCGCACTCGACCCGTTCGCGCGTGACCTGACCGCCGTCGATCGCGCTCTGCTCGGTGCCGATCACGAGCTTGGCGCCCGTGATCGTCTCGTGCGCGCACGACTTGAGATAGCCGAGGATGAGCGTGGCGTGGGCCGGCACCTCGAGCCGCGTGCCGGTGGTCAGGTAATCGAACGGCTGCACGCCTTTGATCGGCCCCTGGACGTCCTCGACGACAGCCACCGGCTCGGCGGCGGCGGCGGGCCAGATCGCGGCAACGATCGCCCAAACGGCGGCCGTCAGCAGAAACGAACGAGTCATGACGGGCATCCGAGAGACCCTCTGGCGAAGCGGCGCCACCCTCTGGTCACGCACGGTCGGCGAACGCGATCTCACCATGGCGGATCGGTAACCGGTTATGAAGGCGTTCACATCACCGGGCGCCGGCCTCGGCCGGCGCGCTCGGCCGGTTCCGGCGGCACGAACGGTAGCTCTCCGCCTTCGGCGAGGCGCGTCATCTCGTCCCGGTCGAGCAACGTGATGGCGCCGCCCTCGACCGTCACCAGCCCCGCCTTCTGCCAGGCCGCCAAGTGCTTGTTGATGCTCTCGCGCGATACGCCGAGCATGCCGCCGAGCTCGCGTTGGGACAGGCGCGCGCCGATCTTCACGCCGCCGGCACCCGGCTGGCCGTGCGCCGCCGCCATCTGGAGCAGCTTCTTGGCGAGCCGCGCGGTCACCGGCAGCAGGAAGATGTCCTCGATCTGGTCGGTGGTCGTGCGCATGCGCTCGCACAGGGTCAGGAGCAGGCGCACCGCGAGCTCGGAATGGCGGGCGAGAAACGGCAGGAAGTCGCGCCGATCGATGATCAGGAGCTCGGCCGGCTCGACGATCGTGGCGTCGGCGGTCCGGTCGCGGCCGTCGAGCATCGCGATCTCGCCGAACAGCTGGCCGGCTTCTATCACGTTGAGGATGAGTTCGTGGCCGTCGGGTCCGGTCAGGCTGATGCGCACGCGGCCGGAGATCACCGCGATCATCTGACCGCCGGGATCGCCGCGCGCGAACAGCGGCGCGCGCGCCGGGTAGCGCACGACCCTGGCGTGCGCCAGGAGGTCGTCGAGCTCAGCGGCGGTCAGGCTGTGAAACAGCGGATGGCGCTGAAACAGGCTGCGGATCTCGGCGTCGCGGTCGCTCGCCATCGCCATCTCGTCGGTTGCGCGGGCGGTCGACGCGGGCACCGTACGACGTGTTGTGAACGGCGCCACACCCGCCATCTCTCAGGATGGTATATTTAGCACAAATCGGCCATGGGAGTGGGTTATCGATGAGGGTCGGCCGGGTCGGCTTGACTGTCCTGTGCGCTGTGGTCCCGGCGGCGCTTGGATCGGTCGGGGCGCTGGCGGCGGAGACGGCCGGCGCGGCGGCCGCATCGCTCACGACCGCGGCGCCGCCGCGCACGGTCAGCGACATCACGGGCGTGCTCGGGGCCTACAAGCCGGACCCGCAAAAGGCCGCGGCCGCGAAGGCGGCTGCCGACGAGCAGCCGCCCGCCGGCCAATCGGACGGTGCGCTGGCGGACTTCCTCTTGCGTCGTGGCGTAGCCGCCGGTCGGGTCGGTCGCATCACCCAACAGTTGGAGGATCTACGGCAGGCGCTCGCGTACGCCGAGAAGGCCGGCGTCGATCGCAGCCGGTTCCTCGGTCCGCTGATCAATGCCGAAGCCGGCAGCAGCAACTTCGCCGACGCGATCCGGCATGCGGAGGAACGCGCCGAGATCGACGACCGCCAGGGCGCGCGCGGACGCCTGTTCGGGACCTACCGGCTGCTGGTGCACTTCAACGTCATGCGCGCCAACCTGCAGGAGGCCGACACGTGGGTCGAGCGTCTGCGCGCGCTGTACGGCGAATCGCAAGGCTGGGGCATGCGGCAGCAGCGCGGCGCACAGGGCTTCGCCCGGCGCCGTCAAGGCATGGGCCAGCAAGGCGCGGAGCCCGGGTCGGCGGCGGACCGCTTCGCCGCGATGCGCCCCAACTGGCGCTCGAACGTCGCCAGCGCCGAAGCCGACGTGCAGCAGGCGCGCGGCCGATATCGCGAGGCCGAAGCCTCGTTGCGCACGGCGATCGAGCAGACCGACGAGTTCCTGCGCAATCGCACGGGATCGCCGCCCGCCGAAGGCTTCTCGCCCGAGGCGATGCAGTTCTGGCGTGAAGATCTCGTGATGCGCCTGTCGCAGGCGCTGTTGAGCCAGGGCAAGTATGTCGAAGCCGAGCTCGAGGCCCGCCGCGCCTTGACCAGCGCGCTCAAGAGCGTCGGACGATACCACGCGCGGACCGCAGGGCGGCTTTCGCAGCTGGCCTGGACGATCCAGTGGCAGGGGCGCGACACGGAGGCCGAGCAGCTCGCCCGCGCTACCATCGCGATCTACGAGGCGGTCGACGCGCCGCGGTCCTGGGGCATGGCCCGCGCGCGCGAGGCGCTCGGCAGCGCGCTGGTCGCCCAGGAGCGCTGGGCCGACGCGCTGGCGAGCTACAACGCGATGATGGCGGGCCTGTCAGGCGATCCCGTGGGCACGCGCCGGTTCGGGTTCGGGACGTTCGACTGGGCGACCGCGCTGATCGAGACCGGCCACGTCGAACCGGCGATCGCGATGATCGATCGCCAGCTCGAGCGCCGGCGCAAGTTCCTGGGCGAGCAGCATTACGCCACCGCGTTCGCCCGCGCTTTCCTCGGCATGGCGCTCGCCGCCGAAGGCAAGCGCGAGCCGGCACTGCAGGCATTCCGTGATGCGATCCCCATCCTCTTGTCGAAGCCGCCGCAATCGGCCGACGACGGCCCGACCGCCAACGCGCATCGGCTGCATCTGGTGCTCGACGCCTACATTCGCCTGCTCGCCGAGATCCGCGGCACGCCGATCGAGGCCAGCGCGAAGCTCGACGCCGCGGACGCCGCGTTCCAGGCCGCCGACGCCGCACGCGGGCAGACGGTCCAGAAGGCAGTCGATGCGGCGAGCGCGCGCGTCACGTTGCGCGATCCCGCGCTCGCCGACCTGGCGCGCCGCGAGCAGGACACCGGCCAGGAGCTCGCCGGCCTCGAGAGCACGTTGGCCGACGCCCTGTCGGCGCCGGCCGACCAGCAGGACGCCCACGCGATCGACGTGCTGCGCGACCAGATCAATCAGCTGCGCACGTCGCGCGACGGTCTGCGCCGGGAGATCGCGCAGCGTTTCCCCGACTACGCGCAGCTCGTCAATCCAAAGCCGGCGACGATCGAGGCGGCACGTGCCGCACTCAAGCCCGGCGAGGCGCTGCTCGCCACCTACGTGTCCGACGACGCGACGTTCGTGTGGGCCGTGCGGCAGCAGGGACCGAGCGTATTCGCCAAGGTCGCACTCAGCCGCAAGCAGATCAACGCCGCAGTCGCGCAGTTGCGCCACGCGCTCGACCCGCAGGCCGAGACGACGGGCGAGATCCCGCGCTTCGACGTCGCCTTGGCCAACGAGCTCTACAACGCCCTGCTCAAACCGGTCGAACCCGCCTGGAAGGGCGCCTCCAGCCTGCTCGCGGTGACCGGCGGCGCGCTCGCCGAGCTGCCGCTCGGCGTGCTCGTGACCGCGCCGACCGCGCCGCCCGTCGATCCACCTGGCCAGCCGATGTTCGCGGGCTACAAGACGGTGCCGTTCCTGGCGCGCCAGGTCGCGATCACGCAGCTGCCGTCGGTGGCCGCGCTGCCGACCTTGCGCGCTCTGCCGCCCGCGGGCGCCGACCGCAAGCCGTTCGTTGGCTTCGGCGATCCAGTGTTCAATCCCCAGCAGAGCGCCCCCGCTCAGCTCGCCGCGGCGGGCGCGTTGAATACGCGCGGCGCCAAGCTGCACCTGCGCAGCGCGCCCAAGACCGAGGGCGCCGACTCGGCCGATCTCGCGATGCTGCCGCCGTTGCCCGACACCGCCGAGGAGGTGCGCAGCATCGCGCGCGCCCTGCGTGCCGATCCGGACAAGGACGTGTTCATCGGCACGGCGGCCAACGAGCATACCGTCGAGACCATGACGCTGGCCGACCGGCGGGTGATCGCCTTCGCGACCCACGGCCTGGTGCCCGGCGATCTCGACGGACTGACCGAGCCGGCGCTCGCCTTGTCGGCACCCGCGGTGGCCGGCGGCGGCGGCGACGGGCTCCTGACCATGGACGAGGTGCTGGCCTTGAAGCTGAACGCCGATTGGGTCGTGCTGTCGGCATGCAACACGGCGGCCGGCAACGGCGCGGGCGCCGAGGCTGTGTCGGGACTCGGTCGGGCCTTCTTCTACGCCGGGGCACGCGCCCTGCTGGTGTCGAACTGGCCGGTCGAGACGACCTCGGCGCGCGCGCTGACGACCGACCTGTTCCGCCGCCAGGCCGAGGACCCTCGGCTGAGCCGGGCCGCAGCGCTACAAGCGGCCGAGCTCGCGTTGATCGACGGCCCCGGGCTGGTCGACCCGGCGACCAAGAAGGTCGAGTTCAGCTACGCCCACCCGATCTTCTGGGCGCCATTCTCGTTGGTCGGCGACGGCGCGTAAGGCGGAATAAGCGGCCCAGCGCGATCGTTGAAGCGCCGGCCGGTTTGGGGGACGCTTGCCGGCCACCGGCCCGGAGAGCCGGCTTCATCGATCAAGGGGGGAGATCGTCATGCGGATTCGCACGCTGCTCACCACCACCGCCGCGCTGGCGGCCTGCCTGGCGCTGGCGCCGGGTGCCCACGCCCAGACCAAGACGCTGCACGCCGACGCGACGACCGCCCAGGAAGTGCCGCCGGTGATGGGCGGCGGCGCCGCCAAGGGCACCTTCATGCTCAACCCGGCGACCAAGGAGCTGACCTGGACGGTGACCTACAGCGGGCTCTCGGGCGACGCCGGCGCCGCGCACATCCACGGTCCCGCGGCGCCCGGCCAAAACGCCGGCGTGGTCGTCAATCTGGCCCCCAACGGGGCCAAGAGCCCGATCACCGGCAAAGCGACCCTGACCGACGCCCAGATCGCCGATCTGGTGGCGGGCAAGGACTATCTCAACATCCACACCGCCGCGAACAAGAGCGGCGAGGTCCGCGGCCAGATCAAGTAGGGCGGCCGAGGCGCAACCGCCTCGCGCGCGCCACGGGGATTTGCGTCGTCGCGCGCGGCGAGCCATGCTCGCCGGCGTGATGATTCACGTCGTTCGTCCGACCCCATGACGCGTGACGCGGCCGCACAAGCCGCCGCGCTGCTCGCCGATGCCCGCCTGGCACGGACGCGGCTCGACGGCCTGCCGGCCGATTGCCGACCGCGCGACCAGGCGGAGGCGTACGCGACGCAGGCCCTGCTGCACGCGACACTCGCCGCGCGCGGTCTGGGTCCGCTCGCGGGCCACAAGATCGGTTGCACGACGCCGGTGATGCAGCGCTTCCTCGGCATCGGCAGTCCGTGCGCCGGCGGAATGTTCACGGCGACGATCCATCGTGACGCCGCCGACCTGCGGTTCGACGACTTCCTGCATGTCGGCGTCGAATGCGAGATCGCGGTGCGCCTGGGCGCCGACCTGCCGGCGACCGGGGCGCCATTCGACACCGCCCGCGTCGCGGCGGCGGTCGACGCCTGCATGGCGGCGATCGAGATCGTCGACGACCGCTGGACCGACTACAAGCGGGTCGACACGCCGAGCCTGATCGCCGACGACTTCTTCAACGCCGCCTGCGTGCTCGGCCCGCCGATCGCCGAGTGGCGCACGCTCGACCTCGCCCAAATCGTCGGCGTCACGACGATCAACGGCATCGAGGCCGGGCGCGGGCGCGGCGCCGACGTGATGGGCCATCCCTTGGCGGCGCTCGCCTGGCTCGCCGACAGCCTTGCCGCGCGCGGCGAGGCGCTGCGCGCGGGCGACGTCGTGCTGACCGGCAGCGTGGTGGAAACCAGATGGGTATCGCGCGGCGACACGGTGGTCGCGAGCCTGTCCGGGCTCGGCGAAGCGCGCGCCCATTTCCGCTGAGTCGGGGGCTGCTAGACCGTGAGGTGGCGGCGCACCTCGGACTCGGGGATCGCGTCGACCGGGCCCGACAGCACGACCTCGCCGCGCACCATCACGGCGAGCTCGGTCGCGAGATCGCGCGCGAACTCGTAGTACTGCTCGACCAGCAGAATCGCCATGTCGCCGCGCTGGGCGAGCAGGCGGATGACGTGCTCGATGTCCTTGATGATCGAGGGCTGGATGCCCTCGGTCGGCTCGTCCAGGATCAAGAGGCGCGGCCGCGTGACCAGCGCGCGCGCGATCGCGAGCTGTTGCTGCTGGCCACCCGACAGGTCGCCGCCGCGGCGCTTCAGCATCGACTGCAGCACCGGGAACAGGCCGAAGACGTCGTCGGGGATATAGCGCTCGCTGCGCGGCAGCGGCGCCAGACCGGTCTGCAGGTTCTCCGCGACCGTCAGCAGCGGGAAGATCTCGCGACCTTGCGGCACGTAGCCGATGCCGGACTGCGCGCGCCGATGCGCCGGCAGGTTCGTGATGTCGTGGCCTTCCCACACGATGCGGCCCGAACGGATCGCCTCGATGCCGACCAGCGCGCGCAGGAAGCTCGACTTGCCGACGCCGTTGCGTCCGAGCAGGCAACTGACCTCGCCCATGCGCGCGGTCAGGGTGACGTCGCGCAGCGTGTGGCTGGCGCCGTAGTAGAGATTGAGGCCCTCGACCTGCAGCACCGTCAGCGGCCCAGATAGACTTCGATGACGCGTTCGTTGGCTTGGACCTGATCCATCGGCCCTTCGGCGAGCACGCTGCCCTCGTGCAGCACGGTCACCTTGGTGGCGAGCGACCGCACGAACTCCATGTCGTGCTCGACCACGATGACCGAGCGGGTCCCGGCGATGCGGCGCAGCAGCTCGGCGGTCAGCTCGGTCTCCTGATCCGTCATGCCGGCGACCGGCTCGTCGATCAGCAGCAGCTCCGGATCCTGCATCAGGAGCATGCCGATCTCGAGCCACTGGCGCTGGCCATGCGACAGGATGCCGGCGAGATCGCCGGCGCGCTCGGTGAGCCCGACCAGCTCGAGCACCTCGTCGACGCGGCCGCGCTGGACCGCAACCAGCTTGAAGCGCAACGCAGCGAA
>Ga0335078_10006981_pt1 | contig 16724 bp, 11 predicted proteins | sample Lox_Sample_32_FD_206711 | JGI IMG/M metagenome (GOLD analysis project Ga0335078, IMG submission 206711) | Soil microbial communities from Loxahatchee National Wildlife Refuge, Florida, United States - Lox_Sample_3.2 | ecosystem: Environmental > Terrestrial > Soil > Wetlands | place: USA... | reverse complement strand
GTATGTCGACGGGAGGTGACGTACCAGGCGAGTATCAGATTTATGTTAATAAGGCGGGATATGGGTTTTATCCATCGGTGGGGAGCGGCGCTAAAGTGATGCGCGCCGACTACACGGGACAGTACGAGGTTTCCGGCACTCTCCCACCTTCGGGACTGTTTTTTACAGTCATTGATTTCGTTGTTTCATCGGATAATTCGGTAAGCGGGGCAAAGTTTGCGGCGTACAACGGCAGCAATCCCTTGATCACACTGCCCGCGACCGGCCAAAAAATCAGCTATGCTGCCGGCGACGATGCTGGATTGAACAGAGGCTTGGCGTGGGATGCCACAAGTCGTTTCACCGACAACGCAGATGGGACGGTCAGCGATACCCTTACTGGGCTGATCTGGTTGAAAGACGCCGGCTGCCTTGGGGGCACCTTGTGGGCGAATGCGCTGACAAGCGTGAATGCGCTGGCCAGTGGCCAGTGCGGTCTGACAGACAGCTCTGGCCCGGGATCGTGGCGCTTACCCAACATCAACGAACTCGAGAGCCTGATCGATGATTCGGCGGCCGGTCCAGCGCTTTCGGCGAATGATCATTTCGTCAATGTGTCCGGCGGGATCTACTGGACGTCCACCAGTTACTACGGCGGAACCGCCGGTTCCGACAAGGCATGGGCGATTCGCCTGAGCGATGGCCGGTACATGAACGACACGAACGCCAATGTGAAGGCGACCAGCAGCAACCAGGTGTGGGCGGTTAAAGGCACGGGGAGCAATGGGGCGATTCAACTGCCTATGACCGGCTTCCACGTTCCGTATACCGCTGGTGATGATGGCACAATCCAGTCTGGCGTTGGACTCACGTCGCCGCGGTTCATTGACAACAAGAACGGCACGCTGACCGATACCATGACGGGACTGATCTGGCTGAAGCAGGCGGACTGCATCCACGACAACTGGGCGAATGCGATCACATCTATAAATTCTCTCGCGAGCGGACGCTGCGGTCTGAGCGATAGCTCGAAAGCGGGGCAGTGGCGAATGCCCAACCGCAACGAACTGGAGAGCCTTTCGGATCGTGCACAAACCAACCTTGCCCAGTATTTCGACTACACGTATGTGAACAAGGACGGGTCTGTCTTCCAGGCTCCGATTTTCACGAACTACATTGAAAACCAGTACTACTGGACCTCGACCACGAATGCGGCTGCTGCGACGGAAGCGTGGACCGTCTTCAGTTGCGATTTCGGCGTGTACGACATCCCGAAAAGTGATATTGGGTACACGTTGGCGGTGCGGTAGAAAGCGACCCCTTCAACCTTCCCTGGTCCACGGATTAATATCACTAACTCGGTAAACAGATGGCGCCGCTCCGTTCCGATGCCGGAGGTCAAGGCAGCGGCGCTCAAGGTGTCAGGCGACGACAGGACCCGCCTAATCCGAAACTGTCGTCTTAAAGAAGATCGGGTCGATGTTGGCAAACGGCCGTCCGAACGGAACTCCGTTACCGGCAAAGACTCCGTAGAATGTCTTTCCCACCGCCTTCAGTTGCTGATAGTCGCCAAGAACCCGCTGCCTGGATTTGCCGTTGTCTCCGGTTGTGGAAAGAAACTTCTCCAAGCGATTGTAGGTGAAGCTTTTGCCGTGATCATCGCTAATGGCAAGAAAAGCACTGAATTGTGGCAGCCCGCTCTTCGTGTCGATGCCGTCATAGTTCGTGTATAGAACTCCAATAGTTCCTTTTGAATTATTCGCGATCGCTATCGAGGGCAGCGCCGTTTCCGCTTGCCCCACCACGAAGTGCGAATCGACCCACTTCAGTCCGCCAGAACCATCATCGGTGAGGTGCGCGATGCTCAATCGGTCGATCCCGCTGGATGAATCCCAGTTTCCATAAACGACGTACACGTCGCCGTTGTTCGGGTCTACAGCCAAGTGATCGACGCCGCCCAGCAGAGCATTGACGGTGCCAAACTTCGGCGTGGGTTGAGTGCTTTGCGTCTCCACCAGAAACAGTCCAGTGGAAAAGCCGTTCAAGCCCCAGGTCTTGCCTCCGTCGGTGGAGCGGTTGAGATAAAAATCTACCGTCTTAGGAGTTCCGCCGGAAGCGCACGATTGCCACATGGCATAGATGGCGAGGCTGTTCAGATCCTTCGCCAGCCGTAGCCCCGGGTTGATCGAACAGCCTCCGGAGAAGCCAACCAACTTGTCGGTGGTAAAATCCGGCGGGTTTCCGGGAGCGACTGCTACTCGCATGTCGGGGGCGCCATCGAAATTGTCGTAGGCAACGTAAACATTGCTGTTCGTTGTGTCCTTCGGATCTTTATTTACCAGCAGCCACGGTTGATCGGTATTTCCGATTCCCTCCTGGTCAGTGGTTTGGGCCACTCCGCCTGACACGAACCAGTTCCAATCAGACTCTACGGTCGGATCCCATGTGGTACTGGTGTAAGCGTCAATTCCAGAACTGTCATCATGGAGAAAGGTGGCGCTTAGTCGGCCGGACAGCCCGTAGTCGGGATCCTGGTCGCAAGGGCAGTTCTTGCTGAGACCCGTGGGGTTGGGAATCGTCTCCTCCAGCGTCCACAGGCTTCCACCGTTGCTCGAATACCAGATCGGAGCCGTCGAACCCCAGTTCCCGCTGAAGGCCAGGATCGAAATATTGTTCGTGTTGGCGGGGTCCACCGCAATACTGGGCTCGCTGTTCGAGGTCGTGTTCGTGTTTTTCAGATTACTGTTCGTATTGCTGACCACCACGTCAAATATCGAGATCGATAGCGGTGGCGGCTTTAGGGCCGGTTCTCCTCCAGGGCGGAGATCCTCCGGCAGCGCGGGACGAGCGGTTTCCGTTAAGTCCGGAGGGTAGTCTCGGGCTTGATCCTTATAGGACTGTCCTCCCGCCAGAGGCACTCCGACACATGTCAGCAAAGCCAATAGCACTGCTAACGTTAGTGTCTTTGACTTTCCGCTCGGTGTGAGTCTTGCAGAATTTCCAGAATCCTCTTGTGTCACAAATCCTCCTTTTGAGAACTCCCCCAGCTTTCTGCCTCTTCCGGGTGAAGGCCTCGGCTTCGGCCAACCCGCACCTCGCCCGCATAAACAGCGGTCGCCGATCCCACCCGAAACGTTCGCCATCCTGAACGAAACGGCTCTTGAAAGTCTTTAGGAAGTTCTTAGAATTTTTTGAGAGTGTTTATGAGCAACAAAAAGAGGAGGTTAGACGAGTTCCGTAGGCTACTGAAGATTGTTTAAGAGAATGACATCGCGGAGATACTGGCCTCGGGTCATCGCGATTTGTTTTCCATCCGGAGAGAAACTGTACCAAAAGACCAGATCATCAAAGTGAGCGACGTGCTTGGGTTGTCCTCCGACGAGGGGCTGGCTCCAGAAATGCGATCCATCAGGCTGCCGCAGCACATAGGTGATTGACTTCCCGTCGGGCGTCCATCGCATCAACGCCTGATTTCCTACAATGCCGTTTGGCGGAAGATCGAACGTCTGAAACGGCGTTGCCGCATCGGATTTCATCACTGCCAGCTGGGGTTGGAGGCTCGCGCCATTTTTATCCAGCAGCCAGAACGCGATCAACTTGTTGTCAGGAGAGAATCGCGGGGCAACCGCATTTGCCTCCACGAGACGTTCGGGTGTACTGCTGTCAGCAGAGATTCGTAGTAGGCGCGGACCCTGGGATGTTTCTGAGTCGTAGATGATGGAGTGTCCGTCACTCGAACAATAAGGGTGATCGTCCACCGTTCCACTGCTTAATTGCGTGAGCTGCTGAGAGGCGGGATCGAGCTTAAAGATGTTCCAGTGGCCTTGGTGCAAGCTTGTCATGACGACGGATGCACCATTCCCGCACATCGCAGGCTCGGCGTTGAGGACGTCTTCACGCAGCGCGAGAGGCCGCAGTTGACTGCCGTCGGCATGAGCAATTGAAAAATGAAACATACCATTTTCCAAAAGCAGGTTCCCGGAGTCCAGCCAGTCCAGGAACAGGCTGTCATTCTTGCCGGTTGAAATGGCGGCTAAGTTCGCTGGTGCAGAGGCGGGACCGACGAACACGGAGCTGCTCAGGACCTGCTCGTTCGCCGTTAGCACTTTGCCGTCGGAGCTCAGGCTGAGTCCGACATACGAGCTTGAGTCATTGGTGACCCGCCGCGGGCTGCCTTTCGGGTAAGGCTGGAACCATATCTGGTGGTTGAAAAAGCGCCCGTTTTCGTAAGCAGTTTCGACGAGTCCGCTGCCGTCTGGAATCCATGCAACGTTGGTGACAATCCGATCGGAAAGCAGCGTCTTTGTTTTTTGTCCATCGGGCGTAAAGAAATCGATTGCGCCCAATCGGCCGCTGTCGTTGCTGCGAGCCGCGACCGCAATCAGCTTGCCGTCGGGGGACCACGCAGGCGTTCCCTCGAAAGCTTCGCCGGGGTCGAAGGTCGTAAGGACACGCTCGCTGAAATCGCTACGATCGGCGACTACGATTTGCAAGCGGTGCCGGTCGGTTGTGCGGCGAAGGAAAGCCAGTTGCTTGTTATCGGGCGAGAATCCCAAAGGACTTTCTACGTCCAATAGAACGCGGCGTTCTACGCCGCCGAGCGAGGGAACGACATACAAATCATAGTGATCTGGCTGGTTCCCGCGGGCTCGCGCGAAGTACAGATAATTCCCGTCCGGCGAGAACGTCAGGCTGTCGTAGTAGACGCTCTGCGGTGGGATTAATTGGAAAGTGCTGTCAGTGGCGATTTGATCGACCCATACGCTAGCCTGCTTGTCACGCCGCAGATAGGCCACGTAACGGCCGTCGGGCGAAACCGCCGAAAGACGAGTGTTGCCATCGTGTGTAAGTTTGGACAACTGAATTCTCTTGAAGGTGGGGAACGTGGGCTTCCCATGAAGAGTGGCCCAGAGTGCCGCAGCCGCCAGCACACAAACCGTTATTGTCAGTGCCGATAATAAAGAGAACTTAAATCTGGTTTCTTCCACTGTGATACGGGTCCGGGAATGGCTTTCCAGGACTAATGTTTCCTTGATTTCCGTATCTGGTTCGGGCTGCCGTAACTGTCCAACAAAGCGGTAGCCTTTTCCGGGGACCGTTACGATGTACCGACTGCCTTGTGCGGTATCGCTTAGAGCTCGCCGCAAGATTGAGATGTTCTGACTGAGATTGACTTCTTCGACAAAGCTGTCGGGCCAGACCGCCTTCATGAGCTCGTCCTTGAGCATCAGGTGGCCACTGTTACGAATCAGCACCAGCAAAGTTTCGAACGCCTTTGGAGTTAGGGGCAAAGGGTCGCCATCGCGCAAAAGGAGCCGTTCGCGCGGGTCGAGTTGAAAGGGCCCAAACTCGTATAACTCGTTGGCCACGTTGCTCATGGGTGCTCTCAGACAAAACTCAAGAAAAATTCAAACGTTTCCTAGGACTTGCCAACGCCTACCGGGGAACATACGCAGGTCGGGGCGAAGCGGCGCTGAAAACGTCCCGATTGGGTGGGGAGTTTAGCACAGAGCCCCTGCTTTGGACAGCAGCCAAAAGACCAGAGTGAGGCGGGAGGAAATATGAATACACGAATAGTGACAATGCTGGCAATAGTCCTCGGCATTGCTGCTTTCCCGAGTGTGGCGATGTCTCAACTGGTAGTCGATGACTTCTCAACCGGCTTCTACGCCAAGACTTTAAAGTCTGGCAACGACAACAACTTCCAATCCGGAACAATGGTGGGAGACAGCCGGGAGACGTCTTTTGTGGCCTGTTCCCCGACATCGGCCTGCAAGGCGGTCAACCCGTTCCTTCAGCCCAACTCTTTCGCTATACAGACGAAAACGAAGATCAGTCCCAATGCGCTGGTCTTCAATGCGGGTTACAAGTCACAGGCCTACCTGGCAGTGGGGTACGGGTTTTCCACACCCCTTGACCTCAATCTGGCCGCCACTTACGACCGATTGCGGGTGAACTTTGACGGTGCGGACAAGTTCGTAAATTTCAATCTAACCGTCTGGTCAACCGGCGGCTCGCTGTACAGCCAACTGGGTTGCAATCTGGTCGATCCCGGAAACGGTACGTCATTCAGCGTCGACTTCCCATTTACCGACTTCGTGCCAGGCAGCGGGACACCTGGAGCGGACTTCAGCGACGTCACGCAAATGCAATTTGAGTTCGCGGGCGCGGAAGGTCCGCCCGGAGGTGAGGACTTCGCGGTTACCTCTTTTCAAGCCATTCCCATCGGGGCACCCGCCGGCGATGTGACCTGTACCGGTTCGAGGTCCCCGCTTCGGCAGGGTAAGTAACCGTGCACCGAAAGACGGAGATCACGATTGAAACCGATCAAGTGCTAACGATCACGCGAGGCCGGTCGACTCGAACCTGGTGCGGACAATGCCAGTGCGAAGTGAATACGGTCAGTCTTGCGGAGATAAAGACTCTGATGCGTTTTAGAGGGCGATTGAGGAAAACTGCCGGCACTCAGAACTGGCACCTAGTCAAGGATGGTGCCGCTACTACGCTCGTTTGCCTGGAATCCGTGCTCAAGGCGCTGTGACCAACGGTGAACGACAAGATTGCCCGCAAGTCACTCCTTGCGGGTAGAGCACACCGACCTGGCCTGCAAAAGGCAGGATAGGTCAAACAGCGAGTCACGCTGCTGGGTGTGCGGTACGGGCTGAAGGCCGGGGACGCGGCGAACCGTGGGGGGATTGCCGCCTCCGGCTTTCGGGACCGGTCATTGAGTGTCGTGATTAGAGCGTTGCAGAGTCCAATCGAAGTGTCGCGAGGGAGATTTTATGAGAAGCAAATCACTGTGTAGCCCAGTCGTCGCACTCATCCTGTTTTGTATTCCACTCGTATGTTCGGCTCAAAAGTACGTTTTCAACCGGGCAGATTACGGCGTTGGCGGGGAGCCAACTTCGGTTGCGACTGGCGACTTCAATAAAGACGGCCGGATGGATCTCGTGGTGGGGAATAATTTGGGCACGCCAACCGTGTCCGTTCTTGTGGGAAATGCTGACGGCACTTTTTCGACCGCCGTCAACTACCCCGTGAACTCGAATCCGATTGGCGTGGCGGTGGGAGACTTCAATAAAGACGGCAAGCTGGACATCGTGGCGATTTCCGGCTTCGGCAGCGGATCGGGGATCAGCCTTCTGTTAGGCAACGGCGACGGTACATTTCAGCCATTTACCTTTTTCAGCGTTTCCAGCGAACCCACTTCGATTGCAGTCGGAGATGTGAATGGCGACGGGAAATTGGACGTGGTTATCTCCGACGACGGAACCAACGAAGTGGACGTTGTCTTAGGGAATGGCAATGGAACGTTTCAAAGCCCGGTGGCGTATCCGACCGACTCTGATCCAAGAATGGTCATTGTTGGCGACTTCAATGGCGATAAGAAAATGGACCTGGCCACGGCGAATTATGGCAGCGGCACCGTTTCCGTTCTGCTGGGAAACGGAGACGGAACGTTCGGGCCGCACAATGACTTTGCGACGCTCACGGGTTGTTTGAGCTTGGGTGCTGGAGATCTGCGTCATATTGGACGGCTGGACATCGTCGCGGGAGTGCAAGTAACGGGACAAGTGTCGGTTCTGCTTTCCAATGGCGATGGAACATTTGAGAAAGCTGTGGACTATAGCGTCCCTGGAGGAGTCGACGTCGTTGCGGTCGGGGATTTTGACGGCAATGGCAAGCTTGATGTGGTCACATCGAGCGACAGCGTTGGCGGACTGGTCTCGGCCCTGGGAGGCAACGGGGACGGCACATTGCAGCCAGCACTTGCCTTTGGGGTTGGACCTTTTCCGGTGGGAATGGCGTTCTCAGATTTCAATGGCGACGGCAAGCTTGACCTCGTCACGGCAAACGACAACTTTCCAACCGGCAGCGTTTCGGTTCTTCTGACGGACGGCGTGGGTTTCTTTGCCGGTCGGACCGACTACAGCATCAGCAGCGCGAGCACGACCGGGGACTACAGCGGAATTGCTGCAGCGGATCTCAATGGCGACGGAAAGCCTGATCTGGTGGTTCCAGTAACTTTTGCCAATCAGATTTCAGTTCTGCTGAACAAGGGCAACGGACTGTTCGAGCCTTTCACGACGTACTCGCTGCCAACGAGCCCCGAGGCTGTCGTAACTGGAGACTTCAATAACGATGGAAAGGCCGATGTTGCTGTCGTCAACTTCGGAGGAAGCGGAACGATCTCGGTCCTTCTGAATGCGGGCGGAGGGATCTTCCCGACGTTCAATCAATACAACATAAATGGTTATGGAATGGGGATTGCGGCTGGTGACTTCAACAAGGACGGCAACCTTGACTTGGTGGTGACCGACATCGATAACAGCACCGTGTCGGTTCTGCTAGGGAATGGGACGGGAGGCTTCCCTGCCTTTGTCACGTATGCGACTGGCAGCCTGCCGTACGGTGTAACGGTTGGTGACTTTAATCACGATGGCTGGCCAGATTTGGCGGTTGCGAATCAGGGCAGCGGTACGGTATCCGTGCTTCTGAACAAGGCAGATGGTTCCGGTACTTTCATGCCGAAAGTCGACTACACGGTTAGTGGCGGCCCAATTTCCCTGGCTGCAGGCAGTTTCCGGAACAATGGCCGGCTCGACCTCGCAGTAGCGACAAATCAGGCGGGTGGCGGCATAGAGATTCTGTTGAACAACGGCAATGGAACGTTTGCGACGGCCGTGCCGTACAATACCCTGAACAATGCCTACAACGTTGTAGTCGGTGACTTCAATAATGACGGCAAGCTGGATTTGGCCGTTTCCATCGTCAACGCCGGAGCTTCGGGATACATCACTTTGATGCCGGGGAAGGGAGACGGAACTTTCCCAACCGAGATCACGCTAGCTACCGGTTCGCTGCCCTATGGCATTGTCGCAGCTGATTTCAACAAAGACGGCGGTTTAGATCTCGCAACAGGCAACGGTACAACGTTTGGCGACACCGGATCGGCGACGGTGATTCTGAACTATCCAGACATCGGACTCTTTCCCACTACAGTCAGTTTCGGCAATCAGAAGGTGGGGACGACGAGTAATCCAAAAATCGTGACCGTAAGCAATCCTGGCGCGGCACCGTTGAAGGTCTCAAGCGTGACGATCGCAGGAGATTTTGCTGAGACCAATACCTGCACCGCGATTCTCAAGACAGGACAGAGCTGCAGCATCAGCGTGACCTTCACGCCGACGGTGACGGGCAAGCGCACGGGGGCGGTCACGGTTAAAGATACGGCTCACACGACACCGCAAAAAATTTCTTTGTCGGGGAACGGTACATAGCGGAAGCGACAGCAGGAGCTTCGCGGTGACGCCGAAAAACGAGGTTCCACCTCGCCCGAGGAAGAATTGGAGCTGAGAAAGAAAGACCCCGCAGAAGGCGGGGTCTGATCTGTCTTTGCCAATATGTTCAGCTTGCACGCTTCATCGGCTTATCAGTTTTAGCGAAGTCGGCTTTGGCTTCTCCGGTCGAAGATATATCGTCCGCTCCGGTGCGCTCCAGGATTTCCTTGGCCTTGCGGGTCCAGTCGGAGTTGTCGGAGTGAACCGAAAGCAAAAGGCCGCCCTCCTTGACGCGTCCTTCATAGCGTTTGGCCTCGTACTCTGGAATGCCCATCCCGATGAGGGCTCCAGTGATGCCGCCGATCGCACCACCCACGCCGACACCGGTGAGGGCGGCGACGATTGGCCCGGCAGCAATGAGCGGGCCGACACCGGGAATTGCCAGCGCCCCAATACCTGCGAGCCATCCCAAGCCGCCGCCGATCACGGCTCCGGTGCCCGCCCCGGTGGCTGTGCCCTCAGGGGCTTTGGTGTGCTTCTCGTGCGCGAAGTCTTTGGTACCCTCGTTCTCGGGAAACAAAACGGAAATGTCGGTGTTGCGGAACCCGGCTGCCTGTAATGCATCAACGGCTGCTCCGGCGCTCACTTCGTCGCGATAGATTCCAAATACTGCGGTATTTTTGCCCGCCATATACTCTCCTCTTTGAATGTAATTTGTGCGCGCCGTTTGTAGACGCGCCGGCTTGCTGGTTGGCTTACTTTGCGGGAGCGACCTGCAGTTCACTGCTCACTTTGCCTTCGCCCGCGATCTGTGCTGCCTTGGCTTCGATAGCTTGCTTCTCGGCATCGCTCTTCACGGCACCTTTGAGCGTGACATTGCCATCCTGCGCGATGATTTTTACGTTGTGGGCGGCGGTCGAAAGCGACTTGTCCTTCACGATAGCGCGTCGGACCTGCGCCGTGAGCTGCCGGTCAGACGTATTCTCTTTCTGCTGGTCGGCGGTAGGTTCGTTCGGATTGCGATCCCGCTGATTGACTTTTGTATTGTCGGCCGGGACCTGTGAGGCACCATTGCTGTCCTGCTGAGCGCACAAGAATGCCGCGCTTCCGACAAACAAGATTGGGACTAACAGTGCTCTCGCTACAAATTTGTTCATGTATTCACCTCAGTCATGCGTGCCAGCATTCGATGGGCAGCGGGACCCCTTGGATGTCCGATGCACCATGTTTTTCGAGAGCAGGTTCGGTTCGACGCGAGACAGTTATATATACGGCCCAGCGACACTGGTCGCGGCACGAATCAGGACGGTGGAATGATTTAGTCCTTCGACAGCGCAGGCGGGTAGTCAGTTGAGTCGAAGTGCGATTCCTCGTGGCAATTTCGTGATTGCACGGCTTGGGGCGCGTTCCGGGTGCTTCTGCAGGAGAAAAAAACGGGTGCCGTCCAGACTGTATGGCGGAGAGAGTGGGATTCGAACCCACGTTACCCTTTCGAGTAAACACGCTTTCCAAGCGTGCGCCTTCAGCCACTCGGCCATCTCTCCGGGCAAGTAGTAGCTAACAGCTTGCGCTAGTAGCCAGGCATCGTTTCGATTCTATGGGGCAACAGGAGAAAACGGCAAGGGCAGTAAATCGAGAGTCGGGAGTCAGTGAATCAGGAGACTGGAGTCAGCAATTCTACGAACCGACCACAGACTCCTGACTACTGGCTACTCTTTCTTATCGTCCAACTGCTGCGCCAGATAGTTTTCAATGCCCATCTCCCCGATGGCGTGCAGTTGCCCTTCGAGATAATCGATGTGCTCTTCTTCGTCGGTGAGGATGCTCTCAAGCAGATCGCGGGAGCCGTTGTCGCCCGCGTTCACGCAGGTCTCAATCCCGGCATTCAGGCGCTTGACCGCATCGTACTCGACGTTCAGATCGTTCTGAAGCTGGGCCTTCACATTGGGCCCGATGTTGATCCGGAAATAGTCGCTCATGTTCGGAGTGCCATCGAGCAGAAGAATTCGCTCCATGAGCTTCTCGGCGTGCGTCATCTCTTCGATCGATTCCGCGCGAGTGTGCTTGGCTAGCTTTTGATATCCCCAGTTCTCGCACATTTCTGCGTGCAGGAAATATTGATTAATTGCAGTCAACTCTGCTTTCAAAACCTGGTTGAGCACGGCAATAACTTTTGAGTCACCTTTCATCGTCGCCCTCGCAAAGAAGCAGCTGGCATTCAGCAGCCGGCACTCAGTTCTGGAAAGTCTTTTTCCAGAGTGAGCCTGAGGCCTGTTGCTCGCCGCACAAAACTATAACACTGACGGTTGAGTATTTCTGGCGCTTGGAACGAAAATTGTCAGGAATTCAATTGGTTTGAATCGAAGGCTAATCGCTTAGGAGAGACTTTCGGGAGTATCGGGTGGTGCGGGAACCGCAGCTTCGGTGGCAGATCCGTTCGTTGGTGCAGGCTGGGGATCGGCGCTGGGCTTCGGTGCTCCGTCTACCACTCGATTGTTCAGGCAGTAAAGCGCCAGTTCGAGACGGTCCGCAACGCCCAGTTTGTCGTAAACCTTGCGCAAGTAGTTCTTCACAACTTGCTCAGTAGTCCCCACGCGGATTGCGATTTCTTTGTTCTTCATGCCCTGCGTGACGCAGGAGACGATCAGAGATTCCTTCGGAGTGAGTTGGACTTTGCCTCGATTTGTTCCCGGCCGGGTTGCCTGGTTCCGATACGCTTCCAACACCCACTGAATTCCGCGGGTGTCTAACCACGGCTGGCCATGGGCAACTTTGCGCAGGCAATCGATCAGTAGTTCCGGCTCGACTTCGCGAGGCACGATTCCAAAAGCCCCACGCCGGAACAATTCCAGGGTGAGTTCTTCCTCGGGTTCCGCGGTGACGACCACCAGGCGAAGTCCGGGATTTTGCCGTAGAAGATCCGAGACTGCGTCCGCTGGATTGGGCGCGAGCGCCGCTTCAAACAACATCACGTCGGCGGAAAACTTCTTTGCTGCAGAAAAGGTCTGTGCCAAGGTTTCGGCTTGCCCAACGACGCGAACGTCATCTTCAAGCGCAAAGATTTTGCGCAGGCCGGCGCGGAAGATGGCTTGCGTATCCGCGACAATTACGCGGACAAACTGGCCGTTGCCTTCTTCGAGGTGCGGCGGTCCCGGCTTTTCTTCGACCCTGACTGGGCTGCTTGCCATCAATTTCCTCGCGCTCTAGCGACGATCAAATCGATACTCATCAATTACGACGCCGACACCATGCCGGCCTGAATCCTCGAAGTTTCGTACTACACGCCCCTTGCAATCCAGCCGAACATCCACTTCAGCTCCCACAACCTCGGCGGGCAAAGAAATCGTGAAGTCGATCGACGAACCCACTGGCATGTCCGCGTCCACCACTTGAAACAACACACCGTTCGCGGAAATATTTTCGGTTTCCGTGCGGCTCACTCCGGACTTCGATTTCACCGAGATTGGCAGCTTTATCGGAAAGCGTACCGCACTCTGCATTTCCAGATAGCTGTCCTTTTTGCCGGGAGCATCGCCTCGGGCACCCTCTCCGGCGGCCAAAGACGCACTTTCCTTCCAGGGAAATGTGCTCGATTTCGACTTGTCCGGAGACGACTCGGGGTTCGACATTACGCCCGCAGATTACACCCCGGAACCATACCCGCAAAGTTACCGAAGTCATGGAACGGATGGGGTTAAGTTCTTAGAGGCCATGAACTTGCGGGGAAAAGGGGGAAGGTCAGAACAGTGGGTTGGAGATGAGCATTCCGCCAGTTAGGGAGTTTGTCTGCTAATGGCTAAGTGCCAAGCACTACTAGAACTTCGTAACCTCCGTAAAATTAAAATCTCTCACCTGCATCGCGGGAACGACCATGTCGAACGCCTCTTCCCCGCTGGCGTGAACCGGCGTTCCCATGGCTTCGACGTTCGATAGCATGTGGATCAAGCTTTCGTTGAAGCGGAAATTGCGAATTCCGTAACGAATCTTCCCGTCTTCCACGTAGAACGTTCCGTCGCGCGTCATCCCGGTCAATATCTTCTCGTAGGGATCGACTTCCCGGATGTACCAGAGCCGCGTGACCAGAACACCACGCTCGGTCGCGGCAACCATTTGGTCTATGGTCTTAGGATTTTCCGTGGTGCCGAACACAATGTTCATGGGCGCTTCGCCGATCTCATTGGGTAGCGGAAAACCGTGACCGGTCGCCTCAATCGCTCCGACCTTGTCTTTATGCTCGGAGTGCCTCATCCGCTCCGCCGTGCCGCGTGCATAAACCAATTGCCGGACCACGCCATTCTCAACAAGCTGCACCTGATGTCGAGAAAGACCCTCTCCATCAAAGGGTGACCCGGCCTGCAGCGGGTGAGCGACGTCGTCCCATATGTTCACATTCATGCCGAAGAGTTGCTTGCCAACGCGATCGTTCAAAAAGCTTCTCTGGTCCAGTACAGCCAATCCGCCAAAGTCATAAAACATGAAGCCGACCATGTCGAGAACTGCGGCGGGTTCGAGGATTACGGTGTACTTCCCTGCTGGAATTTCGCGAGGATTCATGGCTTCGGTCGTCTTCCGCGCCGCAGTCGATGCCAGTTGCTTGGCATCAAGATTTCGCACATCCGGCGAATTTGCTTTCTGCCACCCCGATGAATCAGGTCCCAACATTGTGATCGAGATTTCCGATGAAGTTTGCACGTGCCACTTCGCAAGCCCGCGCGAATTAAAGATTCCTTCCGCTGTTTCGGAATTCGCAACGACGCCGGCAGTCGTCAGTTTGTAACTATCTGCAACTGAAACAATGGTTCGAACTATGTCGGCGCGCTGCTCCGGCGCGAGCGATGCAGTCTGCTCGAAATAGCGACTGGGCACCGGTTGTTGCTTGCGAGAACTGTCGCTCGGGTCGAACATCTGCAGCAGATCGGAATCCGGGTGCTGAACTCTCGCCAGATCTTCCGATGCCTTTACCACCCGCGAGAGACTGCCCTCGTCGGTTTTATTAGTTGTTGCGCGTGCCGTGCGACCATCGAACTGGGTTCTTACCGAGATCGCCAGGTTGTCTTCTGCCATGTTCTGGTGAATGACGTTATTGGCGAATCGGGTAAGTGCGTTTTGCGTGGAGAAGAAAATAACCTCTATGTCGTCGGCGGTGGAGTATTTCCGGAGCTGATTAAAGATCTCAGCGGCTTGTTCGTGGTTTAGCATTCAGCAGTTTGCACTCAGCCATTCAGCATTCGGCACTCAGGATTCACCTCGACCAGACTTGCACATTTCTGAAATCCTTCCTTCGTAATCTCACGGCTGAGTACTGACGCCTGAATGCTACTGGCCGGGTTCGGCGCGCTGGCGTGACAAAAATCACGTTCCCCGATACGCACTTCCCACTTTGATATTTCTGAACCTTGCCGGCGACGCGCCGTGTCCAGTTCCCATGACTTGCTGCGGCTGTCCTTTCCCACAATGAGGAATTCCCCAGAGAACCCATTCATCCCGCGAGCAGATTGCGTCCATTGAATTCCAGAATTCCGTCGTGATGCCCGAATAAGATGGGTTCTTCAGCATCCTTACTCGCTTGCCGTTCTTAATCTCCCAGCCGATTTCGGTTCCGAATTGAAAGTTGTAGCGCTTGTCGTCGATCGACCACGAACGGTTAGTTTCCATGTAGACGCCGGAATCAGTGCCTGCGATTAGCTGTTCGCAACTCAGCGGTTTTTCTCCCGGCAAAATGCTGACATTGGTCATACGAATGATGGGCAAACGGTTCCAGCCCTCAGCCCGGAGCGTACCGCCGGATTTATTCGAGCCGATCGTGTGTGCTGTCTCGCGCGAACTCAAATATCCAGTGAATAAACCATTGCTGATGATCGGCGTGCATTGTGCCGGAACACCTTCTTCATCGAAAGCAAACGTCCCCAGACCAGGGCCGTGCTCCTGCCGCGCGTCGGCAACGATATTCACCAGATCGCTGCCATACCGCAGCGTGCGCAACTTGTCCAAAGTAAGGAAAGACGTTCCCGCGAAGTTGGCTTCCATCCCAAGCACGCGATCGAGTTCGATAGGATGGCCCACCGACTCGTGAATCTGCAACCCCAGTTGCGAACTCTCGAGAATGATGTCGAACACACCCTCGGGGCACTGATCCGCCTTAAGCAGCGCGACCGCCTCTTCGCCCACACGGCGTGCATTCTCGACAAGCTTCAACTCATGAATCAGTTCATAGCCTTTGTTCTGCCATTGTCCGCCGAACGATGTCGGATACGAGCGCTTCTGGATCTCGCTGCCGGCAAAAGCATAGGCCGCATATCCTGCACCTGAGGTGTATTTTGTCTGGTGAATCTTTGCCCCTTCCGATGACTGGAACCACTGCTCCTCGCGCCGGAAGTTCATGTTGGTCTCGGCCAGCGTCACACCTGTAACGGAACGTAACTCGGCGTCGATCTTCAGCAGCAGTTCAAGATTTTGCTCTACGGAGATCGTGAAAGGATCAACCTGGAAAGGGCTTGTCCACTCGGCAGCGGAGGGTTTCTCGGGCGCCAAGCGGACGTTCTCTTGTTTGACCCGGGCCGACGCCTTGGCGATTTCCACGGCTCTCGCAGCAGTGGCTTCCACAGCGGCCCTACTGAGATCCTCGGACGATGCAAAACCCCATGCCCCATCGGCGATGACTCGCACGCCTATGCCCAGGGACTCCGAATCTGAAACGCTGCCCGCCTTTCCATTCTTGGTCGTTAGCGCACGATGGCGATCATCGGCGATCCGCGAATCGGCATAACTCGCACCGCGTAACGCAGCGACATTCAGAGCCCAGGACGTGATCTCTTGCATAAGCTATTTCAATCTAACACGGGCGAATGTTCATCATCGGTAGTTGAAGCGTCGCGACGGCATTGCGTGGGCCGTGCGCGCTCCTTGGTCGGAATGAAAGGGTCAACTTGACCCGCGATTCGCATCTCACTCTCCCCTGTGACCTCCGGCACTGAACCTTGCCTGACGTCGAATTTCAATAGAGAGTTGAGCCATAAAGCACAACTCTGCCTGCGAGGAGAACTCCCATGACCACGCTTGTGATGGACAAAAAAGCCGATCTTGCCGGACCCGGAATTGGCGATTACCGCGAACTCGAGAAGGTTCTTCCTAAGGACTACCACTCACTACTCACGCCGAAAGAAACCCAGCATGCCATATTTCAAGTGAAGCGTTACATCGAGGACCATCTCTGCAAGGAACTTAACTTAATGATGGTCGAGGTACCGCTCATCGTTGACGTGGAAAGCGGCGTCAACGACATGCTCGATCGTGACGGATCGCGCACTCCGATCCAGTTCCATATCAATAACGATCATAATCAGCACCCCATCAACGCTCAAGTCGTCCAGGCAGCCACGAAATGGAAACGAGTGGCTCTCGAGCAGTTCGGTTGCACAGTAGGGGAAGGCATCTGCACAGATATGCGCGCCGTTCGCAAGGACT
>Ga0335078_10006979_pt1 | contig 16727 bp, 15 predicted proteins | sample Lox_Sample_32_FD_206711 | JGI IMG/M metagenome (GOLD analysis project Ga0335078, IMG submission 206711) | Soil microbial communities from Loxahatchee National Wildlife Refuge, Florida, United States - Lox_Sample_3.2 | ecosystem: Environmental > Terrestrial > Soil > Wetlands | place: USA... | reverse complement strand
GAAGCCTTCTATACAACGAACACCGAAGGCATGGGTATCGGGCTATCCATCAGCCGCTCTATCATCGAAGCTCATCAAGGACGTTTATGGGCAACACCCAATGATGGCCCCGGAGCAACGTTTTCATTCTCTATACCCTGCATAACCGGTACTTTGGCTGCCGAAAGCAACGGTGGCCAGCCGGATGTCAGGACGGATGCCGCATGATTTAAGTCGAGTGGCAAGAGAGAAGCTCATACCATGGTCTCATTGACGCCCCATCAAGCACGAGCGCATTCTCCATTTGTGCAATCAAACCAAGGGCGAAAAATCATCGGGCGCCCACTTGTGACAGTCGTTGATGACGATGTATCGGTCCGCGAGGCGCTACCAGATCGGCTCAAACAGTTCGGCTTTGCGGCTCGCGCGTTTTCGTCAGCGGAAGAGTTTCTCTCGTCCGATTGTGTGGACCAGACTCGCTGCCTGATCCTCGACATCGTGATGCCGGGCATGACGGGTCTCGATCTTCAACGAGAATTGAAGGTCCGGGGCCAGGCGATTCCGATCATTTTCATGACCGCTCATAAAGAAGAAAGCGCCCGCAAGCAAGCGCTTGAACAAGGAGCGGTGAGATTCTTGCAGAAGCCATTTGGTGAGACAGTACTGCTTGAAGCCGTCAATGCGGCACTTGGAGGCAACTGAAAGTTGTTTCGCAATGAACATCGAATTAGGATCGGCGCCGATGCAGCTCTCGAGACCGATCGTCTTCGTCGTCGATGATGACGTCTCCGTGCGAGAATCCCTAGAGCTATTGGTCCGCAACGCAAGCTGGCAACCTGAGACCTTCGAATCCGCCCGCGAATTCCTCGCTCGTCCGCGACCTCAGGTTCCGAGTTGCCTGGTACTAGATCTTTCTCTGCCGGGTATCAGTGGACTCGACTTGCAGAAGCAAGTTTCCACTGACCGACCCGACATGCCGATCATCTTTATCACTGGACATGGTGATATACCCAAATCTGTCCAAGCCATGAAGGCGGGCGCGGTCGAATTCTTAACGAAACCAGTTAGTCAGGAAGTGCTGTTGGGCGCGATCCGGCAAGCGCTCGAACGCAGCCGCACGACACTCAGTCGTGAGGCGGAAATGCAAGAACTCCGGAGGCGTTTTGCATTACTTTCGCCTCGCGAGCGAGAGGTTATGGCATTGGTGGTTTCGGGTCGATTAAATAAACAGATCGGTGGGGAACTGGACATCAGCGTGATCACCGTCAAAACACACCGGGGGAAAGTGATGCACAAAATGAAGGCAGACTCTGTGGCCGATTTAGTAAACATGGCCGCGAAGCTTCGTCTGAGGTCAGCGCCACCAAAGGCCTAACCACCAGTTCGGCGCCCAAGCGTTGGCGGTATGAAAGGTTGGTATTTCAGTTCTCGCTAGCCCACGGTGCGACAAGGCACCATTCAAGACAGGGCATCGTTTGTGAAAATCGGCACCCTCAATTTTTTCTACTCGCGATTTTGACAGAAGATAACGGTGTTTAGGTCGAAGAATTGGCGGGAGCGACGGGACTCGAAACCCGCGGCCTCCTGCGTGACAGGCAGGCGTTCTAATCTGAGTGAAGAAGCCGTGACGAATGTAAGAAAAACTTGGCGGCTAGGGGTGCGCTCTGCGAGGTACGGCGGATACTGGTCGATTGTGTCTAGGAATCCGGTGACAGGGCAGCGTTCTAACCAACTGAACTACGTCCCCTCTTTGTTTTCTTACCGTTATTGGAAACCCGCGTGTTTACTGGCTTTCCTCACGTTCAATCGTTTCGCCTGCATCGCCCTGTTCAACCCCGTAGAACCAAATTCTGAGGTTAATGGACACCATGGACACCAAGTGAAAGCACCGTCCAAAACTGCGCTGCAGGCAAACACCAACCCAGAGCAGCTGTCCCTGCCCCGTGAACGAATTGTAGCAGAGCATCGATTGATCCGTCAGGCTTTGACCCGAATGCGAGTGAGGTTCTGGGGCCGTTTCCGCTGTTTGAGCACACTTGGTTTCAGCCAAGGCGTCGTTCCCTCTTCCTACTTCTGCATATTTTCTAACAGCCGGGATTAGCCTTAATATGGCGACGGGTTTGGCAGGATTTGAGAAGGCGGATTGCTTGTTCGCTCTGGTGTTTGAATGCCAATAACCTACCTGCCGGTTGATGGGCAATCTCGCAACGGCTAGTTTGGGCAGAGAGAGCTTGATTGACCGGACATTAAGCAAACAGGATGATGGACCACTTCCAGTGATTCATTTCACAATGAACCCACGGCCAACGGCGAAGTGCATCGCGAAGGCGTATACCAAGAGTGATTCAGAGATCATCAGACCAGCAAATCACTGTTGCCATCCCCCTCCCAGCGCCCGATACAGTTGCACCAAGCTGCGATACTCGTCTCCCCGTGCACTCGCGAGCGTGAGTTCGGCGGCGTACAGTGATCGCTGGCTGTCCAAGACCTCAAGGTAAGTTGTAGTTCCCCCCTCGTAGCGAAGAATCGAGAGGCGGACCGACTCCTGCAGATCGGAAACCGTGTTCTGTTGGCGAACTCGCACCTGATGCAGTTTGTCATAGCCAATCAGCGCATCGGAAACGTCGCCGAATGCTCGCTGGATCGTCTGCCGGTATGCGATGAGGGCCTGTTCGTGTTGTGACTGGGCGAAATGCAGATTTCCGCGAAGAGCGCCGCCGGTGAAGATCGGCTGGCTCACCTGTGCGCCGTAGGACCAGATTCCGATTTGTGTGGGATATGTAATCGGGAAAAGACTACTTCGGCCGAAAGACCCACCGCCCGAACCCGTAAGCGCAATTTGCGGAAAGAACTGGGCCTTTGCGACTCCGATTTCAGCGTTTGCTGCAACCAGAATTTGCTCTGCTTCGCGAATGTCCGGCCGCCGCTCGATCAGTGATGACGGCAGGCCAGGGGGCACCTCTGGCGGAAGCTGTTGCGCGACGAGAGCGAGGCCGCGTGGCACCCCATTCGGATAATTGCCGAGCAAGATACTAATGGCATTTTCCTCTTGAGCGATCTGCCGCTCCAACTCCGGGATCTGCGCGTTCGCGCTGTCAAGGACCTGCTGAGCCTGCAGAACGTCAAGCTTCGTCGCTACTCCGTGATCGAGACGCATTTGGGTCAGCTTGACTGAATTTGTTTGTGTGGCGACTGTTTCACGTGTGACCCGAAGCTGCTGATCCATTTGCAAGAGTGTGAAGTAATCGGCGGCCACATCGCTAACCAGAGTCAAGACCACGGTCTGCCGGGCCGCGTCGGTGGCCAGTAACTCAGCTCGAGAGGCCTCGGTTGCTCGGCGTAGGCGGCCGAAGAAATCCAACTGAAACGCTGCGTCGGCGGTAAGGGTCAGAAAGTTGTACTTGGATTGTTCGATATTTTCTTTGCCGCCGTTAAAGTTGGCATTGCCGGACAATTGGGGAAACAGACTAGCGCGCGTAACCGCAATCTGCGCGCGGGCTGCGTTGATACGTTCCGTCGCGAGCTGCAAGTCGTAGTTTTGCTTCAGTGCAGTCCGGATTAGTTCCTGCAGTTTCGGGTCTTTGAAAACCTGCCACCAGGGGAGATCGGCATAAGAGGCGGACTGGGCCTGGATTTGCGGGTTCTCTGACAACTCCCGAAATGTGTTGGGAGTCTGCACGACGGGGCGCCGATACTTCGGGCCCACGGCGCAAGAACACAGGAAACTTGAAACAAGCACGGTGCCAATCAGGCGCTTAATTGTTTTGCGAGGGTGCATGTTTAGTCTCCTGTTGCGGGTAAAGTGGCCGGCACCGTTCCGACCGCGGGCTCCTCAGCCGAGTTGAGCCATTTCTCGACCCCGTAGAAAATCGCTGGAATGAAGAAGATCCCAAACGCACTAGCAGCTAGCATTCCACCGATCACGGTGGTTCCCATGATTTGACGTGCCACGGCTCCGGCACCGCTCGCAGTCCACAAGGGAATGCAGCCAAAAACGAACGCAAAAGATGTCATCAAGATCGGCCTCAGACGAAGACGCGCGCCTTCGAGCGCCGCATCTGCGAGCGGCTTACCTTGTTCGTATTTTTCTTGGGCGAACTCTACGATCAGAATGGCGTTTTTGGCGGCCAGACCGATGAGCATGACCAGCCCAATTTGCGAATAAACGTCATTTTCAATCTGAACGAGGTAAGGCGGCACAAAATAACCGAGCAACACGCGGCGCAGCCAAAGTATGGCGAACGCCCCAAAAACAGCCACTGGCGTGCTAAGGAGAACACTGAAAGGCAGCGACCAACTCTCGTAAAGCGCAGCAAGGATCAGGAACACGAACAAAAGGGAAAGGCCGAAGATGATCGAGGGCGGGACCCCTTCCCGGGCCTTTTGCTCCTGAAACGAGATGCCAGAGTAATCAAATCCCATCTCGCGCGGCATTGTCTGTTTGAACACATCTTCAAGCGCAGCGGTCGCCTGATCGGCGCTATATCCCGGCGCGGCGCTGCCGTTGATTTGAGCGGACCGATATTCATCGAAGCGCTGTGTAAATTCCGGGCCTACGCGCGACGAGATTGTGGTGAGCGTCGACAGAGGCACGCTCTCTCCCTTGTTGTTTAGGACATAGAATTTTCCAACATTGTTGACGTTGGCGCGGTCCACGTTTTCAGCCTCCACATATACCTGCCATTGACGGCCAAAACGATTGAAGTAGTTGACGAAATATCCGCCCATGAAGGCTTGAATTGTCCGATAAACATCGGTCAGGTTCACGCCTTGTTTCAGAACCTTATCTCGGTCGACATCGATGAATTTCTGCGGGACGCTTGGCAGGAAAGTCGTATTGATGCTGCCGATTTCGGGGCGCTTTCGCGCCGCGTCGAGAAAAGTGCTGAGATTCCTGGCGAGGAACTGAATGTCGCCTCCCGAACGATCTTCAAGCAGAAACGTGAATCCGCCCGCTGTCCCCACGCCCGGAATCGCAGGCGGAGAAAAGCCGAATACAACAGCTTGCGGCAGTTTGCTAAATTGGCGATTCAGATTGGCTTTAAGGGCTTGGAACTGCTCAGCCCTTGTCGTGCGCTCGCTCCAAGGTTTGAACGTCACAAAAAAGGTGGCGTTATAGGTCGTGCGAACATAACTCAGCAAATTGAAACCCACAAGGCACGTCGAATATTGGACGCCCGGTGTATTCAAAATCACTTTTTCCACGTCAGCCACGACCGCATTCGTTCGCCCCAGCGACGCGGAGTTGGGGAGTTGAAGGACTACATAGGCATAGCCCTGGTCTTCATCCGGCAGGAAACTCGTGGGGACGAAGTGGGAGAACAAACCGGCAGCCAGTCCAAATATCGCAAGCAGCGCGACGACAACGGCGGTTTTCTTGACTAAGACTCCGCTCCAATGCACGTAGCCGTCAGTCGCTCGGTCGAAGACGCGGTTGAACCAATCAAAGAATCGACGCAGTAGACCGTGACTCGGCTGCCGCGGACGAAGCAGGAGCGCAGCTAAGGCCGGGCTGAGAGTGAGCGCATTGAAGGCCGACAGAATAACGGAAATGGCGATTGTGACTGCGAATTGTTGGTAAAGCCGTCCCGTAATGCCGGGAATGAACGCAGTGGGGACGAACACCGCCGATAACACGAGCGCAATTCCAAGCACGGGACCAGAGAGTTCTTCCATCGCCTTTAATGCAGCGTTCTTCGGAGTGAGTCCCTCTTCAATGTGGCGTTCGACTCCTTCCACCACCACAATGGCATCGTCGACCACGAGACCAATCGCCAGAACCAGTCCGAAGAGAGAAAGTGTGTTGATAGAGAAGCCGAAGAGCGGAAACAAAACGAATGTGCCAACCAGCGATACCGGCACCGCAAGAAGCGGAATTAAAGTGGAGCGCCAGCCCTGCAGGAAGAGATAAACAACGAAAACTACCAAGATGAGAGCGATCACTAGCGTTTTAACAATTTCTTTGATCCCTTCGGTGACGGAGAGAGTCGTGTCGAGGGAAGGCACGAACTCCATATCTTGCGGGAAGCGTTGCTTCAACTGCGCCATCAACTTTCTGACGCCGTTCGCGGCATCGACCGCATTGGATCCGGGCAATTGATAAGCAGCGATAATCGCGCCGGGTTTGCCATTAAAACGTCCGGCAATGCTGTAGTCCTGTGAACCCAATTCGATGCGTGCCACGTCTTTCACCCGCACGATACCGCCATCGGGCGTTTCGCGCAGGACAATCTGGCCGAACTGCTCAGAGGAAACGAGCCGACCCTGCGCCAGCACGCTGTAAGTAAATTCCTGGCCCTTAGGCGCCGGTTCACCTCCTGCCTTGCCGGCAGGGTTGACGGTGTTCTGGGCCTGAACGGCGGTGATGATTTGGGGCACCGTGATACCGAGCTTCGCCAAGCGGTCCGGGTTAACCCACATTCGCATGGCATACTGCCCGGCCCCAAAAACCTGTACGTTTCCGATGCCGGGTGATCGGAGAATGGGATCAACAAGATTGATGAAGGCGTAGTTCGCCAGGAAAGTCGCGTCATAGGTTCCGTGCGGCGAATAAACCGCAATCACGATGAGGGGAGCAGTCACTGATTTTCGAACCGTGATTCCGTAATTGGTCACGTCGGCCGGGAGCTGCGAGGCGGCCTGCGTTTCACGCGACTGTGCGAGAATAAAATCGGTATTAGGATCTGTCTTCTGGTCGAAATCCACGATCAAGTTGGTGCTTGAGTTCCCCGTCGCGTTCAGGGAATACATGTAATTCATGTTGTCCACGCCGTTCATCTGCTGTTCGAGGGGAGTGGCGACAGCCTGTTCCAGTGTTTGAGCGTCCGCTCCGACGTACGTGGCCAGGATTTGGATTTCCGGCGGAGCGATGTTGGGAAATTGAGCGACAGGCAGGCTGATAACGGTGAGTGAACCCACTAGCACCAGAACGATGGAGATCACCATCGCAACGATAGGGCGATTGATAAAGAACTTTGACATGGTCTCACCTGTTCCCCTGGTTGCTGCCAAACGGCATCGGATTGACCCGAACTCCTGCATGCACTTTCTGAACGCCTTCGGCAATGATGCGTTCACGCGGATTGAGCCCACTGGCAATCACCCACCGGCTATCCACTTGCGGCCCGACTGTGACCGGCCGGATCGACACTTTGTTGTCGCCGTCTACGATGGCCACCTGATAGCCTCCCTGCAACTCAGACACTGCACGTTGCGGCACAAGCAGCGCGTCATGCTGGATCTGCACGACGGCACGCACTCTGGCGTAGCCGCCGGGCTTCAGAACGTTGTTGGGATTGGGGAAAAGTCCGGCAATCCGAATTGCGCCGGTGCTCTCATTCACTTGGCGATCGGCAAAATAGAAGCTCCCGTCGTGTGCATAAATCGAACCGTCTGCCAGGATCAACTGGAGCCGCAAATTCTTGTCCGCTGCTAGCCGACTTTCTTCCGTGGGGAATCGCTTTCTCCAGGCGAGATACTGAGGCTCCCCAACTGTGAAATAGACTTTGATCGGGTCTACTGTCGAAACAGAAGTCACTGGCCCGCTGGCGGGGCTGACGAGAGCGCCCACTTGCAGTTGTGCCTGTCCTGCAATGCCATCGATCGGTGTAACGAGCCGGGTAAAAGCGAGGTTGATTTTTGCGGTCTCGACGGCAGCCCGAGAAGTCTGGATTTGGGCTTTGGCCGTTTCTACGCTGGCGATAGCCGCGAGATTGTTCTGTACCGCATTGTCGAGATCCTGCTGGCTTGCGGCCTGTTGCTCGGCTAGTGGTGTGTAGCGCTGGACATCAAGTTCGGTCCGGCCCTGTACCGCCTGGGCGTTCGCCAGTGTGGCCTTAGCTTGAGCAAGCTGACCCTCGGCCTGATCGAGCGCCGCCTGAAACGGCCGTGGGTCGATCTGAAAGAGCAGTTGCCCTTTCTTTACGAATGCTCCCTCCTGATATCCCTGCTTGAGCAAGTACCCTGTCACCTGAGCTCTGACATCGGCATTGACCAAGCCATCGAGCGTACCGATCCATTCTCCAACCATAGGGACATCCTGTTGCTGGACGGGCACCACCTGAACGTCAGGAACGTTTCCTGGCTGTGCGGCCTGCGCATGTTTGTTGGGGCGAATCGCGCCAACAAGCATCCCTACTGCGATGGCGGCGACGACAACCCCGCCGCCCCAAACATAACGTCTCGTCACATTCATACTCATCTCCGCCAACGGTGCGATCCACTTACTCGCACGTGTTGTGAACAAGTGCGATTAAGCCTGAGACTTGGGTGCGAGTCTATTAGACGATGGTCGTGACCATGACCTTCGCACTAGCGGATTTCGGTGACTACCTCTTGCGACACAAGAGCTCCAACACGTTGGTTCCTGACACTTCCGCGATGCCGCTTGCGTGTAACGATCGACTGCACATGTTGCGTTAACTTAGTGCGTGCTCGATGCAGCCTCGCCTTTACTGTTCCCACTGGCAGTTCCAAGATTCTGGCTGTTTCTTTGGCCGACAACTCTTGCAGGCTGCACAATTGCACGACCTCGACATGGAGTGGTCTCAATCGCTTAAGTCCTCTTGCAAGCAGAACTCGGCCCTCCTTCGACAAGTACTCATGCTCGGGGTTCGGCCTCGTTTCCACTGGATGGAATCTTGCCCAAGCATCACCGGTTTCAGCTGCCTCATCAAGCGATGTTTCCCTTTTCCGCCGGCTCGCGCGCAAGCGCATGAAGGCCGCGTTCATCGCGATGCGAGTGAGCCACGAGGAGAATCTCGAACGGCCATGGAAGCCATTCAGGTTGCGGAAAGCATCGAGAAATGCGGTTTGAACGGCGTCCTCCGCATCTTCTCGATTGCGAAGAATCCGTTGGGTAACCCGCAGGAGAGCGTTCCAGTGGGGCATGACAAGACACTCGAATGCTGCCGAGTTACCGGCTCGCGCAGACGCTAAGAGGCTTGCCTCATCACTTGTGATGAATGAAGGCCCGATCGCTACAGCGTTCGGTGCGTAAGTTGTCGGGGCTGACATCGTGTGTCTCATTGTCTTGATTTACCTTTCGATCTGGTTCACACCGCAGGGCGCATCGCCCGCCGGGCCTGTCCCGAGAAGGTCTCAAAAGTTTGCCCACCTGCTACAAAACTGGTGGTTCCTTACGAACACAATGGGATTAAGCCAGACTCAACGAAAGGAGTCTATTAGACGATGGTCGGGATCACGACCTTGGTAGTAATTCGCGCCGCATAACCTCCTCGGGGTGGAAGAGATACACAAGTCAACAGACGCCCCGAAAGCCTGGACTGCTCAATAGGGCGCGAAGGGAGAATCGGAAGCGAGAAATGCCGTTGCCTGCCGGGTGAAGGACTCGTGAAATTGGAATAAGGAACCGTGGCCGGAATCGGGATAGGTGAGAAGCACGGCGTTCGGCAGATTTTCGCTCAGCCAATAGGAATTTGAAACGGGAATCATTTCGTCATGAATTCCGTTAACGACGAGGGTCGGCTGGCGGATACCTTTCAGATATGCAAAGCGCTCGCCCGTGAATTGCTCCCAGTGACGAAATGCGGCCATTTGCGCCCCCGCCACCTCGGGCCCGGAGGCGGGCTCGCGGTCCTCCTTCCGTTGCGCGATCCTACCAATGAACGCCTCGCCGGCTGCCTGGCTCGTTGCTGTCGGCGCAAAGAATATTTTCTGCAAGCGGGCATATCCTTGGAGCGTGGAATCGTTGAAATACTTGGCCAGACTTGGCTTTTCGAGGTGCATAATGTTTTCCCCTCCTCGCGGAGCGGTACCCACGAGAATGATCCGTCGAAAGATCGATGGGCTTGCTAGGGCCATCTGTTGGGCAACCATTCCGCCGAGCGAGAACCCGAGAACGTCGCACGCATCCACGCCTAAGCCTTCCAGGAAGGCCACGGCATGCATCGCCATTTCATCTACGGTTTTCGGGACGCTGCCGCTGGATCGGCCTACTCCAGCGTTGTCAAACAGGATGACTTGCCGACCTGATGCCAATTGGTCCGTGACGGCGGGATCCCAATTATCAAGCGTCCCTATGAAGTGCTGAAGAAGCAGCAACGGGAGCCCCACGCCGTTTCCGAAGCGACGGAACGCATACGTTTCGTTCTTCCCCCGTAGGAATTGTGTAGGAGTGGTGACATTACTACCAGCATTGATGGTTAACATAGTGCCGTCCTTTTAGTGTGTGCTGAACTCAGTCTGAGATGTCTAGCGCAAAGATCGAAATGCTGCTCGGAGTTCTTCAGAGAAAAGCTGCGGTTGCTCCCAAGCCGCAAAGTGACCGCCCTTATCGACTACATTGAAGTAAATGAGGTTGCGATAGGCGCGCTGCGTCCAACTCTTCGGCGCACGGTAGATCTCGTCCGGAAATACCGTCACCGCAACGGGCACCGAGATTTCCGTCGTTCTCACCACACTAGTGGTGGTCAGACTGCTGTTGTTGTTTTCCCAGTAGATGCGCGCGGAAGAGGCCGCCGTGTTCGTCAGCCAATAAAGTGTGATGTCGTCCAGCATCTCGTCTCTTGTGAGTGAACGCTGGGGTTCACCGCCGTTATAGTCATACATCCAGGCCGCTAGACCGGCAGGTGAATCCGTCAGGCCGTAACCGATGGTTTGTGGTCGCGTTCCCTGAATGACGCGATAGCCCGCATGTTTCGTGAGGAAAGTGCTGATGGAATCGCAAGCGGCTTTTTCATCTGCCGATAGTCCGGCCGGTAGCGGGTCTCCGGCGTTGATCGCCTTCGCAATCTCTGGAGGCACGGTCGCGGGATAGTTCACGTGAATACCAAGCAGTCCCTCGGGTGCCTGGCGGCCCATGATCTCCGCTATGAGTGCTCCCCAGTCGCCGCCCTGGGCGACATAGCGCGTATATCCCAAGCGTTTCATCAGTACGTCCCAGGCTCGCGCGATGTGTTCCGGATTCCACTGCGTGTCCCGAGGCTTACCCGAGAAGCCGAAACCGGGGAGCGACGGTATGACAACATCGAAGGCGTCCTCCGCGCGCCCGCCGTAGGCCGTTGGATCTGTGAGCGGACCGATAACCTTCAGAAGTTCGAAAATCGAGCCGGGCCAGCCGTGAGTGATGATCAGCGGCATCGCGTTTGCATGTCGCGACTTAACCCGGATGAAGTAAATATCGAGCCCGTCGAGCGTGGTCACAAACTGCGGGAGAGCATTCAATCTCTCTTCAGCCTTCCGCCAGTCATAGCCAGTCTGCCAATAGCGTACGAGGTCTTGCATAACTGCCGAGGGGACCCCTTGAAATTGATCGGGAACCGTCTCCTGGTCGGGCCAGCGCGTTGCCGCCAGGCGGCGACGAAGATCAGCAAGTTGCCCTTCCGGAACATTGACGTGGAAAGGCCGAATGGATTCATCTTCGATGGCTGCGCTGTGCTTCAATGGCTGTCCCCTTTCCGCAAAGGCCTGTGCGCCAGGAACCGGCGATGCCTGGCTGTAACTCAAACCGACAAAAAGAGCGAGACTGCAAGCAACGTCTGTGACGAAAACTACAAGTGAAGCGCGCAACCTTCTTCTGGAATCACTCACAGCATCAGTCATAAATGTGCTGGAACTCTGACGGGTCTGTTGAAGCTGCATAATTCCTTTCCTTTTGTGGCATCGCACTGAACTCCGCTTGAATCAGCCGGCAACGAGTGCGTCAAATAACTAGGGTGCGTAACGAGTGAAGACGAAGTCACTGTCTTTGGCAGGCTCGTGACAGGCAAAACAGGTTTTGTGGGTCGCCTCGTCGGCAGGTTTGCCGTCATTGAATTGGGCGAAACCCCAGCCGCCGGTCGAAGCGTATTTTGTTGAATCCTTCACCATGAACTGAACGTTGGTCGGGGGGCCCGCCACGAAAGATCCGTCCACCAGTTTCTCGACTTGCTCCGGAGAAAGGTGCGTCTCTGTTCCTCCGCGAACGCGAAAGGCATTTTTAATGGTCTCTGATGTAACTTGTTGCCAGGCTAGGCGGGCAATTATTGTGCCGTCAGGGAACGGAACCTTCCTGTCCCGGTAGGCTTTTATGGCGATATCATTGCCCAGTTTGGCGCGAAGGTCATTGAGCGGAGCTCCGACGCGAGCAACGGAGATCAGCTTCCAATCGCGGTATCCGGCCGGAATTGTGACGCCGTAGATGGGGGCGGCGTTTTCATCGGTATGGCCGGAGACCGCAGCCGTGAACGTGACAATCCCGGCTAGCGTTGCAACTGCAATCAACAAGAAAGCGATCGGCTTCATAAGGTTCCTCCTTTGTTGACAGCCTCTTATTCGTAAGCTGACAACCGTGTGAAATTCGTTCCACAGCTCCCAGCGTTACGGTGCGGGCGCGTAATTGGTGAAGACAAAATCGCGATCTTTCGCAGGCGCATGGCAGGGGAAGCAGGTCTGGTGCAGCGCCGTATCGCCCGGTTTTCCGTCCTTAAAGTCGGCGAACCCCCAGCCGCCCGTCGCGGCGTATTTCTTTGAGTCCTTGACCATAATTTGAACATTCACCGGGGACCCGATCACGAACGAGTGAGTGCCGGGGAATGGGACATCAAGGACTTTGTCGTTGTCTTCCGATGGAACGCGAGTCCAATGCATCGCCGCGATGATGGCGCCATCGGGGAACGGACGCGTCCCTTCTTTAAAGGCCTTGATCGCTATATCGTTGCCGACTTGAGCGCGCAATTGCTCGCCCATGCCGGCGAAATGGAGCTGCTTCACGGCGATCAATCGCCAATCGCGGTATCCGGCGGGGATTTTGACGCCGTAGATCGGAGAGGCTTCTTCATCTGCGTGCACGGACCGGGCAGGCGTGAGGGCGATAACGCCGGCCGCTATGGCAACTACGATCAGCACGAAAACCATCCGGCTCATAAATGTTCCTCCTAAAGAGTTATTGAATTTTCGACTACATTTCCTTTGCGCTTGGGATGGAGCATTAATCGCAACTTACTGCGCATGCACTGCCGCATCCTCGATCGCTGCCGCCACCTCCTTGGGATGGGAGACATATATTGCATGGCTCGCACCCGGCACCTCAATCGTGTGACTATTCGCCCGCTTGGCATACCAGCGCTCCAGTTCGGGATTGATGGTTCGGTCCGCCCCCGCCACCAGCATCCAACTCGGCTTGATCCTCCATGCGGCAGCAGTGATGACGGCTTTGAAGTTGTCGGCGAAGTTTGGCACTTGCGACCGTGCCATAAATGCGGTCTGGTCGAGGGGAAGATCGGCCGCAAAATATTCGCGGAATTGCGCTGGATCAAGATGGGTGAAGCCGTCAGGAGTTTTCTTGATACCAGTAGATTTGCTTAAATCGCTCGGGAACCGCTTCCCATCTTCGGCTTCATTCTCCCCGGCATCGGGCATATGAGCGGCGACATAGACCAGGCCCACAACCGACGGATCATTCCCTGCTTCGGTTGCGACAGCGCCGCCATAGCTGTGAGCGACAAGAATGCAGGGGCCGTCCTGCTGAGTGATTACACGCTTCGTAGCCTCGACGTCCTCCTTAAAGGAGGTTTCGGGTTCTTGGACGATGCTGACGTTGTAGCCGTCCTTGGTCAGAATGTCGTAAACACTCTTCCAGCCCGATCCGTCGGCCCAGGCGCCGTGGACTAACACAACGTTGCGCACCGGATGGTTTGCCGTTTGAGCGGTAAGTACGCCGGAGCTAAAGACCAACAGAACTATGCAGAGAACTCTGTACGTTACCGTGCGTGGCTCGGAGCATCCCGCGAAAGTGGTCTTTCTCATCATTCATTCCTCCTTAATAGCGTTGGTGTTTTGGAATTCGGGGAAAAGGTTGCACGCAAGTCTCGAGGGGCGCCCACGCGATGTGGCGCAACTATTTGTTATTCACCTTTGCCGCCAACCCCTCAGCGCTGCGGGTTTCCTACCTTGCGCTGTTCTACAGAAACAAGATGCACCAATTCAATGCACACCGCCATTCCACCTTGGTCGTGGTGGGCTGTTTCACGATGCCTCGTAAATGAAAACCGCTACCTAAGTCGTGGTCGCGACCATCGTCTAATGGCGCGATTCTCACACATGGGAGAACATTCTCGCGTTCGGCTTCGCATCCGCACAAACGATGCATATAGCGAACCATTACTCACAAACGGAGGGTTGAAATGCTCCCTACACCAAAAGTCGTTATGAGGTCTGTCGTCGTTGGCATTGCCTATTTACTTTACTCACTCTCGGGCTGGGCACAGACAGCTAGAGAAGTCAAAGGACCAACACCGCTGGTGGCAATCCAGAATGAGCCGCCCGCGAAACTAATCGTCGATCCACCAATTCCCGAACAGTTGGCGTTGGGACGTGTGTTCATCCAATATCGAACCGAAAACCTGCGCATTCTTCCGGTGTTCGGCAAAGCTGCGTTGGAAGTATCGCCGCGCGTTGGACACATGCACTATTTCTTGGATAACCAATCATGGCCAACTGTCGATACCAGCGGGGAAACGGTGGTCTTCGTAGGGCTGCCCCCGGGCCCGCACAAGGTGCGGTTCGAATTAGCAGACGCGATTCACAGACCGATCCCAGGCGCTTCCCAAGTCGTTGAGTTCACTGTCCCGCCCAAGGCCCCGAACTAGGTGCGTGCATGACGAACTGGCCGCAAAGATCACGACGGCAGGTCTAGACCTTGCTGCGAACATATCCGCAAACAAAAGTTCTGTTCGAGTTATCGGAGGAAGAACAATGCCAAATCTGTGGCAAGCCTTAGTTCTGCTACCTGCTGCAGCGGTCGCCCTGTGTGCAGTGACTGCCGCGGCGCAAAACGCAACGGAGACTTCTGACCCGAGCCGCGTCAACCGGACCACCTTCAAAACCACCGACGTTGCGGGCGTCAAAATCTTCTACCGTGAGGCCGGGGACCCTTCGAAGCCGACCATCGTTCTGCTGCACGGCTTTCCCACGTCGTCGTGGCAGTTTCATGACCTCATTCCGCTTCTGGTCGACCGGTTTCATGTCGTCGCACCCGATTTTCCTGGGATGGGGCACAGCGAAGCGCCGAGCCCGACCGTCTTGCGACCGACCTTCGACGACGTGGGCGCGGTAATAGACGCGTTCATCGCACAACGCACAATGGGGCCAGTCATCTTGTACTTGCACGACATCGGTGGTCCGATCGGCATGCGTGTCGCGATGGCTCACCCCGACCGTATCGCCGGACTGATCTTTCAGAACTTCACCATTTCAGTGGACGGGTGGAATCCCGACCGCCTGAAAGTCTACGAGGGGCTCGGCGGCCCTGAAACCCCGGAGAAGTTGGCCGAAACCGAGCAATTTGCCACCATCGAACGGGACACTCTTCTCCACAAGAAGGGCGCTCGCCTGCCCGACGCCCTAAATCCTGACAACTGGGCGATGGATGCCTATGCGTTCTCTATTGAGGCAAATCGTGCCTTCATGTCGAGATTGTTCATGAACATCGCGACCAACATTCCGCATTACCCGGAATGGGTGGCCTATCTGAAGGAGCGGCAGCCCAGGACGCTGGTCGTGTGGGGGCGAAATGATCCTCTTATCTGGCCGGCTGGTGCAGAAGCAGTGAAACAGGCTGTCCCGACGGCAGAGGTGCACTATTTCGACAGCAGCCACTACGCACTCGACGAGAACGCCGACGCGATCGCCGATGCCATCATCAAGACGTTTTCTCCGAGACCAGGAATGCGCAATTAGCGCAGGAAGGAGCCGGGCAATGAACAAACTCGCGGAGCAGGCAATCGACGCGCACGGCGGTCTTGAACGTTGGAACCGTTTCACCACGCTTTCGGCGCACCTGGTCCAAGGAGGCGCCCTCTGGGCTGCCAAGGGCAAAGCGGGAGTCCTGGCGGACGTAACCGTCACGGTTGGCCTCCGCGACGAGAAGGCTTCGCACTGGCCCTTCGGTTCTGCCGATAGAAGGTCGCGCTTCGAACCGCAACGAGTCGCGATCGAAGACCCGAACGGTAGGGTCCTTGAAGAACTCCTCCAACCGCGCGCTTCCTTCGGAGGACACGCCGCCACCTGGAGCGATTTGCAACTCGCGTACTTCGCCGGATACGCGATGTGGACCTATCTGAACATTCCGTTTCTCCTTGCCAGACCTGGCGTTGAGTCAGAAGAAGTGGAGCCGTGGCAAGAGTCAGGCGACACGTGGCGTAGTTTGAAAGTCCGCTTCCCCGCGGATATCGCGACCCACAGCACGGAGCAGACGCTCTACTTCGACCGGCAAGGATTGCTAAGGAGACAGGACTACAACGTCGAAATCGATGGCACCGCTGGAGCCGCACACTACGTCTACGATCACAAAGAGTTTTCTGGCATCGTCTTCCCGACGAAAAGGCGAGTCTTCCGTCGACAACCGGACGGACGCCCCGCTCTCGAAATGTTAATTATCTCCATCGACCTCGATCAGATTGTTCTCGGCTAAACGTCGCAATTAGACATTGAACAAGACAGGAGTTGGTCGGCACCGAACGTACCCATCTACAGTGAAGGAGGTTGGCCAATGAAAGTCGTCAAGGCTGCCGGGGTTCAAATAAGTCCCGTCCTATATAGTCGCGACGGAACAGTCGACAAAGTTGTGCAGAAGATCCATGAACTCGGTGAACAGGGAGTGCAGTTCGCAACCTTCCCCGAAACTGTAGTCCCTTACTACCCGTACTTTTCGTTCGTCCAATCCCCGTACCAGATCATCGCCGGACATGAGCATCGGAAGCTACTCGAACAGGCGGTAACGGTGCCCTCTCCTAGTACCGATTCAATCA
>Ga0335078_10006978_pt1 | contig 16728 bp, 12 predicted proteins | sample Lox_Sample_32_FD_206711 | JGI IMG/M metagenome (GOLD analysis project Ga0335078, IMG submission 206711) | Soil microbial communities from Loxahatchee National Wildlife Refuge, Florida, United States - Lox_Sample_3.2 | ecosystem: Environmental > Terrestrial > Soil > Wetlands | place: USA... | reverse complement strand
ACGTCGGCGTAAACGTCGATGGCGCGCGGGTCGATATCGGCAATCTCTCCTTATCGCAGTTGCTCTGCTACGCCTATACCTTGAAACCATTTCAGCTTTCGGGCCCCGACTGGATGAACTCGCAGCGGTTCGATGTGCTGGCCAAACTGCCCGAAGGCGCCTCCAAGGACCAGGTTCCGGAAATGCTGCAGGCGCTGCTCAACGAGCGGTTTCAATTGAAGCTGCATCGCGACAATAAGGACCTGCCGGTGTATGCGCTCGTGGTGGGGAAAAATGGGCCGAAATTGAAAGAGGCCGCGGCGGATGCCGAGGCTCCCAACCCCGAGGGCGCGCCCGCCTTCGTGCCGCCTCCGGGAGGGCCGGGATTCGGACCGCCTCCGGGGCCGCCTCCCGGTCCCGGCGGCATGCGCTTCAATCGCGACGGCAAAGGCATGACGGTCGCCGGAGGGCCGATGGGCCCGGTTCGCATTTCACCGGGAGCAGACGGCGCGATGCACCTCGAACTTCCCAAAGCGACGATGACGATGTTTGCCGACATGTTGACGCAATTCGCGGACCGGCCGGTACTCGACATGACCGAGCTGAAAGGCAATTACGAGGTGGCGCTGGATCTTTCGATCGCGGACATGATGAATGCGGCTAGGGCGGCGGGGATGGGCGGGATGATGATGGGACCTGGCGGACCTCCGCCGGGCAGTGGGCCGGGCCCCAGTTCCACGGCAGCTGGCTCCGCCGGCGCGGCTTCCGATCCGGTACCTTCGGCGATTTTCGCCAACGTACAGAAACTGGGCCTCAAGCTGGATCCCCGGAAAAGCCCGGTGACGACGTTAGTAATCGACCACGCGGAGAAAATGCCCACCGAAAACTAGTGGGTTGTCTCGATGGTTTCGAAGCGCAAAGACCGCTCCTCACTGAGCCGCGACCGAAGGGAGCGTCCTCATGGCCCTGCGGGCCACCAATAGCGATGAAGGCGTTCGTGGGGCAGGGCGTTTTCAATGGAGCGGAGGTTCTGGGTGCGTCTTCAATGGCGCGGTCCTAACGCAAGCCCACTAAAACCCGTTGTCACGGAAAAATGCAAACGGTTGGGGGCGGTCGATCGTCATTAAACCAAGCACCGGAACGCGTGACAGGGGAAGGTTCGGAGGATCCGGCAAATGAGACGGAACATCACCGCGGCGGCGCTCGTATCCTTCGGTCTAGAGACGCTTGGGGGGCAGTCTGCCGCAACGCCTTTGTCCTTCGAAGTGGCTTCGATCAGGCCCACCGTGGCCGATTCGCACGGCGCCGCTTTTCGCGGACTACCGGACGGCGGCTTCCAGGCCACGGGGGCCACGCTGCGATCGCTCATGACGTTCGCGTACAACGTCCGCGACTTTCAGATCTCGGGTGGTCCTGGATGGGCCGGGTCCGATCGTTACGATATCGTTGCAAAGCCGGCCCAGACCGCTGCCGTGGGCTCCCGCCAAGACCAGCTCCGTGAGCGAGTGCGGGCGCTGCTGGAAGAGCGGTTCCACCTGGCGATCCACCGGGAAACGAAGGAACAGTCCTTGTACGCCCTGGTGGTGGGCAAGAGCGGTTCGAAACTCGAAGCGTCCAAGGGCGCCGGGGAAGGCAGATTGCAATGGCGCCGGAACGAGATCACCGGCGAAGGATTACAAATGCAGACGCTCGCTCCCGCGCTCGGAGACATCGTCGGCCGGCCGGTGATTGATAAGACCGGGCTCGCCGGCCGATTTGATGTTCATTTGGAATGGACGCCCGATCCGAATCAGGGGTTCGGGAACTTTGGTGCTCCGTCACCGTCTAACCCCGACGGGCCCTCGATCTTCACGGCCTTACAGGAACAACTGGGCCTCCGTTTAGAATCGGAGAAAGGCCCGGTGGACATGATCGTAATCGACCGGGTTGAAAAGCCCTCGGAGAATTAGCCACGCATGTTATCGAAGCGCATTGCCGGTTCACTCCTGTGCTTTGTGATGGCAGTGCTGTCGCCTGGCGTGTTGATTGCCTCCGAGCACCGCGGCCAAGTCCTGTTTGGCGGTTTGCCGGTACCCGGCGCTACCGTGACCGCCACCAACGGCGACAAGACCCTGACCGCGGTTACCGATCTGCAAGGCGCTTATGTGTTCCCGAATTTGGCCGATGGCGTGTGGAAGTTCAAGGTAGAGATGCTGGGCTTCGCGGCCGTCCAGGAAGATGTCGCGGTGTCGGCGAACGCGCCTGCCGCGCGGTGGGACCTGCACATGCAGTCGCTCGACGATCTCAAACCGGTTACGGTTTCTGCGTCTACCACGCCCGCTCCAACTGCCGCGCCCACTCAAGCGGCGCCAACCCCCGCGACGCAAGCCGCCGCCACTCCCGCGCCCGCGGCGCCCGCCAACAAAAAAGGGGGTAAAGGAAAAGCGCCGCCCGCTCCCACCAACACGCAAACCGCGTTCCAGCGCGCGGAGGTGAATGCCACCGGCAATGAAGCGTCCGCGGCGCCGCCGGCCGATTCATCGGGCAATCAAAACACCAGCGAACTGAGCCAGCGTGCCTCCGATGGTTTTCTGATCAACGGCACCACCAATAACGCCGCCAGTTCGCCCTTCGCGCTGGCCCAGGCGTTCGGCAACAACCGCCGCGGCGCGCCCAGCTTGTATAACGGCAACATCGGAATCCAGTTCGATAACTCGGCGCTGGACGCCCGTCCCTTTTCGCTCACCGGACAGGACACGCCGCGGCCCGCGTATAACCGCTTCACCGGTGTAGCGGCCTTTGGCGGTCCGTTAAAGATACCGCATCTCATCCGGAACGGTCCCAACATCTTTTTGAATTATCAGTGGACGCGGAACCGAACAGACGGTGCGCCGACCATGCTGGTGCCCACGGAGGCCGAACGCGGCGGCGACTTCTTCGGCGTGTTGAACCCCCTCGGCCAGCCCGTCACGGTGATCGATCCGACAACTGGAACACCGTTCGCCGGTAACGTAGTCCCCGCAACGCGTTTCAGCCCGCAGGCGCTGGCGCTGTTGAATCTCTATCCGCTTCCGAACTTCGCGGGCAGCAACATTTACAACTACCAGATTCCTACCGTCGGGATTACTCATCAGGACAGCCTGCAGGCGCGTATCAACCGGCCGATCAATCGCAAGAACCAGATCTTCAGCAATTTTGCATTTCAGGACACGCGCGCCGGTAATCCGAATATCTTCGGCTTTCTCGATACCACCGATACACTGGGGATCAATACCAATGTGTACTGGCGCCACCAATTCTCGCCGCGCTTCTTCGCCAATTTCGGCGTGCAGTACAGCCGCCAGAGCGTGCGCGTGGTGCCCAACTTCGCGAATCACGAGAACGTCGCGGGCGACGCGGGAATTACCGGCGACAACCAACAGCCGGTCAACTGGGGACCGCCGACGCTGAATTTCGCCAGCGGGCTGGGCGACCTGACGGACGGTCAGTCGTCATTCACGCGCAACCAAACCAGCGCGGTGTCGTTCGACGGCCTGTGGAATCACGGCCGGCACAACGTCTCGTTTGGGGCCGATTTTCGCCGGCAGGATTTCAACCTGCTCGCGCAGCAGGACCCTCGCGGTACGTTCACCTTCACCGGCACGGCCGCCGGTTTCGACTTCGCCGATTTTCTGCTGGGCATTCCCGACACCAGTTCCATCGCCTTCGGCAACGCCGATAAGTATTTCCGCGCGTCCTCGTACGATGCCTATGTCACCGACGACTGGCGTGTCAGCCCGTCCTTCACGCTCAATGCCGGAGTACGTTGGGAATATTGGGCGCCCATCACCGAGCAGTACGGGCGGCTGGTGAATTTAGATATTGCTTCCAGCTTTTCCGCGCAAGCTCCCGTGGTAGCCAGCAATCCCGTCGGTCCGCTCACCGGCCAAAACTATCCGAGCTCGCTGGTCCAACCGGATCACCACGCGTTCCAGCCCCGCGTCGGCTTCTCGTGGCGGCCCCTTCCGGCTTCCTCCATGGTGGTTCGCGGCGGGTATGGAGTGTACTACAACACGTCGGTCTACCTGCCGATTGCCACGCAGATGGCGCAGGAATCGCCGCTGTCGAAAAGTCTGAACGTGGCCAACACGCCGGCCAATCCCCTCACGCTGGCCAACGGTTTCGTCGGCTCGCCTTCCTTCACGCCGGATACGTTCGCGGTCGATCCTAATTTTCGCGTGGGGTATGCGCAAAACTGGTACACGTCGGTGCAGCGCGATCTGCCCGGTTCGATGGTGATGACGGTGATGTATCAGGGCAGCAAGGGAACTCGCGGCCAGCAGGAGTTTCTGCCGAATACCTATCCCGCTGGCGCCGTGAATCCGTGTCCCACCTGTCCGAGCGGCTTCGTGTACCTGACTTCGAACGGCAACTCCTCGCGCGAAGCGGGGCAGTTCCAGTTGCGGCGCCGGCTGCACAATGGCTTCACCACCAGCTTGCAATACACCTATGCCAAGGCGATTGACGACGCCGCGTTGGGCGGCCGGAACCAGGGACAAACCGTGACCGCGCAGAACTGGCTCGACCTGGCCGCGGAGCGCGGTCGGTCGAATTTCGATCAGCGCCACCAGCTTGTCGTGCAGACGCAGTACACGACGGGTATGGGAATCGGCGGCGGCACCCTCGTCAGTGGATGGAAGGGCGCGCTGTTCAAAGAATGGACCTTCCTTAGCTCCCTCACTGCGGGCACCGGCTTTCCTTTGACGCCGGTTTACTTTCTTCCGGTTCAGGGCACGGGTGTCAGCGGGCCGATCCGCCCGGAGTATACGGGAGCGCCGCTTTACAGCGCGGCGGGCGGGCTCTTTCTGAATCCCGCGGCTTATGAGGCGCCCCTTCCGGGACAGTGGGGCAACGCCGGCCGGAATACCATTACCGGGCCCGCGCAATTCTCCTGGAACGCTTCGCTGGGACGTACATTTCGTATGAGCGACCGGCTGAGCCTCGATCTGCGCGTGGATTCCACCAACACGCTCAATCACGTGACGTACCCGAACTGGAACACCACCGTGAATAGCGCGCAGTTCGGCCTGCCCAATTCGGCCAACGCCATGCGCTCCCTGGTGACCAACTTGCGTTTGAGGTTCTGAACTATGCGACGAATCGGTGCAACGTTCCTGGCTATCACCCTGGCCGCGGCAGCCCAACAAGTCGGGCAAAACGCGCAGGTTCCCTCCACCGGCACGCCCACGTTTCAAGCCAACACGCAGTTGGTGATCGAGACGGTCACGGTAACCGACAAGGACGGCAAGCCCGTGGAGGGCCTCAAAGCCAGCGATTTCGTAGTGACGGAAGACGGCCAGCCGCAGACCATCCGCTTCTTCGAATATCAGAAGCTCTCCGAGCCGGTGCTCTCGTCCCGGCCCGAGGCGGCGCCGGTGATCAACGTCGTTCCCCTGAAGAAGCTGCCCAGCAGCCAGATCGAACCGGAAAAGCCGGGAGACATCCGCTATCGCGACCGCCGCCTGCTGGGCATGTACTTCGATCTCAGCGCTATGTCCGTCGCCGATCAGTTGCGCGCCTTCGATGCGGCGCGCAAATTCATCACCACGCAGATGACACCATCGGACCTGGTGGCGCTCATGCGCTATCAAAGCGGCGCGGTGCAAGTGATGCAGGACTTCACGGCCGATCGCGAGCGGCTGTTGAGCATCATCGAAACCTTGTCGGTCGGCGAAGACCAGGACGCCGACAGCGTGCAGGACGCCAATAGCGCCGATACCGGCGCGGCCTTCGGGCAGGACGATACCGAATTCAACATCTTTAACACCGACCGTCAATTGTCGGCGCTGCAAACCGCCGCCCACATGCTCGGACAGCTCAACGAAAAGAAGGCGCTGATTTATTTCGCCAGCGGCTTGCGGTTGAACGGAGTGGATAACCAGGCGCAACTGCACGCCACCATCAACGCAGCCATCCGCGCCGGCGTGTCGTTCTGGCCGATCGACGCGCGCGGCCTGATGGCGATGGCGCCTTTGGGCGATGCGACGCGCGGCTCGCAGGGCGGGATCGCCATGTACAACGGCAGCGCCGCCATGGCCATGATGTCCGGCTTCCAACAGTCGCAGGACACGCTCTGGTCGCTGGCTTCCGATACCGGCGGCAAGGCGCTGCTCGATTACAACGATCTGGGGAGAGGCATCGCGCAGGCGCAGGCGGCCTTCTCGAGTTACTACGTGATCGGCTACTACACGACCAACGCCAACCTGGATGGTAAGTTCCGCCGCGTCAAGATCACGCTCGGCGGCACGCTATCCGCCAAGCTCGATTTTCGCCAGGGCTACTTTGCCGGGAAGCAGTTCGGCAAGTTCACCACCGCGGAAAAAGAACGGCAGCTCGAAGACGCGCTCATGCTGGGCGATCCCATCACCGAGCTCACCATCGCCATGGAGCTGGATTTTTTCCAGTTGAACCGCGCGGAATACTTCGTGCCGCTGGTGGTCAAGATTCCGGGGAGCGAGCTGGCGCTGGCGAAGAAAGGCGGCGCCGAGCACACCCTGCTCGATTTCATCGGCGAAGTGAAGGACGATTTCGGCAGCACCATCTCCAACGTGCGGGACAAGGTGGACATCAAGCTGAGCGACTCCACCGCCGCCGAACTGGCTACGCGGCCGATCGAATACGACACCGGCTTTACGCTGCTTCCCGGCAAATACAAAGTCAAGTTCCTGGCGCGCGACGCCGAAACCGGCCGCATCGGAACTTACGAAACGCCGTTTGTGATTCCCAATCTCAACAAAGAAGACAAGCGCGTGGCCATCAGCTCGGTGGTGTTGAGCAGCCAGCGCGTCGAAATGAAGGACGCGTTGTACAACGCCGCGAAGGACAAGGGGGTGGCGGACTCCGTCAACCCGCTGGCGCAGGAAGGGCAGAGGTTGATTCCCAGCGTGACGCGCGTGTTCCATAAAAACCGCGACCTGTACGTCTACCTGCAGGCCTATGAACAAGGCGCGGCAGCGACCCAGCCACTGGTGGCGTTCGTCACGTTTTACCGGGGACAAGCCAAGGCGTTCGAGACCTCGCCGCTGCAGGTGACCGAGAGCCTCAACAACCGTTTGCGAACCATGCCGCTCAAATTCAGTCTGCCGCTCAGCAAACTACCGCCGGGCGAATACAACTGCCAGGTGACCGTGCTCAACCCGACAGACCAGAAGGCCGCGTTCTGGCAGGCGCCGATTGTGGTGGTGCCGTAGGCGCGGGGCGGTTGTTACACCCCGCCTGTTTCGGCAGCGCGGGGGCACAGTCAACGTGCGCTGCCGGTACCGGCTCTGGCAAAGGATTCGTGGTGCCGCCGGCCTGCCGCCAGCCATAGCAGTACCGCGAAGCCGAAGCCGAGCGCACTCGTGACGCCGAAGAAGATCATCATCGGCTGATAACCAGCGGGATTGAGCGCGCTCGCCGCAGACCTGTCGTTGAGCCATCCGGCCAGCAGGTTGGCTCCCGCGATGCCCGCGTTCTGTACCACCCACATCAGGCCGATTGCTGTCCCAAACCGCGTCGGTGCTACGAGCTTGCTGGTGAGCGGCCACATGACAGCCGGTACCAGGGAGAAGCTTATGCCGATCAATACCGTCCCAATCCACAGGCTCCAATCTGTCGCCGCCATAATCACAATCGAAATGGGGAGAAGCAGCGCTCCGAATGCGAGCATGGGTGCGAATCGCCCGATCCGGTCGCACAGCCAGCCGAAGGCGGGTGTGGCGAAGACGGCGGCCAGAAACACGTAGCTATTCATCTCTCCCGCCGATGCCAGGCTGAGTCCGTGAGCGTGCTGAAAGTACTTGATGGAGAAGGTACTGCGGAAGGCCAGGATCACCGCGTACCAGAGGACACAGAGGATCAACAGAAACCAGTAGGCGGTTCCAAAACGCAATAGGTCGCGGAGCGCAAACCGTTGGGCCGCTGCCATGGCGCCCGCCTTCGCCTTCTGGCGTGTTCGGCGATCCATCCACCAATAGATCACGGCCGCGGCAAAAGACGTCGCGGCGATCATCATGGCGATGACCAGGGGCGGCTGCCAGCCCTTCGCATAAGCCCGCGCGAACCACGCGGGTGACATATCTGCCGAGAACGATCCCAGGCGGCTAACCGAGAGATTCAGGCCCATCGCGAACGCCAGGTTGCCGCCGGTAAAATAATCCGCGACCGCCGCCAGCGTGGTGATGTTGAACGTTTCGGCGCCGATACCAAACAGCAGCCGGCCGCCGGCCATGCCCGCGAAGCCAGGGCTCAATGCCGTGAGCGCGGCGCCCGCGAGACACACAGCGGTGGTTCCCACCATCATGCGAGCCGCTCCGAAGCGATCGACGAGCACTCCTCCTACCAGGACCAGGATCACATTGGGCAGGCTGTAGATCGCATTCAGCATGCCGATCTGTGTATCGCTAAATCCGCGCTGCCTCTGCAGCAGGTCTGCGACCGGGCCAATGCAGTCGTATACGTAGAAATTACCGTACGCCGCAATGGTTACCGCCGCAAAGATCAGCCAGGCAAGGGTCCGCCCGGTGGAACGCTGGGTCATGAACACCGTCCTTTAGGGACACTCTCCGCGCACAGCATCAGATCTCGGGGAGCTTGGGGCACGCCGACTTAGGTGACACCTAGGGGCGCTCCCCCGCCTACTTCTTCCCCTGCTTGCGCACGCGGTCGAAATACTGCGCTACGTAGCTTTCGAGCGCCACGGGGATCTCGTCGCGGTTGATCTCGGCGCCGGCTTGGGCATGTTCGGCGTTGCGATCCTGGTAGGCCGTGCGTAGCTGCTGGCTGGTGTTCTGCACGTCGATGGTGGCTTCGCCCGTCACGTTCTGCGAGCGCTTGCCGATGATCTCGGTGATCTTGCCCATGGCCGCGAGTTGTTCGGCCTGTTTGACATCCTTGCTGCCGTCGCGGTTGCCGGCGCCGCTGCCGGGCTGTTTGTTGTTGAGAGCGGAATCAGAGCGTTCCGTGGCCTGCCCCTGAGCATCCTGCGCCTGCTGGCCGTCGGAGGCCTGCTGTTCCTGGGAATCCTCCGATTGCGCGCCGCTTTTCTTTTCGCCCTTCGAAGCCTGCTGCTTGCCCTCTTTCTGCTGGCTTTGGCCATTCTTGCCGTTTTGGTTGCCGGCATTCTGCGAGGGTTGCTGCTGGAGGCTGGACATCAGGTTCTGCATCGCCTCTTTCATCTTGCTCAACAGGCTTTGTCCGCTCTGCGCCGCGTTCGACGCCTGGTTGCCTTTGGACTGCGCCTCGTTGCCTTTCTGCTGGCCGTTCTTCGGATTGGAAGCGGAATCCTGCTTGCCATCGGCGTTGGTATCTTCGGCTTGCTCCGCCTGGTCCTCCGCGGAATCCTGCTGCGATTGGTTCTGGCTGTTCTTGTCCGCCTTGGCCGCGCTCTTCTCTTGCGCGGAATTGTAATTCTCGGCTGCGTCATCCGGCTGCGGTGCTTCGTCCGCGGCTGCGTTCGGATCGCCCTGTTCGGAGTTGGTCAGAGCATCATCCGAAAGCTTCTGGTCGCGGTCTTTTTTCGAATCCACCCGCGCCTTCTCGTCCGGATTGCCCCAGCCGAAGCGTTGCTCCAGGATGCGCGCCAGCGGCTGATTCAGATCCAGCCGCTGCGTGATGCCGTACCGCAGCGCAAACACGCTGGAGGCTACCAATAACAACACAGCCGCTACATACGCTGTCTGCGGAATCGTGTATGGTACGGCACGGCGAAGATCGACATTCGCGGCCAGTCGTTCGGCTTGCGCAAATTGTAGCCGCCGCAGTTCGTCGGAGAAGTGCTTCGCGCTCCCGGCATTTTCAAAGAAGATCGCCGTGGACAGCGAATCGGTGAGTTCCATCCGCCGGTCCACTCTTTGTGCGGTAACGTACAGCGAGGGAAGGCGCTTGCGAACGCGATAGAGGGCCACCGCGATGGCTGCGCCAGGAAGAAACAGAACCCAATACCAGCTCAGGATCTGGGTGCCGGTAACCAGGAGGATGATGACGGCCACGAGCGCTGCGCTGGCGGCGTTGGCTCCCTGACACAACAGTTCGTTGTGCAAGATTCGCCGCCGCGCCCTCCGGACCAGTTCCAGCACCGTAAGACCTCGTTAAAATGCGCACCCTTCCGGAGGAGAAACCGGCTCCGTCCCGCAGTGCGGTTTCGCTTTCATCCTAGCATTTCCGCACTCATCACGCCTTCCAAAACGCCAGAAAGTACCAGGGAATCCCCCAGAATTGCCGCCCCGCACGGCGGCGAGCGTAAAATGAAGAGAGCGCGCCGGAGACTTCCCCTTTGAGCCACGATCAACTAAAAGTCTTAATCGTAGACGACGAAGCCAGCCAGAGGAGCGGCATGGCGAGCATGGTATCCGCTTGGGGCATGACTGCGGAAACGGCCGGCGACGGCAACGAGGCCCTCGCGAAACTGAATTCCTTCCCGGCCGACGTGATCCTCACCGACCTGAACATGCCGGGCCTGGACGGCTTCGGTTTTCTGCAGCGCCTGCGCGACTCCGGCGAAATGCCGCCCACCATCGTGCTCACCGCCTTCGGCAACATCGAGACCGCCGTAAAGACGGTTCACGAACTGGGCGCCTATTGGTTCTTGGAAAAGCCGTTGCAGCCTTCCACGTTGCAGGTGCTCCTGCGGCGGGCCGGAAGCCATGCGGGTTTGCGCGCCGAGAACCGGAATTTGGAGCGCCAGCTCCGCTATAAAGGTGCCATGGGCGAGCTGGTCGGCAATTCGCCCAAGATGCAGGAAATTTTCGCCCTGTTGCAGCAGGCGGGACCGAGCAAGGCGTGTGTGCTGATCACGGGAGAAAGCGGCACGGGCAAAGAACTGGTGGCGCGCACCATCCACGCCCTCAGCCCTCGCCGGCAGGGTCCGTTTTGGGCGATCAACTGCGCGGCGCTGCCGGAGACGCTGATCGAAAGCGAACTGTTCGGGCATGAGAAGGGTTCTTTCACGGGCGCGTCGGAACGGCGGGCCGGCTGCTTCGAGGTGGCGCAGCACGGCACCCTGCTGCTGGATGAGATCGGCGAGATGCCCATGCAGACCCAGGCCAAGCTGCTGCGCATCCTGGAGGACTCCCGCGTGCGCCGCCTCGGTGGAAAAACGGAATTCGAAGTGGATGTGCGCGTGGTCGCGGCAACCAACAAAGTTCCCGAGGAAGCCGTACGCGGCGGCCACCTGCGCGAAGATCTTTTTTACCGCCTGAATGTCTTTCACATTCACCTGCCGCCTCTCCGCGAGCGAAGAGAGGACATTCAGCCGATTGCCGAAAACCTGATGGCCGATTTGAACCGGAAACACGAATGCCGGGTGGTGGGCATTTCGCCCGCGGTCATCCAGACAATCGAGCGCCACAACTGGCCCGGCAATGTGCGCGAGCTGCGCAACGTGCTGGAGCGGGCGGTGATCCTGGCCGGGGAAGGCACCATCGAGCTGAAACACCTGCCGGCCTTCCTGCAGGGCCGTCAGGCCGTCGCTTCGGATTCGACTGCAGCCACGGTCGACAGCGAAGGCCCAGCCGCTGCTGCCGACGATCCGGAAAGCATCCGATTCCCGGTCGGCACGACTGTCGAGGAGGCCGAGAAGGGCCTCATCCTGCGAACGCTCGAACACACGCGCAACAATAAGACGCGCGCTGCCGAAATACTCGGTATCAGCCTCAAGACGCTGCACAACAAGTTGAAAGAATACGGCACCAAAGAGTTCGGCGTGGGCGTGTAGCGGGTTCTTACTCGGCCATCACATCCAGCAGCGGAATGACGATCGGCGAATCGGGCAGGCGCAAAGTCTTGTTCGGGACGTCGCTAATGCCCGCCGACGTTCGCAATTCGCTATCGAGCGTAGTGGGGTTGATGATCCAGACATTCTGCACGCCCGCTTCGATCACTTCGCTCGCCTTCTTCCAGACGTCGACAATTTTGTCATCTGGCGACAGGATCTCGATCCACAAGAGCGGCATTTGCGACGGAAAGCGTTCTTCGGGCGCAGGCAAGGTGTAGACGCAGACGTCGGAAAGGCGATACCGTTTCTCTCGAACTCGGATGCGCAGTTCCGGATATGCCTTTGTGTTCCACTCTTTGCTTCGCTGACGCAGATAGGTGACCAGCCCGCCTTGCAGATCTGAGTGAGGATTGTCTCCCACGTTGCGCTCGACAAGCACACCATCGCAATATTCCTGGTCAGGCGAGTACGAAGTGTGCAGGTATTCTTCGAGCGAGATCAACGTCCCGACACTCATGCTTCCTACGATAGCATTTGCTTTGCGCTATTCGCTTACCGCCGGGGCCGGCTCGCCGGTCAAGTCCTCAAAGGCTTGCGGCGGGACGTAGTACAGGATCCGCTGGCAGCTTTCGCAAACCATGATCTGGTCGCCGCGCTTCAAATCCTGCGAAAACTGCGGGCGCATAGCCATGTGGCAGGCGCTGCAGCGGCCTTCCACAGCCTCGGCGACGCCGACGCCCTTGCGCGCCTTGCGGGCCCGTTCGTAGAGCTGGTAAGTGGAGGGTTTGATCTGGGGGACGATCGCCGCGCGCTCCTGCTGCAATTCGCTCTGGGCCTTCTCATCTTCCGCCGTGCGCGCGCGGGTTTGCTGCTTCTCCGCTTCCACGTGCGCCTTCTCGGTTTTCAGAGCTCCTTCGGCCGCCTTCACGTTCTTGTCCAGCGGCTCCGATTCCCCCATCAGCTCCAGAATTCGGTCTTCCAGTTTGCGGATTTCCGTTTGGCAGAACTCGATCTCGTTCTGGAAGGCGCGGTATTGCTCGTTGGTCTTCGCGAGCAGCATCTGATCCTTGAGCTTCGAGATCTTCTGTTCCTGCGTCTGGATGTCGCTCTCCGAGCTCTTGCGTTCCTTCTGATTGGCGGAGAGCGCCGCGCGGTCGACTTCGAGCTTGCGCTCGTGCGATACCAGTTTCTTCTCGATTTCCGCGATGTGCTTGGGGAGCGCGGTTATCTCGCGCGTCAGATCGGCCAGGCGATTATCAATCTCTTGAAGCCGGATCACCAACTGCAGGTCTGGCAGCATTCCTCTATGGAAGTGTATCACTGTCGCACTAATCGGCGCGCCGGATCTCCACCTGACTGTAGATCTCTTTGGTCTGCGGCAGCGTAGCGAACGACATTCCCGGCAAACGCGCGGAGGCCGTTCCCGCAGCTACGCCCCAGCGCAGCGCATCGGCATTGTTGGGACTGCGCGCCATCGACCAGGTATATCCCGCGGTGAGCGCGTCGCCGGAACCAATGGGAGACACCACGTGCACCGGCGGCGGCATCGCCTCGACAAGTCCGTCCGCATACGCAGCCACGGCCCCGCGACTGCCCAGCGAAAGCACCACCGCTTCCGGACCGAGCCTCCTGATCTCATCAGCCGCTTCCAGAAACTGACTGCGCGTCAGAAGCGCCCGTCCCAGCAAGCGGCCGGCTTCGTGCTGATTGGGTGTGACCACGGTCGGCCGCGCGTCGATCCCTTCGCGCAACGCCTCGCCGCTGGCGTGCAATAGCGTCTTGACTTCCTTTTGCCGCGCCAGCGAAACCAGCTTGGCGTAGAACGACGATGGCACTCCGGGAGGAATGCTGCCGCAAAGCATGAGCCAAGTGGCGCGCTCCAGCGTTTCGCGCACCACCTTCTCGAAGCGCGTCACTTCGGCTTTGCTCAACATCGGGCCGACCTCGTTCAGGTTCACGGTAAGGCCCTGGCGATCGGTGACGGTGAAGTTGGTCCGGATTTCGTTCCGGATCGGCACCACGGAAACCGGGTACCCGCATCCATCCAGATGCTTCACGAAGCGCTTGCCGGCGGCGCCGCCGGAAGTGGCGATCGCCATCGTCTCCGCGCCGAACGAATGGATCACGCACGAAGCATTGATCCCGCGGCCCCCCGGAGATTCGCGGCTGGAATGGATATAGGCGCGGTCTTCAAACGCCAGCCGGTCGACGTTGATGATGCGGTCGATGGTTGGATTAATCGTGATGGTAACGATCAAGTCACTATTCTACGCGGCGCCGTCACCGGAAATGATCGAAACCTAACGCCGGTAACGGCCGCCCGTCGAGCAACACCGTCCCCGGATGCCCGCGCCGCATGACGCCGATTCGCGTCAACGGCACATCCTCGAACCGGGCAGGCACTTGCGCCCGCGGCGGCGCGGTAAACAGGAGTTCGTAGTCTTCTCCGCCGTGGAGCGCCTGCTCCAGGCTCGCTCCCGCGAATCGTGGCGGCGCTTCGATCTCCGCCGCCAGCTTCGAAGCGGCCGCGAATCGCCGGAGGTCGAGCGAAAGGCCATCGCTCAGATCCATGGCGCCGGTGGCCCGCACCGTCTCGCGCAAGAATCGCCCCAGGGCCAGCCTGGGTTCGGGACGCAAATGCCGGCGCCATGCCGCGCCGCTGCGTTTGGCAAGCCCCAGGGCCGGCCCACCCAAACGTCCAGACACATAGATCGAGTCGCCCGCGCGTGCACCATCTCTCCGCAGCGCACACCCGCGCGGAACGGCGCCGCACACCACGATGTCGCACATCAGCTTGGCGCCGCGCCCCACATCACCGCCCACCAGCGTGACCCCGGTCCGCGCAGCCAACCGCAGCAGCCCGCGATAGAAGCCAGCGACCCACCGCGTATCCGCCCATCGCGGCAGGGCCAGCGAAACCAGAAAGAAACGCGCCTCTCCTCCCATCGCGGCGATATCGCTCAATGCCCGGGCCAGGGCCTTCCAGCCGGCATCCGGCGCGCGGTGTGTGGCGCGGCGAAAGTGCACATCCTCTACCAGCAGGTCCGTAGTAAACAGCAAATCCTCCGCGGACCCGCGGGGCCGGTAGATGGCGCAATCGTCGCCGATTCCCAGGACGATTCCGGAGCCGCGCGGCAGCGGTACCTGACGCCGGATGCGCTCGATCAACTCGGTCTCGCCATTCACCGGGTACCATGGTCGCGTACTTGACCCCGAAAATGCCATCTGAGAAAATACGCTACGCAGTTGCATTCAGTTGTTTTGCGTCTTGCTGGCGGCCTTGTTGCCCGGGACCAGTGAGCTATGCAAGCAATGAGTTAGGAGAAGGTGTAGTGAAAGAAAAGGGAGTTGTGAAATGGTTTAACGCCGCTAAAGGCTACGGATTTATCCAACGGTCGAGCGGCGACGATGTGTTCGTGCATTTTTCTGCGATCCAGGCCAACGGCTACCGCAGCCTGGATGAAGGGTCGGAGGTGGAGTTCGAGGTCAAGCAGGGTCCTAAGGGATTGCAGGCCGAGAACGTAATGAGGATCTGATAGCGCCGCAGGATCACCGAGAGGACCGCTTCCGCGGTCCTCTCTTCCTCGCAGGGATTCCCACCCCAAGGCAGCTTTGCCGCAACCGTTACACTGAAGTTAGTGACCGTTCTTATCCTGGATAATTACGACTCGTTCACCTGGAACCTCGTACAGGCGACGGAAAGCCTCGGTGCGCGTTGCGAGGTCCGCCGTTCCGATCGCATCACTATTGACGAAGTGCACGCGCTCCATCCGGACCGCATCATCCTGTCGCCGGGGCCGTTTGGACCGGAGCGCACCGGCATCTGCCGGGAGGTGGTTTGCCGTTTGTCGGGTTCCCTGCCGATTCTCGGTGTGTGCCTCGGGATGCAAGTGATCGCTGCGGTTGCGGGAGCCGCGGTTTGCCCATCCGGCCGCCCCGTCCATGGAAAAGCGCATCGCGTGTTTCACTCCGCGGACGGCATCTTCGACGGGATTCCCAGTCCGTTCTTAGCGGCCCGCTACCATTCGTTGCAAGTCAATCCCGACCCGCTTCCCGCATCGCTCGAAATCACGGCGCGAACAGAAGACGGCGTCATCATGGGATGCCGGCTGCGGCATACCGCCACCGAAGGTGTGCTGTTTCACCCGGAATCGTTTCTCACCGAATACGGCACTGAACTGCTGCGTAATTTCCTGCGAAATTAGCGCCATGTGGTCCGACCGGCCTTCCACGGAATCTCGCCACGATTTGGTGGAGCGATTGCGCGCCGTCCTGCCGGCGCCGCGAACCGATGCGCGGACCCGAACCATTGAGCTGCCGGACAACCCGGACGCTGCCAGCGTCGCCGCCGGTCTTTGGCCGCAACCCGGTTTTGTGTGGCTGGACCGGCCCGAGCAGGCGTGGATCGCCGCCGACCCCGTCGTGAGAATCACGACGCGAGCGGGGCGGACGCTGGTTTGCGGTCCGGGTGGCCGGATCGAGTTAGACGCGCGCGGCTTCGACATACTCGACGCGGTTTTCGCCGCGTGGAGGGGCCCCGGTTCCGCCCTGCTCTGCGGGTATCTCGGATATGAGCTGGGGGCCGAACTGGAGGATCTGGCGCTGGCGGAGCATCAATCGGCGGACCTTCCCGATTTGCATTTGGGACTCTATGACTGGAGGTTGGAGCGCTCGGCAAACGCGTGGCAGCTTCGTGGTACGGACGCATGGCGAGATTGCGACGAGCGCAAGTGGGGTCAGGCCTTGCGGCCTGCCGCCGGGCTTCCGCCCGGCGCGGCGAGCGGAAGCTTGGCGGCGGCCCCGAAGGGCCGCCCCACGAGCCTCAACGCACAGGTTCTGAGTCTCCCCAATGCCGCCGGTTTCGAAGCCGCGGTCGCCCGCACCGTCGCGCGCATCCACAACGGCGAACTCTTTCAGGTGAACCTGTGCCGCCGCCTGGAAGCCACTTTGCCTGCCGCGGAGATTTTCCCGCTGTACCTGCGCCTGCGAGCGATCAGTCCAGCTTCTCACGGCGCGCTCATCCGCACCGGAGACCACCG
>Ga0335078_10006976_pt1 | contig 16731 bp, 13 predicted proteins | sample Lox_Sample_32_FD_206711 | JGI IMG/M metagenome (GOLD analysis project Ga0335078, IMG submission 206711) | Soil microbial communities from Loxahatchee National Wildlife Refuge, Florida, United States - Lox_Sample_3.2 | ecosystem: Environmental > Terrestrial > Soil > Wetlands | place: USA... | reverse complement strand
TTCCCGGCGGTGATGATCCACGGGAGTCCGCCGCCGGGCACGCCGCGGATCGGGTTGGCGGTGCCGGTGTAGGGGCCGGTGACCGGCATCATCGTGGTGAACTTCAGGATCGTGCACCTTGAGCGAGATGGGTATGAGCCCTACGCTGGCCACGAATACGCGAGTCCAGGCCCCGGCCGCCCCGAATGCGTCTGGGTAGGTGAGCTGACAGGTGAGCGTTAGCATTCCCAAGCCCGGTACACCCATCAGTTACGACGAGCACATCAGGCCGCTGTTCAGGGAAAAAGACCACCAGTCGATGCGCTTCGCGTTCGACCTGTGGTCATACGAGGACGTGTCGGCCAACGCGGCCGCGATCTTTGAGAAGTTGAGCACCGGGGCCATGCCGTGCGACGGCCCCTGGCCGTCCGAGCGGGTCGGGCTGTTCCGCTGGTGGATGGACACGGGGATGCGCGAAACAGCTTCTGACCCGGTCCCCGCAGCGGCCGCGCCCGCAGAGCCAGGCCAGGCCTTGGCGGCGAGCGTCGAGGCGATCGAGGGCCGGCTGAGCAGAGTCCTGGATCTGCGCAGTGAACAGTATGTGCGCGAGCGCGCCATCGTCATCGAGCATCGCGGCCCGCTCATCTACATGCTCTGCCAAGCCGCCGAGCTTGAGCACGCCCTCATGTGCGAGTACCTGTTTGCGGCCTTCTCGCTTAAACGGTCCGTCGATGAAGGGCTCACGCACGAGCAGCTCGCGGCGGTCGAGCGGTGGCGATCCACCATCCTCGGGGTGGCCAAGCAGGAGATGCTCCATCTGGCCATCGCGTGCAACCTGCTGACGTCCGTCGGGGTAAGTCCGCATCTGTCGCGGCCCAACCTGCCCCAGCCGGCCCGCCACTATCCCAGTGGGGTGCGCCTTGAGCTGCTTCCGTTCGGGGAGCAGGCGCTTCGCCACTTCCTGTTCCTTGAGCGGCCCGAGGGCATGGATTTGAACGATGCCGAAGGGCTGGCCGCGCTGGAAAACGCGGTCCCGGTCACAGGGAAGGAAGGGATCGCACCTCACCTGCAGGAGTTCCGGACCGTCGGCCACCTGTACCGGTCGATCGAAGCGGGCTACCGCCACCTGGCGGACAAGCTGGGCGAGGAGAACCTCTTCCTCGGCCCGGCCGGATCGCAGACCCGGGGCGAACTGTTCGGCTGGAAGGAACTCGGGCCGATCTCGAACACCGATGAAGCGGCGCGCGCCATCGAGGCGATCGTCGAGCAGGGTGAAGGGGCCCGCGGTGACTGGCGCAACGCACACTTCGGCCGCTTCCTGTCGGTGCTGAACGAGTATCTCCAGATGAGGCAGAACGCACCCGGCCTCGAGGTCACCCGGCCGGTCCTCCCCGTGCTCGTGCGACCGCCCGAGACCGGCGGGGAGGCGGACCTGATCACCGACCCGGCCACCGCACGCGTCGCCGATCTGTGCAACGTCGCCTACGAGATGCTCCTGCATGTGTTCTACCGGCTCATGAGCCACATCGATGAGTCGGCAGATCAGATCGGCATCCTCGCGACGGTGGCCGTCGGCCTCATGACCGACGTCATCGGGCCACTGGCCGGCATCCTCAGCACCATGCCCGTCGGGCCCGAACACCCAGGACGTACCGCGGGAGCGACCTTCGAGCTGTTCTACCAGCCCGACTACCTTCTCCCGCACCGCAAAGCTGCCTGGCTCGTTGGTGCGGAGCTGCTCACCGACGCAGCGGCCACAGCGGAGACCGAGATGCAGCGCGACCACCGGCTCGAACCCGTCATGTCGGCGTTGCGCTCACAGGCTCAAGCCCTCCGGGAAAAGTGGAGCTGAACCGCCAGGCCTGCCGCGGATACGAACAACGAAGCTGAATTGCCGGTCGCCGTGTCCAGTCTGCTCTTATGGTTCTGGCTGAACATGTCGGTCAACGTGTAAGCCTGCAAACAGGCAATGCACTCAATGCGGCCAGAGTCGGCAGTCGGCCAACTCACCTGACCTTGCCGCTCAGTAGGCTGGGGCTTGACCGCTACGATCCGCCGCTACCGTGACGATGACCGGGCCGCGGTGTACAAGGTCTGTGTGGAGACCGCAGGCGCGGCCCGGGGGTGCGCGACCGGTACTGCACCGATGACCTGGTCCCCGATACCGTGGCTGGGCCTTACCCGTTCCTGGAGCCTAAGCACGCCTACGTGCTGGACAATGGCGATCAGGCCGTCGCCTACGTCATCGGCACGGCCAGCACCCCGGACTTCACCGCGCGTATCAACAACGCTGGCTGCCGCGGCTGCAGGTCCGGTACCGGCCGCCGTCCGGCCCACCGGTGACCGAGGAGGCGCACCGCCTGAAGTTGATGTTCCACCCGGAGCGGTGACTGTGGCTGGGTAGCGGCGCGTTGAGCTCTTGGCCGGCAAGGCGCTCCGGTGCTGGCTGAGAGGTTGGGTAGTTGCTGGCCGGGATGGCTGGTTGCAGACTTGCGTGGTGGGCCCTGATCAGGGGCGAGCGGCTAGTGCGGGGCCGCCGGATGAGGCGGTTATCCGGACTCCGGATCGTCGTTTGCGGGTGTTCGTGAGTTCCACGCTGGGTGAGCTGGCCGGGGAGCGGCGGGCTGTCGCGCGGGCGATCTCGGCGCTGCGGCTGACGCCGGTGATGTTCGAGCTGGGCGCCCGGCCGTACCCGCCGCAGGCGGTGTTCCAGCAGTACCTGGCACAAAGCGATGTGTTCATCGGGGTGTACTGGCAGCAGTACGGGCAGCCCGTCCCGGGCGGGCACGTCTCAGGCCTGGAGGAGGAGTTCGAGCTGTCGGGTGGGCTGCCACGGCTGCTGTACGTCAAGGCACCGGCGCCGGACCGCGAGTCCCGGCTGGCCGATCTGCTGGCCCGCATCGAGCATGAGGCTTCGGTTTCCTACCGTCATTTCCGCACTCCCGCCGAGCTGGGGCGGCTGGTCCGCGATGACCTTGCGGTGCTGCTGAGCGAGCGGTTCGCTGCCAGTGAGACGGCTCCGGCCGCGCCCGTACAGCCACCACCGCCGGGCGGGCCGCGCGGCCCTGGCCGGCTGCCGGTGAGCACCACGTCGCTGATCGGCCGGGAGCGGGCCGTCGGCGAGGTGGCCGGGCTGCTCAGGCGGCCCGGGGTGCGACTGGTGACGCTGACTGGGCCGGGCGGGGTCGGCAAGACCCGGCTGGCGGTGGCGGTGGGCGAGCGGCTGCAGGGCCGGTTCGGCGCCGGTACCGTGTTGGTGCCGCTGGAGGCGGTTACGGATCCTGGGCTGGTGCTGGCCGCCATCGGCCGGGCGGTCGGCGCCAACCTGGCGGGGGCGGGCGCGCCGCTGGCGGTGCTGGCCGAGACGTTCGGCGACGGCGCCTGGCTGCTGGTCCTGGACAACCTGGACCAGGTGGTCCAGGCCGCCCCGGACCTGGGCGGGTTGCTGGCCCGCTGCCCGGGGGTGGCGATGCTGGCCACCAGCCGCACGGTGCTGGGGTTGCGGGCTGAGCGGGAGTACCCGGTGCCGCCGCTGGCGCTGCCTGCCGGTTCGGGTGCCGCCCCGGTCGCGGAGGTGGCGGCCTCGCCGGCGGTGGCGCTGTTCGTGGACCGGGCCCGCGCGGTGCGGCCCGGTTTTGCCCTGACCGAGGGCAACGCGGCGGCGGTGACCGAGATCTGCCGACGCCTGGAGGGCCTGCCGCTGGCCATCGAGCTGGCCGCCGCGCGGACCCGGCTGCTGGACCCGCCCGGGCTGCTGGCCCGGCTGACGGCCTCGCTGGACGCGCTCGGCACCGGGGCGGTGGACCTCCCCGAGCGGCAGCGCACGCTGCGCGCCACGGTGGGATGGAGCGTAGGCCTGCTGGCAGACGACGAACGGTCGCTGCTGGAGGTCACGGCGGTGTTCACCGGCGGCTGGACCATCCCGGCCGCCGCCCAGGTCGCCGGCCTGGATGAGGGCCGGGCACTGGAGCTTTCTGAGGGGCTGGCCCGGCACAGCCTGGTCTACCTCGACAGCACCGGGCCCGGGCCCCGGGCGCGGATGCTGGAGACCGTCCGCGCGTTCGTGGCCGAGCGGCTGGCGGCCCGTCCCGACGCCGCCCAGATCGGGCGCCGGCACGCCGGGTACTACCAGGCGCTGGCCGAGCAGGCCGACCGGCCGCTTCGCAGCCCCGGCCGGAGTGAGTGGATGGAGCGGCTGGGCGCCGAGGCGGGCAACCTGGCCACCGCGGTGCGCTGGTACCTGGCCCATGACCGCGGGCCGCTGCCCCACGTGTTCCGGGTCCTGTGGCTGTTCTGGCTGCAGGAGGACCTGGAGCGCGAGGCCTGGTCCTGGGCGCAGCAGCTGCTGCCCGCGGCCGGCACGCTGGACCCGCGGGCCCGGGCCGAGCTGGCGTGGGCGGCGGCGGTGCTCGCCGTCGACGTCGGGGACGACACGGCGGCGCTGGCAGCACGCCAGCGCCTGGCGTCTCTGCCGGCCGGGATCTCCGACCCGTTCCTGCACGCGGTGGCCCGGCTGGCCATCGCGTGGATCTCGCCGGTCGCCGGTGACTTTGACGGGGCGCTGCGGGAGGCGGCGGCCTCGCTGGAGGAACTCCGCGGCCAGGATGAGCCCGTCTTCACGGCGATGGCCGCGTTCACCGCCAGCTCCCTGGAGATGGCGCTGGGCCGATACGACGACGCCGAACGCGACCTGCGTGAGGCGCGTGACCTGGTGGAGCCAGTCGGCGGTGACTGGCTCGCCGCGGGCTCCCAGGTACATCCGGGCATCCTGGCTGTCTTGCGGGGCAGGCTCGATGAGGCCCGGCCCCTGCTGGATGAGGCGCTGGACCTGAGCCTGGCCGCCCGCAGCACCCAGTTGGTGACCCTGTGCCTGGCCGGGTATGCCCAGCTGGCGTTCGCCGACGGCGACCCGGACCGGGCGGCGCGGCTGGAAGGCGCGGCCGAAGGCCTGCGCCGGCGAGTCGGCCTGCCGGCGTGGCCGAATCTGCGGCCGGTGGAGGCCGACCTGGTGACCCGCGTCCGCCACACGCTGGGCGCAGCCCGGTTCGATCAGGCATTCTCCGCCGGCTCCGGGCTCACCCAGCAGGAGGCAGTCGCCATCGTCCGGGACGAGCGCGGCGCCTCGACGCCCTGAGCGCTAGGCGCGGGCTGGGCACAACCGACCGCCACGACAGAACTGACTAAAGCAGGTGTGATCCCACCCGCCATTGACTCGAGGAGCTGCGTTCACTCCGCGTCACCGAGTGTCGTCGGCATCGGATCCAGATGAGACTGTCGTGGCCCGGCATGACCGGGCCACAGCTTTGAACACACTTACGAAATTAGTTTCTAAGCTGAGCCGCCTTGAGCCGCCTTGAGGAATCGAACCCCAGACGTACGCATTACGAGGACTATTTAGGCCGTCCACCACCGTCCACCGCGTACCTCCCGCCCTGCTCGCCAGGCTCTTCTTTCCGCCCACGTCCACTGCTATCCAGGGTCGGTGTTAGCAGATCCGTTAGCACGGCAGACAAGGCCAACCCTCCGGAGGCGGTTGGTGGCCCACCTCACTGCATGTCTGGGTCAAGGTCCGTGTAGGCGCCTGGTCCACGTCTGGTCAGTAGGTTCGCCGCGTCAGGACTATCAGCTTGCGCAATGAGCGCAGCGGGTGGCTCTCATCAGCCTCGCCGTAGGTCAACTGCCATCTTGGTCATCCCGCGAGCGACCGTGAATCATCGTGTCCGACCGCTCGATCGGGCACATAGCGGGCACGGCCCTTATGGGCAGAGGCACGCTACTTTATGCTTGCTGTGCTACGTGTCATGCTCATCAACTGGCGGTGGCATGATTTTGGCCAAGTGCTCATCAACATCGATATCGAATATCTCGATGATGACGGCAACACTTGTGCCCACGCGTGCACGCAGTGAGCCAAGGGCTTGATAGAAAGGGCCTAGGGCTTGATTGCTCTCGTGGATTTCAGTTAGGAATTGCCGACAGGCGGCCTGGATAGCGCGAAGCGGATCACGTAGCTCAGCTGACTGACTATCCTTAATGAAATCAGCCATACTAGTACGTATAAGTTCAACCGACTTGATGAAGTCAGATGGATCTTCTGCCTGGAATGAGTCATAGAGAACGCGGCGGTTCTCCAGGAATTGCAGGGCCGATCGCGCTATTGCTCTGTCACCTGGTGTCACTTCCCAATTCGCACCGCCACCCCCAATGCCGAACACACTTGGTAGAATAATACCAATCAACGGCGTTTCGTCTCGCGCCTACCTTTGCGCATGCGGTTAGTATACACTGCTGCTTCTTCGCCCGTCCTCCCGACAGGTGCCAGCTCTCACTGGAAACACGATGCTCGCGCAAAGGCCCGCCCGGTTTGGCTCTTGCAGGCGCGGTTACCGGGGATGCGAGGCTTCTCATTGGAGCGGGTTACGGGAATCGAACCCGCACTATCAGCTTGGGAATCCGAACGAGGCGACCCGATACCGCGTGTGACCTGGGCATGCGCCTGACTGTGAGTGTCGCAACAGACCCCGGATTCCCGGCGCTTGTGGGCCCCCAGATGGCCCGGCTGATCTTGGAATCAATTCGACAGAATGTAGATTCTGGGGGATTGATCACACTAGCCCTCGTTAAGGGTGCGTCCGCCTCGATAGGCGCCGGATTTTGCCGTGGAAGATCGGTGTCAAGGGTGGCGCGTACGCCATCGCCGTAGGCGACGCGCCTTTAGCGCGCCCTTGATGGTGATCTTTGCGCGGCGGCACGATGTCTGGCGCGAGGAGGACGGCTCGGCCACTGGTGCAGGCGCGGTCACTGGGGTGCGTAACGGTGGGTGGCCGGGCTGGTGGCAGGTGCGGGGTAGGGGTGATGCGGGCAGCGGCCCGCGCCGGTGCGCTGTCGCGCTAGAGGCAGCGGGCTAAGCTGCCCCGCCCGCTACGGCGAGACTCCCCCGCGACCCCGGCCGCCTACAGCGCGGCACTCCCCCGATGGTTCAACGCTCCCCGTGTGCTGCCGCGCTCACTGCACGAGTCCGGCCGGGGCCGGACGGCACGGCGCGCCGGAGGCGTGCCCTTGATTGAATTGATAGTGAAGAAAATCCTCACAGGGGAATGGCACTGCCTCTGTGGCACTGCCTCAGTCCGGGCGTCCGATGCCGAGTCCGATCGAAGACGGCTTCTCACCGAGGGCTGCTGCCAGCCTTGCAAGGGTGCGGGTACGGCAGGATGCTTTCGGCTGGCGCTCCAGCCCGGAGAGAGTGTGCGGGCTGATTCCGGCACGGCCTGCTAGATCCTGCTGCGATAAGCCACGTAGACGCCGCAGCTCACGAAGCCGATCACCAACGACGACTGCCGTCCTGCGCATGTCTGGGCTACTCATGAAGCATGCCAGTCGAAGATCGCCCAGACGGTGCGGTGGGTCTGGTCACCGTCGATTCCCCACGCACTGGCTAGGGTGCGGGTGATGTCGAGGCCGTGGTGGCGGGTCGGGTCTGTGACTGCTGCCTTCCAGGGGCCGCCCTGATCTTCGACCTCGATCCGAACGTGGTGGCCAGGACTGATGGTGGCGCGGACGGTGAAGGTTCCGCCCGGCAGGCAGGAGTGGCTGTGCAGGGCTGCGTTGGCGGCGAGTTCGGAGGCGCAGAGGATCACGTCGTCGGCGATGGGGCAGCCGTGGAGCAAGGCGCGGAGTTCGGCGCGGACGGTGCAGATGTGCTCGGCACTGCCTGGGTAGGTGGCGTTCGTGGTACGTAATGCGAGTGCTCGGGGGGATGGTGACGGCATCGGTCCTCGCTCAAGGCACCTGGCCTTCGGTGGCTGATGACGCCGAGCGTACTCTGGGTACTAGACACGTATAATAAGTACCTGACACTTCGCGTACTGGCGCAGCACATTGAGTGCGAGCATGGCGTCACGCGACCTGGAGGAGACTCATGTTCGGTCTGTTCGTCCGCTTCACGTGCAAGGACGAGGCCAGCGCAGAAGCTTACGACCGGCTGGTAGCCGAGACCATCCAAGCCATCAAGACTGGCGAGCCCGGGACGCTCGTGTATGCCTCCCACCTGGTGGACGGGCAGCCACTGCAGCGGGTCTTCTACGAGCTGTACCGGGACCGGGCCGCGTTCGAGGCGCACGAGGCATCCCCGGCCACCCGCCGCTACCTCGCCGAGCGGAACCAGTACCTGGCCAGCACCGAGGTTGACTGGCTGACTCTGCAGACGGGCAAGGGCACAGGCAGTTGATGAGCACCCCGGACTATCAGCAGGCCCTCGGCCGGAAGATCGCCGCCGAGCGCCGCCGCCGGGGCCTGTCCCAGCCTGAGCTGGCGCGGATGGTTGACCGGTCAGTGGCCTGGGTGTCCCAGGTCGAACGCGGCGTCCGCAAAGTCGATCGCATGTCAGTGCTGGAAGCTCTGGCCACGGCGCTTGATGTTCCGCTGGCCGAGCTGGCGGCTGAGGCACCCGTTGTTGCCGCCGTGACCGAGGAACCTCCGGGGGCGGGTGAGCTGCGCCTGGTCCTGTCCGGCGCTCACGTGCTGAAGGCCATTCTTGGCATTGGACGCGCCCCCGCGGTCAGCACACTTCGTGCCAGAACAGGCAAGGCGTGGGGGCTGACCCACGCCGGACGCTACAGCGAGCTGACCGAGCTGCTGCACGGTCTGGTCCCGGATCTGGAGACGGCTGCCCGGTCGGCGCCCGAGAGTCGGCGAGCCGAGGCGTTCGAGCTGCTGGCCACGACCTACCAGGCATGCTCGGCCGCGCTGGCGAAGCTCGGGGAGCCGGACGTAGCCTGGATCGCCGCTGACCGGGCGATGGCGGCCGCGGAACGTGCAGGCGACCCGCTGCTAGTGGCAGCCGGAGCCTACCGCCTGGTGTTCGTGTTCATCGCCGGCCGCCGCTATGGCCAGGCCGAGGAGACCGCCCACACCGCGGCTGATGCGCTGCGGCCGATAGCTGATGAGGGAAACCCGCAGGCCATGTCGCTGTGGGGTGGGCTGACCTTGCAGCGTGCAGTGATCGCGGCGCGGGTGAATGACGCCGATACCGCTTACAGCCAGCTTGAGCAGGCGGGCCGGGTCGCCGTCGAGCTGGGCGAGGGCCGCAACGACCACAACACCGAGTTCGGCCCGGCCAACGTCGTCCTGTACGAGATCGCGGTCGCTGTGGAACTTGGCGATGCTGGCCGCGCTCTGCGAGTGGCCGCCGCCGTGGACACCACAGGGCTGTCGGCCGAACGACGCGCACGGATGCTGATCGACGTGGCCCGTGCGCACTCTCAGCGCCGCCAGGTCTCCGAGGCAGTCGCCGCGCTGCGCGCGGCGGAGGAGATCACCCCCGAACAGGTCCGCGACCATGGACTGGTCCGCAAGCTCGTATCCGACCTGTACACCATGCAAGACCCGCCCAGCAATGACCTGCGCAGGCTGGCTGGGCGGCTGACCGCCACCAACTCATCCTGATATCAGGGTTACTAGACACGTACTTTTGGTACGTATCCGAGTGAGGTCGTTTGACGGCCTCCCCATCGAGGGATGACCGTGCGAATACCGGGCCGGTGAACCACCGAGTGCCCGGGTCACGGTGCTGATCACCCCCATGCACGCCTGAGCGGCAGGCAACCCTGCCAGGCCACAGTGCGGCAGAGCACCGCTGACCGGATCCCCGCTGTTACCGCACACGCCTCCGCAGGGTCGCCTCCGCTCGTCCATCCGCCCGCACGGGCATGACGAGAGGAGCACCACCATTGCCCACCGACCCCATCTCCGCAGACGCCGTCCGGCACCCGAGCGGATGCCTGCAACCCGTCCTGCTGCACGGCCGCGTCGATCACATCGACGGGGCCACCGGCGAACTGCTCCACCGCTACACCACCGTCCACGAACCCGGCGGCTTGCTGCCCATCGCCTGCAAGACCCGCCGGGCTTCACAGTGCCCGCCCTGCGCGGAGGTCTACCGGGCCGACACCTACCAGCTCATCCGCGCCGGGCTGACGGGTGGCAAGGGCATCCCGGCCACCGTCGCCAACCACCCATGCGTGTTCACCACGCTGACCGCACCCTCCTTCGGCCCCGTCCACTCCCACCGTGAGCGCAACGGCCAGGAGGTGGCCTGCCGTCCACGACGCGCCGGACGGACCTGCCCCCACAACATCCGCATGTCCTGCCCCGACAGACACGGCCGGGATGATGAGCGGCTCGGCGAACCGCTGTGCCCGGACTGCTACGACTACGTCGGCTCGGTCTTGTTCAATGCCTGCGCTCCGGAGCTGTGGCGGCGCTTTGCCATCACCCTGCGCCGCACCCTCGCCCGCCTGGCCGGGCTCACCAACCAGGCGTTCGCCACCCAGGCGCGGCTGTCCTACGCCAAGGTCGCCGAATACCAGCGCCGCGGGATCGTCCACTTCCACGCGATCATCCGCCTCGACGGCCCCACGGGACCAGCCACCGCGCCGCCCACCTGGGCCACCCTCCGCCTGCTCACCGACGCCATCGACCAGGCCGCCCGCACCATCAGCGTTCAGATCCCCGCCGCCTCAGGAATGCCAGCCCGCACGCTGGCCTGGGGACGCCAACTTGACACCCGCCCCATCACCGCCACCGGGACCTCACCGACAGCCGAGTCGCCGCGTACGTCGCCAAATACGCCACCAAGGCCGCCGAGTGCACCAGCACCCTCGACCGCCGGATCACCCCGGCCGATCAGCTCGCCGAGTTGCCCATCCGCGAGCACGCCCGCCGCCATATCGCCGCCTGCCTGCGCCTGGCCAAACTCCCCGGCCTTGATCACCTGCACCTGGCTGCCTGGGCTCACATGCTCGGCTTCTCTGGTCACTTCTCCACCAAGAGCCGTGCCTACTCAACCACCCTCGGCACTCTTCGCGCCGACCGAGCCGCCCACCAGCGGGAGACCACTATCGCCGCTGGGCTCCAGCCCGACCTACCCACTGACACCACGGTCACCGTCACCGATTGGCACTACGCCGGACGCGCCTACCTGCCGTCCCTCGCCGAGCTGGCCGCCATCGAGTCCCGCACCGCTGCATCAGCGACGGGAGGTGCGGCATGACCCGGCTCCTGCTGACCGTCCCCGAAGCCGCCCAGGCCCTGGCCATCTCCCGCAGCAAGCTCTACGAGCTGCTGGCCAGCGGCGCTATCGCCTCGATCCGCATCGACGGATCACGACGCATCCGCTCACCGCCCTGGAGGAGTACGTCTCCAGGCTGCTCGCCGAAAGGACCGCCGCTTAATGCCCCGTAAGACCACCCCCAAGCTCCGCGACGGCGTCCTGAAGCGCGGAGCCACCTGGGTCCTACGTGATCCGCGTCAAGGACACCGAGACCGGCATCAGCAAGCCCCGGTGGGTCGGCGGCTTCGCCACCGAGCAGGAAGCCAAGGCCGCCCGGGACGAGGCCCGGGTCAAGGCCCACCGGGGCGAGTACATCGACCGCAACCGGATCACCGTGGCCGCCTACCTCGATGACTGGATCGACAGCCACGCCATGGAGATCAAGCCGCGCACCCTGCACGACTACCGCGCCTGCCTGCGGCTCTACGTCACGCCGCGCATCGGCCACCTGCCCATCCAGGCCGTGCGGCCGTCCACCATCACCAAGCTCTACCGCGACCTGCTGACCAGCGGAGGCAAGGACGGCAAGCCACTGGCCGTCGCCACCGTCACCCACCTGCACGCCGTATTGCGGAAGGCGTTCCGCAACGCCGTGATCGTGGACGAGCTGATCAGCAGGAATCCCGTGGACAGGGCCAAGCGCCCGCACGCCCAGCTCCAGGAACCCGGCACTGTCTGGACTGTGGCCCAACTCCGGGCCTTCCTCGACACAGCGGCGCACCACCGGCTGGGCGCGTTCTTCCACATCGCCGCCTACACCGGAGCACGGCGCGGCGAGCTGCTCAACCTGCGCTGGACCGATATCGACCTGGACGCCAAGCGCATCACCATCACCGGCTCCACCGCCGTCATCGCTGGCAAGCGCATCGACGGCACCACCAAGAGCGGCCGGACCCGCGTCGTGTCCATCGACGACGGCACTGTCGCCGTGCTGCGCCAGCACAAGGCCGACCAAGCCGCCGACCAGCTCAAAGCGGGCGACTCCTGGCGCGGCGTCAAAGACGGCTACGTGTTCACCACCGGCTGGGGCGAACCCATCTACCCAGATACGGTCACATCGCTGATGACCAAGCTCATCCGCGTCCACAACGAACCGGAGCAGGGACCGCCGCCCACGGACCAGCTCCCGCCCGCCCGGCTACATGACCTCAGACACCTGCACGCCACGACACTGCTGCTGTCCGGCGTCCCGGTCCACGTCGTCGCGGCCCGCCTGGGCCACGCCGACCCGGCCATCACGCTCCGGGTCTACGCCCACGTCATCCGCACCGCCGAGACCGCCACGGCGGACATCTTCGCCGACGCTGTGAACGTCGCATAACCCAGGCGGCAGCGCGCCCCGCTGTTAGCACGCCCGTTAGCACGAAGGCCCCTTCCATGATCGGAAGGGGCCTCTGACGTGGGAGCCGCCTATCGGAATCGAACCGATGACCTACGCATTACGAGTGCGTCGCTCTAACCGACTGAGCTAAGGCGGCGTGCCGCCACCGGGCAGCCCACCGAGTCTACCGGTCACCTCCCCCCGGGCGGCGCGGCCTGCCCGGACCCGCCCGGCTACGGGCAGACCAGGCCGCGGCGCGGGACGGTCAGCGAGATCAGGTAGCTGTTGACCGCGCTGTCCACGCACGGGCTGCCCATCATGTAGGCGGTGTGGCCGTTGCCGTTCCAGCCGAGCAGCACCCCCGACTTCAGGTCGCCGGCCAGCGCCTGCGCCCACCGGTAGGGGGTGGCCGGGTCGCGCTTGTTGCCGATGACCAGGATCGGCGGGGCCCCAGCCGCCCGCACCCGGGCCAGCGGGTAGGAACGGACCGGCCAGTACGCACAGGGCAGGTTGCCCCAGGTGAGCGGCTCGCCGAACAGTGGCGCGGCCCTGGCCGCGGCGCGGGCGGCCGACTGCCAGCTGGCCAGCGCCTTCGGCCAGGGGCGGTCCAGGCAGCTCACCGCGATGTCGGCGTCGGCCAGGTTGCTGTACTGGCCGCTGGCGTTGCGCTCATACAGCCCGTTGGCCAGCTCGACCAGCACCGTGCCGTCCCCGCCGAACGCCTCGGCCAGACCCACCCGCAGCGCAGGCCAGTAGGTCTGGCTGTACAGCGCGGCGGCGATGCCATTCAGCAGCATGGCCCCGTCGGCGGGCTGGCGGTCCAGGTGGTTGGTCAGCGGGCGCCGGCTGGCCTGCGCTACCAGCGACTGAATCCGGGCCACCGCCGCGCCGGCACTCCCGTGGCCCAGCGGGCAGCCGGCCCCGGTCAGACAGGAGGCGATAAACGAGCGCAGCGCCACCTGGAATCCCTGGCCCTGCACGGTATCCATGCTCAGGCCCGATTCCTCCGGGTCGACCGCCCCGTCCAGCACCAGCGCCCGCACGTGGCTGGGGAACAGCTGCGCGTACCAGGTGCCCAGGTACGTGCCATAGGACTTGCCCAGGTAGCTGAGCTTGGCGTCGCCCAGCGCGGCGCGCAGCACGTCCATGTCCCGGGCCGCGTTGCGGGTGCCGATGTAGGGCAGCAGCGCGCCGGAGCGGGCTTCGCAGCCGCGGGCGAACAGCCTGGCCTGGGCCACCACCGACGCCAGCTGGGCCGGGGTGGCCGGGCTGTCATTGGTCGCGAGGTACTGGTCCAGCTGCGGCCCGGACAGGCAGTGCACGGCTGGCTCGCTGGCCCCCACACCCCGCGGGTCGAAGCCGACGATGTCGAACCGGGCCCGGACTGGCGCGGCGATCACGCTGCGGGCCTGCAGCGCGTAGCTGACCCCCGAACCACCCGGGCCGCCCGGGTTGATGACCAGCGAGCCGATCCGCCGGGCCGGGTCGGTGGCGCGCAGCCGGATGACCGGCAGCGAGAAACGCCGCCCGGCCGGCCGCTGGTAGTCGACCGGGACGAGCAGCCGGGCGCACTGGAATCCGTGGTCGCACGGCTGCCAGCGCAGCTTCTGGTGGTAGTAGCCGGACCTGGTGGCCGGCGGCGGCCCGGCCGGCGGGGCGATGGACACCGTGCGCCGGGGAGCCGCCGGGTGGCTGGCCCGCGCCGTACCAGCGGGCCGGGCCGGGCCGCCGCCTGAACTGCATCCCGCGGCCAGCGCCGCGCAGGCGATGGCACCCAGGGCCGTGGTCAGCCACCGGCCAGGCCGGGGCCCGGCACGGTGACGGGTCACTCGGTGGCCATCCGGCCCGGCTGGCCCTTGTCCCCGTGTGTCGCCTCGTACGCCTGCCGTGATCCGCACACGCTCGCCTTCGGGCAGGCCGTCCGGCGGCCGTCCCGGGTCAGCTTGACTACCACCTTGTCACCGGGCACGTTATGCCCGGTGACCGTGCCCGGCCCGTCTGGGGTGTCCACGGTCTCGCCGACGGCCGGGGCGTCCTTGCGGAAGTCCTGGTACAGCGGGTGCTCGTACTTCAGGCAGCACATCAGCCGGCCGCAGGCGCCGGCGATGCGCAGCGGGTTGACCGGCAGGTCCTGGTCTTTGGCCATCCGCACCGAGACCGGCTCGAAGTCCTTGAGGAACGTGGAACAGCACAGGTCACGGCCGCACGGCCCGATCCCGCCCTGCAGCCGGGCCTCGTCACGCGGCCCGATCTGGCGCAGTTCCACCCGGGCGTGCAGCCGGGCGGCGAGGTCGCGGACCAGCGCGCGGAAGTCGACCCGCCCCGGCGCGCTGAAGTAGACGGTGAACACATCCGGTGAGCTCACGTAGTCCACGCCGATGACCTTCATCGGCAGGCTGTGCTCGCGGACCAGGCGGCGCGCGGCCACCCGTGCCTCGGCGCGGCGGCCCCGGTTCTCCTGGTCCCGGGACAGGTGCTCATCGGTGGCCGGCCCGGCGCACATCGGCAGCCCGCCGACCTCGTCTTCCACCCACTGTGGCGCCCAGACGCACTCGGCCACCTCGGGGCCGGCGTCGGTGGGCACGAGCACCTTGTCCCCCACCGCGGGAGTATGCGGTCCGGGGTCCAGGTAGTAGAGCCGCCCGTAGCGCTCGAAGCTGACGGCCATCATCATGCCCATCGCATCAGGTTACGGCCAGATCACAAGATCCGCTCCCCCGGCCTGCGATACGCCCCGGCCTTTGACTGCCTGGCGGCCACATTCATGTAGTTGCGGGCCGGGCCGGGAGTGCATGGCTGTGGCGCTGGCGCAGCCCTGATCACGTGCTGCGGCAGTCACGCAGCTGGTGAGCGGCTGGGCCGGTCAGCCCGGTGAGTTGCTGAGGCCGGCCACCACATCGGGGGTCAGTTCGGCCAGGCTGGCGAGGACCAGGCTGGCCATGGCCACCGCGTCCGGGTCCAGCGGGTACTTCGGATGGGGAATGGCGATCACGGCCAATCCCGCGTCTTTAGCTGAACGGACCCCGTTCGAGGAATCCTCCACGCCCGCGCATGCCTTCGGCGGGCTGCCGAGCCGCTCCGCGGCCGCGAGATAGATATCCGGGGCCGGCTTGCCGTGCGGGACTTGCTCGGTGGACAGGGCGGCCACGAAGCACTCGCGCAGCCCGGCCGTGTCCAGCACCGTCTCGATCAGCGACGGCGGCGAGGAACTGGCCACCGCCAGCGGCCACCGCGCGGCCAGCCCGCGGACCGCCGCCACCGCACCGGGCATCAGCGGCAGGTCCTGCTGGTACCGGGCTTTCATCTGGTCGATGACCAGCGCGGCGACCTGGCCGGGCGGCAGGCCCACGCCCAGGTCGGTGCTGAGGTAGCGGGCCCACTCCTGGGTGCTCATGCCCATCAGCCGGCGCTGCGCGTCCGGCGCCCAGTGCCCGCCGTGCTCAGCCACGACCGAGCGGCGGACCTGCTCCCACACCGGCTCGGAGTCGATGAGCACGCCGTCGAGGTCGAACACGACCGCCTCGATCATGCGTCTCCCTGCGTGGCCTGGGCACGGTCGCCGGGCGGTTGCGTTAAGAAAAAATAGTGGTTCCGGGCGCGGTGGCGGGCAGCACGCGGGCCAGCGCCGCGCGGTGGGCGGGCGCGGCCTCGGCGTGCCGCTGCTGGCCTGCCTCGGTCATGATCACATAGATGCCGCGGCGGTCCTCGCCGCACAGGCAGCGCTCGACCAGGCCATGCTTGGCCAGGCGGTCGATCAGCCGGGACAGCGCGCTCTGGCTCAGGTGCACGGCCTCGGCCAGTTCCTGGGCGCGGAACTTGCGCTCCGGGCTTTCGGCCAGCCGGTCCAGCACCTCGAACTCGCTGACGCCGAGGCCGTGACGGCCCAGTTCCTGCTCGAGTGCGCAGTTGGCCGCGTGATAGCTGGCGGCGATTGCCCGCCAGGCGGACACCACCGGACCGGTGCCAGCCAGCGGCTCCGCGGTCCCGGTGGCCTGTGCGGTCCGCAGGCCAGAGTCGGTCACACTCACGAGCGCATCCTATCGCGGTACCGGATTAGATGCAAGAACATTAATTGTGCTTGCATCTAGTGCTTGTACATGCATATTGTCGAGGGCATGGAGTCAACAAGCCTTACTCAGGCTGCACCCCGTCCCTTCCCCGGTGCGCCGCAGCCGGCCCGGGGCCCGGCCGCGGCCGCCCAGCGCTGGAGCCCGCGGCTGTGGGCGATCCTGATCGTGCTGTGCGGCGCGCTGTTCCTCGACGCCCTCGACGTGTCCATGGTCGGTGTGGCGCTGCCCGACATCCGGGCGGCACTGAACCT
>Ga0335078_10006975_pt1 | contig 16731 bp, 14 predicted proteins | sample Lox_Sample_32_FD_206711 | JGI IMG/M metagenome (GOLD analysis project Ga0335078, IMG submission 206711) | Soil microbial communities from Loxahatchee National Wildlife Refuge, Florida, United States - Lox_Sample_3.2 | ecosystem: Environmental > Terrestrial > Soil > Wetlands | place: USA... | reverse complement strand
CAAGCCGGCCTTCGCGGCCGAATAGTTGGTCTGGCCGCGATTGCCCAAGGCGGAGACCGAGGACAGGTTGACGATGCGCCCCCAATTGCGCTTGACCATCTCGCGCTGCGCCGCGCGCGAGCACACGAATGCCCCGCGTAGATGAACCCCGGCGACCGCGTCCCAATCGTCGTCGGTCATCTTGTGGATCAGGTTGTCCCGGGTGATTCCGGCATTGTTGACCAGGATGTCGAGCGAGCCGAGGCGCAGCGCGACCTCCTCGACCATGCGCTCGACGTCCTCGGTGACCGCGACATTGGCCTTGAGCGCGATCGCCTTGACCCCCGTGCGCGCGGCGATGCCGGCGGCGGTCGCTTCCGCGCCGTCGAGGTCGAGATCGCACAGCGCGATCGCCGCGCCATCTTCGGCCAGCCGTTCGGCGGTGGCCGCGCCGATCCCGCGCGCCCCGCCGGTGATGAGAGCGACCCGCCCGTCCGAGCGTCCTGCCATGATGTTCTCCCGTGTACCCGTCGGGTTTTCTATCCGGCCCGGCGTTTGTTGTCATCCCGGGCTCGGTTTGCCGCCGCCCCGGATGACGGAAATCGGATTTTATGCGCTAATCTCGGCAAGAGTTCAGCGGAGGGAACGATGGCGAAGGGGCTCCTGATCGCGGCGATGCAGTTTTCCGACGTCGCCGAGGACGAATTCCACGACTGGTACGACACCGAACACATCCCCGAGCGGCTCGCGGTTCCCGGCTTTATCAACGCCGACCGGTGGATCGGCCTCGACAACCCGAAGGTCTCGGTCGCGACCTACGATCTCGACAATGTCGGGGTGCTCCACAGCCCGGCCTACCAGGCGGTCGGCGGCGCCAACGGCAGCCCGTGGACCAAGCGGGTGACGAGCCGGGTCCAGCACATCATCCGGCTGGAGGGCGACCAGATCCTGCCCGGCGATGCGGTCGCGCCGCGTGGCGCGGCGCAGCTGCTGGTCATCTCGATGAACCCGGTGCCCGAGGCCGAGGCCGAGTTCAACGAATGGTACAATACCGAACACCTGCCGGCCCTCGGCGCGGTGCCGGGGGTGCTCATGGCCCGGCGCTATCGCGGCCAGGGTGCGACCCAGCGGTACCTGGCGATGTACCATTTTGCCGCGCCTGACATCCGAGAGGGAGACGCCTGGAAGAAGGCGGCCAACACGCCGTGGACGCAGAAGATGCGGCCGCATTTCCGCGATTACCTGCGCCTCGAATGCCGTCCCTACAAGCGCACGGCCTAGGAGACGTGACCGGCCGCGCCGACGCCGCGTTTCAGAGCGGCACGCCGCTGCCGCCGGCGCTGTTGCGGCGGCGCAGCGAGCCCGAGGAGCTGCCGTTTCAGCTGTCGAGCGAGCTGGCCGACGCCCCGGCGATGATCGGCCAGGAGCGCGCCGCCGAGGCGGTCGAGTTCGCGCTCAAAATGCGGCGCAAGGGCTATAATGTCTATGCGCTCGGCCCGTCGGGCACCGGGCGGCACAGCCTCGTCGAGGACCTGCTGCGCCGCCGCGCGGCGTCCGAATCGACGCCGCCAGATCTGTGCTACGTCAACAATTTCGCCGACCCGCAGAAGCCGCGTCGGCTCGACCTGCCGGCCGGCCAGGGCGACGGCCTCGCCGCGGCGATGAAGCACCTCATCGAGGAATTGCGGATCGCGCTGCCGGCAGCATTCGAGCGCGACGAGTACCGCGCGCGGCGCGAGGTCCTCGACCAGCAATTCAAGTCCCGCAACGAGGAGGCGTTCGGCGGGCTGCAGCAGCGCGCCAGCGCCAAGAGCATCGCGCTGATCCGCACGCCGATGGGGCTGGGCCTGGCGCCGGAGCGCGACGGCAAGGTCATGCAGCGCGAGGATTTCGACGCGCTGCCCGAGCCGGACCGTAAGCGCATCGAAAGCGACCTCGAAAACGCCCAGGCCGAGCTCGAGGCGGTGATGCGCCAGGTGCCGCAATGGGAGCGCGAACACCGCGACGCGCTGCGCGCCCTGCTGCGCGATACCACCGGGTTCGCGGTCGCCAGCCTGATCGGCGACCTGCGCAAGGACTATGCCGATCTGCCCGATGTGCTCGAATACCTCGACGCCGTCGAGCACGACATCAAGGAGAACGTGGACGATTTCCTCGCCCAACCGCAGCAGCCATCCGAGCCCGGCGGGCCGCCGGTACCGGCGACGGCGCAGGCGGCGATCGAGGACATGCGGTTTCGCCGCTATCAGGTCAACGTCATCGTCGACAACAGCGGCCAGAAGGGCGCGCCGGTCGTCTACGAGGACAACCCGACCTATCAAAATCTCGTTGGGCGGGTCGAGCATCTCGCACGTTTCGGCGCGCTGATCACCGATTTCAATCTGATCATCGCCGGTGCGCTGCACCGGGCCAACGGCGGCTACCTGATCCTCGACGCGGAACGGCTGATCGCCGGCATGTACAGCTGGGCCGCGCTGAAGCGCGGTCTGCAATCGGGCGAGATCCGCATCGAGTCGCTGGAACAGGCGTTCAGCCTGGCCAGCACCGTGACCCTGCAGCCCGAGCCGATCCCGCTCGACGTCAAGGTCGTGCTGGTCGGCTCGCCGCTGCTCTATTACCTGCTCGCACAGCACGACGAGGACTTCTCCGAATTATTCAAGATCGCCGCCGATTTCGACGATCGCGTGCCGCGCACCGGCGATGCCACGCTGCTCTATGCGCGGGTCATCGCGACGGTGGTGCGCCGCCGGCACCTGCGCGCCTTCGATCGCGAAGCCGTCGCGCGGGTGATCGAGCAGGCGGCGCGGCTTGCCGGCGATTCCGACCGGCTCTCGACCAGCATGCGCGCGATCGTCGAGCTGCTCGAGGAGGCCGATCAAATTGCCGCCGATGCCGGCAAGGAGGTCGTCGGCGAGGTCGAAATCCGCGCGGCGATCGATGCGCAGATCCGCCGCGGCGACCGCATCTACCGCCGCATGCAGGAGGAGATCGCCCGCAAGACGATCCGCATCGAGACCGGCGGTGCGGCGGTCGGCCAGATCAACGGGCTGTCGGTGATCAGCCTCGGCGCCCTCGCCTTCGGCAACCCGACGCGGATCACCGCGCAGGTGCGCATGGGGCGCGGCGAGGTGGTCGATATCGAACGCGAGGTCCAGCTCGGCGGCCCGCTGCACTCGAAGGGCGTGTTGATCCTGTCCGGCTTCCTCGGCGGCAGGTTCGGCGCGGACCGGCCGTTATCGCTGCACGCCAGCCTCGTCTTCGAGCAATCCTACGGCGGGGTCGATGGCGACAGCGCCTCGGCGGCGGAGCTGTTCGCGCTGCTCTCGGCCCTCGCCGAGGTGCCGATCAAGCAATGCTTCGCGGTCACCGGCTCGGTCGATCAGCACGGCATCATCCAGGCGATCGGCGGGATCAACGAGAAGATCGAGGGGTTCTTCGACGTCTGCCGCGCCGCCGGGCTTAGCGGCGAGCAGGGGATCATTTTCCCGGCGAGCAACGTCAAGCACCTGATGTTGCGCGATGATGTCGTCGCCGCTGTTGCCGCAGGCAAGTTCCGCGTCATCCCGATGGAGACGATCGACCAGGGGTTCGCGCTGCTGACGGGCGTGCCGACCGAGACCACCGACGAAAAGATCGCCGCCCGGCTCGACGGCTTCGCCGCGAAGGCGGCGGAGCTGGCGCGCGCCGCAGCCGGGCCGCTGGCATGACCGCCCGGATCGAGCGGGTGGTCGTTGCGCTCAACGCGGTCTCCGAGACCCGCGCGCCGATCGAGACCGCGGTGCGCCTCGCGGCGCGATGGCAGGCCCGGCTGCACGGCGTCTTTATCGAAGACGACAACGTCCTGCGCTTCGCCGCCCTGCCGTTCGCCCGGCAGGTTTCGCTGGGCGCCGGCGTCGAGACGCTGACGTTGCAGCAGGTGGAACGCCAGCTGCACGCCTTCGCGGAGCGGGCGCGCCGCGATCTCGAACGGGCGGCGCGCCGACTCGGCGTCGAGTGGTCGTTCGACGTCGTGCGCGGTGCGGCCGTCGCCGGCGCTTCGGAGAGCGACTTCGTCGTCACCGGCGCCGCGAGTCGGCCGGTCGGCGGCCATTTTCGGGTCGAGTATCATTGGTGGTCGGTGGTTCATCCGTCGGCTACCGCGTTTCTCCTCGCCTCGCGCGATTGGGGGACGCCGGGCTCGATCGTCGCGCTGCTGGAGAAGCGCGACCCGGCTGCCGAGCGTTTGCTCGACGCGGCGGCGCAGGTGGCCGAGGCGGGCGGGGGGCGGCTCATCGTCGTCTGCCCGGCGGAGCTCGCCGCAGACGAGGAATTCGGCACTTGGCTCGGCAGACGCCTCGCGCGGCACGCGGCGCCGGTGGAAATCGACCTGGCGCCGGCCGATCCGGCGGCGCTGATCCGGCGGGTCGTCGAACTGGAATGCCGTCTCGTCGCGGTCAGCGCCGAGGACGCGCGATCGCGGCCGGAGAACCTGCGCGCCCTGCTGGGCGGGATCGGCTGCGACGCGCTGGTCGTGCGCTAGCCTGTGAAGCAGGGGCGCAAGTCATGCCGACAGCACCCGCTCTCGCCGCCGCCGAACTGATCGCCGAGCGGCCGGACGAGCGCCTCGACACCTGCCGCCTCGAGCCCTATCTGCACGCGCGCCTGCCGGGCGCCGAGGGCGCCCTGTCGGTGGCGCAGTTCCACGGCGGCAAGGCCAACCTGACTTACCTGCTGCGCTTCGGCGAGCGCGAATACGTGCTGCGCCGACCGCCGCTGGGGCCGATCCCGCCCGGCGCGCACGACATGCGCCGCGAGCACCGGGTGCTGTCGGCGCTGCACCGGCGCTATGAACTGGCGCCGCAAAGCCTCCTCTTGTGCGAGGACGAGAGCGTCATCGGTGCCGTCTTCATCGTCGAGGAACGCCGGGTCGGGTTTGTGATCCGCGACGACATTCCGCCCGAGTTCGCCGGCCGGCCCGAGCTGAACCGCCGGCTCGGCCTGTCGCTCGTCGACGCGCTCGCCGATCTGCACCGCGTCGACCCGCGCGAGGTCGGACTCGGCGATCTGGGGCGGGTCGAGGGCTATCTGGAGCGCCAGCTTGCCGGCTGGATGCGGCGCTGGGATGCCTCGCTGGGCGGCCCGGAGGCCGCGCGGTCTCGCGATGCGATGGCGCCGGCGCTGTCCTGGCTCACGAAGAATCGGCCGGCCGAGCGCGCCGGCGCGCTGCTGCACAACGATTACCGGCTCGACAATTGCTTGCTCGACACCGCCGATCCGGCGCGCATCGTCGCGGTGCTCGATTGGGACATGTGCACGCAGGGCGACCCGCTCGCCGATCTCGGCTACCTGCTGAACTATTGGGTCGAGCCCGCGGATGATCCGGCCTGGCGCGAGATCGCGTCGATGCCGACCTGGCGTCCCGGCTTTCCGAGTCGCGCCGAGGCGGTCGCGCGCTACGGCGAGCGCACCGGCAGCGATGTCGGCGAGATCCTGTGGTACCAGGTCTTTGCCGCCTTCAAGCTCGCGGTCATCATCCAGCAGATTTACATCCGCTTTGTGCGCGGCCAGACGCAGGACCGCCGCTTCGCCGGCTATGCGGCGCGGGTCGTCGGCCTTGCGGAGAAGGCGCGGGTGCTGATCGGCTAGGTCGGCTACGCCGCCAGCTTCCGGTCGATGACGCAGCTGTTGAATGCGCCGAAGGCGAGGTGCGTCAGCGAGTTCTCCTTGACCCCGACCGGGATGAATGCGGCGCGAAACAGCTCGGTCTTGCCGTCCTCGCGCGGGATCTCGCCTTCCAGGCGCACCGGCGCGCGCTGAACATGCGCGTCGCCGCAGCCCTTCATAAAGACGCGCGACATGTGGCGCGGCAGCTGGCGCACCATCGGCACGTGCGGCGTGCCCTTGGGCGGCAGTTCAAGCAGCTTGGCAAAATCGTTGCCGTAGAGCAGCAGCGACGAATTCTCGACGACCGGGTCGACGGCGATGACAAACCGGTGCGACCAGTCGCTGGTGTTCATGTCCGCGAGATCGAGCGCGGAGACCGTCGCGCGGCTGCCGAGCTTTTCGATCTTCTTTTCCCAATAGGAGATGGCGCGCTCCGACTCCCGTCGCTCGCGTCCGCTGCCCTCCGCGGGCGCGGCCTCGCGGATACTGTCCAATAGCACGACCGGCGCCTCCGTGATCGACATCGGCTTCCCCAAAGCGAACCCCAATCCCGAACACGGTTAATCCGCCATGCTTAATTTTCGATGAAGATTGCGGCCGGGCTGCGGTTCGGCGCGGATGCCGCTTGCGCGGCTGTGAAACCCGGCGGACCTTGGAGTAACCTGGCGGCGCGCGGAGTTGCGTCCGCCGGTGCAGCGAGACGAGGGACATGGCCGATTTGCGAGTGAAGAGCGAGATTGCCGGCTCGGTCTGGAAGATCGAGGTTGCGATCGGCGACCGAGTCGAGGCCGACGACCCGCTGATCGTGCTCGAATCGATGAAGATGGAAATCCCGCTGCTGGCTCCCAGGGGCGGCACCGTCATCGAAATCCTGGTCGCCGAGGGTGAAGCGATCGGCGAGGGCGACGTCGCAATCGTGCTCGGCTAATCGGCGGCTTGATCGCGGGCCCGCTTCGCCCGCATCATCGTTTGCCGGTCGCGCGACGAGAAGGCGATCAACCGGGGGAAACGTTGAAGCTGCCGTCGTTCGGGCATGACGCCCGGGTCAATACGCTGATCTGCTGCGGCCACACGCTGTCGCATTTCTACATCCTCTGTCTGCCGACGATGTTTCTCGCTTGGCAGAAGGCCTTCGGCATCTCGTTCGCCGAGCTGGGCATCTCGGTCGCGGTGATGTCGGCGACGACGGCGGTGGTGCAGACGCCGATCGGCTTTCTCGTCGACCGCTATGGCGCGCGCCGCTTCCTGATCGGCGGCACGCTGGTGATGACCCTGTCGATCTCGCTGATGGGGCTGGCGACCCAGTTCTGGCAGGTCGTGGCGCTGGCGATGCTGTCGGGGCTCGGCAACGCGGTGTTCCACCCGGCCGATTACGCGATCCTTTCCGGGTCGATCCACCCGTCGCGCCTCGGCCGCTCGTTTGCGATTCACACCTTCACGGGCCATGTCGGGTTCGCCAGCGCGCCGCCGGTGACCGCGGCGCTGATCTGGCTGATGGGCTGGCGCGCGACGCTGCTTGCCGTCGGGTTGGTCGGCATCCCGGTGGCGCTGGCGATCGTCTGGCAGAGCCGCATCCTCGCCGACCAGAAGCGCGCGCCGCAAGGCCGCAAGGCATCCGCGACGGGCGATGCGAAAATGCTGCTTTCGCGGTCGATCATGCTGTTTTTCGGCTTTTTCATGGTCTCGTCGATGGCCGGCGCCGGCGTCCAGTCCTGGCTGATCACGGTGCTGCATGGCACCCATGGCCTGAGCATCGAGGCGGCCTCCGGCGCGCTCACCGGCTTCATGGTCGGAACGATGAGCGGGGTGCTGGTCGGCGGCTGGGTTGCCGACCGCACCGATCGCCACTTCAGCTTCGTGATGGCGCTGACCCTGGTGGGTTCGGCGCTGATGCTGGCGGTCAACCTGATCGACCTGCCCGAACTCGCGACGGTCGCGGTGCTGTTCGTCACCGGTCACCTGATCGGCGCCAGCCGCACGCCGCGCGACGTCATGGTCAAGGATGCAGCGCCGCCTGGGCAGATCGGCAAGGTCTTCGGGTTTGTCAGCGCGGGACTCGCGCTCGGCGGCGCGATCATGCCGGTGCCCTACGGCATGCTGATCGATGCCGGCAAGCCGCATCTGGTGCTGACGCTGGTCGCCGGGCTGTGGCTCTTCAGCCTGCTGTTCGCCGGCGGCGCCCGCGCCAACGCGCCGCGCGAGGCGGTGCCGGTGCCCGCCGAGTAGCGCGCTGCGGCGATTGCGCGCCTCCCGTCAATGATTTAGACCGGCCGCGCGCATGCCGGCCGATTCCGCCATCATCGAACCATCCGGCAATCCCGGACCCTTGGCGCTTTACCGCGCGCGCTGCGCCGGCGGCCTGGTGCGCCCGGATCCGGCGCAAGCGCGAGCCGTCGAGCGGCTGGAGACGCTCTACCGCAACCTGCTGGGCCGCGCGCAAGGCCCGCGGGGCTGGCTCGGCCGCCTCGGGTTCGGCGGGTCCGCTGCGGCGCCGAAGGGGCTTTATCTCTGGGGTCCGGTCGGGCGCGGCAAGTCGATGCTGATGGATTTGTTTTTTGCCGCGGCGCCGATCGCGGCCAAGCGGCGGGTGCATTTCCACGCCTTCATGCTCGAGGTTCACGACCGGATCGAGGCCGAGCGGCGCCGCGCGACGCGCCAGCCGATCCTGCACGTCGCGGCGGCGATCGCGGCCGAGGCGTCGCTGCTTTGCTTCGACGAGTTCCAGGTCAACGACATCGCCGACGCGATGATCCTCGAACGGCTGTTCCGGGTGCTGTTCGACGCCGGGACGGTCGTCGTCGCGACCTCGAACCGCCACCCGGAACGGCTCTACGAGCAGGGGCTGCAGCGCGACCGGTTTCTGCCGTTCATCGCGCTGCTTCAGGAGCGCCTCGACGTCGTAGAGCTGGACAGCGGCCGCGACTACCGGCTGGCGCGGATGATCGGCAGGCCGGTGTATTTCCACCCGCTCGACGAGCGGGCGCAGCGCGCTCTCGCCGCGGCCTTCGCCGATCTCACCGACGGCGCCGCGCCGCAGAGCGAGACGCTGACCGTGATGGCCCGGCCCCTGCCGGTGCCGCGCTTCGCCGGCAATGTCGCCTGGTTCGGTTTCGCGGAGCTGTGTGCGCGGCCGCTGTCGGCGGTCGACTACCTCGCGCTCGCCGAACGCTTTGGGGCGATCATGGTCGAGGGCATCCCGCGCCTCTCGCCGCGCCAGCGCAACGAGGCGCAGCGCTTTCACATCCTCATCGACACGCTCTACGAGGCGCGCACTCTGCTCGTCGCGTCGGCCGAGGTGCCGCCACAGGAGATCTACGTCGCGGGCGATGGCAGCTTCGAGTTCCAGCGCACCGTCTCGCGCCTCATGGAGATGCAGAGCGAGGACTACGTCGCCAACGCGTCGCCGACCTCCGAGGCCAAACCGCGCGATTGTGAGCCGGATCTCGGAAGGGCGATCGCGGACGAGTAGCCCTGCCGAAGGCCGATCCGCCCCGCCTTGCCGGGTCCCGGGAATCGCGCTAAACCCGCCGCATCCGACCCCACCGGGCCAGCGACGAGGATTGACATGGCACGCAAGAAGATCGCGCTGATCGGCGCCGGCCAGATCGGCGGCACGCTCGCCCTACTGGCGGGCATCAAGGAACTGGGCGACGTCGTGCTGTTCGACATCGTCGACGGGGTGCCGCAGGGCAAGGCGCTGGACATCGTCCAGGGCTCGTCGATCGAGGGCTACGACGCCAGCGTCACCGGCAGCAGCGACTATTCGGCGATCAAGGGCGCCGATGTGGTGATCGTCACCGCCGGCGTTCCGCGCAAGCCCGGGATGAGCCGCGACGATCTGATCGGCATCAACACCAAGGTCGTGGCCCAGGTCGGCGCGGCGATCAAGGAGCATTGCCCCGGCGCTTTCGTCATCACCATCACCAATCCGCTCGACGTGATGGTCTGGGTGATGAAGCAGGCCTGCGGCCTGCCGGCGAACCGCGTCGTCGGCATGGCCGGGGTGCTCGACAGCGCGCGGTTCCGCTATTTCATCGCCGAGGAACTGGGCGTCTCGGTCGAGGACGTGACCGCCTTCGTGCTCGGCGGCCACGGCGACACGATGGTGCCGCTGGTGCGCTACACGACGGTCGCCGGCATCCCGCTACCGGACGTCATCAAGATGGGTTGGACGACGCAGGCCAAGGTCGACGCGATCGTTCAGCGCACCCGCGACGGCGGCGCCGAGATCGTCAATTTCCTCAAGACCGGCTCGGCGTTCTATGCGCCGGCGAGCGCCGCGATCTCGATGGCCGAGGCCTATCTGCTCGACAAGAAGCGGGTGCTGCCTTGCGCGGCGCTGCTCGACGGCCAGTACGGGGTGAAGGATCTTTATGTCGGCGTCCCGGTGGTGATCGGCGCCGGCGGGGTCGAGCGCATCGTCGAGATCGGCCTCGATCCGGGCGAAAAGGCCGCCTTCGACAAATCCTGCGCCGCGGTACGCGAACTGATCGAGGTGGCGAGAAAGCTGCAGGCGTAGCGCCCGCCGGCATGAACATCCACGAGTACCAGGCCAAGGAGCTGCTCGGCAAATTCGGTGTGCCGGTGCAGCCGGGCGGGGTCGCCTACACGGCCGCCGAGGCCGAGGCGGTCGCCGCGCGGCTCGGCGGCTCGCTCTGGGCGGTCAAGGCGCAAATCCACGCCGGCGGCCGCGGCAAGGCGGGCGGCGTCAAGCTCGTTCGTTCGCCACAAGAGGCCGGCTCGGCGGCGGCGGGGATGCTCGGCAAGCGCCTCGTCACGCAGCAGACCGGGCCGCAAGGCCGCGACGTCAAGCGCGTCTATGTCGAGGCGGCCGCCGATATCGCTCGCGAACTGTATCTCGCGCTGTCGGTCGACCGCACCAGCGGACGCACGACCCTGATCGCCGCGGCCGAGGGCGGCGTCGAGATCGAGGAGCTGGCGGCCAGGTCGCCCGACAAGATCCTGCGGCTGGCGATCGACCCGGCGACCGGGGTCGAACCGTTCCACGGCCGCCGCCTCGCGTTCGAGCTCGGCCTCGGTGCGGCCGAGGTCAAGGCTATGGTCGCGCTGGTCAACGCGCTCTACCGCGCCTTTACCGAGCTCGACGCGTCGCTGCTCGAGATCAACCCGCTGGTGGTGACCGGGTCCGGCGCGCTCATCGCGCTCGACGCCAAGCTCGCGTTCGACGACAACGCGCTGTTCCGCCACGCCGAGATCGAGGCGCTGCGCGACGAGGACGAGGAAGACCCGCTCGAACGGGAGGGCGCCAAACACTCGCTCAGCTATGTCAAGCTCGACGGCAATATCGGCTGCATGGTCAATGGCGCCGGGCTGGCGATGGCAACGATGGACATCATCAAGCTCTACGGCGGCAGCCCGGCGAATTTTCTCGATGTCGGCGGCGGCGCGACGCGCGAGCGGGTCACCGCGGCGTTCAAGCTGATCCTCTCCGACCCCAACGTCGAGGCGATCCTCGTCAATATCTTCGGCGGGATCGCGCGCTGCGACGTCATCGCCGACGGCGTCGTCGCCGCGGCGCGCGAGGTCAACCTGCACGTGCCCCTGGTGGTGCGGCTCGAAGGCACCAACGTCGAACTGGGCCGCAAGATCCTCGGCCGGTCCGGCCTGCCGATCATCACCGCCGAGAGCTTCGCCGACGCGGCGCAGAAGGTCGTCGCATCGGTCGCCGAGGCGGCCTGATGGCGATCATCGTCGACGCTCAGACGACGGTGATCTGCCAGGGCTTCACCGGCGCGCAGGGCACGTTCCATTCCGAGCAGGCGATCGCCTACGGCACCAGGATGGTCGGCGGCGTGACGCCGGGGAAGGGCGGCACGAGGCACCTCGACCTGCCGGTGTGGGACACCGTGCACGAGGCCAAGGCGGCGACGAATTGCGCCGCCAGCGTCATCTATGTGCCGCCGCCGGCTGCGGCGGACGCAATCCTCGAGGCGATCGACGCCGGGATCGGGCTGGTCGTGTGCATCACCGACGGCATCCCGGTGCAGGACATGGTGCGCGTCAAGCGCGCGCTCACCGGCACGGGAACGATGCTGATCGGCCCCAACTGCCCAGGCGTCATCACCCCCGATGAGTGCAAGATCGGCATCATGCCGGGCCATATCCACCGCCGCGGGCGGGTCGGTATCGTCTCGCGCTCGGGCACCTTGACCTACGAGGCGGTGGCGCAGACCACCGCGGCGGGGCTCGGGCAGTCGAGCTGCGTCGGGATCGGCGGCGACCCGGTGCACGGGCTCGACTTCACCGACGTCATCGAGATGTTCCTCGCCGACCGGGAAACCGACGCCATCGTGATGATCGGCGAGATCGGCGGGCGTGGCGAGGAGGATGCCGCCGCGCTGATCAAATCCGCGCGCCGCAGAAAGCCGGTCGTCGGCTTTATCGCCGGCATCGCCGCGCCGCCCGGCCGCCGCATGGGGCATGCCGGCGCGATCATCGCCGGCGGCAAGGGCACCGCCGCGGATAAGATCGAGGCGCTCAAGAGCGCGGGGGTCGCCGTCTGCGACTCCCCCGCCGCGATCGGCACCACGGCGAAGGCGGTGCTGGGCGGCTAGCCCCGCGCCCTTGGATGGGCGGCTTCGTAGACCTTGAGCAGGTGCTCGGGTTCGACCTTGGTGTAGCGCTGCGTCGTCGACAGGCTGGCGTGGCCGAGCAGTTCCTGGATCGCGCGCAGGTCGCCGCCGCCGCCCAAGAGATGCGTCGCAAAGCTGTGGCGCAATGCGTGCGGCGTCGCGGTATCGGGCAGGCCCAGCATGCCGCGCAGCAATTGCATGCGGCGCTGCACCAGGCGCGGATTGAGCGGCCCGCCGCGCGCGCCGACGAAAAGCGGCCCGTCCTTCGCGAGCGGATGCGGACAGGCGGCGAGGTAGTCGCCGATCGCCTCGCGCACCGCCGGCAGCACCGGCACGTGGCGCTGCTTGTTGCCCTTGCCGGTGACGACGAGCACCTCGCCCTGCGGCGCCTCGACGAGGCTCAGCCCCAGCGCCTCCGAGATGCGCAGGCCGCAGCCGTAAAGCAGGGTCAGGATCGCGATGTCGCGTTTCTGCTGCCATACGCTGTCGCTCAGCTCGCCCGCCGCGTCGAGCGCCGCGCCGGCATCCTCGACGGTCAGCGGTTTCGGCACGCTCGCCGGCAGCTTGGGCGCGCGCAGCACCGCGAGCGCCGGCGCCGCGGCCAGCTTGCGTCGCTCGGCAAACCGCACGAAGCCGCGCAGCACCGAAAGCCCGCGCGCGATCGTGGTGCGCGCGCGGCCGTCGAGCGCGCGCTGCGCCAGATAGGCGCGAAAATCGGCCGGCCCGAGGCTCGACAGGCCGGCGAGGCTCGGCTCCTCGCCGCGATGCGCGGCGAGAAAGTCGAAAAACGCCGCGAGATCGCGGCCATACGCGGCAATCGTGTGCGCCGAGGCGCGGCGCTCGGCGGCGAGCCAGTCGAGCCAGGCGCCGATTGCGTTGCGCAACTCCGGCGCGACCCGGAAGCGCGCCAGCGGCAGGGGTTCGGGGAGTGCGGGAAAAGGCTTCGGGGGGCTCGCCTGCGCCGGTTTCAGCGCACCGGATTGAGCCATAACCCAACGGCCAGGCCGACGATGCGGCCGAGGAAGCTCATCAGCTCGGTGCCGAGGCCGGGATGGAACCGGCCCGGCTTGCGCGTGCCGATGCAGAGCAGCCCCATCGGCGACTCGCGCCCGAAGCGCAGCCGCAGCAGCGCCTGCGAGCGCACTAGGCCCGCCGCGCCGCCGAACAGCGCGGGGTCGCCCGTCACATCGGCCTCGTAGGCGACCGCCCGCTCCTCGCCGAGGAGCGCCTCGACCGTCCCGGCCTTCAACAGGTGGATGCCGGTGACCGGCAGGCGCGGCGAAATCCCGGCGATGTTCTCGACCGCGAGCGTGACCGCGTCGACATCGAGCACCACCGCGAGATCGGTCGTGACGGTCTGGATCAGCTGGCCGAAGCTGGGCGCGGCGAGGATCGCCAACGCTGCCTTGTGCACCCGGTTCTGGCTCGCCAGATTGCCGCGGCACACGCCGATCAGGTTGCGGTATTCGGCATTGACCCGTGCCAGCTCCTGGCGCTGCCGCTCGTGCAGGAAGCGCTGGAAATCGACGACCCCGTCGCCCCGCTCGCGCGACGGCGGGCGCAGCAGCCGCAGCGCCTCGGGATGCTCGTCGAGGAACTCCGGATGACGGCGCAGATAGGCGAGCACGTCGCGGCTGTCGATCTCTCGCGCGCCTTCGTCCGACGCGCCGGCGGCGCGGGCGGTTCCGGTGTGGTCGCGGGGACGCTCAGCCATCCAACACCCTGTGACTATGCCGGCGGCGGCGCGGATCGCTCCCCTTGCGGCCCGCCGGCCTGCTTGCGAGTGTAGCCGATGGCCGATCGCCCTGCCAACTGCGCCGGCCTGGTCGCGGCGCCCGGCGACGCGCCCGACCGGGTGCGGGTGCTGCTGCCCTTGCCCTTGCCGGCAGCGCTCGACTACCGCGTGGCGACGGGCGAAGCGCTGCCCGGGCCGGGCAGCTTCGTGCGCGTTTCGCTGGGTTCGCGCCGGATGATCGGCGTGGTCTGGGACGGCGAAGCCGACGATGTCCCGCCCGAGCGGCTGAAGCCGGTCGACGAGGTTCTGGCGGTGCCGCCGCTGCCGGCGGAGCTGCGCCATTTCATCGACCGGGTGGCGTCCTACACGCTGGCGCCGCCCGGCATGGTGCTGGGCATGGCGATGCGCAGCGAAGCGGCGCTGTTGCCGCCGGCGCCGCGGCGGGTTTGCATCATCACCGAAGCGGGGTTGGCGGCGCTGGCCGAAACGCCGCCGCCGAAGCGGCTGACCCCGGGGCGGCGGCGGGCGCTTGAAATCCTGCGCGACGGCCTCGGCGAGTCGGTTGCCGCGACCGCGCGCGAGGCCGGGGTCGGCACGGCGGTCGTCCGCGGCCTGATTGGGGCCGGGCTTGCCGTCGAGCGACGTGCGCCGGCCATCCCGCGGCGCATCGACGAGCCCGACTGGCGCGCCCCGGGCCCGGCGTTGTCGCCCGCCCAAGCCAAGGCCGCGCGCCGCCTCGTGGAGCGGGTGGCGGGCGGCGGGTTTCACGTGACCGTGCTCGACGGAGTGACCGGCTCGGGCAAGACCGAGACCTATTTCGCGGCGATCGCCGAGGCGCTCGCGCGCGGCCGGCAGGTGCTGGTGCTGCTGCCCGAAATCGCGCTGTCGGCGCAATGGCTCGAGCGCTTCCGCCGCCGCTTCGGGGCGCCGCCGGTCGAATGGCACTCGGATGTCGGCCAGACCCAGCGCCGCGACGCGTGGCGCGCGGTCGCCGACGGGAGGGCGCGCGTCGTCGTCGGCGCGCGTTCGGCGCTGTTCCTGCCGTTCCGCGATCTGGGGCTCATCGTCGTCGACGAGGAGCACGACCTTTCCTACAAGCAGGAGGACGGGGTCTGCTATCAGGCGCGCGACATGGCGGTGCTGCGCGCCTCGCTGGCGAAAATTCCGATCGTGCTGGTCTCGGCGACCCCGTCGCTCGAAACCGTGGTCAACGAGGCGCGCGGGCGCTACGAGCGGGTGCACCTGCCCGAGCGCCACGGCGCCGCCAGCCTGCCGCAAATCGCCCTCGTCGACATGCGCAAGGAGCGCTTGCCGGCCGGCCGTTTTCTGTCGGCACCGCTGGTCGCGGCGCTCGGCGAGACGCTGGACGCGGGAGAGCAAGCGCTCCTGTTCCTCAATCGCCGCGGCTACGCGCCGCTCACGTTATGCCGGGCGTGCGGACATCGCTTCCAGTGCCCGAGCTGCACCGCCTGGCTCGTCGAGCATCGCTTCACCGGCCGGCTCATCTGCCACCATTGCGGCTATTCGCTGCCGGTGCCGCCGTTCTGCCCGGAATGCCTCGCCGCCGGCACGCTGGTGCCGTGCGGGCCCGGGGTCGAGCGGCTGAGCGAGGAAGTCGCCGAACGCTTTCCCGGCGCACGAACCGCGCTGATGGTCAGCGACGCGCTATCCGGCCCGCGCGCCGCCGCCGCGCTCGCCGACGCGATGACGCAGCACCGCTACGATGTGCTGATCGGCACGCAGATCGTTGCCAAGGGCCACCATTTCCCGATGCTGACCCTGGTCGGCGTGGTCGATGCCGATCTCGGCCTCGGCGGCGGCGATCTGCGCGCGGGCGAGCGGACCTTTCAGCTGCTGCAGCAGGTCGCCGGCCGTGCCGGCCGCGCCGAGCGGCCCGGCCTGGTGCTGATCCAGACCTACATGCCCGAACAGCCGGTGATGCAGGCGCTGGCTGCCGGCGACCGCGACCGTTTTCTCGCGGCCGAGGCGGCGGGCCGCCGGGCGGCGCATTTGCCGCCGTTCGGCCGGATGGCGGCGCTCGTCATCAGCGCCAGCGACGCCGAGAGCGCCGATGTCGCCGCCCGCGCGCTCGCCCGCGCCGCGCCGCACCTGCCGGGGGTGACGATCCTCGGCCCCGCGCCGGCACCGCTCGCGGTGCTGCGGGGTCGGCACCGGCGGCGCCTGCTGCTCCAGGCCGAACGCGGGGTCAACGTGCAGGCGGTGCTGCGCGAATGGTTGGCCAAGGTGCGCATGGCCGGTTCGGTGCGGCTGCAGGTCGATGTCGACCCGTACAGCTTCCTCTGAGCCGCCGAAGCGCCCTAAAGTGGGGCCAATCGCAAACCTCCGGAGGGACCCCGATGCTGATCGTCGACTCGCAGATCCACATTTGGGAAAACGCCAAGATGTCGGCACACCACCGGCAGATCCCGACCTATGACGTCAACGACGCGCTGAAGGAGATGGCGTCGGCCGGGGTCGATGCAGCGGTGCTGCATCCGCCGTCCACGCTGGGCGAGGCGGTCAACGTGCAGGCGGTCGAGGCGGCAAACGCCCATCCGGAAAAGTTCTGCATCCTCGGCCATTTCGACCTGCAGGCGCCGAACCGCGAGGAGATCGTCAGAAACTGGCGCGCGCGGCCGGGAATGCTCGGCTTCCGCTTCACCTTCAACCAGCCGCACCAGCGGGCGTGGTGGACCGACGGCTCGCTCGACTGGTTCTGGGCCGCCTGCGAGCGCGAGAGGCTGCCGGTCGGGCTGCTTGCCGGCGGCCAGATGGCCGCGT
>Ga0335078_10006974_pt1 | contig 16731 bp, 13 predicted proteins | sample Lox_Sample_32_FD_206711 | JGI IMG/M metagenome (GOLD analysis project Ga0335078, IMG submission 206711) | Soil microbial communities from Loxahatchee National Wildlife Refuge, Florida, United States - Lox_Sample_3.2 | ecosystem: Environmental > Terrestrial > Soil > Wetlands | place: USA... | reverse complement strand
TTAGTGGGAACGTGACGGTGAAAACCTGAGTCGCACCGGTGGCGAAGCAGATTTTTGCATTGCTGGCGTGAGCCTGGATCGCCGCCACGAGGTCGCTGGTGCGGCCATCATGCAGGAAGAACAGACGCTGCCCCAGCCCCCACAGAGGCGCCGTGCGGAACTGGTCCGGACCTGCAATACCCTGCGTCACGCCGTCAGCCAGCGTGGCGCCCATGTGGTGGAGACCGAAGTCCGAGAACGGCTGGAAAGTCCGGTTGCTCAGACCGGGCACATTGGAGGGTTGCGTGGTGAAGCTTGGCGTGTGGCATGAATTGCAGCCGATGTTGTTGAAGACCTGAAGCCCGGCCAGCGCTGAAGCGCTCAGAGGGTTGCAGAGGGCATTGCCATTGGAATCGACGCCACTGGCGAAATCGCACTGGGCGGGCGCTCCGTTAATGCGCATAAATATCGCGAAGCTTTCGATGGCCGACTCGACGAAGACGTCGACATCCGGCGGGGTGTCCCCCGTTGGAAATGTAACCCGCGTGTCATCTTCAGGCAGAGGATTACCGGTGCAGTTCGATCCGGGCGTTCTCTCGTTCTGAAAAATCTCATTGGTCATGCCCATCTCGACACTCGAGGCTTCGCCGGAGAAAAGGAGCAGCGATTTGTTCTGCGCCTTCCAGCCGAACCGGGTAACCGTGCCATCATTCCCGTTTCGATTCAGCACCGCGTTCTTGACGCCCGAGGCCAAGCCACTTTCGAGTGCGGCATTGTTTACCAGGTCGGCGTCCGCCACGTTTTCCACCAGACCCAACCCGAAAGTAGGAGTAGGGATCCGGAAGCTCACGTTGTTGTTGGCGAATTGAGTTGTGAGATCCGGCTGGGCAAGCACACACCCTCCGGGGGCGTCGCTGCGCCCCTGGATGCTGAATAAGTCGTGCACCCCGCCATCGAGAGTCAGCCTGTGCGGGTCCGTTTCACTGAGAATGAAGCGCGCCTCCCGGACGGGTCCATTCGATGTAATAAAGGCCCCAAGGTTCTCGGGATTGGACGCTCCGTTCAACGTGGCTGCGCTGAGCTGAGGATTCTGCGTGAAACCTGGGGTTCCCGTGCCTGGACTCGTGCCCCCAATGGCGGGTTGCGAGTGGCACATAAAACAGCTCACTCCGTTGAAGGCGGGTCCCAATCCAAGAAGCGTGGGATTGCCCGTACCCGGGTCGGTGGCGCCGTTCACGGTCACCAATTGTCCAAATACCGCGCCTGCTCTGCCCCAGACCTTGCCTGCGTTGCCAGCGTTGGCAATCACTCGGCCCGCGCCTTCATTGCCATTTGCATCGGGAGGCTGGCGCGTGACAATCACCGGTGTGGGAAGAAGAGCCGCCCCTCCGCTGGTGGGGCCTGCAAACGTCGCCGTCTGCGTGCCGACGGGCCGGGGACCGGGATCGGTCTGGGCCAAGGCTGTGACCGTGCACGCACACACAACCGTCGCGGTCACAACCAGACGCCACGCGTATGGGACAAGCGGGCGTTTACTGAGTTTGTTCGTTGAGTTCCTAATCCTTTCTTTCATGAGTCGTCTCCACATGCACCGACTGGCGCTTGCCGAGCCGGCGCGGTCAATATGAGTTTGAACTTGGCTCGGGAACCCGTAGCCACTCAAGATGACGACCAGAGCGACAAACTGCTCCTGGTTCGCCACGCTGCCAGCCAGACTGGCAGCCTTTGTCGGCGCGTAAAAAGACACCTCCCCCGTTCGAACAGCGGATTGAATTATTCACATCCTGCGTATGAATAATCCGTGAATTCTACCCCGGAATCCGCGGAGCACGCTGATGCTGACAGCGCAGAGATCTTCGCTAGAAGCACAACGTTATTTCATTTGAATTAACACTTTTTTTCGCTCACCCGTTCGATAGATCATGCTTCGGTGCCCGTTATGTTGTCAAGAAAAAAATCGATGTATTTTGAGGGCGGGTCTTGACGTCCCAAGTTGGCCGCCATAAGATATTTTTATTTCCATTCGCAGGTGATGTGCTCCCAATGCGAGGGATGTCTTACGGACTAATTCCTCCAGTAAGTTACAACTGCGAAGCACTATTTAGTTAGAAAAGCATAACCCAAAAAGGGGGTATTACGATGGTTCGTACCTTCATAATTGTTGCGCTCGTTGGAGCCGCGCTGGCACAAACGCATCCGTCTGTAGACAATTCCCAAACGGCAGCGCTGGTCGCGCCCGCAGCGGCGAAGAATTCCAGTGAGTCCGTTGCCACGGTGGCTCCTGGTGACGCCGTTCTCACGATCCACGGTGTCTGTCCGCTTTCTCGGAACCCTTCTCCGGCAGGCGCGGAAGACTGCGCAGTGGTGCTTAAGCGGCAGCAGTTTGAGGACTTGATGAAGACTGTGGCGCCTGGGCAGAGTTCCACGGCCCTCAAGCACAGTTTGGCCAAAACCTACACGGACCTGCTGGCGCTGGAGAGCGCTGCCAAGAAGTCCGGCATCGATACCTCGCCTCAGTTTCTGGAGACCATGGAATGGCTGCGCGTGCGAACGCTGGCTGACCTGTACCGCCGCAGCTTGGAAAAAGAGTCGAGTGCGGTTTCCGACGAGGAAATTGACCAGTATTATCGTGAGCATACCTCGCAATTCGAGGAGGTACAGCTTCGACGGATCGTATTGCCCAGAAATAACTTCTCGGTCTCTGATAAGGAGGAATTCGAGAAGAAGGCCTTTCAGGTTGCTACTGATATCCGTGAGCGGGCGGCCAAGGGCGAGGATGTTGACCAACTGCAACAGGATGCGTATAAGGTACTTGGCTTCGATGGAGTACCACCAGCGAGTAAGGTGGGAAACCGGCGAAGAACTGGGTTAACTCCTGAAGTAAGTAACGATGTTTTCTCTCTAAGCCCAGGCGAAATAAGCAAAGTAGAGAAAGAAACATACAGCTTTATTATTTATAAAGTCGAGGAGAAAAGGACGCAACCGAAACAACGAGTCAAGGATGAAATCGTCCGCGAGATATCCAAGCAGAAGCTGGAAACTGCGCTCAAATCGGTTACCGGAAACGTGCATGCCGAGCTGAACGAGAAGTATTTTGGAGCGGCTCCGGAACAATAAAGAGCGCAACAAGCTCAAGCGTATTCCCAACGCTGCGCGAGCTTTCGCGCGATGGCAAATAGGACCGCGCCAACCGCCAGGAGCACCAGCACCTGCGGCCAGAGGTGTGAAACCGGCTCGTCGCGCCAAAACACTTTCGTGAATCCATCAATGGCCCAGGCGTTGATGGTCAACAAACCAGCCTTCTGCACCGCCTCCGGCATGAGGAAGCGTGGAAACATGCTCCCTCCAATAGAGGACATAATCAGAATCACCAGCGTCGAGAGCGCGCCCAGTTGAGCGCGTGTGCGGCATACGCTGGCCAGCAGCATCCCAAAAGCCCCTACGGCAAAGGCCGTCGACACGCCCATCACCACAAAACCGGGGATGTGAACCATGAAGTCGAGTTTGAAAATTGCCCAGGCCCAGACAAACATCAGCACGAGTTGGGAGAAGGCCAGCAAGGAGCTGAAGACCAGTTTGCCCGCCAGCAACGCGGTCATGGTCACCCGTGAACTGAGCACGCGGTCGAGAGTGCCGCTTTCCGCCTCATCCAACAGCGAACCGGCTGCACCGCTGGCCGTGAACAGCAGGAACATCACGCCGATGGCCGCCGCATAGAAAGAAACCATGGGATTGTCTTTGTTTTCTCCGACGACATCTCGCGCTTTGACTGAAATGAGCCCGGCGTTCTGTTCCCCGCCCCCCGAGCCCGTGCCGCCGCGTTGGCTCTCCTCGCGGCGAAGTTGGCTAAGGCCCGAATCGATCCTCTGGCGTTGTTCCGGCGTGAACCCGCCCGCGTACTGATCCATATACCTCGATCCAACCTCCGCCATGACATCCGGCATCGAGGTCATCGCCACCTTCTGAAGCAGGCCCGAGATCATCTGCGACGCCACCATGTCACTGCTGTCTTTTAACAACTGAATCGTTGGGCCGGGCCCGGTGCCTTCGAATGAAATGGGATTTTCCCCGAAACCCCGCGGAACAATCAGCGCCACGGGCGCGGCGCCCGCCTTCACTGCCGCCTCGGCACTCGCCGCCGTGTACTCCGGTTGTGGCACGCCTTTCTTGGGCGCCGGCCTGGTGCTGACGAACAGAGAGCCTTCCTTCTCGAGGCCTTTCACCAGCCGCTCGGACGCGCGGCTGTGATCTTCATCCACCACGATGACCGATATTTTCGGGGTGCTGTTGCGGCGGCTGCCGAAGATGATGGCGAAAATGCTGAAAAACACCACCGGCAGGATGAAACTCAATGCCAGCGCGCCACGATCCCGGCGCAACGAAACCATTGCAGTGCGGACGATGGCCACGATCAATCGCGCAACTCCCTTCCCGTCAGGTGCAGAAATACCGATTCGAGATTAGGCTTTCGCAGGGAAACGTCCACCAGTTCCAGGCCGGCATTGGCGGCGTCGTCGAGCAAGCCGGCAATTTCCGTGGGACGTTCAATGCTGAACTGTGCCACGCCATCCACGTAGCGGCCTCCGCGCCGCTCAACCCACTGGTGCACATGGTCCACCGAGCTTTGGAAACGCGCGTAAACCTCGCTGCGCGAGGCGAATGCACTCTGCACCAGCTCTTCTTTGGCGCCCAGAGCGATAATGCGTCCGTGATCCACGATGGCGATTCGGTCGCACAGCCGCTCGGCCTCTTCCATGTAGTGGGTGGTGTAGATGATCGACATCCCTGCGCCGTGCAGTTTTTCGATCATCTCAAAAATACGATTGCGCGATTGCGGGTCCACTCCGACGGTGGGCTCATCCATCAGGACGAGTTTGGGCTGGTGGATCATCCCAGCCGCCATGTTCAGCCGCCGCTTCATCCCGCCCGAGAGATTCTTGACCAGTTCCCTGGCGCGGTCCAGAAGCGCCGCCCAGTCGAGGCACCAGGCGACCGCTTGCTCGAGCGCGCTGCCGGAGAGGCCGTGGTACCGCCCGAACGATTCCAGGTTCTCCCGGCACGTGAGCCTTGGATAGAGTGCCAGTTCCTGAGGTACCCATCCCAGAGCGGTGCGCGCGCCCGCAGAATCGGCCGCGGAACCGAAGACCGAGACCGTGCCGGCGTCGGGCACTACGCGGCCCACAATGCTGCGGATCAGCGTACTCTTGCCCGCGCCATTTGGTCCCAGCAATCCCAGGCATTCGCCGGGCTGCAGGTCGAGCGTGATGCCGTCCACGGCGGTAACGGGTCCGAACCGCTTGACCAGCGCTTCAATTCGCAGGGGCAGGGGCAAGAATCCAATCATACTCTTGCCTGCCGGGCGGGGCCAGCGAGATCAGTTCACATATCTGTGTGTGATACACTGATTTGTGTGAAACCTGCCAAAACCAAGCGCAATCTGACCCTGAGCCTGCCCGTGGACTTGATCCGCGAAGCCAAGGTGCAGGCCGCCCAGCGCAACATGTCGTTGAACGCCTGGATTCAGGAAGCCATCGACCACACCATGCGGTTTCGGCGTGACCGTATTGCTGCGGGCGAAAAGTTCCTGAATGCCTCCCGTGAGGGCCTGCTGAAGCTCCCCCGCAAGCGTTTGAAGCGCGAAGAGCTCTACGATCGTTGATAGTCTTCTTTGACAGCAACGTTCTGGTCTATGTTCACGACCAACGCTTCCCGCGTAAGCGCGAGACAGCACGGCGGCTCTACGCCGCGTATCTGTACCAGGATGTTATTGCGCTGAGCACTCAGGTACTGCAGGAGTTCTTCGTCACGATCACGCGCAAAACCAGCCAGGTTTCCGTGCCAGAAGCGAAGAAACTAGTAAGCCACCTGGCCGGACTGCGCGTGGTGAAGATCGATGCGGATCACATCCTAGCCGCAATTGATGTGCATGCCCGCTACCGGATTTCATTCTGGGATAGCTTGATCGTTGTCGCTGCCAAAGCAGCCCGCGCGTCTGTGATCTTGAGCGAGGATCTGGGACACATGCAGGCTTACGACGGCGTTCGTGTGGAGAATCCGTTTGTGACACAGTGAATCTTGATGATGTCGTTGCCGCAACTCGTAGTGGCCGCAGGCGTCTTTGGCTTGCTGCTCGGTGTTCCGGTCGGACTGTATGCATTCCTCACCAGAGGACGAAGGCGAACGATGCATGAGATTCGCGCGGGCGCTGCCGTTTGCGGCTGGCGGTACCGGCTGCGGTATTGGCAAGGAGATCCCACGGCCTTTCGCATCGATGGCCGGATGCGAAGCGGGTTGGCCTGGATGCTGACCTCGGGCGGCACCAGCGGCTACGACCGGGACTGGAGCCTGCAGGTCGGTCTGCGGGTACCGATCCTGGGAGGCGAGGTGGATTTGGCGGTTCTGCCGCGCGACGGTGACGGTTTCGCGCCGGTCCGGCCCGGCACACCGCCGGAGATCGAGTCTCGTGTGGCAGCCTTCAGCGGTGCGCTCGCCAGCACGACTTCATTCTTTCGAGAGGCGCGGGAACTTCCGAGCGGGCTGGCGGCCTTCGACGCGGCTTACCACGTTCTGGTATTAACAAGCCATTTCACTGAGCCGCCTCTCGATCCGCCGCTGGCGACGCGTGTCCTCCACTGGCCGGCGGATGCCATCGCCCCTCATTCGGTCGCAGCCTGGCGTGACCCGTTCGGATTTCATTTCCAAGCCCGTCTGCCTGCGCCGCCCAATTGGTCCACCGTAACCCATTTTCTCGCCCTCGCCGAAGATTGCTGCGCTCGCCTTCCCGGGCCCACCGCGCCGTCCGCTCCCCCTACGTTCGTCGACCGTCTCGTGGCGCGCATTCTGCGCTCGTAGTCAACCTCGGGTTTCCGTTCACCCGCTCGCCCGCTGCTCGCGCGCGGCCATGGTCGCCAGCTCATCGGCGCGGTTGTTGTCTTCGTGCAGGCGGTGGCCGCGTGTCCAGGTCCACTGCGTTTTGTGGCGGTTGACCTCCTCATCCAACTCGCGCCAGAGGTCGCTGTTCAGCACCGGTTTTTTGTCGCTCTTCATCCAGTTCTTGCGTTTCCAGGCGTGGATCCACTGCGTGATGCCGTTTTTCAGGTATTCCGAATCCGTGATCACCTCGACCTCGCACGCTTCTTTGATCGCGTGCAGGCCTTCGATCGCAGCGGTCAGCTCCATACGGTTGTTGGTGGTGTGCGGCGCGTAGCCGAACATCTCGCGCTTGTGATTTCCGTAGCGCAGGATCGCGGCCCAGCCTCCGCGGCCAGGATTGCCGATGCAAGCGCCGTCCGTGATCAGTTGGACTTTTTTCACGAAATGAGCGCCGGCTCCGTTTCGCGGTTGAAGAATGCGTCCACTCGATCGAGAATCTCACGCGCTTGGTGAGCGTGATAGACTTCGGCGCGCAGCTTCGAGCCGTTGCGCACTCCGTGGGTGAAATAAGTGGCGAACTGTTTCATCTTACCGGCGGTGTCCGGTTCGTCGCGCTCGATCAGCATGGCGTAATAGGTGCGCATCATTTCATAGCGGTCGCGCTGCGCGGGCTGATCGTAGCGGCCGGTCGACAGATACTGCCCGATCTGCCGGAAGATCCACGGATTTGACGACGCCGCGCGGCCGATCATCACCGCGTCGCATCCGGTTTCCGCGACCATGCGCACGGCGTCTTCGGGTGTGACGATATCGCCATTGCCGATGACCGGAATCTTGACCGCCGCTTTCACTTCGGCGATGCGCGTCCAATCGGCGATGCCGCTGTAGCCTTGCTCGCGCGTGCGCGGATGCAGCGCGACGGCCTGCAGGCCGCACTCCTCGGCAAGCCGCGCCATCTTCACGTTGACGAGTTCTTCGTCGTTCCACCCGGCGCGAAACTTCATGGTGAACGGAATCGAAATGGCGGCGCGCACCGCGCGCAGAATGTTTTCGACCAAGGGAAGATCGCGCAACAGTCCCGATCCGCCGTTGCACTTGACGACTTTATTCACCGGGCAGCCGAAGTTGATATCAAGAATGTCGAAGCCAAGATCCTGGCAGACGCGCGCGGCATCGGCCATGACCGCCGGGTCGGCGCCGAAAAGCTGAGCGGAGATCGGATGCTCCTCGGGTTCGAAGGCCAGGTATTTGAGCGTGCGCGTGGGCTTGCGGGCGCGCAGTGAGGCGCTCACACCGTGCGAGCTGGTGAACTCGGTCATGATGAGCCCGCACCCGCCGAGATTGCGGATAAAGCGCCGGAAGACGGTGTCGGTTACTCCAGCCATGGGTGCTAGTACCGTGGCGGGCGCAATCGCAACGCTTCCTATGTCGAAAGATGCAGGGAAACTCCCCATGGGCCTTAACGTTCTTTCATTTTAGCGGGTGGTATTGTGGAAACGGAACTGCCGCGGTGCCCGTCGTAGGGTGCAGGAGTAGACTATGAAGCCGATTCAGGTCGGAATCCTGGTAGCTGTGGCCGCAGTGGCCGGCGGCCTGATCACGAAATGGGCGACCAGCCATAATGCAGTTCCCCCTGCGCCCGCCGCCGCCCCGGCACCCGCTTCGGCTCCGGCAACACCTGCCGCGCAGGCCACACCGGTTCAAGCTCCAGAGCAGGCGCTTCCGTCGCCATTTCCGGAAGAGAAGCTGGCCCAACAAACAGCCCACAAAGCCCGCCGGGCGCCACATCGCGCCGAGCCAAAGGCAATCGCCCAGAATCTGCCGCCCGCGGCGCCCTCCGCGCCTGAAGCGGCGCCTCAAGCCGAGCCAGTGCCCAGGACGGAGCCCGCGCCGCCTGAACCGGCTCCCGCCGTCCAGGTTCCGGAACCTCCCGCCCCGGCGCCGCCTCCGCCGCCGCGTCAGGTGACGCTGACGGCCGGAACCCTCATCATCGCGCGCACGACTGACGGACTTTCGAGCGATCGCAACCAGGCGGGCGATGGGTTCACCGCCACGCTGGATGCGCCGCTGGTGGTGGATGGGTTAGTCATCGCCGAGCGTGGCGCGCATCTCGAAGGGAAAGTAGTGCAGGCGGACAAGGCCGGGCGCATGAAGGGCGTTTCCGACCTCGCCATCGAGCTGACGCAAATAACGACTTCAGATGGGCAGCGCGTGCCGATCGAAACGGAGTCGTTCAGGAAACACGGCCGGACCTCGAAAGGCGAGGATGCGGCTAAGGTCGGCGGCGGCGCCGCTCTGGGCGCGATCATCGGCGCCATTGCCGGCGGCGGCAAAGGCGCGGCAATCGGCACCGCGGTAGGTGGCGCGGCGGGAGCTGGTACCGTAGCAGCCACGCGCGGCAAAGAGGTAGCGATTGCACCCGAGACGCGCATCAGCTTCCGGGTCAAAAATTCGGTGACGATTACGGAGCGGCCGGGGAATCGGTAGGGGCGAGGTTCGCCGAATACCTGCGGCTTCGCGATCCCGCGTGACCCCCGGGGACGTCCAGTGGGATTATGGGAAGCTTCCGCCGATTTGGGCCAGCGGATCGGGAGGCACTCCCAGTTTACGGAGAACAATGACAATGGCCCAAACCTGTTCCACAACGCCGGCGATACCACAACCCGGGGCACCGGTGAGGGCCAGTTGCAGGTCGGAACCCTCAACTTCACTCGCACCTTCAGCGCCACCACAATCCTGAGCGTTATACCAATCTCAGCCCCGTGACCACGCTGGGGATGCCGGCCTACATTGCGACCTCGGGTTACAATGCCTTCCAGCAAACCTACATCGATCAGGGCTATATGTCCGTCGGCAACCAGGCCTGGTCGAACTACACCACTGCCAGCGAGACACGGCATCTGTTGGGATCGCTCACGCACATCATGGGCAAGCACGAACTGAAAGGCGGCGGGGAGTTGCGCTTGCATTACATGAAAGTGATGTTCAACGGCGCGCCCGCGGGCATCTACAACTTCAGCCGTTGGGGCAGCGCGCAAGAGCAGGGTTGGAGCGGCGGCTCGGGCGGCGGTAACGGCCTGGCTACCTTCATGATGGGCAGTTCATGGCGTCCTACGTGTGGTCGAAGAGCATAGAGGATTCCTCGGTTGTCTCGGGCAACACCACCTTTATGGCAGGAGGTTGTTGTTTCGGGCGCAAAGACCACGGGACTGCCGGATGCTCTGAATCCACTTCGGCAGTCGTTGTGAAATCACTTGCCCGCGCCAGTACCCGTGGGCGGTTGCGTTGCCTTTTCCGCCATGGAGACCGGATCGATCTTGAGCCCTTCGCGCGCCGCATCGCCAGGGTTCGGGATGATGATATCCCCTTCCTTGAGGCCGCCGCTCACTTCGAGGCGGTCACCGTAGTCGCGGCCAATTTGGATGGGCTGGAGATGCACGGTGTGGTCGGAGCGAACCATGGCCACGCGGGCGCCATCCGCGCGAACAATGAGCGCTTCACTGGGAATGAGCATGGGTGGATTCGTTCGGGTACTGCTCAAGTCGACCCGCGCGTACATGCCCGGCAACAGCGCTCCATCCGCATTCGGCACGTGAACTTCCACCAGCAGCGTCCGGCTGTTGGGATCGAGCGCGTTCGCGGTGCGAGCCACCGCGCCCGTGAACTGCCGGCCTGGCAAATTCGAAACGCTCAAATGAGCTGGTTGCCCCGGCCGGATCGCGCCGGCGTTGGCTTGTGGCACGTTGACGTAGGTGCGCAGCGTGGCCGTCTGCGCGATGCGAAACAGAAGCGTGTTTCCGGCATTCACTAGCGCGCCGGCGTCCAGGTTGCGTAACGTGATCACTCCGTCGAAGGGCGCTTTGACCACAAGGTAGCTCTGTAGTTTCTCCAGGCGCGCCAGGTTGGCTTCGGCCGCGGCAACCGTACTACGCTGCGCGGCGATGGCTTTTTCGAGCGCCTCCAGATTCGCGGCCTGCGCCTGGTACTGGGCCTGATATTGGTCGTTCTCCTGCTTCGAGACCACCCCGCGGGCAACCAGGCGGCCCCAGCGCTCTGCTGTGACACGAGCCAATTCCGCGGTGGACTTGCCTTGACCGTAATTCGCCAGCGCTTCGTCCAGCGCCGCCCGCGCCTGTTGCAGGTTGGCCTTGGCCTGTTGCACCTGCGCATCCAGTTCAGGCGCCTCAATCTCAACTAACGGCTGGCCGGTGCGCACGCGATCGCCGATGTCCGCCATCCGGCGCTGCAAATATCCGTCCGCTCGGGCGAGGATGGGAGCCTCGGTAATGGCCTGAATGTTGCCCGGCAGCTCCATCTCACTGCTTCGCGAGGAGCGTCCCACCTCGACCACCTCCACTCGCGGCAGAGACTCTTCTTGCTGCTGCGCCTCCGCGACGATGAGAGCCCGTCGTTTCTGAAGAGGGATATAGCCGGCGAGGAACGCCACCACGAGGAGCACAGTCGTTAAGAAAACGATGGACCAGATGGTGGCATTGGACGGATTCCATATTTTGACGGAAGGTCCACGGGGCGAAGAGCCCTTCAGCTCCTCGATTTGCCGCTTGAGCTCCTGGTTCTCCTTGCGTAGCCTCTCTTCGGTGGTCGACGGATTGACTCCGGATCCAGGCAGATCAGGTTCGGCGTGTCGCATCAGACGTTGGAAAGCGCTTTAGACATTATTTCACGCGGCTGGCAGCGTGGATTGCTGTTCTTGTTCATCGAACCGGCGCTCGTGATCGACCGGCGGTGCAGTGCGAAGATAACTATAGATAATCGGGACGACGAACAGCGTAGTCACAGTGGCGAACATCAGACCGCCAATCACGGCGCGTCCGAGCGGCGCATTCTGCTCACCGCCTTCACCCAACCCGAGAGCCATGGGGAACATGCCGATAATCATGGCGGTCGCGGTCATCAGCACGGGCCGGATCCGGGCAAAGCCGGCGGAGAGCATCGCCTCGCTAGCCGATGGTCCAAGCACACGCTCGTCGTTCGCGAAAGTAACCATCAGAATGCTGTTGGCAGTAGCGACGCCGATGCACATGATGGCTCCCATCAACGAAGGGACGTTCAGCGTAGTGCCGGTGACGAACAGCATCCACAGAATACCCGCCAGCGCGCCTGGCAGAGCCATCAGGATGATGAAAGGATCCAGCCACGATTGAAAGTTCACCGTCATGAGCAGGTACACCAGAACCACCGCGAAGAACATGCCCAACCCCAGGCGGAAAAAGGAGGATTGCATCGTCTCGATCTGCCCACGCAGGGCGAACGAGGTGCCGCGAGGCAAATGGCGTTCCTCATCGCGCATGATCTTCTCCACCTCGCCTCCGACGCCGCCCAGGTCGCTCCGGTCGACGTTGGCATACACGTCGAAAACCGGCCAGACATTGTAGTGATTGACAATCACCGGGGCGTAGGCGCGCCGGACCGTTGCCAGGTTCGAAAGCAGTTGCGTGCTTCCGGTCATAGCGCCCGGATTTCCGTACGCCTGAGAGGAACCGTTCGGAGAGGCGCCCACGGAAGCGTTTCCCGTGCCCGAGGCGCCCGCTTGTGAATCCGGCGTCCAGGTGGCGATCGCATTGGTCGCCACGGAAATCGGTGTGCGCAACAGGGCATCCAGAGAATCGATCCGGTACTGAGGCGTTTGCACCCCCACGTTGTAGTTAACGCCGTTGGCCCAATTCACCCAGAAATTCGGCGCCACCGACCCGTTGCCGCTTAGGGAGATTAGCATGCTGCTCGTCACATCGCGCTGCGTCAAACCCAATTGAGAGGCCTTCACGCGATCCACGTTCAAGAGGATTTCCGGCTGGTCAACGACCTGGTGAACATGAACGTCGGTAGCGCCAGGAATGCGCGCAATTCTCTGTGCCAGCGTCTGGGCGAGCTTGTAGTTGGCGTCTGCGTCCCGGCCGACGACTTGCAAGTCGATGGGAGCCGGGAGTCCAAAGTTCAAAATCTGAGTCGTAATATTCGCCGGCTGAAAGAAGAACGACGTGTCTGGGAATCGTTCGCGCAGGCGTTTGCGCAGCAGAACTTCGTAATCCCGCGTCGAGCCATGTTTCTCTTTCTTGAGTGAAATCAGGATTTCGCCGTCAGCGCTGGAGATGGTCGGAATGTCTCCTTGCGCGATGCTGGTCCAACTGTTCGGAATGCCGATGTTATCGATCAGGGTATCGATCTCATCGGAGGGAATCACGTCGCGGATGGCGCGCTCGATCGCCGAGAACCTCACCTCGGTCTGCTCAATGCGGGTGCCGGCGGGCGCGCGGGCATGAAGCCGCATCTGGCCGGAATCCACATTGGGGAAGAAATCCTCGCCAACCAGCCAGGCGAGGCCCAGGGAAGCGATGGATACACACGTAAACGCGGCTAGGACCCGACCGCGATGCCGCAAGGACCAGTCCAGCAAGCCCACGTAGCGGTAGCGGAGCATTTCGAAAAGCGTGTTGAACAGATAATGGATGCGCCAGAACAATCCGCTCCCCCCGGCAGTGCCTCCGTGGGCCCCCTGCTGATACAACGCGACCTCTGATTTCAGAAGAAAATTGACCATGGTCGGCACAAGCGTACGCGACAGGAAGTAGGAAGCCAGCATGGCGAAGACCACGGCCATGGCAAGTGGCGTAAACAAATACCGCGCTGTTCCCGTCAGCAGCAACACCGGCACGAATACAATGCAGATCGAGAGAGTGGCGACGAAGGTCGGAACGGCGATCTGCCCGGCGCCATCCAGCACCGCGCGCAGCAGCGGCTTCCGCAAGCCCAGGTTCCGGTGGGTGTTCTCAATCTCCACCGTGGCATCGTCCACCAGGATGCCGACGGCGAGCGCCAGACCGCCGAGCGTCATCACGTTGATCGTCTGTCCCAAAAGGCTGAGCATGCACAGCGAGGTGAGAATGGAGAGTGGAATCGAGATACACACGATCAGCGTGCTGCGCCAGCTCCCCAGGAACAGCAGGATCATCATGCCGGTGAGAGCCGCTGCTATCAGTGCTTCGCGCACCACGCCCTGAATCGCGGCGCGCACAAAGAGCGACTGGTCAAACAGCGCGTCCACCTTCAGCTCCGGCGGCACCGTGGCCAGGATCCTGGGGAGCGCGGCCTTCACGGCATCCACGATCGACAGTGTGGAAGCCTTGCCGTTCCTTGTGATGGTGATGAGAACGCCGCGTGATCCGTTGGTGCGGACTATGTTGTTTTGAACCGAGAAGCCGTCGTGGACCTGCGCAACGTCTTTGATGTACACCGTCGCACCGTTGACGGTTTTAATGGGCATGTTGTTCAATTCCTCGAGCCGCAGGGGGCTGCTATTGACCCTGATCTGATACTCGGTTTCGGCCATTTTGGCCGTGCCCGCCGGGAGGATCAGATTTTGCAGGCTCAAGGCGTTGGAAACGTCAATCGGCGAAAGCTGCTTGGCGTAGAGTTCATCCAGGTTCAAGTCCACCATCACCGCGCGTTGTTTGCCGCCGAAGGGATAGGAAACGGAGGCGCCCTGCACTGTTCCGAGCGGAGTTCGGATGAAGTTATTCCCCAGGTCGAATATTTCCTGCTCCTTTAGAGTCTTGCTGGAGAGGCCGAGCTGCAGGATGGGAACGCTCGCGGCATCGTACTTCAGAACGTTGGCCGGAAACATTCCGGGCGGCATCTGGCGGAGCGCGGTTTGCATCGTGGCCGTCACCTGGGCTACGGCCATATCGATTTTGACGTTTGGATGGAAGTAGATCCGTACCACCGCGTAGCCGTTGTACGCTTGCGACTCAATGTGTTCGATGTCGTTCACATTCGACGTGAGGCTGCGTTCGAATCCGGTAACCACCCGCTTCTCCATCTCCTCCGGCGCCAGACCCGAATACACCCACAAGACACTCACAATGGGAATATCGATGTACGGAAAGATGTCGACGGGCATGGTGACGATGGCTGTGCTGCCAAGGATCGCAATCAGGATGGCCATCACGACGAAGGTGTAAGGGCGGCGGAGAGCAAGCCGAACGATCCACATAAGGATTGCTTCCCTGGTTAAGACGAACTCAGGGGCGAACAGACTCTTTAAATCTGGCTGGGATTCCGATCTATTGGCTGCCCAACAGGTAGCAGTATACACCGAGCAATAGGACGTTTCCTCGGCTCAGAAGGCGGACATAGCAGCGGCTTCAAACTCCCTGGATCTGGAGTTCTCGATCAATGTTGATTGGAAACAGATCCAAGTCACTCATGCCGGCACGCCCGGCAAGATGAGGCGGCATTCCGCGCCGGTGCCACGGCTTACTTACACAGGTCGACCCCACGATTTACCTCCTATCCCAATCGCGCGTGGGATCATGGCACATCCCGATCGCCGAAGGCCCTCGATGACCTGTGGATGTCTAGGCCCCGGTGGAAGGTTCGGTCACGTTGAAGCGAGTAACTGGGGACGACAGTGTTTCGGCACGATGAACGCGGACACCACCGCTTTCAGGACCGCTTGTCCTTCAGCAGCGCGTTCACGTGTGTCATCACCTCGAAGGCGTCGGCCACGTATAACACATCCGCTTTTCCGCGCGCCCATCCGCAGTTCGGATCGAGATTCACGGCGCGGCGCTCCTGGATGAAGCGCCAGCCGACAACGTGGGGCTCTTCGCCGTGGCAGCAGGTCGCCAGGCCTTTCGGATGGCGCGGCGTTGAGCCGGTCTGGCCCACTTGGTTCAAGTGAGACAGGAAAGGCAGCACTGCATGGCCTTCTCCACTCAGATCGACTAGAGATTTGCTGCTGCCGAGCGAAGCCTGGCTGACCTCCAGGAACCGGCTGATGAGTTCTGCCGCCTGGTCGACGTGCAACTCGCCGTCCTTCTGCTTCTTGGTCCAACCGGCGCCGGCGACGAACAATAGCCTGGCATCGGGACGAATGGTCTGCTGTTCGCTCTGGGGCGCTTGTTTGCCGGTCACCGTGGTGCGAACGAGGGCGGGTGTGATCTTGATATCGATGTTTTCCAATGTCACCGGCGCCGGGTCCCCTTGCCATGCCGCGCAGCAACCGGAGTCCAGCAGGAGGATCCAGGGACGCTGTGCTCGCTCGAGCCAAGCTTCCAGACGCTGCCGGTAGAACCAGCGCGCGACCCGCAGGCTGTTTCCAGTCGACGTGATTCCTGTAATGTGCGTATCCGCTTTGCCAACCAGACGTTGCGCGACGCCGGGAAGTGAACGCGACCAGCGCGAAGTGTGGGGCGCTATCACGATGGTGGCTCCAGTTGCGCGGCAGATCGCCTCCGCCGCGGCGCAATCGGTCGCATAGCGGGGTACACCAAATGGCTCACCCGTCACGGCCAGAAAGCGCGAAGCGCCACAGCCCCCGATGGACTCGGCGGCGTGCTGCGTTTCCCGCCCTACCAGACCCACCGCCAGTTCACCGGCAACCGACTTCGCGGCTCCCAGCGCCTCCAGGGTAATGCGGCTCAGGCCGTCGGCTTCCGCGTGTCCGAGAAAAAGAATCGTCTCCGCCATGTTATTCCGCCGTCGCCCAAGTCACGATTTCGCGGGCGATTTCTTCGACGGGCTTGTCTTTTACGATGCGCGTGGCCCGTTGTTGCTTCGGTAAGGTGACGCTCTCAAACCGTGCGCCACCGCTGATCTGCGCTGTCTTGGCCTTTTGTAGCGCAGGCATGATGGCACGCATGTTCTGCATTCCAATTTGAGGATTATTAGGCGGCTCTGGGAGATTGCCGGTGGCCCAACCCAGCAAAACTGGGGGACCGGAGCAGACGGACACCTGGTGCTGGCCGCCCTCGATACGTTCCAGAATGCGCAGTGCACCGTCGTCCGCAACGGTCAGCTCATCCACACCCTGAAATTGGTCGATGATGCCCAGCCGCTCGCCCACCATCTGCATGGTTG
>Ga0335078_10006972_pt1 | contig 16733 bp, 17 predicted proteins | sample Lox_Sample_32_FD_206711 | JGI IMG/M metagenome (GOLD analysis project Ga0335078, IMG submission 206711) | Soil microbial communities from Loxahatchee National Wildlife Refuge, Florida, United States - Lox_Sample_3.2 | ecosystem: Environmental > Terrestrial > Soil > Wetlands | place: USA... | reverse complement strand
ATGTCCGCCTCAAGGACATGCGGCCGACGATGGCCGAGTTCAAGCGCTCGATCTTCCCGATGTTCCGCGGCACGATCTGCGGCAGCCTGTGCTCGCTCATTCCGGGCACCGGGCCGACCATCGCCTCGTTCGTCGCCTATGCGACCGAGAAAAAGATCTCCAAGACGCCGGAGAAGTTCGGCACCGGCATGATCGAGGGCGTGGTCTGCCCGGAGGCGGCGACGCATTCCTCGGTGCAGGGCGACTTCATCCCGACCATGAGTCTCGGCATCCCCGGCGACGCGGTGATGGCGCTGCTGCTCGGCGCGCTGATGATCCAGGGCATCGTGCCGGGTCCGCAACTGATCTCGCAGCACGCCGACATCTTCTGGGGCCTGGTCGCGAGCTTCTGGATCGGCAACATCCTGCTTGTGCTGCTGAACGTGCCGCTGATCGGCATCTGGGTGAAGATGCTGGCGATCCCGTATCGCTTCCTCTACCCCAGCGCCATGTTCTTCGTTTGCATCGGCGTCTACGCCGCCAACAACGACTTCTTCCAGGTCGGCGAAGTCGTCGTCATCGGCATGTTCGGCTACATCCTGCTGCGGCTCGGCTTCCACCCGGCGCCGATCCTGCTCGGCTTCGTGCTCGGCCCGCGTTTTGAGGAGAACTTCCGCCGCGCGCTATTGATCTCCCGCGGCGATCTCGCCGTGTTCGTCGAGCGGCCGATCAGCGCCGTCTTCGTGGCGATGTGCGTGATCCTGATCGGCTCGCAGATCTATTTCCGCCTCAAGGGATCGAAGCCGCCGATCGAGCCGTCGCTGGCGCCGCACGAGGAGCGGCCGCAGATCGCCGCCGAGCTGCGCACGCCCGCCGAGTAGCCGAGACGACGGTCCAAGCCCCAAGCTAGGCCGGCGCGCCGCGCAGGCCCCGGCCGAGCACCCGCGTCAGCCGGTCGGAGAACGCCTTGGCGTCGGCCGGACGATCGCCGTCGCGCAGCCGCGCCTCGTCGAACAGCAATTGCACCGCGTCTTCCTTGAAGCCGCGCTCGCTCTCGCCCAGCCCCGCCAGCGCGACGACCAGTTCATGCCGCGGATTGACTTCGAGGATCGGTTTGGACGCGGTCTGCAGCCGGCCGGCGCCGGCCAGGATGCGCTCCAGCCCGCGGTCGGGCCCGGAGTCCGGCGCCACCAGGCAGACCGCGCTGTCGGTGAGACGCTCGGAGGCACGAACCTGGGTCACCGCGTCGCCAAGCGTTCCCTGCATGAAAACCAGAAACTGCTTCACCGCTTCGGCAATGTCGCCGGATTGGTCCGGCGCCGTATCGAGCCGCGGGATCAGCGCCAGATCGGCGGCGCCCTGCGTCACCGACTTGAACGGCTTGCCGTCGAAGCCGACCCCGGGCATGGCCCAGAAGGTGTCGACCGGATCGGGCAGCAGCAGCACTTCGACGCCGCGGGCGCGAAAACCTTCGAGGTGCGGCGACGCCTTCAGCCGTGCAATGTCGTCGCCGGCAAGATAGTAGATCGAAGTCTGGTTGGGCTTGAGCGCGGCCAAGTAGTCGCCGAGGCTGCGCCAGCCGTCGGGCGATGCCGTGGTCCTAAAGCGCGAAAGCTTCAGCAGCGCGTCGCGGCGCTCGAAATCCTCGTAGATGCCTTCCTTGATGACCGCACCGAACGTGTCCCAGATCTTGCCGTAGGTCACCGGCTCCTTGTCGGCGAGCCGTTCGAGCTCAGACAAAACGCGGCTGGTCACGCCCTTTCTGATCGCGCCGAGCAGCGGGCTTTCCTGAATCTTTTCACGCGATACGTTGAGCGGCAGATCGGCGGAGTCGACGAGACCCCGCACGAAGCGCAGATAACGCGGCAGGATCTCCGCGTCGTCGGCGATGAACACGCGCTTGACATAAAGCTTGATGCGGCCGGCGCGATCGGGATCGAACAGATCGAACGGCCGCGTGCCCGGGACGAACAACAGCGCGGTGTAGTCCTGCCGCCCCTCGGCGCGGTAATGGATGGTATGGATCGGTTCGTCGAAGGCGACCGCGATGCTGCGGTAGAAATCGGTGTAGTCCGCCGCCGCGATATCGGCCTTCGGCTTGGTCCATAGCGCCGCGCCGTCGGTCAGCTCGGCCGGCGCCGCGCCGGGCTTGTCCACGATCGAGATCGGCACCGGCACGTGGCCCGATTGCGCCTTGATCAGCGGCTCGACCGTCGCCCGCTCGGCATAGGCCTTGGCGTCGTCCATCAGATGCAACACCACGCGGGTGCCGCGGCGCGGCGCCCCCGCCCGTCCCTCCTCCGCCTGCGGGGAATTGGGGAGGGGGTCGGCCGGCGAAACCTCGAAGGCGCCCTTGCCGTCGGACGACCATCGCCAGGCCGCCTGCGTCCCGGCCCGCCGCGAGATGACGTCGACCCGCTCCGCCACCATGAAGGCCGAGTAGAAGCCGACGCCGAAGCGGCCGATCAGAGCGTTGCTCTCGCTTTCGCCATCCCTCTGCGAGGCCTCGATGCGATCGAGAAATGCCTTGGTGCCGGAGCGGGCAATGGTGCCGAGCGCCTCGATCATCTCGTCGCGGCTCATGCCGATGCCGTTGTCCTCGACGCAAAGTTGCTTGGCTTCCGGGTCGAGCGCTACCGCGATGCGCGGCTTGGCATCCTCGCCGAGCAGCGCCGGATCGGCGATCGCCTCGTAGCGCAAGCGCTCGCAGGCGTCCGCGGCGTTGGCGATCAGCTCGCGCAAAAACACCGACTTGTCGGAGTAGACCGAATGCACCATCAGGTGCAAAAGCTTGGCCACATCCGCCTCGAACGGACGGCTCTCGGATTTATTGCCCGCTTGGTTCTGGGCCTGGGCTTGGGCTTGGTCTTGGTCTTGGTTTTGGGCTTGGGCTTGGTCTTCTTGGGCCATGGCCATTGGTTTTCCCCCGTCGCTGTCGTCGTTTTCGAGATAGGGAAAACGGCAATCGATTCAAGCCCGACGCGGCGGCAAATGCCGGCGGCGGCACTTTGCCCGGATTTTCGGGCAGTCCCTGTGCGGTAAGGCCGCGTCGCGCCTTGCGGCAGGCGCGCAAATCAGGCGACAATTCCGGCTCGGTCAAAGTTCAACGGCACAAAATAACAGCCGGTCAAAGGGGAGGATTATCATGACATATGGACGCGCGCTTGCCGCGGCGCTTCTCGCCGCGTGCGTTGCGACAGCCGGCGCCGCTTCGGCGCAGACCTATCCGAGCCGCACCATCACCATGATCGTGCCGTTCCCGCCGGGCGGCGCCACCGACGCCATCGCGCGCATCATTCAGGACCCGATGCAGAAGGTCCTGGGACAGACGATCGTCATCGAAAATATCGGCGGCGCCGGCGGCATGATCGCCGCCGACAAGGCCGCGCGCGCCGAGCCCGACGGCTACACCATCCTGATCCACCAGGTGGCGCTGGCCGCCGGCATGTCGATGTACAAGAATCTCAACTTCGACGCCGAAAAGAGCTTCGTCACGATCGGCCTTATCAACACCGCGGCTTCGGCGCTGGCCGGGCGGCCGACGCTGCCGGCGAATAATTTCAAGGAGCTGTTGGCCTGGATGAAACAGCCCGGGCAGAATGTGAAGATCGGCCATCCCGGCGTCGGCTCCTACGGCCACTTGGCCGGCGTGCTGGTGGCGCAAGAGCTCGCGATCAAGGCGACGCAGGTTCCCTATCGCGGCGCCGGGCCGGCATTGGTCGACCTCTTGGCCGGCCAGGTGGATCTGGAATCGCAATCGGCCATCGTCTCCGGGCCCTTGGTGAAATCCGGCAAGCTCAAGGCGTTCGCCATTATCGGCCGCAAGCGGTTCGCCGGACTGCCGGACCTGCCGACCATGGGCGAACTCGGCTACGAGAAGCTCAACATCGATTTCTGGCATATGCTGCTGGCGCCCGCCGGCACGCCGCGGCCGATCGTCGACAGGCTCAACGCCGCGCTGCGCGCTGCGCTTGCCGACGCCAAGGTGCAGAAAACATTCGCCGACGGCGGCATGGACGAATTCCCAGCCGACCAGGAAACGCCCGAGGCGGCGGCGGCCTTGCTCAAACGCGAGATCGCGCTGTGGGGCGGCGTGATCGAGGCCAACCACATCGCGGCGCAATGAGACGGCGGCGGCGCAGGCCGCATCACCCGCGCAGCTTATAAAGCGCGTGGCGCCGGTTGCGGGTGAACGGCCGCACCTCGCGCGGCCAGCGCCCGGTTTCGGAGGCCTGCGCCCAGGCGCGGCTGACCAGGACCTCGGGACCGTCGATCTCGTAGAGCGCGCTGTAGCGCGGACCATCGCGGGCGACACGCCTTTCCTCGCCGCCGATCGAGATGGCGAACGGCTCGCCTTCCATGCGCGCCACCGCGCGCACCCCCGGCACCTTCATGAGGTTCGGCACGTGCTCGGTGTCATAGACTTCGTTGAACAGCGCTTCCTTGTCGGCATCGACGTCCATCGAAGCGACGAACAGGTATCTGGAGCCTATCGGCATGGGCGCTGGATTCCCCTCGGTCAGTATGGCCGGTCGCCGTTGATGGTGCAGCGGCGCATGACGCGCTTGTCATTGGCCTCGTCGAACGGCGTCGCGCGATGCAGCGTGCAGCGGTTGTCCCACACGATGCACTGGCGCGGCGTCCAGCGATGGCTGTAGACGCGCGCCGGCGGCGTGATCGTCGCATTGAGCTCCTCAATGAGCGCGCGGCCCGCCTGGTAATCCATGCCCTCGATCCACTCGGCATGATCGCCGAGGAAAATCGCCTTGCGTCCGGTCTCGGGATGGGTGCGCACGATCGGATGCGCGACCGGCGGCACTTGCGATTTTTGCTGCGCGGTCAACAGATCCTCGCCGTGGCGGCGGGTGCGCGAGAAGTCGAGATTGTGGAAAGCGCGCCGGCCCTCGATTCGCGCCTTCATCGCGGCGGGCAGCAAATCATAGGCCGAGTACATGTCGGCGAATTCGGTCTCCCCGCCGGTCCCCGGCACGACGTCCGAATACATCATGGTGGCTTGCCCGGTGCGCTCGCGCCACGAGCCGTCGGTATGCCAATACAGCGTGCCTTTGTCCGGATGCTTGCCGCTCGGGTTGCCGTCGGCGTCGAGGTTGGAGAGAAAATAGATTTCCGGGTAGTCCTTGGTGCCGTAATGGCCGCTCAAGACGTGGATCTGCACCTCGCCGAAATTACGCGCGAAGGCCACTTGGGTCGCCGGCGGCAGGTCGACGTCGCTAAAGACGATGAGCTGATAGTCGAGGAACGCCTCATACACCTTGGCGAACAGCCGCGGCGACACCGCCTCTTCGAGGCTGATGCCGGTGATCTCGCAGCCGAGAACCGGATGCAGCGGCTTCACCGTGAAGGGCCAGTCGCGCGGCGCACGCGCCTGCGATTGCAGCTGGGCTTGTGCCATTACGTCCTCCCCGGCGGCGTTGCGGCGCCACCAACATTATGCCAGCGCCGCCCGCACCTTCCTAGTGGAGCGGATTTGACATTCGCTATCCACCGAACCGCAAAGGCGTGAAGCGAATGTTGGAATCGGACCACTCGGGCTGCGCGGCACCAGGTCCGAATTGACGCAGGCTGCCCAAGCACCTTGCGGCGACCTTGCGAACCGGGGATTATCCGCCCTCGCCGGAAGAGGCCGGCTGCCGCGCAACAGAAAAACAAAACGCGGCTATAGGGGAGGGAACGATGAACGTCTTACGCGCCTGCGCGGCGCTTTTAACCGCGTGTCTGTTAACTGCCGGCGCCGCCTCGGCGCAGACCTATCCCGATCGTCCGATCACTTTGATCGTGGCGTTTCCGCCCGGCGGCGCCGACGATGCGACCGCGCGCATCCTGCAAGGGCCGATGCAAAAGGCCCTCGGCCAGACCATCGTCATCGAAAATATCGGCGGCGCCGGCGGCATGATCGCCGCCGCCAAGGCCGCCCGCGCCGAGCCGGACGGCTACACCATCCTGCTGCATCAGCCGTCATTGGCGGCCGGCATGACGCTCTATCCGGATCGCACCTTCGATGCCGAGAAGGATTTCACTCCGATCGGCCTCGTCAACATCACCTCGAACACGCTGGCGGGGCGCCCGACACTGCCGGCGAATGATTTCAAGGAGGTGCTGGCTTGGATGAAGCAGCACAGCGGCAACATCAAGGTCGGCCATCCCGGCGTCGGCTCGTTCGGTCATCTCGCCGACGTGCTGATCATGCAGGGGCTGGGCGTGAAGGTCACGCAGGTGCCCTATCGCGGCGCCGGCCCGGCACTGGTCGATCTTCTGAGCGGCCAAGTCGACTTAAGCATCATCTCGTCGGTGGTGGCCGGACCGCTGGTGAAGAGCGGCAAGATGAAAGTCTACGCCGTCGTCGGTAAAAGGCGGTTCGCGCAATTGCCGGACGTGCCGACCTTCGGCGATCTCGGCTACGAGAAGCTCAATGTCGATTTCTGGCATATGCTGCTGGCGCCGGCCGGCACGCCGAAGCCGATCATCGACAAGCTCAATGCTGCGCTCCGCACCGCGCTCGCCGATCCCAAACTGCAGCAGACCTATGCCGAAGGCGGCATCTATGAGTATCCGGCCGATCAGGAAACGCCCGAGGCCTCGGCCAAACTGCTCAAGAGCGAGATCGCGCTGTGGGGTCAGGTGATCCGCGACAATCACATCGCGGGGCAGTAACAAATAACCCGCTCATTCCCGCGAAGGCGGGAATCCAGGCGGAGCCGGCTAGCGCACGAACTTGTAGCGGAAGCGCTCGCCATCGGCCTCGATGAGGCCGGTGGTCGGATGCGGGAAATGAATCGGCAGCACGAATTTGCCGGTCCCGGCGGCCTCGGTGAGAAATTTGCGCCGCGATCGCCTGGCTTGTTCCTGATCCCAGTCGAACACCGTCGACCAGTCCGGCTCGCGCACCTGCAAGGCGTGATGCATCAGGTCGCCGACCACGACCGCCTCCTGCCCGCCCGAGCGGATGCGCACGCAGCAATGGCACGGCGAATGGCCGGGCGTCGGCATCAGCCAGAACGTGTCGTCGAGCGCATAGTCGTCGTCGACCAACAGCGCTTGTCCCGCCGCCACCACGGGCTCGCAGTTGAAGCCCCACACATTGCCGCCGCCGCCCGGGCGGTTCTCGCCGCGTTTGTTGGACTCTTCCCAGGCGGCGTATTCGCGCTTGTGAAAGATATATTTCGCCTTGGGGAAGGTCGGCACCCATTTGCCGTCGCGCAGCATGGTGTTCCAGCCGGTATGGTCGATATGCAGATGGGTGCAGAACACATAGTCGATGTCCGCAAAGCGCAAGCCCGCGGCGCGAAAGCCGTCGAGCCAGGGCTTTTTGGGAAAATCCATCGGCGGCGGATAGCCCTTGTCCTCGCCGGTGCAGGTGTCGATCAGGATGGTGTGCTTCGGCGTGCGCACGATGAAGGTCTGATAGGTGATCACCATCTTGCCCGATGCCGGATCGAACACTTCCGCGTCGAGCTCGGCGAGATGCCGCTTGCCGAGCGCGGGGTCGTAGGCCGGGAACATCTCCTCCGGCTTGCGCCACGGCCCGTCGCGCTCGATGATGCTGGTGATGGTGATGTCGCCGATCGTGAGCTGTTTCATTATGTCTCCCGCCGCCCGGCCGCTTCGATAGGTACGGCCTCTTCATTGGCCGAACCTTATTGGCCAGTCCGGCGGCGGGCGTCAACCACACGATGCATTGCGCGCCTGCCCTCCCCTCACGCGCCGCGGCCGGGATCAGATTGCCGTCGCCATTTTCGGCGGATCGCGCAGAAATTGGCTCTCCTCCTCGGCCGTGTCGCGTTCGCGAAGCGCGCCAGCGCCGGGAAATCGCGGCGCCGGCGGCTCGGGATGGCGAGTAAAGTCGACCAGCACCACGTTCTCTGCGCGCCGAATGACGCAGCCATGTTTGGTGAAATGCATGCCGCCGTCTCCGATCTCATTGAAGCGGCGCGCCGTTGTCGGTCTGATCGTCCTGCCTGGTTTTCCGGAACATGCGACGCTGGCGCGGCACGCGACGATACTGGTCGGTTGAGAGCGCCGACTGCCGATCCAAGGCCCGCAGCGCCTCCATGACGTCGTCAAAGCGGACCGTGTTGCCGTGCGGAGCGGAGCGCAGTTCCGGGGCGGCCTCGATCGCGCAGGCATCCGACGCCCATGACGCCAAGATGGCCCTCTTCTCGTTAAGGCTCAGATCGGGATCGCCGACGACGTCGGAAGGGTGTGCGAAGGCGTAGCCGGGGTGAAGCAACTCATCGAGATCAAACTTGACGCTGTCGTTCATGTCCTTTCTCCCCACGACAGTTGTGCAATTGCATTTTGCGCGGGCGACGATGATGGCCGAGATTGCCGCCCGTGGCGGCAAAAAATTTGGTTCGCGTTCCGGCACTGTCAAGACCGCAGCGCCAAAAAATTTCACGCCGACAAATTATTGGAGAATAACGATTTTTCCGACCGCCGCGCTGTCGGCGAGCCCCGGCTTGAAAGGGCAAGGCGCCGACGGCGGCGCTTGCCTTGCACCGGGAGCTTTGCACATCCCGCGGCGAAGCATTACGAGGTCGAAGCCGCCGCCACCTTTTCGTTGGTCCCGGTCTCCGGCATCAGCGCGGCGGCCTTGAGGCCTTCCTGCACCTTGGGCACGGTCGCCTTGACGTCGGTGATCGGCAGGCCATGGGTCGGCGCGATGGTCTTCACGCCAAGCCGCGCGATCAGGTGATCGAGCCGGTCGCAATAGACGTTCATGTCGGCGAATTTGGTCCAGAACAGCGCCAGATCGGCGAAGGTCGACGACACGTCCGGCAGGTCGAGCGACACCGCCTCCTCGGCGATGAGCCCGCAATGGCCGTCCTCGTGATAGTGGCTGTAGGCGAAGCCGTCGCCGGGAAACAGCACGCGCTCCTTGGTGTCGAAGCCCCACCAAGTGGTGCGCAGATCGCGGATCACCGGCTCGACCGCCATCAGCGCGCGGCCGCCGAGATCGATCGCCTCGCCTTCCTTCATCCAGCGCATGCGGTGCTCGTATTGCGGGAAGGCGAGATGATAGTCGGACACGTCGCCGCACAGGATCGCGTCGGGAAAGGTCTTGAGGATGCGGCCGAGCCCGCCGCAATGCGGCGTTTCCTGGTGCGTGACGAACAGATATCGCAGCGGCGCCACCCCGCGCGCGAACAGTTCGTTGAGGTGCCGCTCGATGACCGGGAAATCCTTCGGATGCCCGGTCTCCACCAGCATCGAGGCGTCGTCGCCGGCGACCAGAAACGCGGCGTTATAGCCGTGATAGACCTTGCCCTTGTGACGCTGCGCCAGGCAGTCGCCGATCCAGAACACGCCGGAGGCGATCTCGCGCGGCATGCGCTCGGCGACCGGCACGGCGAGCATGCTTGGCGGCTGCACTTTGTCGAGCATAGTCAGCGTTCCTCGTCGCGGGTGACATAGCGCGACACCGCCACGCTCTTGTCGCAGGATTTCAAGAAGTCATCGAGCATCCGGTAATGCCGCTCGACCACGCTGCGGCCGGACAGGATGCAGCCATAGCCGGGCGCCAGCGTCTCGATGTCGTATTTGTCGAACACGGCGCCGATGCCGCGGCGGATCGCATCGGTCGGCGCGCCCTCCAGCCACCAATAGCGGGTGTTGAGCATGAAGGAGCGCACGTCGCGCGGCGAGGTCGGATCGTTGTCGGCTTCTGTCACGATCCACGGCCCGGTCGCGGCGTCGCGCCAGATATGGGTGAACAGGTCGGAGGAGAACAGCGTGCGGGTTGCGGCGTCGTAAAGCCAGCGCGTGGCGATAAGCCGGATCGGCGCGTTCATCACGTCGATCGAGCGGCCGTGCTGGCCGAGCGCGATCGAATCGGCGCGGCTCACCGCGGTGACCTTCATCGATTTGAGGATGTCGCGCCCGCCCGCCTCGCCGAAATCGAACCACAGCGCGGCGTCGATATTGCCGGTGTAGCAGGTCTCGACGTTGAAATGGCCGGCAAAGCTCGCGACATTGTTGATCGACATGAACTCGTTGAGCCGCAGCGGAAACAGCGACAACGGCAGCCCCGGCGCGATCAGTTCTTCGATCTGGCCGCGGATCGCCGGCTCGTCCTTGCCGAAGCCGGTATCGATCAGCATCGCGGCGTCGGGTTCGCGCAGCAGGTAGCTATTGACCACGGAATAGCCCCGCGCGCTCGCCGGATAGGAGCTGACGCGGCCGTCGAGCGGAAACGGATTTTGCAGGGCGTAGAGCCGATCCGCCGCCAGCGCGGCGATGCCGCCGGCGAAGGCTTGCCGCTCGGGCCTTTGCGAGGACGTTTCCCGGTGCGCTTCTTGCGGCGCGTATTGCGTCGATATCGACATGGCCGCGCAAGTCTAACGGCGCGCCGCGGCGAAGGGAACAGGCCTGCGGCGCAACCGCCCTATACCGGAATCCGCACGCTGGCGCGCAAACCGCCGAGCGGACTGTCGCCGAGCATGATGTCGCCGCCGTGCGAGCGCGCGATATCGCGGGCGATGGCGAGCCCCAGGCCGGTGCCGCCCTCGTCCTGGTTGCGCGCGTCGTCGAGCCGCAAGAACGGCTTGAACACGTCCTCGCGCATATTGGCCGGAATGCCCGGACCGTCGTCGTCGACGGTCACCGTGAGCCAGCGGTGGTCGCGGTGGCCGGTGATCGCAACCGTCGAGGCGAAGCGCGACGCATTGCCGACGAGGTTGGCGATGCAGCGCTTGAACGCCGCCGGCCGCACCGTGACCTCGGGCTGGCCGTAGAACGTCACGCTGGCGCGGTGGCCGTGACGCTCGGTATCGAGCTTGAGCTCGTCGAGCAGCGCGGCGATATCGGTCGACGCCGATTGCTCGCCGGTGTCGCCGCGGGCGAACGCGAGATAGGCCTCGAGCATCGCCGCCATTTCGTCGACGTCCTTCTTGATGGCCTCGATCTCGGGACCATCGCCCAACAGCGCCAGTTCGAGCTTGAAGCGGGTGAGGATGGTGCGCAGGTCATGCGACACCCCGGCGAGCATGGTGGTGCGCTGTTCGATGGCGCGCTCGACGCGGCCCTTCATTTCCAAAAAAGCCGCCGCGGCGCGGCGCACCTCGCGCGCCCCGCGCGGCCGGAAGTTCTGCGCTTCGCGGCCTTTGCCGAAGGCCTCGGCGGCGTCGGCGAGACGCACGATCGGCCGGATCTGATTGCGCAAGAACGCAATGGCGATCGCCAGCACGACCAGCGAGGTCGCCACCATCCAGGCCAGGAAAATCCACGAATTCGGATCGTAGACGTCGGCGCGCTGGGCGAACACGCGCATGATGTTCTTGTCGGGAAGCTCGATGCGGATTTCCACGATCGAGGACCGGCCGACCGTGTCGATCCAGAACGGCAGGCCGATCTGCTTGCGGATCTGATCCGACAGCGCCGCGTCGAGCTGGTTGAAGAACGGCTTCGGGCCGGGCGGCGGCAATTGCGTTCCCGGCATGAAATCGACGACCAGGCCGAGGCGGTCCTGGGCGATGCGGCGAAGCTGGGCGTGATCGGGGTCTTGCGGATAGGTCCTGTAGACGTCGATCAAAGTGGCGATTTCCTCCGTCACCGCCGACGACAGATAGGTGGTGACCAGGTTCCAGTGGCGCTCCAGGAACATCAGCGCCACCACCGACTGCAGCACGACCATCGGCACGATGATGATCAGCAGCGAGCGGGCATAGAGCCCCTTCGGCATCACCGATTTGAGCCAGCGTCCCAGGCGGTCCCATGGCTGCGTCAAGGGGCCGACCACCGGCCGCACCGCGGCGGCGCCGGCGCTGGCGGCGGCGACGAGCTCCCTCGCGGCATTGCGCAGGCGTCCGATCCCGGTATCCAAGCTAGTCATGGTCGCGGCCGATCATGATGCGGCGGAGCTCGAGGCCACCAACCGGTAGCCGATGCCGCGCACGGTCTGCACGATCAGCGGATTGCTCGGATCGCTCTCGATCTTGCGACGGAGCCGGTTGACCTGCACGTCGACGGTGCGCTCGCCGACGCCGTCGGCACTGCCGGCCAGCGCCTGGCGCGGCACCGTCTCGCCGACGTTTACTGTCAAGACCCGCAGCATATCGCGCTCGCGGTCGGTAAGCCTGATCACCTCCTCGCCGCGGCGCAATTCGCCGCGGACCAGGTGAAACACGAACGGGCCGAAGCGCACCGATTCGAGCGCCGGAGCGGCCGGCGGCCGGGCGCGGCGCAGGATATTGGCGACCCGCAGCGACAGCTCGCGCGGCTCGAACGGCTTGGCCAGATAGTCGTCGGCGCCGAGCTCAAGTCCCAGAATGCGGCTCTCCTTCTCGTCGCGCGCGGTGAGCATCAGGATCGGCACGGTCGAAGCGGCGCGGATGCTGCGCGCGAAATCGAAGCCGCTTTCGCCCGGCATCATGACGTCGAGAATGAGAAGATCGAATTTCAGGCCGAGGAGCTTGGCGCGCGCGTCCTGCGCCGTATCCGCGGTCGACACCCGATAGCCTTCGCCGAGCAGGAAGCGCGATAACAGCGCACGGATGCGGCGGTCGTCGTCGACGACGAGCAAATGCGGCGCATCGTCCGCCGGATTTTGCGCCGGTATAGGCCCCGGATTTTGTGCCGCATTCGCGGCAGGCGCGCCGTTGCCGGACATCGCAACCAGCCACACCGTGTCTCGTTTCGTCTGCGCCCCCGCGCGGCGACGGCGTCCGAATGCGCGATCAGGCGCAGCACATGGTCGCGGTCTTGGCCGTCGATCATGCCGGCGAGGAAACGCCGCGCCGCGTCGCGCGCGCCGGGACCGAGCTCGTCGAGCACGCGGGCGATCCGCGCCGTCTGCAATCCGGCAAGCTGCAAGGCCAGCGCCTCGCCCGCCGGGCTGACATAGAGGAGCCGCTGGCGGCGATCGTTGGCGCCGGCCTTTTGCACGACATAGCCCTCGTCGATGAGCTGCTTGAGAACGCGGCCGAGCGACTGCTTGGTGATTTTCAAAATATCGAGCAGATCGGCAACCTTCATGCCGGGATTGCGGTTGACGAAATGCAACACGCGGTGATGCGCGCGGCCGAAGCCGAGCTTGACCAGCACCTCATCGGCATCGCCGACGAAATCGCGATAGGCGAAGAACAACAGTTCGATCAGGTCGAAATAGGGCTCGTCAGCCGCCGTCCGCTCCGCCGCAGCGGCGGCATGCGGCTTCGGTGCTGTGGTGATGCTGATATCCGCCATTTAGGTCAGGTATGTTGACATATTTTGACTGGATTGTTAAGCTGCCTGCGCGATATCGTTCCCGGACTGACGGGGTATCTTCGCCGCTACGGGCGTTGCGCCGAGCGCAAGCCGGCGTTCTCATCCGCGCCTCGCGGAGCGGACGGGACCATAGCGGGTCTGGTTTCGGTGCAAAAGCCCAAGCGGCCAAGCCATTGGCGACGCACGGGCAAAAGCGCTAAGGGAGGCCAAAGGAGGTAAACGCCATGGCAGTGCCCTTCGACCAACGTCCCGACCTGATCTGGTTCGACGGCAAGCTGATCCCGACCGCCGACTGCAAGATCAGCGTGCTCACGCATGGCCTGCATTATGCGAGCTGCGTGTTCGAAGGCGAGCGCGCCTATGGCGGACGCATCTTCGAATGCACCGCGCATTCCGAGCGGCTGAAGAATTCGGCGAAAATCCTCGATTTCGATATCCCCTACTCGGTCGCCGAGATCGACGCCGCCAAGCAGCTTGTTCTCGACAAGAACAACCAGAAAGACGCCTATGTGCGCCCGGTCGCCTGGCGCGGCTCGGAAGCGCTCGGCGTCTCCGCGCAGCAGAACACGATCCATCTCGCCATCGCCACCTGGGAATGGCCGAGCTATTTCGATCCGGCGCAGCGCCTCAAAGGCATCCGGCTCGACCTCGCCGACTACCGCCGGCCCGATCCGAAGACCGCGCCCTGCCTTGCCAAGGCGGCGGGCCTTTACATGATCTGCACCATCTCCAAGCACCGCGCCGAGCAGCGCGGCTATGCCGACGCCATGATGCTCGACTGGCAGGGCCGCGTCGCCGAATGCACCGGCGCCAATATCTTCTTCGTGAAAGACGGCAAGATCCACACCCCGATCGCCGACTGCTTCCTCGCCGGCATCACGCGGGCGACCGTGATCGGGCTTGCCCGCCGCAACAATATCGAGGTGATCGAGCGCCGCATCATGCCGGAGGAGCTGTCGGGCTTTTCGGAATGCTTCATCACCGGCACCGCCGCCGAGGTGACGGCCGTCTCCGAGATCGCGCAGTGGGTCTTTACGCCGGCCCGCATCACCGCGCAATTGATGCGCGACTACGAGCACACGGTGCAGCCGGGCGGCAAAGCCGCGGCGGCATAGCCGCCTGGATTTGCCGCCTTAACGCGCCACGCCTTAGCGTATGCGCTCATAAATCCGGCCCAATGTCGGCCTCGCTCCGAACGCGAGCGGAACGCGGCGAAGTCGCTCGATGTCGCGATGGGCCGTAGGCGTCTGCGAGCAATCGCGGCAAAGAGCGATCTATTCGATCACCTCATCGGCGGTCGCAAGCAGCGTCGGCGGCACGGTGAGGCCGAGCGTCTTCGCAGCCTTGAGATTGACGACGAATTCAAACTTGGTGGACTGTATTACCGGCAGGTCGCCGGGCTTTTCGCCCTTGAGAATTCGCGCAACATAAAGGCCGGCTTGGTAATTGGCCTCGGTAATGCTGGTTCCGTAGCTCATCAGGCCGCCGTCATCGACGAATTCGCGCAGTTCGTAAGCGGCCGGCACGGCATAGCTCGCCGCGAGCGCGACGATCTTGCGGCGATTGCTGAGGAAGAACGGATCGGGGCCGACCAGCAGCGCGCCGGCTTTCAGTCCGGCGAGAGCCGCGAATGCCGCGTCGATTTCGCTTTCGGTGCCAGCAAACAAGACGTGGAGCTGCAATCCCAAAGACCGCGCGGCCTTCTCCACGTTATCGAGGTCGGAGGCGGTGTTCGGGTGATTGCGATTGAACAGGGCGGCAATCGTCGTCACGTTCGGAAGCAACTGATGCAACAAGCCGAGACGCTTCGCGCCTAATTGCGTGACCAAAAAGGCCACGCCGGTGATATTGCCGCCTGGCCGGTTGAGGCTTTCGACGTAGCCAGCCTTCACCGGGTCGATGCCCGTCGTAAAGACAATGGGGATCGTTGAAGTGGCGGCCTTCGCGGCCGGCGTGGCGCCTGGGCTGCCACCGCATACGATCACTGCCACGCCTCGCCGCACCAAATCGGCGGCGAAGCCTTGAAGCCGATCGTCGTGGCCGTCGGCCCATCGATATTCGATACGCAAATTTTGGCCGTCGACATAGCCGTTGTCGCTAAGGCCTTGGCGCAGCGCAGCCAGTTGGCGTGCGTAGCTATCGGCTGACTGGCCGCTCAAAACGCCGATCGCCATCGGGGCCGCTTGCTGCGCAAGCGCGGCAAGTGGCCGAAACAAGGACCCGCCGACGCCACCGAGAAGGGCGATGAATTCCCGTCGCCTCATGAAGCTCTGTCCCCAGCTCGTGGTCCGATTCTAACATTCGCATCCCGTTTCCGGAGGCTATCATGAGCGCGGCGTTGTGCCTTACCGCGCGATGGCTCGGCTCGACTTTCGGTACGGGTCGTCATATTCGACCCCGCCGGTCGTGTCCGTCGACGTCAGTTTCGCCCCGAAAGGAGATTTGCGGCCGGGCTCGGATCAGTACGGCTGTGGCTTCGCGTTAAGTCCCCGCTTTTACCGCTCGCCCGGTTCGGTGAAGAACTTCTCGCCGTATGCGAAGCGGTTGGGCTTGAGGAAAAAGCCGAGCAGCACCGCGCCGTTCGGCGCCACCGCTTCGTGCTGATTGCCGGCCGGCCGCCACACGAACTGCCCCGGGCCGCATTTGCCCTCGTGATCCTCCAGCGAGCCCTCGATCACGTAAGTCTGCTCCAGCGCGGTGTGCTCGTGCAGCGGCACGACCGCGCCGGGATCGAGCTTGAATAAAGCCGTGGTGACGCCGTTGCCGTCGGTATAGAGCACCTTGATTTTGATGCCGGGAAACTTGGTCGCCTCCCACGGCATGGCCGGCGCGTCGACATAATGCGCCGCGCGCTCCGGCGGATTTTCTTCCTTGATGTCGGCATGCACGACTTTACGGGCTGGTTCGGCCATGACGGGTCTCCCTGGCGTCCTATCGTTCTAAACGGAGCATAAACATATTGCGTGGCCGATTGGACCACCAGTGCCGGAGAACCGCAGCAGAACCCCCGTTTGATGGCATTCACAATTCGTCGACAGGCGGCTTGGCCAGCACCACGGACATCTCGATCTGCCGAACAGGCACGGTCCAATAGGTCTTCAACAACGTCACTTTTTGCGCCGGCGACACCGCGACAAAGCCGTGTCGCCGATAAAAGCGGATCGCCCAGCCGGCGGCGGCCCAGGTTCCGACCAGCATGCGCCCGGGACTTGAGCTTTCGATCCGGGCGATGAGCGCGCTACCGACGCCACTCCGCTGAAGGTCCGGCAGAACGTAAGCATGGCGCACCAGCCGGACGTTATGGACCGGCTGAAAGCCCATGACGCCGATCAATTCGCCATCGCGCTCGTAGCCGAGGAACGCCACGCCGGCCTCTATTTCCCTTTCGAGCTCGCCAGCCGACATGTAGGGCTCGTGCCAGCAATCGTCCGGGATCGCGCCGCGATAAACGGCAGCCGCAGTGTTGACGATTTTCAGGATAGCCGGGCGTTCATCGCTCCGGCAGAGACGCACACGTCCCGTCGCGCTCATGG
>Ga0335078_10006971_pt1 | contig 16736 bp, 15 predicted proteins | sample Lox_Sample_32_FD_206711 | JGI IMG/M metagenome (GOLD analysis project Ga0335078, IMG submission 206711) | Soil microbial communities from Loxahatchee National Wildlife Refuge, Florida, United States - Lox_Sample_3.2 | ecosystem: Environmental > Terrestrial > Soil > Wetlands | place: USA... | reverse complement strand
GGCCGCGATGCGGCGGCGTGTCAGCGCTTCGCCCAGGAAGAAATGCCCGATAAGCGCCGCGAAAACGACACCGGTTTCGCGCAAGGCGGCGACGGCGCGCGCGGGGCTCAGCGTCAACGACGGGGAACAAGGTGGCGGCCCGCAGACCGGACCGCGGGGCCACGTCGGCTATTCAGCGATGCCGCGGAGGCGCGCCGAGCGGCGGCGGAGCAGCTCTACCGCGATCAGCAGGACGATCGAGAGGATCAGCAGCAGCGTCGCCACCGCGGTAATGGTGGGGCTGATCTCCTCGCGGATGCCGTCGAACATCTGCAGCGGCAGCGTGCGCTGCTCGGGACCGGCGAGGAACAGCACCACCACCACCTCGTCCCAGGACGTGACGAAGGCGAAGAGCGCGCCGGAGATCACGCCCGGCAGGATCATCGGCAGGGTCACCTTGCGGAAGGCAAGCGCCGGCGAGGCGCCGAGGCTGGCCGCGGCGCGCGTCAGCGTGTGATCGAAGCCGGAGAGCGTCGCCGTCACGGTGATGACGACGAAGGGCGTGGCGAGCGCCGTATGGGCGAGGACGATGCCGGGGTAGGTATTGGCGAGGCCGGCCAGCGCGTAGAAGAAGTACATGGCGACCGAGGTGATGACGACCGGCACGATCATCGGCGAGATCAGCAGGCTCATGATGAGGCCGCGCAGCGGCAGCTTGCTGCGGCTCAATCCCAGCGCCGCCAGGGTGCCGAGCACCGTCGCCAGGACGGTGGTCGCGGCGCCGACGATCACGCTGTTGACGACCGCGCTCTGCCAGCGCTCCGAGGTGAAGAAGTCGTGGTACCAGCGCAGCGAGAACCCCGAGAGCGGATAGTGGAACCAGGGCTCGCTGTTGAAGGAGAGCGGCACGATCGCCAGGATCGGCGCCACCAGGAACAGGAACACCGTGCCGCAGATCACCAGGAAGGCCGCATGCCAGACGCGCTCGACCGGTGAGGCATAGGTCGGAACCGACATCCCCTACCCCAGCTTCACTTTGTCGATGCCGAGCAGCCGGTTGTAGACGCCGTAGAGCATCAGCGTCATCACCAGCAGCACGGCGCCCAGCGCCGAGGCCATGCCCCAGTTGAGCTCCCGGTTGGTGTAGAGCGCCACGAAGTAGCTGATCATCTGATCCAGCGGCCCGCCCACCAGGGCCGGCGTGATGTAGTAGCCGAGGCTCAGGATGAAGGTGAGCAGGCAGCCGGCGCCGATGCCCGGCAGGGTCTGCGGGAAGTAGATGCGCCAGAAGGCATAGAAGGGACCCGCCCCCAGCGAGCGCGCGGCGCGCAGATGCGTGGGCGAGATCGTCTTCATCACGCTGTAGATCGGCAGGATGGTGAAGGGCAGCTGGATGTGGGTCATCGCCAGCACCGTGCCGCCGCGATTGAAGATGAGGTTCAGGCGCTCGTCGATCAGGCCCAGCGAGAGCAGCGCGTCGTTGATCACGCCCTTGTTCTGCAGCAGCACCACCCAGGCCGTGGTGCGCACCAGCAGCGAGGTCCAGAACGGCATCAGCACCATGATCATCAGCAGGTTGCTGCTGCGGACCGGCAGGCTCGCCAGCAGATAGGCGACCGGAAAGCCGAGCAGCAGCGTCGACACGGTCACCAGCGCGCTGATCCAGATGGTGCGGCCGAAGACGGTGAGGAAGATCGCCTGGTCTGGGAAGGCGCGGGCGAGGCTGTTGTTGCTGTCCCAGCGCAGGTCGACGGCGGAGAGCAGATAGTAGGTGGTGAAGGGATGCGCGGCGCGCTGCAGCACCACCCAGGTGTCATGCTGCCCCCACATGGGATCGGCCTTGATGAGCACGTCCTTCCAGGGGCCCGCGTCCACCTTCTCGACGTCGCGGCCGGTCCTGATGACCTTGCTGCGCACGCCCGGGATCTCGTAGTTGAGGCGCTTGCCGACGAGACCGGTATTGCGGGTCTTCTGGGTCTCCTTCAGGTCCTCGGCGAGCGCCGCGTAGACCGCCTCGTCCGGCAGGTCCCGGCCGTCCCATCTGGCGACCGCCGCCGTAGTGTGCGGCAGGTTCTCCACGATTTCCGGATTGGCGACCGCCCGATAGAGCATGAAGCCGATCGGCAGCGCGAAGGTGCAGAGGATGAACAGCATCAGCGGCAGCACCAGGCCGAAGGCGCGCAGCTTGCTGCGGCGCTCGGCCCGGCGCAGGCTGAGCTTGAGCGGCACGCCATCGGCGGTGCGCAGCACCGGATACGACGCCGGCAGCGAGACCATCCGACTTCCCGTGTTGACTACGATCCGACAGGCCAGGCGCCGGGCGCCGTCACGGCGCCCGGCATCGGCAACGTTACTGGGCGAGCCAGGTGTTGAAGCGCTTCCTGAGCTCCTCGCCGTTGTCGCCCCAGAACTGCGCGTCGTTCACCAGCACGTTCTTGGAGTTCTCCGGCGCCGTCGGCAGATCCTTGAGGATATCCGGCGGCACGTTCGGGATCGCCGCCAGCACGGCGGGACCGTAGGAGATGTACTTGGTCTGCGTCGCGATGATCTTGGGATCGGACGCGAAGGCGATGAACTTGTAGGCGGCGTCAAGATGCTTGCTGCCCTTGGGGATCGCCCAGAGGTCCCAGTCCTGCAGCTGCCCGTCCCAGACGATCTTGAAGTTCTTGCCGTTCTTGGTGGCGTCGAAGATGCGGCCGTTCCAGGCCTGCGCCATCACCACCTCGCCGGAAGCGAGGAGCTGCGCGGGCTGCGCGCCCGCCTCCCACCAGACGACGTCCTTCTTGATGGTGTCGAGCTTCTTGAATGCGCGGTCGACGCCGGCCGGCGTGCGCAGGGTCTCGTAGACCTTGTTGGCGGGAACGCCGTCCGCCATCAGCGCGGCCTCGAGATTGCCGAAGGGATTCTTCCAGAGCGCGCGCTTGCCCGGCCACTTCTTGGTGTCGAAGAGATCGGCGATCTTGGTCGGCGGATCGCTTTTGATCTTGTCGGCATCGTAGGCGAAGATCGTCGAGTAGACGATGTTGGGGACGCCGCACTCGTGCAGCGCGCCCTCGACGAAGTCCTTCTTCGGCAGCACCTTGGAGTAATCGATGGTCTCCAGGATGCCCTCGTCGCAGGCCTGGCGCACGGTCGCGGAATCGACGTCGACGACGTCCCAGGAGACGGTGCCCGACTGCACCATGGCGCGGATCTTGGAGACCTCGCCGTTGTACTCCTCCTCCGTCACCTTGGCGCCGAACTTTGCCATGTAGGGTTTCACGAACGCCTCTTCCTGGCTCTTCTGATAGGCGCCGCCCCAGGACACCATGGTGAAGTCCTGCGCGCTGGCGACGCTCGGCATCGCCAGCGCCACGGCGCCGCTCGCCATCCACAGCGCGAGGCGAGTGAACTTGATCGTCATTGCTCTGCTCTCCCTGTTGGGCCGGGAATTCCCCCGGCCGGTTCCAAACGAAGCCCTCAGCGCGGCAGAGGCCGCGCTCCCCTCAGAACGCGTCGAGCGCGTGACAGTCTTCTTTTTTCCAGCCGACCGGGATCTCGTCGCCCGGCGTCAGCCGCGGCACGCCCTCACCGTTCGGAACCTTGACCACGAAGTCGGGATGGCCGCAGACGGCGACGCGCACCCGCGTGTGATCGCCGAGATAGATCAGCTCCTCGACCCTGGCGTTGAACTGATTGCTGCAGCTGCCCTTGGGCGGATTGATCTTCACCCGCTCCGGCCTGAGCGAGATGGTGGTGTCGGCGCCGACGCCGGGCACGTTCACCGCCAGCGCCTCGACGGTGACGCCGCCGTCCATCGCTACCTTGCAGCCGACGCCGTTCATGTGCACGACCTTGCCGCGCAGCCGGTTGTTCTCGCCGATGAACTGCGCGACGAATGAGTTGGACGGCTTCTCGTAGAGCTCCGAGGGCGCCGCCAGCTGCTGGATCACGCCGTCGCTGAAGACCGCGATCCGGTCCGACATGGTGAGCGCCTCGCTCTGATCGTGCGTCACGTAGACGACGGTGACGCCGAGATTCTCGTGGATATGCTTGATCTCGATCTGCATCTGCTCGCGCAGCTGCTTGTCGAGCGCGCCCAGCGGCTCGTCCATCAGCACCAGCTTCGGCTCGAAGACGAGCGCGCGGGCGAGTGCCACGCGCTGCTGCTGGCCGCCGGAAAGCTGGCTCGGCCGCCGGTTGCTGAAGCCGGTGAGCTTCACCATGTCGAGGGCGCGCCTGATGCGCGCCTCGATATCCGCCTTCGGCATCCGCCGCACGGTCAGCGGAAAGGCGAGGTTCTCCGCCACCGTCATGTGCGGGAAGAGCGCATAGTTCTGGAACACCATGCCGATGTCGCGCTTCTCCGGCGGCACCCGGTTGAGGGGTTTCCCATCGAGGGTGATGACACCGTGGGAGGGTGTCTCGAAGCCGGCGAGCATCATCAGGCTGGTGGTCTTGCCGGAGCCCGACGGGCCCAGCAGGGTGAGGAACTCGCCCCTGACGATGTCCAGGTTCAGGTTGCGGATGACCAGCGTCTCGCCGTCATAGCTCTTCTGGACGTTGGTGAACCTGACGATGACATCGTTCGATTGTGGCATCCGCCTCCGACCGCCCCCGGCTCGAGATGGAAGTTCTGATGCAGCGCAGCAAACCGCGTGCCAACCGCGGCGTGGGGGATTCTCCGGCGTCGCGCCACCAGATCCGTCCTTAACTGCCGAGTGAAAGAACGGATTGCTTAAATCGTGAGCGATCGGCCGGCGCTGCCGGCTATTCGCGGACGCTCTTCGCGGCGTCGACGGCGCGCGCGCCGCGGAGGCGGGAAACGCCGGCGACGACCAGGACGCAGCCCGCGACCTGCAGCCAGGTCGGGTAGACGCCAAAACCCGCCGCGGTCAGGATGCCGAACAGCGGGATCAGGTTGAGATAGAGCGAGACGGGAATGATGCCGATCCTGGACACGCCGTAGTTCCAGAGGAGGCCGCCAGCTAGGGTGGCGGCAAACGTGATCCAGGCGAGCCAGCCGAGCGTCGTCGGCGACGGCAGCACCGGCGGAATGACGGCGACTTCCGCAAGCACCAGGAGCGGATAGAGGGTCCCGAGCACGCCGGCGGCGCCGAGATAGGCGAGCGCAGTGACCCGATGCTGGCCGAGCGCGCCGAACCAGGCCTGCGCCTTGATCGAGTACCAGGTCCAGCAGACGCCGGCGATCAGCAGCAGGATCTCGCCGCCGCGCAAGCCCGCCTGGCTCGGATCGAAGCCGGTGGAGAGCGAGGCGACGAGTGCGCCCACCGTCGCCAGCGCAAAGGCGCCGATCGCGCCGCGCGGCATCGGCTGGCGCTCGACGCAGCTGGCGAAAAGGGCCGCCACCGCGGGGCTCGTTGCCGAGACCACGATCGCCGAGATCGGGTTGGAGAGTCCGATGCCGAAAGTGTAGATCACAGAGAACCCGCCGACGGCGATGCCCATCAGCAGCACGCGCCCCCAGCTTACCCGCCTGAGCCAGGAGACGCCGCCGAAGACGACGGCGCTCCCCAGCAGCACCGCCGCCGCCACCGCGATGCGCAGCAGCGCCATGGTCCAGGCATCGACCTCGCGCAGCACCACCCCGGTAACGGGTATGAGCGTCCCCCAGGCGAACATCGTGAAGATGGTGCCGAGATGGGCCGCCACGGGAACGCGGGCGTCACCCGCTCCGGGAATGGAAGCCTCGCTCACCGCCAGCGATCTCTCCTGTGCACAAGCCCGCTCGATACACGGTCGTACCGGCGCCGGCAAACTTCCGCTATCGTGAGCAGGGGCGCCGCGGCACTCCGCTTGCATGCGGGGAAGAGCGTCCCCCACTCGCGACGGAGCAGTCTCCCATGCTTGACCCCGCAGCCATAGAGGCGTTTCGCCGTGCCGGCTATCTTCTGCTGCCCGGCGTGGTCGGCGCCGAGGACCTCTCGGCGATGCGCCAGGAGCTCGCCGGCTGGATCGAGGAGAGCCGCGCGCACCCCGCCAACTACGGCGCCATGGCGCGCAACAAGCTCCGCTTCGATCTCGAGCCCGGCCATTCCGCCGAGACCCCGCGGCTCCGCCGCGTCGCCAACCCCGTCGACATCAGCGCCGCCTACCGCCGGGTGCTGTGGGAAGGTGCCATCCCGGAAATGGTGGCCGACCTCATCGGGCCGGCGGTCAAGTTCCACCACTGCAAGCTCAACATCAAGCTGCCGGGGATGAAGACCTATGTGGGCTGGCACCAGGACCATCCCTTCGATCCGCACACCAACGACGATATCGTCGTGGCATTGGTCCTCCTCGACGACATGAGCGAGGAGAACGGCTGCCTCTACGTGGTTCCGGGCTCGCACCGCCAGCAGTTCAGTCACTATCGCGGCGACGAATTCGTCGGCGAGACGGCGCCGGAGCTCGCCGACACCTTCGCGCGCGACGCGGTGCCGATCATCGGCCGCGCCGGCGACCTCTGCCTCATCGATACCTGGATGGTGCATGGCTCGCCGGCAAACCGCTCCAGCGAGCCGCGGCGGATGCTGATCTGCGACTACACCGCCGCCGACGCCTTTCCGCTGACGCTGATGTCGGTGCCGACCGCGGAAGCCGGCCGCGTGCTCCGCGGTGAGAAGACCCGCGTCGCCCGCTTCCGCGCCGGCAGCGTCGAGCTGCCGCCCGCCTACGAGGCCGACAGCTTCTTCACCGTGCAGAACCAGGGAACCACTGAATGAGCGTCTCCCCCGAGACCATCGATACGTTCCAGGCCGACGGCGCGGCGGTGCTGCGCGGGGTCTTCGCCGACTGGGTCGAGACGCTGCGCGCCGGCATCGAGCGCAACCTGGCGGAGCCGGGCCCGTTCCAGCGCCTCTATACGCCGGCGGGCGGCAGCGGTCGCTTCGTCGGCGACTACTGCAACTGGGCGCGCATCCCCGAGTATCGCCGCTTCGTCCTCGAGAGCCCGGCCGGCCGCATCGCCGCCGATCTCATGGGCTCCCGGACCGCGCGGTTCTTCCACGAGCATGTGCTGGTGAAGGAGCCCGGCACGCGCGAGCCGACGCCCTGGCATCACGATCAGCCCTACTATTGCGTCGACGGCAGCCAGGTCGCGAGCCTCTGGATCCCTCTCGATCCGGTGCCGCGCGACGTCTGCGTGGAGTTCGTCGCCGGCTCCCATCGCTGGGGCCGCTGGTTCCGTCCGCGCAAGTTCAACGGCAACGCCTATGACCACAAGGGCGACGGCATCGAGGAGATGCCCGACATCAGCGGCCATCGCGAGGATTATCGCCTGCTGAGCTGGGATCTCGAGCCCGGCGACGCCATCGCCTTCCACTTCCTCACCGTGCACGGCGCGCCGGGGAATCTTTCCCGCAACCGCCGGCGCGCTTTCGCCGCCCGCTGGCTCGGCGACGACGCCGTCTATGCCACGCGCCCCGGCGAGATCTCGCCGCCCTTCCCCGGTCTCGACGCGCGGCTGAAGCCCGGCGAGCCGCTGGCGACTGAAGAGTTTCCGCTGGTCATTTCCTGATCACGCGCCGCGTCGCAACGAGTCGAGACGGCTGCCTCGAAATCCGTCAAGAGGCTGCTAACGCGTTGAAAGAGTAATTCGAGATCGCGGCGCTGCGGCCGCCGCGAGCACCCATCTGGCACAATGGAATTCCAGGAGCTTTCCCTCACTTTATGAAGAGGGCCTGGCCTTGCCGAACATCCCCTCGCCCCCCGTCATTCTCGCGATGGTTCTTGCCGCGACCGTTGCGGTCGCCGCACCGCCCGCCGACTCTCCGGGCACTTATCGCGACTGGTTCCAGAGCCTGCGCCAGCCGAAGACCGGCATGGGCTGCTGCTCGATCGCCGATTGCCGCCTCACCGAGTACCGTCTCGGCCCCGCCGGCTACGAAGTCGTGGTCGAGGACCGCTGGGTGCGCGTGCCCGAGGACCGCATTCTCCGCGGCATCACCAACCCCACCGGTCGCGCGGTGGCCTGCGTCTGGGGCGGCGAGATCCAGTGCTTCATCACGCCGCCGGAGACGTGAGGCGATGCGGATTTGAGGCTATGATGTCCCGGCGATTTCGACAGGGCATGCCGATGCCGGAGGTCAGGATCACCATCGCGGGCGAGTCCGAGGGACGCCCCACCGAAGCCATGCTGGCGCTGGCGTCGACGCTGGCCGATGACGCGCGCGCCTATGTGCGGCCGCGCTTCCGGCGCAAAGTCGCCGTCGCCGACAAGGCCGACGGCACGCCAGTGACTGAGGTCGACAGAGGCGTCGAGGCGCTGATCCGGCAGCGCATTCGCGAGACGTTCCCCGAGCACGGCATCATCGGCGAGGAGGAAGGCGGCGAGCGGGGCACCGCCGACTGGGTGTGGGTGATCGATCCCATCGACGGCACCCTCTCCTTCATCCTCGGCAAGCCCACCTTCGCGACGCTGATCGGCCTCATGCATCGCGATCGCCCGGTGCTCGGCGTCATCGAGCATCCGGCGCTCGGCGACCGCTGGATCGGCGCCGTCGGTCGCGGCACGACGCACAACGGCGAGAACGTTCGCGCGCGCCCCTGCGCCGGCGTCGCGGCGGCGGCGCTCACCACCACCGGACCGAACTGGTTCGCCGGCGACGAGCTGCCGGCCTTCGACCGTGTACGCGCGACGGCACGGATCCAGCATTGGGGCGCCGACTGTCACTCCTACGGGCTGCTGGCCAGCGGCTTCGTCGATCTCGTCATCGAGTCCGGGCATCTCCTGCATGATTTCTGCGCCCTCGTTCCGGTGGTGGAGGGCGCCGGCGGCGTGATGACGGACTGGGCCGGCCGGCTGCTCGGTCCCGGCAGCGCGCCGCGCGTGATCGCCGCCGGAGATCGGCGGACGCACGGCGAGGCGCTCGCCCTGCTCGCGGCCGGGCGGGCGTGGTGACCGGCCGGCGCGAATACGACTACATCATCGTCGGTGCAGGATCGGCGGGCTGCGTGCTGGCGAACCGGCTCTCCGCCGAGCCCGGCATCAGCGTGCTGCTGCTGGAGGCGGGTCCGCGCGACCGCGGCTGGAAAATCCACATGCCGGCGGCGCTCACCTACAATCTCTGCGACGATCGCTACAACTGGGCCTACGAGACCGAGCCGCAGCCGCATATGGACGGGCGGCGGATGTACTGGCCGCGCGGCCGCGTGCTCGGCGGCTCCTCGTCGCTCAATGCCATGGTCTATGTGCGCGGCCACGCCCTCGACTACGACCGCTGGGCCGGCAACGGCTTGCCGGCCTGGTCCTATGCCCACGTCCTCCCCTACTTCAAGCGCGCCGAGAGCTGCGAGCGCGGCGGCGATGCCTATCGCGGCAGCGACGGGCCGCTCCACGTCTCGCGCGGGCGGATGCGCAACCCGCTCTTCGCCGCCTTCCTCGCCGCCGGCGAGCAGGCCGGATATCCGCCGACCGCCGACATGAACGGCTTTCAGCAGGAAGGCTTCGGCGCGATGGACATGACCATCTATCAGGGCCGCCGCTGGAGCGCTGCGCGAGCCTATCTGCGGCCGGCGCTGAAGCGGCCCAATCTGGACGTCGTCGTCGAGGCGCTGGCGACACGAGTCGTCGTGGAAAAGGGCCGCGTTAGGAGCGTCGACTACCGCCAGCGCGGACAGCGGCAGCGTGTCACGGCGCGGCGCGAGGTGATCCTCTCCGGCGGTGCCATCAACTCGCCACAGCTCCTGCTGCTCTCCGGCATCGGGCCCGCCGACGAGATCCGCCGGCACGGCATCGAGGCCGTGCATGAGCTGCCCGGGGTCGGCCGCAATCTGCAGGATCATCTCGAACTCTATGTGCAGTACGCCTGCACCCAGCCGATCACCCTCTATCTTACCGAGCAGTGGCCGCAGCGCATCCGCATCGGGCTCGAATGGTTCCTGTTCAGGAGCGGCCTCGGCGCTTCGGCGCATCTGGAGGCCGGCGCCTTCATCCGCCGCGACGCCGAGGTCGCGCATCCCGATCTGCAGTACCATTTCCTGCCGTCGCTGGTGAACGACCATGGCCGCAAGCCGATCGGCCGCCACGGCTTCCAGGCTCATGTCGGGCCGATGCGGGCGACGAGCCGCGGCTACCTGCGGCTGCGCTCCGCCGATCCCGCCCGGCATCCGGAGATCCAGCCCTGCTATCTCGCGACCGAGCAGGACCGGCGGGAGATGCGCGATGCGGTGAAGCTCACCCGCGAGATCTTCGCCCAGCCCGCCTTCGATCCCTATCGCGGCGAGGAGATCCAGCCGGGCCCCGCCGTCCGCAGCGATGCCGAGATCGACGCCTTCGTGCGCGCGAAATCCGACAGTGCCTATCACCCCTGCGGCACCTGCAAGATGGGCCTCGACGAGATGGCGGTGGTGGATGGCGAGCTCAGGGTGCGCGGCCTCGACGGACTGCGCGTCGTCGACGCCTCGATCATGCCGACGGTGGTGAGCGGCAATCTCAACGCGCCCACCATCATGATCGCGGAGAAGGCCGCCGACCTGATCCTCGGCCGCCCGCCGCTCGAGCCGCTGCGGGCGCCGGTGAGCGTGCTCGGCGGCGAGCCGCGCCGGGCGCCGCAGCGGTCGCTCGCCGCGGAGTAGTGTCAGGCGGAGCCGCCGCCCTCCAGCACCAGCACGTCCTCGCGGGTGAAGCCGATGGCGACAGTGGTGCCGCGACCTGGCGGCGGGACGTTGGGATTGTTGAAAGTGTCGAAGGAAACGGCGCTCTCCTTCAGGCGGACGCGGATGCGCACGATGGCGCCGAGGAAGTTTACCTCCTCGACGGTGCCGCTGAGGCGGTTGTGGCCAGGGCTCGTGCTCAGGGACACCGCTTCGGGCCTGAGCGCGACCGCGCGGGTGTCGCCGCGCTGCGCGCCTGGGATCGCTCCGCCAGACAGAATCTCCTGGCCGTCGACGGCGAGACGGCCGGTCGCGGCGTCGACCACGCGGCCGCTCAGGATATTGAGAGTGCCGACGAAGGAGGCGACGAAGCGGGTGCGCGGCCGGTTGTAGATCTCGACGGGCGTGCCGATCTGCTCCACCCGCCCCTCGTTCATCACCACGATGCGGTCGGACATCGAGAGCGCTTCTTCCTGGTCGTGGGTGACGTAGATGGTGGTGATGCCGAGATCGCGCTGCACCGAGCGGATCTCCTCGCGTAGCGACACGCGGATCTTGGCGTCGAGGGCGGAGAGCGGCTCGTCCAGCAGCAGCACCTCCGGCTTGATCGCGAGCGCGCGGGCGAGCGCCACCCGCTGTTGCTGGCCGCCGGAGAGCTGATAGGGATAACGGCCGCCAAGCTCCGGCAGCTTGATGAGCTTCAGCATCTCGGTGACGCGAGGGCCGATCTCCGCCGCCGGCCGTTTCGCCACCTTGAGGCCGAAGGCGACGTTCTCCGCGACCGTCATATTGGGGAAGAGCGCGTAGGACTGGAAGACCATGCCCACCTTGCGCTGGTTCGGCCTGAGATGCGTCACCTCGCGGCCGTCGATGCGGATGCGGCCGGCGCTCGGCAGCTCGAAGCCGGCGATCATCCGGAGCGTCGTGGTCTTGCCGCAGCCGCTGGGGCCGAGGAAGGAGACGAACTCGCCGCGCGCCACCGCGAGCTCGAAATGCTCGACGGCGACATGCGAGCCGAAACTCTTGCGGAGGCTCTCGATGTCGAGGAACGCCATCGCCCGCCCTTACCGGCCGTCGCCGGGCCGGCGGCCCAGCAGCTGCATCAGCCCCATGGACGCCCAAGTGACGAGGAAGGCGATGATGGCCAGCGCCGAGGGCTCATAGGCGCGGTTGGCGCCCATCAGCTGCAGATAAGGCCCGAAGGCCGGCCGGTCGAGCAGGCTCGCCATGGTGAACTCGCCGATCACGATGGCGAAGGTGAGGAAGGCGCCGCTCAGCACGGCGACGCGCACATTGGGCAGGATCACCTTGAGGAGAATCGTCGGCCAATGCGCGCCCAGGCTCTCCGCCGCCTCGGTCAGGGTGCGCACGTCGATCGAGCGCAGCCCGGTATCGACGGCGCGGTACATATAGGGGAGCGCCAGGGTCACGTAGCCGAAGGTCAGCAGCAGGTTGGTGGCGGCCTCGCTGGCGGTGAACGGCAGCAGCGAGGAGCTGTTGTAGATGCGGAGGTAGCCGAAGACGAGGACAATGGCCGGGATCACCAGCGGCAGGAGCGTGATGAACTCCACCACCGGGCGGAGCCGCCGCAGGCGCAGCTGGATCCAATAGGCGGTCGGCACCACCAGCAGCACGCCCACCAGGATGGTGGCGAGCGCCAGCGCGGTCGAATAGAGGAAGGTCGCCTGGAACTGCGGGTCGCTGAGCACGATGCGATAGGCATCGAAGCTGTATTCGCCGCGGCGCATGCGCAGAGAGAACTCGAAGGTGCAGAGGAGCGGCACCAGGAAATAGATCGTGCCGATCGCGATGGCGAGCCAAGAGCCGATCCGGCTGTGCCTCATCGCAGCCAGCGCTCGCTGCGGCCGCGCAGCCAGATATAGGCGGCATTGGAGAAGCCGGTGATGACGATCATGCCGAGCGCGAGAGCGTAGCCCAGATTCTGGTCGTGCAGCACGTCGCCGCGGATCTGCGCGTAGAGCTCGATGGTGATGATGTTGAGGGAGCTGCCGGTGAGCCCGTAGGCGGTGGCGATCGCGCCGAAGGCGTTGGCGAAGAGCAAGAGCGTAGTGCCCAGCAGGCTCGGCCACAGTACCGGCAGCGCCACGTAGCGCCAGTATTGCAGGCCGCTGGCGCCCAGGATCGCCGACGCCTCGCGCCACTCCCGCTTGAGGCCATCGAGCGCCGGGGCCAGGATCAGGACCATCAGCGGGATCTGGAAATAGAGGTAGGTGATGGCGAGGCCCCAGAAGCTCAGCAGGTTGAAGCCGGTGCTGTAGATGTTGAAGTCGAAGTAGCGGATGAGGAGCGCGGTCACGAGACCCGTGCGCCCGAGCGTCGCCAGAAAAGCGAAGGCGAGCGGCAGACCCGCGAAGTTGGAGGCGACGCCGCAGAAGGTGATGAGGGTCGGCCGGATCCAGCGCGGCAGCCCGCCGATCACGCCCGCATAGGCGATGAAGAAGCCGATCGCCGCGCCGCCGACGGCGGAGGCGGCGCTCACCTCGATGCTGATCCAGTAGGCGCTGCGGATCGAGGGCTGGAACAGCTTGCCGATATTGGCGAGGGTGAAATGACCCTGCGCATCCTGGAAGCCGCCCACCACCAGGAAGCCGGTGGGCAGGATCAGGAACAGCAACGCGAAGAGAAAGAACGGCGCGACCCCGAGCCACGCCAGCGAGCGCCCGTCGAGGCGCGTTCGTCGCGACGGGGGCTGGCCGACCGCGAGGTCGGTCGCCGACATCATCAGCGGGCCGCGCCGCGCCTCACTTCACATTGGCGCCGACGACGGCGTCCCATTGCGTGCTGATCACGCCCTTGGCCTGCGATTGCTGGTCGAGGGTCGGGAACACCGCCTGGGCATAGGCGTCCGCGGAGGGCAGCTTCGCCAGCACGTCCGCCGGCACCTTCTTGCTGCTCACGAGGTCCTGAAAGCGGATCGGGTGGCAATAGCCCTTGAGCCAGCCGATCTGGCCTTCGTCGGAATAGAGATACTCCATCCACAGCTTGGCGGCGTTGGGATGCGGCGCGAAGGCGCTGATCGCCTGGACATAGACACCGGCGACGACGCCGGACTTCGGTACCACCACCGCGACCTTGGGATTGCCCTTGAGCGTGTCGCGGTCGGCAAGCGCGTTGTAGTCCCAGCGGATGATGATCGGCGTCGCGCCCTGCGCCAGCGGCGCCGCCTTGCCGATGACCGGCACGAAATTGCCGGCTTTGTTGAGGTCGGCGAAGAATTTGAGACCGGCATCGCCGGCCTTCGCCACATCGCCCTTGGACGCCGAGAGGCCGGCGGCGAAGACGCCCTGGATCGCCTGATTGGCGACGCGGGGATCGCCGGCGAGCGCCACCATGTTCTTATAATCCGCCGAGAGCAGATCGCCCCAATCGGCGGGGGTCTTCTTCACGATGTCGGCGTTCACCTCGAAGGCGAGCACGCCGTAGTAGTCGCCGTACCAGTAGCCGTCCGCGTCCTTCTGGCTGTCGGGAATGCTGCTCCAGGTTGCCACCTTATAGGGCAGGAGCAGCTCCTCCTTCTTCGCCGAGGGACCGAAGGAGAGGCCGACATCGATCACATCGGGCGCCTGCGGCCCCTTGTTGCCCTTGTTCGCCTTGATCGCCTCGATCTCGTCGCCGGAGCCGGCATCCGGATTGAGCTCGTTGACCTTGAGGCCGTATTTCCTCTTGAAGTCGTCGATCAGCGCGCCGTAGCCGCACCAGTCATGCGGCAGCGCGATCACCGTGAGCTGCCCCTCGCCTTTCGCCGCGGCGACGAGCGCGTCCAGGGATTGAGCGGAGGCGATGCCGGCGGAAGCCAGAACCGCCATGGCGGAACCCGACGCCATCTGCAGCCACGCTGATTTCTTCATCACTTGCCCCCGTTATTGCGAATTGACTTGGAAGCGCGATCTTCTCCGTTCTCTATCGCATAGCCGCACTGTGTTTTGCGGTCAAAACATTGTCAAGGCGACCACACCGGAGACGGAAACTCATGCTAGTCTGATCATCGCGATTGCAGCGGCGCCTCATAGCAAGGGGAGTGGTCAATTCCATGACAGCAGCCGGAGAGACGCGGGCCATCGCACCGCTGGCCATCGACGTAGCGGCGCGCGTCGCGGCGATCGACCAGAAGAAGCTCAGGACCTATCGGCTGCAGCGGCTGCGCGACGAGCTCCGCCGGCGCGACTATATGGGCTGCCTGCTCACCGATCCCCTCAACATCCGCTACGCCACCGGCAGCCGCAACATGCAGGTGTGGTCGCTGCATTCGCCCGGCCGCTGGGCCTTCGTGCCGACCGAGGGACCGGTGGTGCTCTACGAGTTCACCGGCGTCATGCACAACAACGAGGGCATCGAGACCATCGCCGAGCAGCGACCGACGACGCCCTGGTTCTACTTCCTCGCCGGTCCGCGCGCGGAGGAGAAGGCCGGGCTCTGGGCGGCCGAGATCGCCGACATGGTGATGAAGCACGGCGGGAAGAACCGGCGGCTCGCGGTCGACCGCTGCGAGCCCGTGGGCGCCTTCAAGCTTGCGCAGCGCGGCGTCCAGCTCTTCGACGCCCAGGAGGCGATCGAGCTCGCCCGCGTCATCAAATCGCCGGAGGAGATCGCGGCGATGCGCCTTTCCATGGAGGTCTGCGACCACGCCATCGCCGAGATGCGCGCGGCACTCCGGCCCGGCATAACGGAGAACCAGCTCTGGGCGGTGCTGCACGAGGTCAACATCGCCCATGACGGCGAATGGATCGAATCCCGCCAGCTCACCTCGGGCGAGCGCACCAATCCCTGGTTCATGGAATGCGGCAATCGCGCGATCGAGGCCGGCGACGTCGTCGCCTTCGACACCGACATGGTGGGGCCGATGGGTTATCTCGCCGACATCTCGCGCAGCTGGGTCTGCCCGGGCAAGCCGCCCAGCAACGAGCAACGGCGCCTCTACGGGCTCGCGCAGGAGCAGGTGCTGCACAACATGGCGCTGCTGCGACCGGGGCTCGGCTTCCGCGAATTCGCGGAGAAATGCTGGCCGGTGCCGGAGGACTTCATCCCGCACCGCTACATGATGATGGTGCACGGCGCCGGCTTCGTCGACGAGTATCCGAGTGTCGCCTTCACCCGCGACTTCGCAGATTGGGGCTATGATGGCGAGTTCCAGGAGAACATGGTCGTCTGCGTCGAGAGCTTCATCGGCGAGGTCGGCGGCAAGGAAGGCGTCAAGCTGGAGCAGCAGGTGCTGATCACCGCGGGGGGCGCGGTGCCGCTGTCGCGGACGCCGTTCGAGGACGCGCTCGCGATCTGACGCGCGCGGCGAAGGGCGCTTGCTCCCGTCGCGGCGCGATCTAAGATAGCGCCAAGCCGCCCCTCCCACCTCGTCCCCGATCATTCATGGCCCGTAGCGCGTCGAAGCCCAGCCTTGCGCCCTTGCCGGCGAAGAAGCATGAGATCTGGCTCACTCAGTATGCGCCCGACCAGCGCTGGCTCGACCGCCGGCGCGAGCCGGTGCTGGAGCCCGGCTTGGCGATCGTCGATCCCCACCATCACCTCTGGGATCACCCGAACCATCGCTATTTCTTCGCGGAGCTGTTGAGCGATCTGCGCTCCGGCCACGACGTGCGCGCGTCGGTCTTCGTCGAGTGCTCGTCGATGTACCGCAGCGAAGGACCGCCGGAGCTCCGGCCGGTCGGCGAGACCGAGTTCGTGAACGGCGTCGCCGCGATGTTCGCGAGCGGCACCTATGGCCCGCTGCGCGCCTGCGCCGGCATCGTGGGCTTCGCCGATCTGCTGCAGGGTGGGCGCATCGCCGAGGTGCTGGAGGCGCACATCGTCGCCGGCGCCGGCCGCTTCCGCGGCATCCGCATGCCCTTCGTCTGGCATGCCGACAAGCGGCTGCGCAGCCCGCGCACGGATCCGCCCGGCGATCTCATGGGCGATCGGCAGTTCCGCGCCGGTTTCGCGCAGCTGGCGCCGCTCGGCCTCTCCTTCGAAGCCTGGGCCTATCACACCCAGCTTCGCGAGCTTGCCGAGCTCGCCGACGCCTTTCCCGACACCACCATCATCCTCAACCATGTGGGCGGCGCCGTCGGCATCGGCCCGTTCGCGGGCCAGCGCGAGGCGGTCTTCGCCGACTGGAGCGCGGCGATCAGGCACCTCGCCCGCTGTTCCAACGTCTGCGTGAAGCTGGGCGG
>Ga0335078_10006970_pt1 | contig 16737 bp, 14 predicted proteins | sample Lox_Sample_32_FD_206711 | JGI IMG/M metagenome (GOLD analysis project Ga0335078, IMG submission 206711) | Soil microbial communities from Loxahatchee National Wildlife Refuge, Florida, United States - Lox_Sample_3.2 | ecosystem: Environmental > Terrestrial > Soil > Wetlands | place: USA... | reverse complement strand
TAGAAGAGGTAGCGTCCGAGCTCGACCTTCGCGGCGGTCATGGGATTGTCGGCGGGTACGGGCGGAACGGGGAAGCCTTTCGGCAGATTCCATGCCCAGGTGTCCGGTGGCCCAGCCGGTGCGAGCGCGGCTATCGACAAGGTCGCGATGATGAGGGCGGCGACAGCGCGTAGCATTTTACTTCTGGATCTTTACGAATTCGAGAGTTTCGAGCATGCGCACCGAACGCGCGCCCGCTTTGTCGTTGGGGCAGACCAGTCGCAGCGGACCTTGATAGCCGAACAGCGGTTTGCCGTCGCGCTTGTCGGCGATGACGATGGATTCGTTTCCGAACGCGGCGTCGAGTTCGCCCAGCGTGAATGCCACGACGTATCCGTCCTTCGCTTTGGCGAGCACGTAGCTAGCGAGAGCTTTGCCGCGCAGGTCTTTGCCAAGTGGAGCGCCGGCTTGTTTCAGAATGTCGCGCAGCAGCACGCCTTCGTATTCGATCTTGGAACCATCGGAATCGGTGACGGAGACGGTTTGGCGGGGCATTTTGGCGAGGTCGTCAGCTTTCAGAGTAGCCGGGGAGGGAAGATCGCCGGTGATCGTCAAAGTGGCCGGTGCGGCGGATTGTTCCTGGGCGTGTGCGAGAGGGGAGCACAGCAGTCCTGCGCAGGTCGCCGCGAGGACCGGGATTCGACGAGCGAACGTCTTGTAATCCATAGACACCAGAGTAACTAAAACAGGACAGTACCGTTCGATTGCGCGCGTTCCAGCGCAGGCTCGCTTGGGTGCGCGTTACTTAATGCCGATTACCATCGAATCCGGGCCGGTGAGGTGCTCGACACGTGTCTCGCAAAAGCCGGCTTCGTGCATCCAGCCCTGGCAATCGGCGCCGGTGTAATCAAATCCACCGGGCGTTTCGATCAGCATGTTGAGGCTCATCATGAGCCCGAAGGCATTGGTGCGCCGGTCGTCGTCGATGATCGCTTCGTAGACGATGTAAGCGCCACCTTTCGGAATCGCTTCGTAGGCTTTGGCGATAAGCATGCGTTTGGTGTCCAGATCCCAGTCGTGCAGGATGTGACCCATCATGATGACGTCTGCGCTGGGCAGCGGAGAATCGAAGAAACTCCCAGGATGAAAGCGTACGCGCGAGGACAGACCAAGACTGTCGACGTACTCTTCGAAGATCGGGCCGACTTCGGGGAGATCGAATCCGGTGGCGCTCAGGTGCGGGTGGGCCATGACGATTTGCGCGGCGGTGTCGCCCTGGGCAGGGCCGACATCGACGAACGAGGCATAATTTTTCCAGGGGAATTTCGCCGCTATAGCGAGTGCCGCGCCGCGGCTGACACCGCTCATGGCGGCGAGAAAACCGCGCAAGCGAGCGGGATCTGCATAGAGTGTTTCGAACACAGGAAGGCCGCCGGTTCGAACCTCATTTTGGGGTTTGCCAGTGCGCAGGGCTTCGGTGAGATGTCCCCAGTGTCCGTAGAGGCGATGATTGGCCATTTCGAGCATGCCGCCAACATAGGAGGGTTTGTGCCGGTCGAGAAAAAGGTCGGTCTCGGGCGTGTTCGAGTAGTTTCCATTTTCGCGCTGTAGGAAGCCGAGCGCGACTAAGGTATCGAGAAAATCCTGCGTGGACCGGCGATGGAGGCCAAGGCGCCCGCGGAGACTTTCGAGATCTTCAGGGCCGCGGGCGAGTTCGGTGAACAGGCCCATTTCGACGGCGCTTAATAAAGTTTTGGAAGCCCAGAAGGCGAGGCCTGTTTGTAGAATACGTTCGGGAGTTGGATGATGGCTCATGCAACTCCTGGATTCTATCGCATTGCAATCGGGTTTTCCTGCACTGCAAGTGGCGCTCCCTGAAACGTTACGGCCTGGGGGGTGTGCTGATGATGGCAGGCGCCGCCGAGGGACGCGCTCATGAGAGTTGGCTTTCGGTAATAGTCGCGGCGACGTTCGGGTATGAATCCAGCGGATTCCAGGTGGAGCGCAACCGCGATTCGGCGGCGCTAATCCCATTCAAGGACGCAAACGGCGCGGGTGCTATTCTGTCGTTATCCGCGTCCACAGGAGAACCTATTTATGTTTTTCCGCTCGGTCGCGGTGCTGCTTTTTTCCTCGCTGATTTTCGGGGCTACGCCCGCGACGTTTCCCGCCCTCAGTTATTCCACGTATCTTCGCGATCATTTCACGCCGAATGGGATCGCTGTGGATGTTTCCGGCAATATTTATCTGGCTGGAAACGTGATCGTCGATTCGGCGACGGCGCAGACCACGATTCTGGTTTTGAAGCTGAACCCGCAGGCCTCGGACTTCATGTATACGCGATTCGTGGGCGGGTCGGTGAACGACAATGTCAACGCGATCGCGGTGGATGCAGCGGGCAATGCGTACATCGCGGGCGTGACGAACTCGCCGGATTTTCCCGTGACGGGTGGGTCGACGCTGGGGACGGCGCCGGTGAGTCCCAACGAGCGGTCGTTTGTGGCCAAGCTGGATCCTAACGGCGAACTAGCGTTTTCGACATTTCTTGGCGGATCGACGAACAGCATCGCGCAAGCTGTCGCGGTGAACGCCTCGGGCCAGGTACTGGTGAGCGGCCTCAGTATCGACATGGGCTTTCCGTCGACGCCCGGGGTTTATAGCGTCACAAATACGGAATTCGCGCCGTATTTGATCGAACTCGACCCGACCGGAACGAAGTTGATTTTCTCGGCGACGGGGATTGGCGGGAACGCTCTCGCATTCGATTCGTCGGGCAACATGTACATGGCCGGATCGACCGGCTCGCTCACGTATCCGACGACCGCAGGCACGTATCAGCCGGATTTTCCTGTGTTCGAAACTTGTCTTCCTCCTTGCCAGGGCACGTTTCAAGGAGCAAACCAATACGTAACGAAGCTTGACCCGACCGGCACGAAGATGATTTTCTCGACCGCCGTTTCGGGGACGGGCAACACGATGAACCGAGGCTTGGCGGTGGACGCTGCGGGGAACGTGTATCTCACGGGGATCGCTGGTGCGGGATATCCATACACGGTCCCCGCAACGATAGGACCGTCGGGTCCGGCTCTGGATGTGCTTGCCTTTCCCGCGCTGCCGTTTCTGACGAAGCTCGATCCGCTTGGGCAAAAACTGATCTATTCGGTGCCGGTGGGCGGGACGGGTGTCGCGCTGGACGCCGATGGAAATGCCTACGCCGGCGGACTGCTGGGTGTGTTGTATCCGTACGATATGGATGCGATGCTGCCTGTGCTGGCAAACATTCCATCGGGTTGCGTGTCGGCGGGCGGTACCTACGCGGCGGAAGTAGACGGCACGGGGAATGTTTTGGGATCGCAATTTATCTGGGGATCGCTGAAGTTGTCGGCGGTAGCGCTGAGAAATTCGACATTGTGGCTGGCCGGGTCGGCGGGCGTGAACATCCCGTTCACACCGGGTGCGGTGATGAGCCCAAATCTGATCCCATCGCAGGCACCAGGCGCGTACTTGGGCGCAGCGAATTTTGCCGCGGCGCAACCCCCGGCGGGAACTCCGGAGATCGGATGCGTTTTGGATGCTGCGAATTTTGCGCCGGCTGGGCCGATTGTTCCCTATCAGCTGCTCACGATCATGGGGAGCGGGCTCGGTCCGGCGACGCCGGTTAGCGCGGCGGACAATTCGACCACGACGTTGGGCGGTGTCAACGTGGACTTCGGTTCTCTTCAGGCGCCGCTATTGTACGTTTCGTCGGATCAGATTAACGTCGCTGTGCCGATGGTGGACGAAGGGCCCTCGGATTCGACGTTTCAAGTGGCCGTGAATGGCGTGTCGTCGGCGCCGATTGAGTACCCTGTGACGCCTGCGAACCCCGAGGTGTTTATCGTTCCGGGGACTTTTCAATTTAACTTGCAACTGTTTAATTCCGTGGCGCTGAACGCGGATGGATCGGCGAATTCGTCCGCGAACCCGGCACCGCTTGGGTCGGTGGTTACGGTGTTCGTGAACGGCATCGCACCGGATCCGCAGAATGTGTTTGGACCGGCGCAGCTTTCTACGGGGAATGGGTGGTCGATCGTCAATGTGTCTCAGGCGACTCCGTTCGTTACGGAGTTGCAGCTTCGGGTTCCGGCAACCAATACGAACTTCTTGTGCCAGACCCCGAACGCGTCGGCGTGCATCGCGAGTTTCGGGATCAGCGACGCGGTGCCCTATGTATTGCCAGTGTCGCAGGCGCAGACCGTTTCCGGGCTGTCGTTTGGCGGGTCGGTCTGGGTGCAGCCTTGACCCTCCGATGAGTTTTATCCGGGTAGTATTGACAAAGCTATTTATATCCGGGTATATTTAGTTCATGACGTACACGGCCTTCAGCGGCCGGCAGAAGATCGTACAGGGGTCTCTGGCGCAAGTCGCTGTTTCCATTAAAGATATTCCGCAAGGCAGCATACTGGTTTTCGATGATGCAAGCGGCCTACAGGTTGATCTCGACACGCGCGGAACAGTGGAAGAGGTCTCGGCGAGGTATTCGCAGACGGCTGAAGTTCGCGGGCGCGGACGGCCGAGACTGGGCGTGGTGGCGAGAGAGGTCACGCTTCTGCCGCGGCACTGGGATTGGTTGAGCTCTCAACCGGGCGGCGCTTCGGTGGCGCTGCGCAAACTGGTGGAGGAGGCGCGGCGGACGAGTGGTGACGCGGATCGGACGCGCGCGTCACAAGAGGCGGCGTATCGTTTCATGTCGGCCGTCGCGGGAAACCTTCCTGGGTTTGAGGAAGCAACTCGCGCGCTCTTTGCGTGTGACCGGCGCCGCTTCAGCGACTTGGTTGCGACCTGGCCGGAAGATGTGCGCGATTACGCGGTGAAGCTTGCGTTCGCCGATCAAATTGGGAAAGACCAGTCGGGTGTGAGCGGCAGCGACAACAAGAAGCCGGTAGACGCGATCCTCTAACTATCAGTGCATAGTTAGGTGGTCATCCAACTAATGATGTGTTCCGCCACCTCTTCGCCGGCGTCTTCCTGGATGAAGTGGCCGGCACCTTCGATGATCAGGCGAGGGGCGGTGTTCTTGAAAATCGAGCGTAGGAACGGTTCGGCGGGGGCGGTGATGGCGTCTTTTTCGCCCCAGGGCAAGAGAACCGGGAGGTCCAGGGTCTTGAGGCGCTCGATTGCTAAGCGATTGTCATATGCGCCGGGGTGGTCTTTGCGGATCGGGACGAGGCGCGGGAATACGAGCGCGGCGGTTTGGTAATCCTTGGACGGGAATGGGGCGGCGTAGGCGGCGGCTTCATCGTCGGTGAGCTGGCGTTTCGTTAGCGTGTTTCGCATCAGGGTTGCGAGGTCGAGCTCTTCGACGCGTTGGGAGAAGCGGCGCCATCGGTTGAACGCTTCGCTGCGCGGATCGCCGATCGAGATGCCGGTGTTCATGGCGACCAGGCGGGCGAATCGCTCAGGGATTTCGGCGAGGACGCGCAGACCGAGCGAGCCGCCCCAGTCCTGGCAAACTAGCGTGATGTTTTTCAGGTTGAGCGATTCGATGAATTGGCGAAGCCAGCGGGCGTGGGATTTGTACGAGTAGGAGTTGGTCGTTTTCGGTTTGTCGCTGCGGCCGAAGCCGATCAGGTCGGGGGCGATTACTCGGCCGGCCTTCGCGAGCGGGCGGATCATGTGGCGGTAGAGATAGCTCCAGGTGGGCTCGCCGTGGAGGAGCAGGATCGGGTCGCCGGAGCCATGTTCGACGTAGGCCATGCGGAGGCCTTCGATGTCGACGTACTTCGGTTCGTAGGGGAAGCCGGGGAGATTTGCGAAGCGCTCATCCGGAGTGCGCAGGACCGAGCCTTCGGGCCAGGTTGTTTTCACTTTCGCGAACTGCGCGACTTTGGCGATGTCGGCCGGGTTGAGACTCGGCGTGATTTCGGCCAGCCACAGGCAGAAGTCGAGCAGGTCGGAATCGATTTCATGCTCGGGCGGGCGCGGCTCGTAGCGATCCCAGTGACCGTAGACGGTGGCCATAGAGGGGCGGCCGCGTCCGAGGTCGGCGAGTTCGAGCGCATAGAGATGATCGAACTTCGAGCGCCAGTAGACGCGGCCGGCGCGAAGACTGGCGGCGCGCTCGACGGCTTCGGCGACATCGGGGCGGACATCGAGCTCTTGTTCCCAGAGCAATGGGTCGGCGCGGAGATAGGAGAGTTCTTCAGCTGCGGGCGTGATCCACTTCATGACTGCACCTTCATCGTGCGGTTCAGGAAATCCACCATGGCGCGTGCAAGGTCGGGACCGCGATCGTCCTGGAGGAAGTGGCGAGCATGGTCGAATGGGATGGGGCCTTCGGCATGCGGCAGCAGCTCTTTGAGGCGCTGGCCGAATTCGATGGGGAAAACTTCGTCGCCGGGCGCCCAGAGCAGGAGCGTAGGAGTTTGCCCGAGTTCAGGCAATCGCCGCTGGATGGCTTGCATGTCGGCCCAGCCGCGATCGCCTTCGCGCATCGGGATGGTCCGGGGCCAGGTGAGTACCACGTGATCGGAGCCGGGTTCGTCGAAGACGTGATGATAGGCGCGGGCTTGGTCGTCGGTCATGCCGCGCGCTGTAGTGGCGGTGGGTCCATGATGCGAGAGCACTTTGTGGCGGCGCATGAGGAATGGACCGATGACCGGCGCGTGCCAGGTGGTCCAGGGCCGCGGCGAAGCGTGGAATTTGCTGATCAGGCCGGTGAACAGCCAAGTGTTCATCAGCACGAGCGCCGAGAGTTTTTCGACGCGCTGCAGAGCCGCGCCGACACCTTGTGGTCCGCCCCAATCTTGACCAACGATCACGAAGCCGCGTAGGTCGAGTTGATCGATCAGCGAGACCAGATCGGCGATGTGGTGTGCGAAGGTGAGGGCGGAGTCAGCGCGCGGGTGGTCGGAGTAGCCAGCGCCGATCCAGTCGGGTGCAATGGCGCGGTAGCCAGCTTGTGTCAGTGGTCCGATGAAGTCGCGATAGAGAAAGCCCCAGGTGGGGTTGCCGGAGAGCAGCAGGACCGGGCGCCCGCCGCGCGAGCCTTCATCGATGTAGGCCATGTTGCGACCGTTCACCGCGAGGCTTTTCTGTTCCCAGGGAAACATGCGGTCGAGCCACGCGGGCTTTTGCCTAAGCATGAGCGCAGTGTAGCGTTGCCCGTGGCTGGGTGACAATACAGAAGTGGCGCCGCTGCGGGGATCGATTCGGGTGCTGGTGCTTTACGATGTTGCCGAAGAGATCTTCCTCGACAAGCTGCCCGCGCTGGTGAGTGTGGAGCGATCGGCGCAGCCACGTTTTAAAACTCCTTCGCCCGAGTATGTGCGCTTCGAGCGGCCCCCCGTGGTCGAATTCCCAGAGCCGGTATGCGCGTCCAGTGGAGAGCAGTTCCACACGCGCGTCCAGTATTTCGATTACGGCGTGATCAGCATCGAACTGCAACTGGAATTCGAGACCACCTGGGAGGAATTGATCCGGCTATCGAATCGCTGGATTCTCGCGCCGGAGACGGAGCGGCTGACATTCGAGCTTCTACAGGCGCGGACGCGAAAGGTGGCTGCGGCACTGCGGGCGCCGTACGAGAGTCCTTTGAACGAGGACTACTACATCATTCATCTGCGCGAGGCGCTGGACGAAAAGGGCAAGCCGCTCACGGCTCCGGCGATGCTGGCAGCGCAAGGGCCGGAGATCGCGCAAATCGTACGCGGCGACGCGACCAGATTGTCGGAGGGCGAATGCAGGGAAGTGTTACAGTCCAGTCTTTCGTATTATCCGAGCGATCTTCTGGTGGTGGGCTGGGTGGCGGCTTTGGTTTACGACACGCCGGAAGGCGCTGCGCCGACGATTCAATTGCTCGAATACGCCAATGCGCAGTTGCTCGAGTTTCGGCACTATGACGATGTCCTGACGCGGGTACTGGAGAAAGTTTACAAATCGCTGGAGCGGCGCGGCGGGCTGTTGCGCGGGTGGAGGATGGCGCGCGACGCCGGGCAACTGAACACGCTGCGGCTGGATATCCGGGAACTTACGGAACGCGCCGACAACGCGATCAAGTTTTTAAGCGATATGTTTTATGCGCGAGCGCATCGCATGGCGGCGGCGCGCGTGGGGGTTCCAGACTATCGCCACCTGGTTGACGAAAAATTACGAACGGCGGGCGAACTTTATGAGTTCATGATGAATGAGTTTCATCAGTCGAGGGCATTCGTGCTGGAGGCGCTGGTGGTCGCAATTCTTGTTATTGAGCTGTTCCAGGTTTTTTTCCGTTAACGTTCCGTCGCGGACCCGCGTCCAAGAAATCCATGTCTCTCGCTTGGCTTAGCTCGGCGCTCGACCGGCGGTGGCTGCTGGCAATTGTACTGGCGCTATGCATCGGGCGGATGTGGCTGGCCGAGCTGGGGTCGAGCTTCTGGGTTGATGAGATGGGCACCGAGTTTGTGGTGCTGCATGGCGCTGACGACCCTACGTTAAAGGTGGCGCCGCAGGTTCCGGCGTCGGTCTACTATTCGATTCCGCGGGTCTCGCAGGCGTTGTTCGGGGCGTCCGAGATCGGGTATCGCGTGCCATCGGTGTTGTTCATGGCGGTGGCGCTGGGATTGGTGGTGTGGATCGGGCGGCGCTTGATTCATCCGGACGCTGGGTGGTTCGCGGCGTTCGCCTGTCTGTTGCTACGCGATTTCAATTATCAAGCAGCGGACGCGCGTCCCTACGCGCTGGGAACGTGCGTGTTGTGCGCGGCAGTTTTCTTTTTAATCCGCTGGCTCGATTCCGGGAGCTGGCTGGATGCGGGTCTGTTCGCTCTGTTGGCCGCGCTGCTCTGGCGCGTGCACCTGATCTTCTGGCCGTTGTATGTGGTGTTCGCGATTTATACGATCGTGCGTTTGGTGCGAGCAGAAGCGAAGCCGGGGTGGCTGGTTGTGATTCCGGTCTACCTGATCATCGGCGCGACACTGCTTCCAGTGGCTGCGCAGGCCATCGCATTGAACCGTCAGGCGAGCGGGCATGTAGTGGTGTCGATTCCCGATTTCGCGGCGTTCACCAGAGGATTCAAGCCGACGTACGTTTTATTGTTCTGCGCAGTGGCGGCGGCGATCGGTGGCCTGCTGCGGTGGCCGCGTGTGCACCGCGCCGGTTCGCTCTCCGGTCTGGTTTTGATTCTGTCGTGGTGGTTGGTGGATCCGCTATGTCTGTACGCTTTTTCGCTGATCACGAAAAACAGCGTGTACCTGGAGCGCTATCTCTATTTGTCGCTGCCGGGAATGGCGCTGGCGGCAACACTGGGCACGGCAATTTTTCTCGAAGCAAAGGAATGGCGGCGCGCGGCGGCAGTGCTCGGCCTGGGCGTTCTGCTCTCGCAAGGCCATTGGGATCGCTTGTTTCCTCCACATCACAACTCGGATTGGCGCGGAGCGGCGCGGGCGATTGATGCCGAGATGGCGGCCGGTGAGGCGCCGGTGATCTGTCCCAGTCCTTTTATCGAGGCCCGGCCACCAGTGTGGCAGCCCGACTATCCGCGTCCGAGCTTCTTGTACTCGCACCTGGCGGCCTACCCGGTGAAGGGACGCGTGCTAACGTTCCCCTTCGAGAGTTCGCCTGGAGTAGAGGAATACGCGCGTGCTCTGGGACGGGACAAATTGTTTCGCTCGCGCGAATTTGTGGTCTACGGAGGAAATCGCGCGGCCATGTTTTGGCGCGACTGGTTCCGGGCGCAGCCGGAATTGGATGGCTGGCGGGTGCGGCGGCTGGGTCCGTTCGGCGATGTGGAGGTGCTGGTGTTCGAGCGGCCGACATCGGGTACTAGTGGCGGACAAATCAACCTTGCGTCGCCTTAAGATCTGGTTACAATAGAGCGAGATGTACGCCGACACGTACAGCGGCATTTTCGACCATGCGCCGTTAGTCCCGCATCCGAATTTAGCCGACCAAGTCAACCACAATATCATCCAATCTGAAGTTGAAGGCGGCGTGTATCTGCGGGATCTTCGGCCGGGGGCAGTGTTGGCGATCCAGACGCGCAACCGATCTTACATTTTGGTGAATCTGAGCGAGGAGTCCGCGTTGATTTCCGGGCATCCGGAGTTCTGTCCGGAGCCAGTGGAGGTACAGGTGCAGGGCTGCACCTGGGGCGGCTCGATGCTCAAGGCCAAGTACGTGGGTCGGGGGATGCATCTGGAGTTCATTCATCCGGTGCATCGGACGGTGATCACGTCGCAGATTGTCGATATCCAGCAGGGCTAGCAGCGGAGCTGCGGTTTGCCCGGTATTCACACTGAAAACTAAGGTGTTACGCGGCTGAAGATCTGGCTGAAAACTGCCGATCTACTCAGCGTGGACGGAGTGTATCTCGAGTCGCGTCTTCAGTTTCTGATTGCGTCCCAGAATGCCGACGGCGGGTGGGGTTATTTTCCGGGGAAACAGTCGTGGATGGAGCCGACTGCCTACGCGATGCTAGCGTTGCACCGGCGCGCCGGGGCAGGCACGGCATGCGATCGCGCGTGGCGACTGCTAAGTTCGTGGCAGCTGTCGGATGGGAGTGTGCGGCCGAGCGGCGCTGTTGCGGATGGGACCTGGGTAACGGCATTGTTCGTCACGCTGGCGTTCGTCCGCGGGGTGAATGATGCCAATGTCGGACGCGCGGTGGAACGTCTGCTGCAAGTAGCGGGAGCGGAGCACAATCTCGCCATGCGAACGTTCTCTTATTTCCATCTGCTGAAAACCAAACTGAATGTATCGCATGAGGGCTGGCCGTGGCGCGATGGGAATGCCTCCTGGATCGAGCCGACGTCGTTGACGCTGGTAGCTTTGAAGAAGGCGGCGGCCACTCACCCATCGAGCGAGCTTGCGTTACGGGTTCGCGAGGGTGAAGCACTGGTGCTAAGCCGGCGGTGCAGCGACGGGGGGTGGAATTGCGGGAACCCGAACGTGTTCAATTACGATCTGCCATCCTATCCGGAATCGACTGGGCAGGCTCTGGTGGGGCTGCAAGGCCGGAGCGAGAGTGAACTGGCGGTCCCGCTGGGCGCCGCGCGGCGATTTCGAACCGAGACCAAATCGTCGCTGGCGAAAGCGTGGCTCGGAATCGCGCTGCGGTGTCACGGGGAGAACCCGAGTGGGCCGGTGGAGGAAGCGCGGGTTGCGCCGGATATTATGTTGGCGGCGCTCGAATCGCTTGCGCATCCCGATGGAAACTATCGGCTGCTAAAGACGGAGGAGCGCGCGTGAATCGGCGAAAATTCCTGATCGCGTCGGGCGCGGCTATCGGTGGGACGTATGCCGGCATGAAGCTGGAGCAGAAGCCAGAGAAGGTGCCGGATGGTCCGTCGGGAAGTTCGGCCGTTTCGATCCTGCGCGCGCGGTCGTATTCCGAGGATCTGGCGAGCCGAATACGCGAAGGGATCCGGCAGTGCGGACTCGATGTAGGGGGCAAGCGCGTGCTGCTCAAGCCAAACCTGGTGGAGTTCGACTCGGCTACAGTGATCAACACGGATGCCGCCGTGATCGTCGCTGCACTGGAGGCGTTCCACTCCTTGGGCGCGTCCGAGGTGAAGATCGGCGAGGGGCCGGGGCATCGCAGGGACACGTTCGATTTGGCCAATGACGCGCATTACCGGGCAAGCATTCCTCAATTCGAGAGCCTGTTTACGGATCTGAATCGCGACGATGTGTCGCCGGTGGCGAATTTCGCGGGAGAAGCGCGCTTTTATTTTCCCAACACGGTGCTGGCGGCGGACTTGATCGTATCGCTCGCCAAGATGAAGACGCATCATTGGGCGGGCGCGACGCTATCGATGAAGAATTTCTTCGGGATCGTGCCGGGCGCGGTGTATGGGTGGCCTAAGAACAAGCTGCACTACATTGGGATTCCGGAGTCGGTGGTGGCGCTGAACCGGCAGTTTCGCAATACGTTCGCAATCGTGGATGGGATTGTCGGCATGGAAGGAAATGGGCCGATCCAGGGCACTCCGAAGCCTGCGGGCGTGCTGGTCATGGGGCGGGATCTAGTGGCCGTCGATGCCACTTGCTGCCGGATCATGGGGATCGATCCGGAGAAGATTGAGTACTTGCGATTGGCGGCCGATCTCGGGCACGTGCATGCTGCGAGGATCGAGCAGCGCGGCGAGACGGTGGAAAGCGTGCACTCGAATTTCGCGCTGATCAAAGAGTACGAATACCTGCGGCTGGCCTGATGGCGCCGAGTATCACTGCGACTGCCGCGGCCGTCGAGAGACGTCTTGCGCGGTTGGCTGAGCGCAAGTGGCTGGTGGCGGTGCTGGCGGGTTTGCTGTCGCTCGCGGCACGGGCGATGCTGCTGCCGGTCGTGCCGATTCCCAAGCCGGCCATCCAGGATGAATTCAGTTATCTGCTGGCGGCAGATACTTTCGCGCACGGCCGTCTGGCGAATCCTACGCCCGCGTTTGCGGAGCACTTCGAAACGCTACAAGTGCTGATGCATCCGACCTATGCTTCCAAGTACCCGCCGCTTTCGGGGTTGGTGATGGCGTTTGGGCAGAAGCTCACCGGCGAACCGTGGGTAGGAGTGTGGCTCGCGGATGGAGTGCTGTGCGCTGCCATCTGCTGGGCGCTGCAGGGATGGGTTCCGCTGGGTTGGGCAATGGCGGGCGGGATGATCGCGCTGGTCAAGATCGGCGTGGTGAGCTATTGGAGCGAGAGCTATTGGGGCGGTACATGCACGGCGATCGGAGGCGCGTTGGTAGTCGGGGCGCTGCCGCGCTTGATTCGTTCGCAGCGTGCGAGTACGGCCATTGTGTTTGCGAGCGGCCTCGCGATCCTGGCGAATACGCGCCCTTATGAGGGGCTGGTACTGGCTGTGCCGTCGACGCTGTATCTGGCGTTCTCGCTTGACCGGCGAACCGGACTTGCGGTTTCCATGCGGCGCGTCGTGCTTCCGGCGGTAGCGGTGCTGATTCCGGTCGCTGCATGGATGGCGTATTACAACTATCGCGCTACGGGAAATCCGTGGGTACTGCCATATGTCGAGCATGAGCGGCAGTACGCGATCTGGTCTTCGCTACTATGGCAGACGCATCCGGGGCCGCGGCCGGCGTATTCGAATTCGCTGCTCGAGACGTTCTGGACGCAGGCAGATCCGCACGACAAGCTGGAGGCGCGGCAGAACCTGCTTCAGACGCACGCGCTCGATCTGTTCCGGCTCGCCGGGTTTTTCCTGGGCTTGCCACTGACGCTGTGTGTGCTGTTGTTCGCGCGAGCACTGTGGCGGGATCGGACGGTGCGGCTGGCGTTGTTATTGCTGATCGCGTTTTATGCGGGCGTTGCGATGGATCTGCGGCTGTTTCCGCACTACTTCGCGCCGGGAGCGGTGTTGCTGTACATCCTTGCAGCGGCCACTCTGCGCGCCGTCCGAAAGTCCTGGCCGGGAAAGGCCGCCGAGCGCGTGTGGGTGCCCTGGATCGTTCTGGCGGCATTCGCGGTGGTTGCGATCGGCGGGTTGTTGACCGCCAACAATCGGTATCTCTTCGGATCGATCGATTATCATATCCGCGCCGAATGGGCGTCGGTGACAGATCAGCTCACCAAGATTCCGGGCGATCATCTGGTGCTGGTGAGCTACGGGCCGGAGCACGAGATGTATCAGGAGCTGGTCTACAATCGCGCCGATATTGAGCATGCGCGTATCGTGTGGGCGCGGTCGTTGACGCCAGAGTCCGATGAAAAACTCATCGAACATTATGCCCGGCGGCGGGTTTGGAGGCTCACCGAGAGCGGGGAGGTGTTACTGAAGTCCTACGAGCGAGATGAGGAACAAAGTACTATCACCAGCCAAAAGGTGCGAGATAAGAATGGGCCTTTTTAGGGGCGCTCCTAGGTCATTGCGCTGATTTCGCCTACCGGCTTGGGGTGATAGTTTACCAATAGCGGTGGGAAAACATCGCGAGGGAGAGGAGAAAAACAATGGCACGAATCACGAATCTGGTTTTGAAACTGAAGGTTCTCAAGGATACACGCGGTCAGGATTTGATCGAGTATGCTTTGATGGCTGGTTTCGTTGCGGTCGCGGCGGGCGCGGTTATGCCCACGGTGGCCAGCAGCATCAGCACGATCTTCAGCAAAGTTTCCAGTGTGATGGCCGCTGCGGCGTCACAGAGCTAAATCTCTGGAGGGGTAGGTGGGCCGGGCGTTGGGTTTGGCTCGCCTATCCACTCTCAGAGTTGTATGGTGTGCAGTCTAGTCCGCGCCGACCGTATGCGGTTGGCTGGTTAATGCGCTGAGATTTCCGGCGGCGTCGAAGTCCATTTCTTCGGCGTGGCCGAGAATTTCTAGTGCGGGGTTCTGCTGAATTTCAGGGCGCAGGTTCTCGCTGAGCTTCATAAAGCTCAGTTCGAGTGAGTTTTTGAACCATCCGCAGTTGACTTGCGCGAGATCGAGTCTTCCTACGGTTGTTCCTATTTTTTCCAAGCACTCCAGGTCGCTGGGGAAGTGAATCGGCGTGCGGATGCCGGTGGGCGTAGAGGCCGTGAGCGAGTTGATGTGGGTGGCGCGCCAATCCACTTTTTCGAGCAGCCGGTCGTGGATTACGTCGGCCATACCGATTCCAACGGCGTTGCCGTAGCTACCGTCGCTGATGTCGCGCGCGAAAATGCGCTCGATCCGGACCAATTCCGGCCACGGGTTCGGCTCGCCATGGATGCTACGGTTGATGACCTTGGTGTCCATGCCGGTGCCGCTGATGTTCTTGCCGATTTCATCCAGGATCAAGATGTCGAGCGGGATTGGGATCTTGCCGCGCCAGCTTTTAACCAACTCGAGCAGGCCTTCTTCGGTTTGCTCCATGCCGTCGGACGGAACCGCGGCGACTTGCGCGGTGTTGTGATACGCGTCTTCAAGAACCGCGAGACCGCCGACGACTTTCCCGGAACTCAATACCTGGCGACCAACGGTGCGGATGACGTGTTCGAGGCCGAGTTTGTAGCCGTACGTGTGATAGCGCTGCGCGCCGGCGAGTTTGCCGACTCCGATGGCGAGCATCTTGAACAAACCGCTTTCGATGCCGCCGGAATAATCGGTGTGCCACTTGATGCGGTTGATGGCCATGATGGCGTCGCTCTCGAAGGCGTTGCGGTCGATATAGGCTTCGATTCCGTCGGCCGTTTTGCCAAGCGAGACAACATCGAGCGCGCTGACGACGGGGCATCCCATGGCATCTTCGTGGATGCCGAAGCGCGTGAGAACGTCGGCCTGGCCTTGTGCAGTTGCAGCGCCGTGGCTGCCCATGGCGGGGAAGATGAAAGGCCGACAGCCTTGCGATTTCCAATAGTCGGCCGTGGCGCGCACGATGGCGGCGATATTCGAGATGCCGCGGCTTCCCACGCCGAGAGCGATGCGCGCGCCCGGTTTCACTCGCGCGGCGAACTGAGCGGCGGAAAGCTGGCGATGCACTTCGCCGGCAACATCGCGTAATGCACGATCTTGAAAATGTTGCCGAACGGGCAGCAGGCGCGGAAGTCTGGTCATGGTTGTCCTTCTGGTGGGTGCCTTCTCATCTATGATAATGGGACTTGCCGCGAGACATCGAGACGGCTTGGGCGCGCGCCGGCGCTGGGGCTCCTAGCAGCCACGTGACACAATGATGTCCGCCCTCCAAGCGACGCTGGAAGCTTTGCTTTACCTGCTCGGCGGCATTGGCTACGCGCTGTATGACGATCTGAACCTGGTTGAGGCGGCGTTGGCGATTGCCGCGATTGTCGTGGCGCGGCGCTGGAAGCGGGGGTCGTTGCTCGCGGATCGCGCGGCGCGGTTCGGCATGCGCTTTGCCGGGAAGCCGCATTGGGCGGTGGCGAGCGTTTTCGCCGTGGCGCTGGCGGTGCGGGCTGCATTTCTTCCGCTGCTTCCGATTCCTCATCCCGCGATCACGGACGAATTCAGTCATCTGCTGATCGCCGATACGCTGTCGCACGGCCGGCTCACCAATCCGACGCATCCCGAGTGGGTTCATTTCGAGAGCATACACATCATCCAGCAGCCGACCTACAATTCGGATTATTTTCCTGGCCAGGGCGCGGTGCTGGCCATTGGAGAGCGGCTGGGAAATCCGTGGATCGCGATGTGGCTGCTGAGCGCGGCGATGTGCGCGGCGCTCACGTGGATGCTCGCGGGATGGCTGCCGACGGTGTGGGCGTTGTTTGGAGGGTTGCTCGCGATTCTGCGATTCGACATCGCGAGTTACTGGGTGAATGGATATTACGGGGGCTGCCTGGCGGCGCTCGGCGGGGCGCTTGTCTTAGGAGCTTATCCGCGATTGCTGCGCGGCGGGAAACTCGGGACGGCGCTGTTGTTTGGGCTCGGGATTACGATCATCGGGTTCACGCGCCCGTTTGAGGGATTAGCGCTGGCAGTGCCCGCGACGGCCGCGTTGGCATTTGCGATTTGGAAGCGACGCGTGCGATTGTGGGTTGCGATTCCAGCCGCGATTGTAATTGCGGCGGGGCTTGCGTCGCTCCTTCTCTACAATCGCGCGGTCACTGGCGATCCGCTGCGGCCGCCTTATGCCGTGAATCAGGCGACGTACGGATGGCCGATGACGCTGCCCTGGTATCATCCACCGCAAGTGAAATTCCGGCACGTCGAGTTGCAGCGATACTACAACTACGAGCTGGACGTGCACCAGCGGATCAACGGGGTGTTGAAGCGCGTGCGAAGCGCTGAGGAGATGTGGCGGTTTTATTTCGGTCCGGCATTGTCGGTTCCGCTGATTGTGCTGCCGTTCGTGTGGATACAGCGGCGGCTGCGGTTGTTGAT